>ERZ1027245.1002-NODE-1002-length-9746-cov-3.977195_pt1 | contig 9746 bp, 8 predicted proteins | sample MGYA00519475_ERZ1027245 | MGnify/ENA primary metagenome ERZ1027245 (study PRJEB26926, sample SAMN06164723) | human gut metagenome | biome: ENVO:00009003; feature: ENVO:2100002; material: ENVO:00002003 | host: Homo sapiens | place: USA | collected 2012 ... | reverse complement strand
TTCTTAATTTTATGACGGAGAAATTTATGGATGTTAAGCTGCCTGAAAACTTTATAAAAGAAATGAAGATGCTTTTGGGAGAAGAATTTCCAGCGTATGAACGCGCGCTTTGCAAACCCTATTATAGAGGGATTCGTATCAATACGCTGAAAACGGATGCCGAGCGGGTGTTTCAAATTCTTCCATTTGAAAAAAAGCCGTCCCAGTTTTGTAAAGATGGGTTTTATATTCCATTTGACACCAAAGGGCTTGGATTTCATCCGCTTCATCACGCGGGTGCTTTTTATATGCAGGAGCCGTCCGCGGGCTGCGCAGTTACAATACTTGACGTGCAAAAAGGGGACAGGGTGCTCGACCTTTGCGCGGCGCCTGGCGGGAAATCAACACAGATAGCCGCCGCCTTACAAAATACAGGGCTTTTATGGTCGAACGAGTTGGTGAAAAGCAGGGCTGCTGTCCTGCTGTCCAATATAGAGCGTATGGGCGTAAAAAACGCGGTCGTGTCTTCCTGCCATCCGCAGCCGCTTTGTGATAAGCTGCGCGGCTTTTTTGATAAGGTGCTTGTCGATGCGCCGTGTTCGGGAGAAGGCATGTTCCGCAAGGACGAGGCCGCGGCCCAGGACTGGAGCCGCGCGCATGTAATCGCATGTGCCGCGCGCCAGCTTTCTATTTTAAACAGCGCAGCCATGGCGCTTAGGCCAGGCGGGGTGCTCGTATATTCTACGTGCACGTTTTCCAGGGAAGAGAACGAAGGTGTTTTAGACGCCTTTTTAAAGGAACATCCTGAATTTGAGCTTGAAGATGCAAACGTATCCTTCGGCCGGCCTGCGTTTATAAAAGCGAGGAGAATTTTGCCGATGGATGGCGGGGAAGGGCATTTTGCCGCGCGGCTGGTTAAAAAAGACGGAGAATTAACCGCGGCCGCACCATACCGTTATGATTCCCCGTTCCGCGGAAAAAAAGAACTGGAGAAGCTTGTAAGCGAGCTTTATGACGACTGCTTTCCCGGCAGGCCGTTTGGAGAGCGGTTTCGCTTCATAAACGACAGGCTGTATCTTTTACCGGACAGGCTGCCCGATTTTGACGGGCTTTATATCCTGCGTGCGGGCGTACTGCTCGGTGAGCTGAAACGCTTGCGTATGGAGCCTGCCCATGCGGCGTTTATGGCGGCGTCGCCCGGTGAATGCCGAAGAAGTATAGAGATTTCACCCGGCGGCGCCGATGTTATGCGGTTCCTTCATGGGGAAGAGATAGGCGTACCGGACGGCTTGAAGGGATACACGGCGGTCTGTACCGGCGGCCTGACGTTAGGCTTTGGCAAATGCTCGGGCGGCGTATTAAAAAACAGGTACCCTAAGGGCCTGCGCAATTTATAATTAAGGAGAAGCATATGCAGCAGCTTTCCAATATATCTAATATTAAAGAAATACTTGCCAGGCACGGTTTTACCTTCTCCAAATCGCTCGGCCAGAATTTTCTGGTCAATCCGTCCGTCTGCCCGCGTATGGCGCTGGAAAGCGGAGTGAACGAGGAGATGGGTGTAATTGAAATCGGCCCGGGTATCGGCGTACTGACCTGTGAGCTTGCAAAGCGTGCGGGTAAGGTTGTTTCCATCGAGCTTGACAAAAGGCTTTTACCCGTACTGGATGAAACGCTGCGGGATTTTGATAATGTCAAGGTGATAAACGGCGACGTTATGAAAATCGATTTAAAAAAACAAATCGATGAAGAATTTCCTGGTATGCGCGTATGCGTCTGTGCGAACCTGCCCTATTATATTACTTCTCCGGTGCTCATGAAGCTGCTTGAGGAGAGGCTTCCGGTGGATGCAATTACGGTCATGGTTCAGAAGGAGGCCGCGCAGCGGATTTGTGCCGAGGCAGGGACGAGGGAATGCGGCGCGGTCACGGTTGCGGTTCGGTATTACGCGCAGCCGCGCGTTCTTTTTCCTGTATCGGCGGGCAGCTTTATGCCCGCGCCAAAGGTGGATTCCGCTGTAATCCGCCTCGATGTACACAAAAACGCGCCGTTTAGCGTGCTTGACGAAAAGCTGTTTTTCAAGGTAGTAAAGAGCGCGTTTGCCCAGCGGAGAAAAACGCTTCCAAACGCCCTGTCCGCAGGGCTGAAGCTTGAAAAAAATTTGGTCGGCGAAGTACTTGACAAATCTGGTATCCCGCTGAATTACCGCGCGGAACAGCTCTCAATGGAGCAGTTTACGACGCTCGCGAATTGTTTTGCCGCCGAAGTGAACCGTATCGTGTGAAAAGGAGAGGAGGGGAATGCCCATGAAGTTAACCCGTTTTTCCATTATAATGATTGCCGTATGCGTCTGTTTGCTTTTATTGTCGTTTGCGTCCTATTTGTTTTGGGACAGCACAACAAGGTCGGCAATCGCGATGTTTTCCTGTTTGTTCGGCTTTTTTGGGTTTCTTGCCGCCTGCAGGGCGTACGACCAAAAAGACTGAAGGCCCAATCAAAAAAAGCAAGCCGCTTTCATTTGAGAAAGCGGCTTGCTTTTTAGCGCGTCAACGGACAGGCTCGTAATCCATATGAGATGTTTCGCCAGTAGCCTCCAGCTTAAAAATAACCGGCCTTAACCCGTCGTTGCAGCTGCATATGGCGACGCCCGGCGTTTTAATCCAATCCCCATAATAAAACAGGTCGCCGCCTGCTCCGTGCGCCAGTGCAAATACATACTGGTAGATTGCTTTCCAGGCTTCGTCACAGAAGCCTATCGGCTTTGCGTAATCGGCATAAAACACCTGCCCCTTTTTCATCATAGGGCAGGCGGTCAGTCCGTGAGCCCCATACTGCGCGGCTAGCTCTTTGTCGAGCGTCGTCTTTAAGATTGTAATTTTAACCTTATTCATTAAAAACCTCCTGCAATCGCGTCCTGCTTTTCATGCAAACCTATTTGTTTTTAGTCTAAGGCCCATGAAAGAAAAAGTCAATTAGAATAAAATAAAAGCAGGCGTTTCATACGCCTGCTTTATATAGAAGCTTGTCCGCTTTTACTTTTTAATGTTTTTCTGTACGGGAGCCGCTTTTTTTCTGCTCTTGAGGAACAGTACGACCGAGCACATGGAAATCAGGAACATGATACCGGCGACCCACATGAGCAGTATGTAAGAGCTGTTGTCCCGCCCGCTGAAGGTAACCTGCTCAAACGCGTCCGCGCCTGACGCATTGGCGAGCGCCCCGTTCGTCAGGGATGCGGATTTCGCCGTAATGTCACGGCTTACCTGTGTGCTCTGGCGGGCCGTTTCAAGGCTCAGTGCGGTTAAGAAACTATCGTCCGCAACGCCTGTTACGTCAAGCGCAAAGTTTGTCTGCGCAAGCTTAACGGCTGTTGCCGTATCGTCATCGAATACGCCCGTTTCCTTATCGGGGGCAAGATAGCCCAGCTTAATCAGCGCCTGCTGCAAAGAGGTTACGTCGCTGCCTTCGTAATTGAGCTGGAGCGCTTCAAAGTCCGCGGCGGATACCGCTTTGTCGGAACAGAGCACCTGGAACTGTTCGTCCGTCATTTCATCGGCGGGCTTGAGCTCCGAAGCGCGGAAATACGCCTGCATGGCTTCCAGCGTCGCCTCGTCGAATACGCCGGTCACTTCCCCTGTGTAATACGCGAGCTCGGAAAGCCTTTCCTGCAGCTGCCTGACGGTAGCGCCCTTGCCGCCCAATGAAAGCTTGTCGACATCCTTCGGGCCTGTTGCCTTCGTTTCTTTTTGCGTTTCAGGCTCCGTCTTAGGCTCGGTTTCCTTCTTTGTTACCTCTTCCTGGTTGTCGGCCGCCTGTGCAGGGGGATTACTGTTGCTTTGCTCTGCTTTATCCTGTGTTTTCTTGTCGTTTTCTTTTTTCGGGGCGTCATCCTTATAGATAGTACCCAGTACATCCGAGCCAGCTATGCCGTCTACGGTAAGGCCGGCGGCCTTCTGGTACTCTTTGACGCACTTTTCAGTATAAGAACCGAAATATCCGGTAACATCCTCTTCAAAATAGCCGAGCGCCTTGAGGCGTTTCTGGAGCTTTTCGACTGCGGAGCCCTGCGAACCGTTTTTCAGCACGCTTGGCTCAGAGCTGCTGGACGAACCGCCGCCGGAAGGCTTCTGCGCCGGCCCAACACTGCTATTGGAATAGTCTGTCTGCTTAAAGTACTTATCCGCGGGAGTCTTGTCGGACTTGCCGTCCGAGCCAAAATAATAGGTAACCCCTTCGAATGTCCTGCTGGTATTAATCACATACTGCCCGTTTTCGTAGTAGAAAGAGCCGCCGTTGAAACGGACCCAGCCGTTGGTCGGGTAGCTGACGCCTGAAACCTTGAACCATTCGACCCAGTTCATATTATAGACGCTTTCGTATACCATGTCGTCATAGGAGCTTCTGGCATCTATCGCCATGCCGCTGCCGACATATACGCCGACATGCCCCGGATGATGCAGGCCCAGGCCGTGGATTCTCGGGATGCCGCTTGAAACGTAGCCCCATTCGGGCGATGCCGCAAGCATATCGGTACGAATACCGCCGACGCCGTTGTAGGAATAAATCAGGCCGGAGCAGTCGACCGCGCCGGGGGAAGTTCCGCCCCATACATATGACCAGTTTTCATTGTAAGCTTTCAGTGCGTGCGCCGAAAGGCCGACGCCGGTGCTTGTTGCCGCGAACGCTTCCGTGGTGCCCATAAGGACGATGGTAGAGAGCATCATAATGGACAGTACCAGGGAAAGCACGGCCTTGCATTTCTTGTGCATTGCTTTCAGACCTCCTAAAAATTTACAGTTCCGTTTTAGCAACGAATATAAATTCTGGCGGATGAACCATCTGCCGGGAAATTCGGAAAAGAAACAGGTTACAATATGTAACAATTTGGTTACAGTCTAACATATACACGGTGTGAATTCAAGAGGAATTGGAAAATAAAAGCAATACTCACAAAAACATGGGAATTTTTATATATGTGTTGTGCGGTTTGCAGAAGCGATAGCGCTTTCGCAAGATACTGCGCTTTTGACATAGAGTTGTAAAAAATTAGCATATATGCATATTTGCGACAGTTTGTAACAAGATTGTAATTTTAATTCTGGATTCACACTTTTTAAAATGCAAAAGAAAAAGCCGCCAAATGGCGGCTCGCGCATAAAAAATTTCATTTTATACGAGGTCGGATACGCTGGATGGATATTCACACAAAAATTCACTTATAAGCTGCTCTGCATGAAGCGGCGCGGCTCCGTTTTCCGCTAGATGGCGCGCAAGACGTTCCACATATTCCAGTTCATCCGATACATCTTCAATCAGGCAGGATTCTAATAAGCAGTGCGAATGTTTACAGCCGTCTTTGTATATGTGTATGCCATATACGGTTACGGCCTTGCCTTCGAGTTCTATTTCAGCCTCTGTAATCTGGTAGCAGTAAGGGCTTCCATCCAGGCAGGACGTAAACATTCTCAATTCTTTCACCTCTATCCATGAAGATTTAGTTCACAATTTTTTTACAAATTTATTTTATAGGAGCGTTTTTATTTTCTCAATACCACTAAAGTTGATTTCCACATATTTCCACAAGACTTTTATGCAAATATGCAATAAATCACAGGAAAATTTGCCAGGGGGTATATATCATTTTTATATATGTTTTTATGAATTCAACACCAATTTTATTAAATCTATACGGGAAGTGATGTTTAATTTTTGATACGCATTGTAAATAATTTTTTTCACTGTTCCCTCAGAGATATCCAGGACACACGCAATTTGCTTATTTGTTTTTCCATCTACGACATAATTGACAACCTCATGTTCCCGCTGGGTTAAGGCCGAAAAAAGAATATTTGTATTACCTGAGATACTCTCCTTTGGGCTAAGGGCTATCAAATACCGGTTCTTGTTCTCCGTTGGAATGGCACACATGAAAAAACGGCCGCCTTCAGATAACGGTAAGGTAACGCTTCCGGCGGATATATTTTGGTTTTTTATGCAGCTGCGCATGACAGCGCTTTCCGCGATGTCGCACAATTCGAGCCCCTTATCTTTTAAAAGGGTATCGAAAAAGGGGTTCGATTTGAGCAGGAATGGCCTGGCATGCTCGGATACAGCCTGCATAACAAACAGGCAGATACCCATAAACCTGCTTTCATAAAGCTCTTTGAACATATCGACGGGCTGCTGCTGCATACGGAAATACTCTTCGTCATCGAGCCTGCAGCCTGAAATAATAATCCGGCTTTCCCCGCCGCCTATCATAGGGGAAAGCGTTGCGAAAATATATTTATGCTCCCCATTCCTGTGGAAAAGCTCCAAAACGCGAAGCGGCTTATTGACCCGCAGGCAATCGTCCAAAATGGAAGCAGAGCGAAACCATAAAAAGTTCTTCCTAAGAACCTGCCCGAAATCAGGGCAGCCGCTCAGCGGTATCCCAAACAGCCGGTCAAGCTGGTCACTGCAGCTTTCGACACAATAACGCCCGTCTGGTTGGCGGCGCAGGATTAAGCTATGGTTGTCATGCGCCTGTAAACAGTTGAAATTAAAATAGTGGAGATAACGGTCGGAGATTTTCTCAGACAGGATATTGTTCAGCCTTTTGCCCGAAACCTTCAATCTGCACCCGTCAAAATAGATATTGGTTTCCCAGTATGCGCCCCCGGCCTCCCGAACCAGGCTCAGGCAATCGGTGATATGCTGCGCAATTTCATATGTCTTTCTTACGTGATAGACATATTCTTCAGAAAACAGGACTTCCAGGCATTTTCCTACGTCTTCCCGGTGCAGGCTATTATAATATAGGTAGGTCGGGTTGCATTTTTCAAGAATGATACTGCCGTTTGCTGCCTGACGAAAATAGCAGATATACGAATCGTCCCGGTTCCACAAGCCGTCTTCGATTCTGGAGAGAAAATCTTTCACCATTTTAGTTCATCCTTTACGCGGGTTTCGCTGTATATTCATTCGCTAAAAACTGACAAAATTATACCATGTTTCATCAATGCTTTCAATTATTAGTTTTAAAAATTTAAATAAAACATGGATTTAATAGTAGAAATTAGATAATATAAGGCAAATAAACATTGTGAGGCAAGCTTTTCCTGTGTTAAGATAAACATAGCAGCCTTCTGATGGGATTGCCGAATATGGGAGGAGAAAAAATGAAAATTTTAATCATAGAAGATAATAAAAAAATACGGGACGAGCTTAAAGTATTTCTGGAAAAGTACGGTTATGAAATTATTTGCCTGGAGCGGTTTGAAAACGCGGCGGAGCAGGCGCTTGCGTTTCATCCGCACCTGGTCCTTCTCGATATCAACCTGCCGGTATACGACGGTTTTCTAGTCTGCCGGGAAATCAGGAAGGAATCGGCTGTGCCGATTATTGTTGTGACCAGCCGCGACAGCGACGTCGACGAGCTGATGAGCATGAATTTCGGAGCTGACGATTTTATTACCAAGCCGTATAACACGCAGATTCTGCTTGCGCATATTGCGGCTATTCTGAACCGCACCTATCAGGCGCAAAGCGAAATGTCGCACGAATACGCGGGGCTTCTGGTCAATATGTCGAAGGGAACGGCCTCTTATCAGGGTAAGGAGGCGGCGCTTACAAAAAACGAGCTGCGCATCCTGGATTTGCTGATGCGCAACCAGACGAGTATCACGCAGCGCGACGATATTATGGAGGCGCTCTGGCAGTCGAATGAATTTATCGACGACAACACGCTGACCGTCAATATCAACCGGCTGCGCAAAAAGCTGGAAGCAATCGGCGCTTCTGATTATATTAAAACAAAAAGAGGGCAGGGGTACAGTTTATGAGACTCAGCGATTTTATAAAGAGCAAGGCTGCTTCAATTGCGATTTTTCTCTTTGTTGACTGTTTTATGGCGCTGCTGCTGTGGGTTTACAGCATGAACACGCAGGGAATCATATTTGCCTGCTCGGTGATTACGCTGGCATTTGCTGCGGCGCTCATAATCGAATACCTGCCCCGGCGCAAATATTACAGCCAGGTGGAAGAAACGCTCCAGTCGCTTGAAAAGAAATACCTGCTTGCCTCGTTCCTTGACGAGCCTGAATTCTATGAAGGGCGTATTTTCAGCGACTGTATCGAACAGCTGAGCAAAGCAATGAATGATGAGATAGCAAAGTATAAGACCGCGTCAAAGGAGTACAGGGAATACATCGAGCTGTGGATTCACGAAGTAAAAACACCCATCGCCTCGTCGCGCCTGATTCTCGAAAATAACCCGTCGCCCGCCGCTGACGGGCTGGGGGAGGAGCTTGGCGCCATCGACTACTATCTGGAGCAGGCGCTGTTTTATTCGCGCAGCACGGATGTGCAGAAAGACTATATTATAAAAGAAACAAACCTGTTCAATGTGGTAAACCAGGTCATCCGGCGCAACGCGAGGCACTTTATCCGGGATAAAATCAAGCTGGAGCTTGAAAAACAGGCTATTACTGTGTTTACCGACGAAAAATGGCTGGAATACATCTTAAACCAAATCGTGGTCAACAGCATCAAATACCGCAGGCAGAAGGATGCGGTAATTTCTATTTACGCGCAGGAACGCCAAAACGCCGTTTCTCTTTTTATCCGAGACAACGGGATTGGCATTTCAAGGAAAGATATCGGGCGCGTCTTTGAAAAGGGGTATACGGGCATTACCGGGCGGGAATACAAGAAAGCGACCGGGATTGGCTTGTACCTTGTCAAAAAGTTAAGCGATAAGCTTGGGCTTTCCGTTGGGATTGTATCGGAGGAAGGCAGGGGAACGACTTTAGAGCTTGTCTTTCCGAAAACAGACCTTGCGGACCTTACAAAAACGTAAGGTCTTTGTAAGGCAAAGCGATGGATTTAAATCTCTTCCGCTGTTATAATCAGTATCGTAGTCCGAAAGGGACACAGAAGGTATATGAAAAACAGGAGGAGATTTACATGGACGACATTTTACGGGTGGAGCACCTTGAGAAGTACTACGGGACAAAGGGCAACGTCACAAAAGCGGTGGACGACATCAGCTTTTTTGTCGACCAGGGCGAATATGTAGGAATTATGGGCGCGTCCGGCAGCGGCAAGACTACGCTTTTAAACTGCATCTCCACAATCGATACGGTTACGTCGGGAAAAATTTATATCAACGGCAAGGATATTACGCATTTGAATTCCAAAAGCCTGTCAAAGTTCCGCCGTGACGAGCTGGGCTTTATTTTTCAGGATTTTAGTCTTCTCGATAACTTAACAATTTATGATAATATTGCATTAGCTTTAACTATTAATAATGTACCAACCGATGTAATCAAGAAAAAAGTAGAACATGTAGCAAAACAGTTGGGAATTTATGAGATTTTGCAACATTATCCATATGAAACATCCGGTGGACAGAAGCAAAGGTGTGCATGTGCTAGGGCAATTATTAATGAGCCTAAATTAGTTTTAGCGGATGAACCAACAGGGGCTTTGGATAGCCATTCAGCACAAATGCTTTTAGAAACTATGGGGGATATGAACGAAAAATTAAAAACCACTTTTATTATGGTAACACATGACGCACTTTCGGCAAGCTATGCCAAAAGAGTTATTTTTTTGAAAGATGGAAAGATTTATTGTGAATTGCAGAGAGGAGAAAAAGAACGAAGGAAGTTCTTTAATGAAATTTTAGACAGCATAGCATTACTTGGAGGTGAGAGAAAATATGTATCTTAAACTGATAAATAGTAATGTAAAAAAAACCTGTCTCTTATACACATCTGACGCTG
>ERZ1027245.991-NODE-991-length-9812-cov-4.665778_pt1 | contig 9812 bp, 8 predicted proteins | sample MGYA00519475_ERZ1027245 | MGnify/ENA primary metagenome ERZ1027245 (study PRJEB26926, sample SAMN06164723) | human gut metagenome | biome: ENVO:00009003; feature: ENVO:2100002; material: ENVO:00002003 | host: Homo sapiens | place: USA | collected 2012 ... | reverse complement strand
CTCGACTAGTCGTCGGCAGCGTCAGATGTGTATAAGAGACAGATTCCGATGTTTCTGTATCAAGACAACCCCATTTTGTTTTTTCGGTGTTGTCGGTATGGCCGTCTTGCGTTAGGTATTGCGGTGGAAAGCCCGACCATTTACAGGAACGCCCAAATCTCCCCCAAGAAGAACATATTAATATACTAAAACATAAAAGTATAAACACTACACATTCATAATAGTTTATAGATTGTAAAATACCCTATCAAAAAACAGTGAAAACAAAATAAACCCATTCTCTTTGCTAAGTAATCCCCTGTTGTCTCCGTCGTAAGACAAACTCCAGTTTTTTTGTTTTTATATACTTCCCTATACGTTACCGTATGGATATTTTTCCCAGATCATATCCCATTTTAATATATTCCGTTGATTTCATACTGTCATTATTATAAATAACATTATATAACTCTGATTATCAAACTAAAATTCCACCTGTTACTAACAGTGGGTAACAAAATAGTAACAAAAAACGAAGAAATCGCTTTGTGGTGGGCTTTATGTGTAAAGGTAACAAAAGCCCTCTAACCATAAAAGCAAAACTGGCGAAAAGAAGAATACTGTCTTTTTTCTCTTTTCGCCAGCATATTTATCATGCAGTCAATGCAAACAGATTTAGTTTGTTTTGGATATATAGATAAAAGTATAAACCAAACTCTATTTGGCAAAGACTAGTAAGATATCAATTTTCTTTTTCTTTTTGATTAAAGATAAAAGAAGAAAAAACATCCCCCGCAGTAGGAGTAACAGACAGACACCTACTTAGATTGCCGTCATTGGGAGAAATAACAACTATCATTGCATTTTTGCGTATTTCAATAGAACTCCACATGCCTTTTGCAGCACTTCCAGCAGCACTGTCCGTTTCAATTTGCACACCGTCCTCAAACACAGATGATAACCAAAAAGTAGCATAATTATTACAGAACAACGTATAAGTTCCTCCACTTTCCGGAACTGCTATGTGATCCTTTTTAAGATATGCTGAAGTATCTACCTCCCATTCCATTGGCTCCCAATCCCCGTCTTTACTTGTACAGGACAAAAAGGCAATAGTATATATAATCAAACATAAACATTTTTTCATCATGATATTACAGAGTGTTCAAGATTATATTTATAATTGTTAGAATTCTCACTACGAGTAATTTCCGTATCTTTTATTTCAGCTCCACTATTGGTATCAAGGATTTTGCTTAAATAATAACCATTGTAGCTGATCAATAACTGATTTTAGCCCCTACGAAATAACTTCTCGGAAGCGACGGTCCGTAGATGTACCCTGAATCGCGGTTCCAGCCTTTGTCGAAGTCATCTTGATAAGCGTTCGTGAGGTTTTGCACCCCAGTATTCACCTGCAGGGTGATGGACTTATAGACAGGAATATCATACGCTACTTTCAAGTTTAACGTGAAGAATTCGGGAGTATTGAGAGCCACCGGTTCACGTATACCCGGACCATTTTCTATACCGGCACGCCCCACAAGCATACTGCCTGTATAAGTTCCGAAAAAAGAAGCAGACAAACGTTTCAGCGGATGGATGGTTGCCGTGAAATAGCCGTACAAATCGGGCGTACGCAACATCTTTTTCTCTTTCGGAGCGTCCTCATCCCATTCCACCGGTTGGTCGTAGCGACTTTTCTGTAAAGTCACTCCGGCTTGTAGCTCCAGCAAGGAGGCATAGGCCGCCTTGCCTTCGATGTTTAGCCCGTATACTTTGGCACCGTATGCGTTGTAACGTTCCTGCACCTCATTTCCTTGAGCATCCGGCTGCGCTAGTTTGCGGGTAGAGAAGACATCGTTTAAATCCGTATAGAAGCCTTCTATCAAAAGATTTGTCTGCACATTCCCGAAGGTATGATACAGGTCAGCGGAAACGCTGAAACTGTTCGAACGCTCTTCCTTCAGATTGTCTGCCAGGCGTGTCACTAACCGTTCGCCGCCCACCAGGCTGACGTGTAAGTCTTCGTCGAAAGCTTGCGGGGCACGGAAGCCTCCGGCATAGCTGGCACGCAGGTTGATGCTACGGTTAGGATTGAAACGCAGGTTGGCCCGGGGCGAAAAGATGACATGGTCTACCAAGTTATGCTTGTCCAGGCGCCCTCCAACGAGGAGGCTCCACCGTTCGTTCTTCCATTCGTTTTGCAGATAGGTGCCAGCTATGCGCACTTTCTGTTTCATATATCTTTCGTAACCTATCACTTCATCTTCCAGGCCATCGTAGTTGTATTCGGCACCGAGGGTGAGGTCAGACGGCATGAAGAGTAGCTTGCCGAAAGAGTGGATATATTGTGCGCCGCCTACCAGAGTAAGGTCACTGGTGGTGCCGTAGGCTTTTTCGGCATTCTCCTTATCCTCCTCGGTAATGCCTTCTCCGGTGCCGCCATAGTAACTTTTCCTTGCCGTGTTTTGAAAGGAGAAGTAGACATTGAGGTGGTTTTTCTCGTCGGGAGAGAAATAATCGTAGCTCAGGCCACCGCCGTTGATGTTATGTTCGATTTGTTCGGCGATATTAGCCTCGTGAGCGGGAAGTTTTAGGAGATTTCCTCCACGTCGGAACTCATTGATACCATGATACTGCAAGGTCAGCTTGGAATAAGGATTAAGGCGGAGAAAGGAGCGAACGCCGATGGTCTGATTGCGCAGGTTGGGGAGTTCGGTATATCCGTCGCCATCGTTATCGTAGCCCGAGCGATAGCGGTTCTGTCCGTAGACGTAGAATCCCGCTTTGTTGTCTTCCGTTACCAAGGAGGCATTCAACGTCGTGTTGTTCTCGAAAGAACAGCTTCCACCAATAGACATCAGCGAATGGGCAAGCTCGGCGGAGTTACGGGTGGGTTCCTTGGTAATGATATTGATGGTTCCCCCGATGGCGGATGCGCCGAACAGGGCCGATCCACCTCCGCGCACCACCTCTACACGTTCTATCATGTTAGCCGGGATTTGTTCCAAGCCGTACACACCTGTCAGTGCTGAGAAGATGGGACGCGAGTCCATCAATATCTGCGAATAATGCCCGTCCAATCCATTGATACGCACCTGGGTGAAGCCACAGTTCTGGCAGTTGTCCTCCACGCGGACACCCGGCTGGAAGCTCAGCCCTTGTGCCAGGCAGGTGGCGTGGGTGGATTCGAACAGTTTCGTATCCATCACGTTGACAAGACTGGGGGCTACCCGCCTCATGGTCGCAGTGCGGTTGGCAGAGACTACCACTTCGTCGAGGGCGATGTTGTCCGCCTCCAGCTCGAAGTTCACTTCCTGCGTGGAGTTCTTCTGCACGGTTATTTCTTTGTGCAGCGTGAGATAGCCGATGTATTTCACTTCGATGGTAAGTGTACCCACGGGGAGGTTCTTCAGGAAATAATGCCCGGTTGCGTCGGTGGTGGTGCCAATGGTGGTGCCTTTCACCCAAAGGTTGATGTAAGGGAGATGTTCACCAGTAGCTTTGTCTTTTACGTGTCCATAGACGTTGGCATCCGTGTCTCTCGGAGGCTGGTTATCAGCTGACGCAAGGCTGGCAAAGGCCAGTTGCAGTGCAAGGACCCTCATGAGGGTCCATACTTTATAAAGCGATAAATGTTTCATCATTCTTCATTATTTAATTATTTGTTATCTGAAATCTTTATGTTGACAGCTTTCAATTGCTGCCAGCCCGAGCGGTCAGTCACTCTTATCATGAAGTGGTAGTCACCCGGGTCAATGTCCGCAGGGATGGGGATATTCACATGGGCATCGTATAGCGGGGAATTTCCGGGTATGGGAAAATCCTGATTGTACACCCAGGGATGCACGGGGAGTTTCTTTTCGTCCAACGGACAGTCTCCTGCTTCGGTGCTGTGGCTGTGGTGGTCGAAATTATTGTGTATCTCGATGTTGTAGCTACCCAATGCATCGTTATCCGTAAAAGTATACCGGAAAGGAATTTCTTCTCCTGTCCGATATACCTGGCAGTTGAGCGGCGATGCGCTGTCGCCGGATTCGATGAGCGGCTTGTCCAGGTCTTTCCCGTCCCCGTCCTCCTCGCTGCAAGCGGCAAGGAGGAGGCAGAGCAGGCCGCACGCCAACCAATAGTTGTTTCTTGACATGATACTTATGTATTTTCGGATTCTACTTTTCTGCAAGGGTGAATTCTTCCTTGAAAATCTTGTTCGCCCCTTGGGCATATTCCACACGAAGTTCAAGAATATATTCGCCTGCCGTTGCATACCGGCCTTTATCGTCTTTGGCTTCCAGTTTCTTGTTGAATGTATATTCTTTCAATCCTCCTTCGGAGAATTCATCGGCGAGCGTACTGTTAAAGAAATATTCACTCGGAGCAGATTCCTTATAAATACGCAGGCGGATAGAATGCAAATCATCCTGCGCCTTGACAGTGAATTTAGTCAGGATGTCAGAAGCTGTAGCCGAGCGGCCGGTTCCTATTTCAACCCCCTGCAATTCCACATTGCTTTTCTTGAATTGGACACCCTCCAGTGAGTTTTCCGATACTTCTCCATTCTTGTCGTATACATTGAAGTGCATGTGGTAATCTCCTGCAGGGGCATCATCCGGAATTGCAATGTGTTTATGCTGGCCTTCCGTACCCCATTCCTTTTCACCGTTGAAGGTGTAGGTGGTATCCAGTTCAAAGGCCCGAGTGCCTTCTTCATTGTGGATAAAGACAGCGATTTTTTCAATTCCGTTTTCTGCTTTGATATGGGCGGATACCATCGGCTTGGTGCCTACATAACCAATCTTGTTCTCCGAGAAATCATGCGACGCTCCGAACTTTAAGTCTTCTACCGTGATATGTGCGGCGGCAGCTTTCACAGCCAGTTCCGATTCCGCCATCTCCGTTTGCCCCAGCTGGTCGGTTACGGTGAAATGCAGATGATAGGCTCCGGCAGGCGCTTCGGCAGGGATGTCGATGTGCTCGTGGAAAGTGGTGTTCTTCACTCCGATGTACTTTCCTTCGGTAAACGACTTTTCGACACGGAACTCGCCGCCCTCTTCCTGATGGATTTCGATGTCGATACGCTTTATCCTGTTCTCGGCTGTAATCTCGCCCTCCAGGTGAAGGTCGCTTCCGGCAATGGCGGTCTTACTGTTCTCTTCGCCCACTTCGTTCAAGGCGACAACCGGTTTTCCTACGTTTTTATCTTCTTCATTGTCATCGCAGGCGGAGAAGGTAAACATGCACAAACTCAGCAGCAACACAGCTGCCATGAATAAACTCTTTTTCATAATCTTCTTTGTTTTTAGAGGGAAGGCACTTGGATGTACTCGCATGCCTTTCCATTATTTGTTAATGAATTATTATTTAAAAATCAAATCCTATCAGCAGAGAGAAATTACGTCCCGGCTCCGGCACGTCTATCAGCCGGTAATAACTGGTATGGTCGTAATATTTCTTGCCCAGCAGGTTCAGTGCCTGCAAGTTCAGCCGCAGGCGGCGCTCTTTCCATGCAAAGACTTTTCCTGCCGACAGGTTCAGTATGCTATATCCGGCAGTAGCCTTTTCGGGTGGGACAATCTCATGCTGACTGCCCACCGTGCGGTAGGTGGCGGAGATAAACCCCGTCTCACCGTCCTCCCCGGAGCCGAAGGTGTACTTCAACTCCACATCCGCACTCCAGGGTGGCGAGAAGGGCAGGGTGTATCCTTTCTTGTCGCCGGAGAGTTGCTCCGCATAGAGGTATTCCCCTTTCACCACGGCTTCCAGGCGGCGAAGGAAGCGGTAACGGATTTCCGCCTCGACCCCGTAGCGGATCACCCGGCTTTGCGTGTAATAATACGTCTGCAAGCCCTCGGTGTAGGCCGAAGTGGGGTTCAGGTAGATGTAGTTGGGGAAATAGTTCACGTAGGAGTCCAGCCGGATATCGAGCGCTTCGTTGTGCCAGTAGATTCCTGCATCGAACTGGTAGGATTCTTCGGGCGACAAACCGGCTTCTCCCTTTTCATAACGGAAGATGTGGTAATTTACCCCGTCGGCGCCCAGCTCTTTCGGGATGGGCACGCGGAAGCTTTTCCCGATGTTCGCTTTCCATATCCATGCTCCGGCGGAGTAGTTGATGCCCAGAGACCAGGTGAAGCTGTTGAAAGACCTCCGAAGCCGTGCCGACCGCTCCCGATAGACGGAATCGCTTCCGGCAACCGGCGTCTTGTACCAGTCGTGATAACTGTGGATGCGAGTTACGACCCTGTCGATACGGATGCCGGCGTTCAGAATCAGGTCGTCGGACAGAAAGTTACGGTCGAAGGCATATCCTCCCCAAGAGGTGGTTTCAAAGTCCGGAATAATGAATCCCCATCCGCCACGCCGGTTATGCTGATGCTCTACATTCAGCCCTGCGTTCAAACTGTGCCGTTCAGCTATCAGCGCCTTCATGCCCAGGCTTGCCGTATAGGTGTTCTTAATGTACTTCCGCTCCAGCGTGCCGGGAGGCATGGGCATATAGCCGTGCGACACCGGTTCGGAGTGTTCCCGGCGTAGATTGTTCTGATAAGAGAGGTTGCTTTCCCAGCGGACCGCTCCGGTGCGCCATGCCGAATGGTTTGTCACCATCAGATGGTTGACGTCGTGACGGGGCAGGTCGATGTCGCGCCGGGAGCGGTCGTAATCTATATCCGAGAGGCGTACTTCCAGCCCGTGCGCGTTGGCAAAGAATCCGCTTCGCGCATAGGTGTCGGAGATGCGGAAGGAGGTAGAGAAACGCTCGCCTGCATAACCGCACAGGAGGCTTCCGTCGCGTTCTTTGCCTGCCGTGTTGCGCAGCCGTTGTTCTTTCAGCCGGATGTAATAGGAATAATACTGGATGCTGTCGGTGGGAACTTTACAGTCTGCGTAATCCACCAGCGTCAGGTTCGCTTTGTAATAAAACCGATTGTTCTTTCCCGCCACCCGGACCGAAAGCCCCAACGATTCATTGACACTGCGCATAAACAGTTCGGCCTTACCCTCGAAGGGCTTCGCCGGCGGGAGATCGCTATACAGGTTGATAACTCCCCCGATGGCATCCGAACCATAAAGCAGCGCAGCGGGACCTTTGATAATCTCCACACGGTCTACCGCAAACTGGTCTATCTCCAGCCCGTGCTCTTCGCCCCACTGCTGTCCCTCGTGCTTGATGCCGTTCTCGGTCACCGCCATACGATTGAACCCCAATCCACGTATGGCGGGTTTGGACTGGCTGGAGCCGATGTTTATCGCTTTTACTCCCGGTATAGAGCTAAGGCTCTGCATCAGGCTACCCGAGAGCGAGGATACTATCTCCGATTTGTCGATGCGCACCAGGCTCTGCGAAGATTTCATCAGCATGTCTTTGCGACTGTTATTGCCCATGATGACCACTTCATTCAATGTCGCACCATCCCTTGTCATGTCCGGAACGGTGTCTTGCCGTTGGGCATGAGTGTGGACGACGAACAAGAATGTCACAAGGATTGTAACGATCTTTTTCATCAATATCTTTCAGATTATTTGTGGGAATAGGATATGCCTCACCCGGCATCCGAACAGGGCATATGCGGATTATTCATAAGCAAAGGGCACTTTCTACCACATCACTTATTATAACAGTGCGGACAAAACGGGAGGAGCGCGCAGGTGATGCGAGCGAATAAGCCGCCAGCTTATGCTCTGTACCCGATAAACGGATTTGTAATCGGAAACCGAAACGATTATCTCGGCATGAAAGGCTTCAGCCTGGGTAAACGGAGAAAGAGCGAACTGGCAGACGGGGCATTGGTCGCAAGGATTGTGGGAGTGCTCCCCGTCAGAGGATTGGCAAACAGCAGTCTCACTTTCTCCGTGATGATGGACAGCCTTCACCACAAAGAGGGGCATGAGCGTCATGAACAACAGCCATGCTACTACGATTCTGCTTTTTGCCTTTACTCTCATTTTTACTTGTTTATTGAAAATCGCCGTAAATATACTGCATTTTATCGTAAAAGCAACAATGTTTCATATTCACACTTTGTTTCATCTGTTTAAAACACATCAAAATACCTAATTGTCGGTATCACGTGCTTTTGTCTTGCAGATAATTAGGTATCTTTGCAATCTCAATCAAATTAGGACAGATGAGTGCAATAGATATATTAAGAGAGAAAGGGCTTAAGAAAAGCGCCCAGCGCATATCAATTATCAACATCTTGTTGGACAAGCAAATTCCCCTGACGGAAAGCGACATAAAGGCCGAAATGGGAGATATGTATGACCGGATTACATTTTACCGAACAATACAAACACTGTTGGAAAAGGGTGTGATTCATCGCATTACCATCGACAGCACGACGGTGAAATACGCATTGAATACAGCGCAAAGCCATAGTCATATCCATTTTTATTGCAAGATGTGCCATGCGGTGACTTGCTTCAAGGAGATTCCGTTACAGGAATACGTCTTGCCGGCAGGTTTCGAGCAGGAAGAATGCGAGGTGCTGATAAAGGGGGTATGCGGGAAGTGCAAATGATGTGAGAATAGCGATTTTTCACAGTCCTTGTATGTTATACTTTTATTTTCATGCTTTGGGCATAATAATGAAATGTATATTTATGATGAAATACCAATTAATTGGTATTTCATTGTGTAGAAAAAATTCTTTAGTTTGCAAAAACTAATTGCGTTAATATGAAAAAAACATTCATTCTTTTATTTGTTTCCTTGATATTGTTTTCTTGTGAAAAAGAAGAAAACCATAAAATGTTTGAATATCAATTGCTGCTAAGTGAGAATATATCTAAACCATTTAGCTGCTTAGGGGAGAAACGTACTGTTACTTTTACAATTATTCAAAAAACATTGATAAATAATTTTTTAGACTCGGAGATACCGGTTGCCCCCTGTATGGTTGCCATCCATTTGATAGAGTTCAGTGTATTATACAGGAAATGAGGATTGATCTGGCTTTGCAGCATCTTGTATTCCAGATCCTGTTTCTGTTTCTCATCTTCCAGTCGTTTCTCCATAAGTTCCGATACATTTTCCGACAGATCATTGATTCCCCGTCCGATATCCCCAAGTTCGTGATCCCATTCCACAGAAGGGTCTCTGGAGAAGTCTCCGCCGGCGATGCGTACCATCCGTGTCTGCAGCCTAGATACAGGTACCGTGATCATACGATTCATCAACAGCATCAGAACGACACCGATAGACAAAATGCCGATCAGGATGCAGGCAAGGATTCCCATGAACAAAACCGCCTGATTGGTCCGCTCCGCATGTGAAATACTCTGACTTAAGTAGCAGTCCGGCATATTTAACGGAGTGGTGACCAGAATCTGTTCTCCCATGGTAGCACTGTGGATTTTGGAAATCTGTGTGGTGCCCGTGAGAGAATATGTGCTCAGGTCATCCAGAATACTATATTCGGGCGTAAATTCCTGCAAGCCTCCGTTTTCATAAATATAGGTATGTCCTGCAATGGACAGATAGAGAAAGCTGTCTGACGGACAACTGTAATCCTTCAAAGGTATGGTGAACAGATCTGCGGATATTTCGATGAACAGATATCCTGCCTGCCTGTTATTGTATTGGTAGGTAATGGGACGGATCACAGGTAATACTTTACGTCCCGCACGGTGAAAAGGATCGGATACAATACCGGGCGAAAAATCATAATCATCGGCAGTCAGTAATTCTTCATAATAAGGAAGCTCCGGAATCAGCGTTGCAAGATCTGCGGTAGAAGAGTACGTTGCGGTTCCCACCTGCAGATAATGCTCCTGTGAGACAATGCTGTCTCTTATACACATCTGACGCTGCCGACGACTAGTCGAGTGTAGAT
>ERZ1027245.981-NODE-981-length-9860-cov-5.454972_pt1 | contig 9860 bp, 5 predicted proteins | sample MGYA00519475_ERZ1027245 | MGnify/ENA primary metagenome ERZ1027245 (study PRJEB26926, sample SAMN06164723) | human gut metagenome | biome: ENVO:00009003; feature: ENVO:2100002; material: ENVO:00002003 | host: Homo sapiens | place: USA | collected 2012 ... | reverse complement strand
GGCTACCGAACTTTCTACTCTTTAAGTCTTATCTACCAACCGATTACAAAAAAACAATTGTTTTTCTTCAAAAAAACGCAGATAATACCCAAACAAGGATAATTAAAAATATATAGAAATATCCTATTATCATTTTTCGGAAATTATCAGGGCTGTCTCACCAATGGACAGCCTCTTTTTGTAACTTACAGTTTAATAGTAAAAGAAATAAGACAGACCTTATTCCCCTCTCCTCACCATAGGAATTTTCCTATTACAAATAGGGAAACTCTCCTTTACAAATAGGAATATTCCGTTTATTGTATCATTCCCTCCACTTATCTTTGTGACATAAGAAAAACAAATTTTAAAATTAACGGATATGAGAACAAAAATACTGAAATACTTCGGAATGGTAGTTGTACTGATAATAATGGTTAACCTAACCTCCTGTGAAGTATCCATAGAAAGTTGGTACGATGATGATGATTACAGCGAAATATATTACAGAACCACTCGGGAACTATGCAGCCGGACCTGGCAGGAAACTTGGGAACAAGACGGTGAATACTACACACAACGACTAGACTTTTACGAAAATAGAACAGGCACAGACATCATACAAATAGAACATCGAAACGGCTATGTAACCGAAGACAGATACAATTTTGAATGGAGATGGGATAACAGCGCACAGACATGTATCCGTATGGTTTACGGTCCCAGTGACATTTCATATTTTGAAAATATATGGTTGGCCGGAAACTTCTTAAAAGGCACATTGGATGGTGTCAATGTAAATTTCACAGGAATCAGGTAAAAAGAAAAAAGCGGGATGATACCCAACACATATCATCCCGCTCTCCTTTTTCCAAATACACTACTCAACTTTAATACTCTTTACCGGATTCTCATTAGCAATACGCCAAGCTCTAACAACGACACACACCACTATCAGAGCGATAATCACCAATGCTGTTCCGACAAAATACAACGCATTCATATCTATCGTTTCGGCAAATTGATCCAACCAAGCCTTTCCTGTAAAGTACGATACTACAATTCCCATCAAGACCGATGGGACAGCAACATATAATATATCACGGGACAGCAACCGAAGAATAGTCGAAGCTTCAGCACCATTCACCTTACGGATAGCTATTTCCTTACTGCGACGTTGTGTTTCATCATTCACGTAACCTATCAACCCCATAACAACAATAAGCAAAATAAAAGTAGAAGTAATCCATACAGAATTACGAAAACGATATACATTGCGATAGATTTCCTTCAGCATGGTATCTATCGGAATAAATTCCAATGCCTTAGTGGAATGCACCTGCTCCATGTATTCGTTCAGCTTTTTCAAACTCTCATCGTATGGCTGTTTTAAACGTACATCAAAAGTGTGACTGGTATTATGACTATAAACCAAAGCCACGGGAAACTGCTTATAAAGAAAAGACGTATTGCGCACATTACGGAATACACCAACAATGGTTCCGGCTTTATCAAAATCATTCAACCGTTTGCCTACTGCCCCATCTGTCCATTTCATCAGCCGCACTACTTCTTCGTTGACCAATACATCTCCCTCATTCTGCATATCTTTCCCTTCAATAATAGTAATCCCCATGGTTTCAGCATAATTCTTATCACAAGGATTATACATCAAGGTTTCTATTCGCTTGCCACTATTATCAATCAGCCCACGAGTCCAATATTCTCCCAGAACACCATGCATAGAACGGGTGGCATTTTCCACCATGGGTTGACGACGAAGATCGTTAACCATATTCTCTGCTTCTTCGGGTGACATCCATGTTTCCGCCTCCACCAATCCTGGAGTACGGATACCCATATCACTATTAATCAGATGATGATACTGCATCAAAGATACTAACAAAATCCCCATCACAAAAGATACCCCCATAAATTGTACAAATAAAAGAGAACGCTTCCACCCCTTTTTTCCCATCTGTGTAACGACGAAAAACTTGAGTGACAGGAATGCGTGAAAACAATCTTCCCGGCAGCACTCCGGCTACTATGAACAGTACAAAAACAATGAGCATCGGAACCCATAAAGTTTCCAATGTAAAGAGTGAGGATAACTGCACCGAAAGTAAATCTTCTATCAGATCTTTGGTATTGAAAATAATAAAGAGGGCCACTATAACGGACATCAATACCACAATCCCCGTCTCAAAAAGGAACATACTGAAAATATTGATTGCACTGGCACCACTACACTTATGCACACCTATACTTTTTGCCCTGCGGCTCATGGTAGCAATAGCTACTAATACATAGTTCATGATTGCCACAAAAAATATGGCAAAGCCCAAAAAACCATAAATGTAAAGGCGAGTGCGGGTATTTGAGTCATCCAGATGAATTTCGGGCAATGGCTGTGCATCATAAAAATTTCTCCATTCATCATCAGCAGAATCAGGATAATATTTTTGCATAGCCTTGTATATCTGACGATTGATTTCTTCCCTGTCCACCCCATCGCGCAAACGGAGAATAGTATAATAAATGTCATTACGCCCCCATGTTCCACCCCCTATATAACCACCTCCGGCATAAATGGGAGCTACAAAATCAAAATGATAGGCCGTATTTTCCGGAGTATCCTGATAAACACCACGGACTGTCAGTTCATGCTGTTTATCCAAAGATAATTTTTGTCCCACAGGATCCTGTCCACCAAAGACATCACGAACAAAAGTTTCAGAAACGAATATGCTCCCTGCCCTTTGCAATTCCTCAGGATTCCCTTTCAATACTTTGATGCCGAAAGTACGGAAATAGCAAGTATCTACATAAGCGTAGTTTACGTCTTTCAGCTTATGACCATCCTTGAATACATTTAATGTCTCAAAATTGAAAATGACTGTAGCATTTTCAATCCATTGTGACAAATCACTGCGGAATGCTTCTGCCATCGGAGCAAACAAGCTATCATCATATCCTTCTCCTTTCTCTCCAGTCTTTACATTCTCTCCTCCTCCACGTACCAACACCAATCGGTCGGCATCAGGGTAACATTTTTCATAATTGAGTTCAAATGCTATTTGTGAAAAAAGCAGAACACCAATAGTCAAGCCTAATGAAAGCGATATGACTTTTGTCACATTGCTTCCACGGCCGTGTAATGTCGATTGTATTGCATAATAGATTTGTTTCATTACAACCACCCTTTCATTATTATTCTTTAATGTTCGCCACTACACTACCGTCAAACAAATGAATGACACGATGAGCAAATCCGGCATCATGCTGAGAGTGAGTTACCATGACAATACTAGTCCCCTCCTTGTTAAGTTCGGTCAATAGATTCATTACTTCAGCACCGTTCTTTGAGTCCAAATTACCGGTAGGCTCATCGGCGAGGATCAATTTAGGGTTAGTAACCACAGCACGGGCAATAGCCACACGCTGTTGTTGACCGCCGGAAAGCTGTTGCGGGAAATGCTTGGCACGATGACTCAAGTTCATTCGCTTTAAAATTTCCAGAACACGCTCCTTACGTTCACTGGCCTTGATTCCAAGATAAGTCAACGGTAATTCCACATTTTCAAAAACATTCAGTTCGTCTATCAGATTAAAACTTTGAAATACAAAACCTATTACACCTTTACGCAGGCGGGTGCGTTCTTTTTCTTTCAGATTGGCTACTTCGTTGCCCAGCAACTTGTAACTGCCTTCAGTAGGATTGTCCAGCAGACCAAGGATATTCAATAAGGTGGATTTTCCACAACCTGATGGTCCCATAATAGCTACAAACTCTCCTTCTTTCACCTCTATGTTTACATGATTCAACGCAATTGTTTCTACTTCTGAAGTACGAAATACCTTACTTAAATTTTCAATCTGTATCATAATAATAAATTTTAATTGTTTGTTCTATTGATCTTTATTCTGATTTAATACTCTTTACTGGATTCTCATTGGCAATGCGCCATGTTTTGGAAATGCCACAACTGACAATCAATATCAAGACCACGATAGCTACACATACATAATAAGGAACAAGCGAACCTACAGTCACAGCAAACTGTTCCATCCATAAACCACCTACATACCATGCCCCTAGTGTACCTGCGACTACAGCCGGGAAAGAAATCCAAAGAACATCTTGCACCAACATTTCCAATATCGCAAATGACTCAGCTCCATTCACTTTACGAATAGCAATTTCTTTCGAACGTCGCTGTAATTCATCATTAATATAGCCTATCAGTCCCATCAAAGTAATAAACAAAATGGCAATTGCCGCCAATAAAGTCGCATTACGAAATACACGAACGGAATTATAACTATCCGCCATTTTTTGTTCCAAGCTTTCAAAGCCGACTGTTTGATTAGGAAAAGCTTCGGCAGCATCACGCTTCAGTTTCTGAAGATTCTCACCAAAGGGTTCCTTCAGACGGAGATAAACAAGATCAGCCAAATCTTTGGGATGATGATGCAAGACAAACGGTTTCAGCTCTGAGTAGAATCCGCCAATATTAAAATCTTTAATCACACCTACTATTTTGACACGGCCTTCTTCTGTCTGTATACTCTTACCTAAAACATCTTTTCCCCAATGCATTCTCCGTACAAATTCCTCATTCACTGCCACCTCACCGGATTCACGAGGCACACGCCCTTGCTGTATGACCATTCCCATAAAAGCTACATAATTCTCCTGAGTAAAATCATAACGGCTGGAAAAAAGACTCGTTCCTTTCTCATCCGGTATCATCTGCCCGCTATATCCATTAGACGGATAGCTAGTTGCCGAAGTCAATGCTTCCACGTATGGAAGCCCCTCATAAAAGTGACGGGCAGCAAGCCGGGCTTTAGCATCCGGTGCATTATTAACGCCAATCACTACCCGCTCAGGATTATAACCCGGATCTTTATTAATAACATAATGATACTGGAGCATCACTACACACATCAATCCACATATAAAAGCCACTCCTGCAAATTGGATAAACAATAACGGACGTTTCCATCCTTTCTTACCCTCTGTATAACGCCGGAAAACCTGTGTGACCGGTATCTTTGAAAAAATTCGTCCCGGCAGCACACCACCAATGAGGAATAAGACAGCAGTCACTCCAAAAGGCACCCAAATACGTTCCACCGCAAAAAGAGACTCCAGTTTAGCAGCTGTAGTATCTTCCACAAATTCCCGGAAATTAAACATTAAAAAAACCATCAAAAACAATGAAAGCAAAATAATAATACCGGTTTCCCACATAAACATACCAAAAACAGTACCCGTTCCCGCTCCGCTGCATTTATGAACACCAATACTTTTGGCACGCCGGCTCAATGAAGAAATAGAAATCAACACATAATTCAATGTCGTGATAAACAAAATAGATATACCTAAAATAAGCATAATATTACGCATTCTTTTCACTTCATCATATCCACGGTACGTATCCCGAACAGGTTTTGCCATGACAGTGATTCCCAACTTATCACTTCTGGGAATATGTTGCTGTACTACCATATCAATACGCTTGTTCAATTCATCCAAATCAATATCCTGCTTCAACCGGATATATTCTTTCCAGCTGTCCCCACCGTTCCATGAATAATTTCCTATCCGGCGGCTCCAGATAGAAGGCAAGGAAATGACAGCCTTCGGTCGCATAGTACAATTCTCAGGTAAAGCAGCATACGTTCCTTTGACTGTCAACTCAATTTCCTTATTGAAACTAATTATTTTACCAATCGGGTTCTCACCGCCAAACATTTTATCCGCCAAATCTTTACTCAGGAAAATTACATCTTTTTGCTGCAATTCACGTACCGGATCACCACTCAAGACCTCAATACCCATTGTCTGAAAAAACAATGAATCAGCAGCAACTTTAAAATCATCAAAGCGGACACTCCCGTTATAAATAGGTGCCGAAACCGGCCACGAGCCTGTACTTGCCGCCGATTCCACAATTTCCGGCATTGCATCCAGTATGCCTCCGGCAGCTGCACCGATAATGAACTCACTCGGAGGAAAAGGCTCTCCATTTACTGTCCATATATTCCACAATTGGTATAATTTATCATGATCCTTAAAACAAGTATCAAAACTCTGCTCATACACAACTCTTGAGAAAAGCAGAATACTCATAGTCAGGCCCAAGCCTAACGAAACGACTTTTATAATATTAGCTCCACATCCATGTATCAAAGCCTGAATGACATAATAAATCTGTTTCATATTTCGTGTTTTTAATTATTATTATTTTAAAAGAGAGAAGTCCCGTTTCACAACGTTACTTCCCATAAAGTGTATAAGAAACTAAAGTTTCTATAATTCGTTCTCTATAATATAAATGCCAAAACCGTGCCACGCAAACAAACAACTGATTAACAACACATTGCAAAATAACAAAAAGAAACAGTCTGTCTAATTATTAGACAATGATGTATGATAATTAGACAGACTATGAAAACAAACAAATAGTTCTACGCTTCAAACTTATTGGAATTTGCCTTATTTTACTATCTTTGCATTATCACCTATATAAAACAAATTATTATGAAACACATTCTTTTGGCAGCCTGTGCGGTTGCCATATTAAGCGGTTGCGGTTCGCAAGGGAAACAGGCAGCCCCTACCGAAAATCCATTCCTTTCAGAGTACACAACTCCCTTCCAGGTTCCTCCTTTCGACCAAATCAAGATGGAACATTACAAACCCGCCTTTTTGCAGGGCATGGAAGAACAACAGAAAGAGATTGACGCTATAGTGAACAACCCCGAACCCGCCACTTTCCAGAATACCATTGCAGCACTGGATCAAAGCGGAGCGTTACTTCGTAAAGTCAGCACCGTATTCTACGGACTGAAAAGCGCCAATACCAATGATGAAATGGACGCACTGAGCCGTGAACTCTCTCCACTACAATCAAAACACAGTGATGACATCGCCTTAAATGAAAAACTTTTTGCACGCATCAAAGCTGTCTATGAAAATCCCGGCGATTTGGACAAAGAGCAAAAGAAGTTGTTGGAAGAAACCTATAAAGATTTTGTACGTGGAGGTGCCAACCTGGATGCCGAAAGTCAAAAAAAACTGCGTGAATTAAATAGTGAGATTTCCATGTTACAGCTCACCTTCGGCCAAAATATGCAGAAGGAAACCAATGCTTTCCAATTGATCGTGGACAAAGAAGAAGACTTAGCCGGATTACCCCAAAACCTGATTGCCAGTGCTGCCGAAACAGCTAAAGAAGCAGGCATGGAAGGCAAATGGATTTTCACCCTGCATAATCCCAGCGTCATGCCTTTTCTGCAATATGCCGATAACCGAGACCTGCGCGAAAAGATATTCAAAGGATACATTAACAGAGGAAATAACGGAAATGAATACGACAACAAGGAAGTGGTGCGCAAACTGCTCAAGGCCCGTCTGGAAAAAGCCAAGCTGATGGGATATGAAAACTATGCTTCCTTTGCACTGGAAGAACGTATGGCAAAAACACCGGATGCCGTATATAAATTATTAGATCAGATTTGGACACCTACTCTGTCCAAAGCCAAAGAAGAACTGGCAGATATCAATGCCGAAATAAAGAAAGACGGAAAAACCTTCACAGCTGAAGGTTGGGACTGGCGTTATTATGCAGACCGAGCCAAGAAAGCCAAATTCGACTTGGATGAAAATCAGGTACGTCCTTATCTGAAACTGGAAAACGTACGTGACGGTGTGTTCTATGTTGCCAACAAACTGTACGGTATCACTTTCACCCAGCTGGACAATCTTCCCCTCCCTCATCCCGATGCACAGGCATTCGAATGTAAGGACAAAGACGGTTCTCATCTAGGTGTACTCTATATGGACTTCTTTCCGCGTGCCAGCAAGAAAGGTGGCGCATGGTGCGGAAGCTATCGTTCACAGACCTACAAGGACGGCAAGAAAGTGGCTCCTGTAGTAACCGTGGTATGCAACTTTACCAAACCGGCAGCCGGACAACCCGCTTTGCTCAGTGCAGACGAAGCGAATACCTTGTTCCACGAATTCGGACACGCTTTACATAATCTTTTCAAAGATGTACATTATTATGGTGTGGCTAGTGTTCCGCGTGATTTTGTAGAACTGCCGTCACAGATAGATGAGCATTGGGCTTTTGAACCGGAGGTATTGAATGTATATGCCAAACATTATCAGACAGATGAAGTTATTCCTGCCGGACTGGTTGAAAAAATGGACAAGAGTGGCAAATACGGACAAGGCTTCGCTACGGCTGAATATTTAGCTGCTTCCCTGCTGGATATGGATTATCATGTATTAAAAGAAATTCCCGATGATATGGACGTTATGCAGTTCGAAGCAGAAACATTAGGTAAGCGCGGATTGCTGAAACAAATTCCGTCACGCTATCGCACCACTTATTTCAACCACACCATGGGTGGTGGATATACTGCCGGTTACTATAGTTATATTTGGGCAGAAGTGCTGGATTGTGACGCATACGAGGCATACAAGGAAACAGGCGATATCTTTAATCAAGAAGTAGCAGGAAAGTTCCGCAAATATATCCTCACTCCCGGCTGCATTGACGATGCAATGGACATGTATGTCAATTTCCGTGGCAAAGAACCTGGTATTGATCCCTTGTTGAAGAACAGAGGACTAAAATAACCCTCTAACCCTAAATAGAATTCCTCCCCCTGCAAAAGACAAATGATTGTGACTCTTGCAGTGGGAGGATTCTCATTTTGTAGTATGATTGCGGATAGTTCTTTTTATTTTTTGTTCCAAAGCAAGAAATAATCCTCAGAGAAAGCGTACCTTTGTGCCTGTCAAATCAAAAATTAAATTATGAATCAACCTATTGCTATAAACACCACAAGAAAACATGTGGTATGGCTGGATGTCGTTCGTTTGGTAGCCATGTTCACCATAGTTTGCTGCCATAGTGCAGACCCGTTCAACTTTTACCCCGGCGAACCGCCAGCCAACATTGATGAAATCAAATTCTGGGGAGCCGCCTACGGAGCCTTTCTCCGTCCGTGTGTCCCACTGTTTGTCATGATTACAGGAGCATTGCTGCTCCCCGTACGTGGCGAAATATCCGCTTTCTACAAAAAAAGAATCAGCCGTGTATTCTGGCCGTTCCTTATCTGGAGTGTCATTTATAATTTATTTCCCTGGTTTACAGGATTGTTGGGACTTAATCCTGAAATAATCCTTGACTTTTTCCCTTATAGCGGTGAAGAAGCCGCCCGTCAGTCACTCAACGTATCATTGGGTTATATAGCAGAAATGCCTCTCAATTTCTCTTTATTAGACGTACATATGTGGTATATCTATCTGCTTATCGGATTATATCTATACCTTCCTATTTTCTCCGCATGGGTAGAAAAGGCCTCGGAGAAAGCCAAACTATGGTTTCTTGTCGCATGGGGAATAACTGGTTTGTTACCTTATTATTATCAGTTCGTATCCCCATACATTTGGGGAGGCTGTGCGTGGAACTCATTCAATATGTTCTATTATTTTGCCGGATTCAACGGGTACTTGCTATTGGGACACTATCTGCGCAACCACGACTGGTCATGGAGTAAGACACTGTCAGTCTGTATCCCCATGTTTCTGGCAGGTTACATGGTCACATTCTTCGGTTTCCGCCACATGACCGCATTACCACAATGCACTGATGAAATGTTAGAACTGTTCTTCACCTATAATTCTTTGAATGTGATTATGATGACTATCCCCTTCTTCCTCATAGCCAAGAAAGTAAAAGTACGCTCAGAACTGATCCAGCGTATGCTGGCAAACTTGACCGTATGTGGTTTTGGCATCTATATGATCTGTCTCTTATACACATCTCCGAGCCCACGAGACTCGACGTCATCTC
>ERZ1027245.979-NODE-979-length-9876-cov-5.272274_pt1 | contig 9876 bp, 9 predicted proteins | sample MGYA00519475_ERZ1027245 | MGnify/ENA primary metagenome ERZ1027245 (study PRJEB26926, sample SAMN06164723) | human gut metagenome | biome: ENVO:00009003; feature: ENVO:2100002; material: ENVO:00002003 | host: Homo sapiens | place: USA | collected 2012 ... | reverse complement strand
TCTACACTCGACTAGTCGTCGGCAGCGTCAGATGTGTATAAGAGACAGGAACAATCAAGTCACGTCCACCAATGTTCTCTGCCACCGGACGGGCATCTTCCACTTGGAACATCTTTGGAACAGAAGGCCCGAAGATATCAGCATCCAGCAGACCTACTTTATAACCCAACTTTGCCAAAGACACGGCAAGGTTGGCAGCAACCGTGGACTTGCCTACCCCACCTTTTCCGGAAGACACTCCGATAACATTCTTCACCTGGGGTAATAGTTTACCCACTTCCGGACGTGCCGCCTGACGGCTTTCAGTCGTAATCACAACCTCCACCTCGGGAGAGACATACGTATGTATAGCTGTCTCGGCAGCCTTCACCATTGACTTCATGAACGGATCAGTCGGTTTCTCGAATGTCAACGAGAAGCTGACCTTCATCCCGTCAATCCGCATGTTATCGGCCACCATCTCAGCCTCAACAAGATTCTTTCCGGTACCGGGATAACGCACTGTTGCCAATGCATCAAGGATTAATTTTGGATATAATGTCATTGTATTTACTATTTGACGATTTACTATTTACTATTTTTATGCGAATCAGTAGTAGTTTTAACCACTGATTCACATCATTTGCTGGTTTGCAATCCGCTACGCTTGCTACGGTTATAACTGCGGTACTCATCCAGCTCTATCTCCACATCCGGTTCCTGCAACTCGCCCTCTTGCGGAAGATGGAACTTGATGTACTTGATATTCAAACCACGATCCAGCCATTGTTGTTCATAATAGGTCTTGATGCTGAGTATCTCATCAGCCATGCCGGAGTGGTACAAGTCTTCCGTCATCACATCCACCGGCAGCCGGTTTCTTTCAATCATGTACCGGGTATAGGTAAACATGAAGTTGCTGTCCGTCTTCAGATGGACTATGCCGTCATTCTTCAGGAACTTGCGGTAGCGCTCCATGAAATAAGTGGAAGTAAGCCTTTTGGTCGCCTTCTTCATCTGCGGGTCCGAGAAAGTGAGCCAGATTTCGCTCACCTCATCCATAGCAAAAAAGCGGTCGATGATTTCGATATTCGTACGCAAGAAAGCAACGTTCTTCATGCCCGACTCCAGCGACTCGGTGGCTCCCGTCCACATGCGGGCACCCTTTATATCCACTCCGATGAAGTTCTTTTCGGGAAACATGCGTCCCAATCCGACAGTATATTCTCCCCTACCACAGCCCAGTTCCAGGACAATGGGATGGTCGTTCTTGAAAAACCGCCCGTGCCAGTTCCCTTTCATGTCAAACGGCACATTATCCACCGCGGAATACGGATACTCGAAAACATGCGGATAACTCGCCATATCGGCAAACTTCTCTAACTTGTTCTTTCCCATTTAAGAAGCATTGAAACATAAAACATATTATTTTAGGCACGGATTACACGGATTTTCACGGTCTCTCTTCAATCTATCCGTGCTTTCCGCGCAATCCGTGCCTAAAAGTATAAAAAACAAAGTCCCGGCAAGTCTTATACGATAGACATTGCCATCACCGTATTATTCAACAATCGTCACCCACCCGTGAGTATCCGGCTCGTCACCATACTGGATGGCACGCAGCTTGTTGTAGAGCTTCGTACATACCGGTCCGGGTTTTCCATCCTTGGAAATAACGTATGACTTGCCGTTCTCTACGTCGTCTATACGTTCGATGGGGCTGATAACGGCAGCCGTACCGCAGGCACCCGCTTCCTCGAAAGTCAGCAACTCTTCTTCGGGAACCGGACGGCGTTCTACCTTCATGCCCATGTCCTCTGCCAGCTGCATCAGGCTCTTGTTGGTGATGGAGGGCAGGATGGAAGTGGACTTCGGAGTGATATATGTATTGTCCTTGATGCCGAAGAAGTTGGCGGCGCCACATTCGTCCATGTATTTCTTTTCTTTGGCATCCAGATAGAACTCGCAGGCATAGCCCAAATCGTGCGCCTTCTTGTTGGCACGCAAGCTGGCTGCATAGTTGCCTCCTACCTTATAGACACCCGTACCGAGCGGTGCCGCGCGGTCGAATTCGCGGATAATGACATACGGATTGGTTGAGAATCCACCCTTAAAGTAAGGACCTACCGGGGTCACGAACACCACAAACAGATATTCGCTGGCAGGATGTACGCCTACTTGTGCACCGGTACCCACCAGCAACGGACGGATATACAGAGAAGCACCCGATTCATAAGGCGGAATGAAACGCTCGTTCAGCTTCACCACCTTCAGAATAACTTCTTTGAAACGCTCCGTAGAAAGTTCCGGCATCAAGATGCCACGGCAAGTGGATTGCAGGCGGGCTGCATTCTCCTCCAAACGGAAGATACGCACTTTACCGTCTTTGCCACGAAAAGCCTTCAAACCCTCAAACGCTTCCTGACCGTAGTGCAAACAAGTGGCAGCCATGTGCATAGGAATGGTTTCCTCACTGCAAACTTCCAGTTCGCCCCATTGTTCGTTACGATAGTAAATTCTCACATTGTAATCTGTCTTCATATATCCGAACGGCAGATTAGCCCAATCAAGTTCTTTCATATCTCAAAGTATTAGTTACTTCTATTACGTACATTTTGCAACAAAAATAGCTTTTATTCTTCAGATTCCCACTTCTCCGACAGTAATTTTTCAATTTCCTTGTCAGCTTTGGTCAATTTATCGCTGCAAAATGCTATAATTCCGTTTGCTTCCTTTATTTTTTCAGCAAGCACATCTATCTCCAGTTCGTTGTTGTCTATCTGGCTGACAATTTTCTCCAAACGTGCCATGGCTTCGGAGTAGGTCTCTTTTTTCTTGGTTACCGGCATAATTGAAATTAATTAATCGTTGTACTTCTCAAGCCGTTTGTCAGAATTCCCGTCTTTGGGCGATGCGTTCTCCCACTTCATCTCCTTGGACGTCAGTTTCAAAATATGATATTGTTCAGTACAATGTTCCTCTTTATCATACAACTTAATCAATTTTTCATCAAGACTTATGATATAAGTTCCACGAAAAGGGACTCCGTTAGATAACGGGCTTCCGGTATAAACTTCATAGGTCTTGTCTGCATTAAACGTATAGCAGGTCACAAAATCGTCCTGCAGGACTGGTTCTTTCACAATCCACTTACCTACCAGTTGAGGAATTTCGACCTTATCATCCTCATCCGTACATGAAATAAAACTAAATGCCATACTTATCAGTATCAGCATAAAAAACAAATTTTGTGTTTTCATCTTTGTTCATTTTAAATGATTTAAACAATATTCATAAAATGCAGAGATTTGCAAAACACTGCATGAATGAGAGGAGAGTTAAATATGTACTATTGAAACCACTTCACCATTCTGCAGACGGGTTGTTATCATATCATTCTCCTGCAGTTCATCTGCATTCTTCACTACTTTCCCATCTTTCAACGTAATGCTGTAACCGCGGGCCAACAACTTTTCCGGTGAAGCATCTGCCAATCGTTGTTGCAACAATTCCAGGCGATGGCGATGGCGGAACAAAGAGGAAGTCACAGCCTGCACCACATCTTTCCGCACAGTCAGCAAAGCCATTTTTGCATCGGATATACGATGGTATGCGGCAGAAGGAATCCGGTTCTTGTAACCAGAGAGTCTGCGCTGTTCCTGCTGCAACAGATTCCTGACACCCTCATGCAAGCGAGAAGCAAGCATTTCCAGTTCATCAGCAGCGCTGTCCATGGACTCTATTAAGAATTCGGCAGCCGCCGTAGGGGTCTTTACACGGGTATGTGCCACAGAATCCAGCACCGTGTCATCCCGCTCGTGACCGATGCCCGTTATGACAGGCAACGGAAACTGTGCACAAGCAGCAGCAAGCAGATAAGTATCGAAACCGGATAAGTCGGACGTGGCGCCTCCACCGCGAATAATGACAACCACATCAAACTCGGACAAGCGTGCATTTACCCGGCCGAGAGCAGAGAGGACAGACTCCTCCACACGGTCGCCCTGCATCAGGGCAGGAAACAGTTCCGTATAAAAGTAGAAACCCCGGGAATTGTTTTCCAGCTGATGACAGAAGTCACCATAGCCCGCCGCCGTCGGTGAGGATATGACGGCAATACGTTGCGGCAGGCGGGGCATATCCAGTTCTTTATTAAGAGTGAGCACCCCCTCTTCCTCGAGCTGTTTCAGTATCTCCCTGCGGCGGCGTGCCATATCGCCCAAGGTATAGGTGGGGTCTATGTCCTGCACCGTAAGGCTATAGCCGTAAAGTTCGTGGAAGCTGACGGTGACCTGCACCAGCACTTTGATGCCCGCAACAAACGCCTGCCCCGTGGCTTCCTCAAAATAGGGCTTCAGCAGGCGGAACACATTTGCCCAGATTGTTCCTCTCGCCTTAGCTATCAGGCTGTTGCTGCGAGGGTCTTTCTGCACAAATTCCAGATAGCAATGCCCCGTACTGTTGGTACGCACATCGCTCAACTCCGCCTGCACCCAACACTCGTCAGGAAGGCATTGTTCCAGACTGCGGCGCACAAGGGCGTTGAGCTCATACAAAGACAACGATTCCATATGGCTATCTTTTGAGCAGATAATCCTGATATGCTTTCCACATATCGGGCACGCCATAACCGTAGATGTTATCGGGAAAATCGGCACGGTCACCGGAACGGCGCACCAATTCCATCACTTCTTTTGCCGTAAGTTCGGGGCAAGCCTGCCACAAGCAGGCCACCATGCCGCACATAATGGGTGAGGCAAAAGAGGTACCGTTCGCCCTTCCCTGGTTGCCGTCCGTGCGTATCACGTCGGCACCCAGCCCGACGGCTACAATATCCGGCTTTATCCGATGGTCTGCCGTATTCCCTACAGACGAGAAAGGAGCCAGGACAGCCTCCTTGTCGACAGCGCCCACCGTCAACACATTCCCGGCATCGCCCGGAGGCGTAATCTTCTTCCAAGAACCGGCGCCCGAATTTCCGGCACTGCATACCAATACCATGCCCTTATCGGCTATGCGCGATGCCTGACGTGACATCAGCGCATGGTGCCCATCCAGATTGCGGAGCTTATAATTCTTGGATTTATCATCGAAAGCGTAATATCCCAATGAAGTATTGAGTACATCCACTCCCACGCTATCGGCATATTCCACAGCCGCAGCCCAGTAGTCCTGCTCTACCAGATGCTCGGAGTATTCGTCTTCGCTGCGCAGCAACCAGAAAGAAGCTTCGGGAGCCGTACCGGTCATGACACCGGGGCGGTTCATGGCGATGCACGAGAGCACCGCCATGCCGTGGCTGCTTTCGGCAAATATATCCGATTGGGGGTTCACAAAATCCTTCGTACCCAGGATGCGGATATTCTGCATGGCGGTTATCTTGTCGGCATTGTGGAAGCCCGCGTCGATAACGGCAATCGTCATTCCTTGTCCCTTGAAGCCTTCTTCGTGCAGCTTATCGCCATTGCTCAGCCGTATCTGGTCGACAGCCAGTCCATAAATGCTGTCGGGATGCACGCTCGGGCGGTTTATCAGAGAGTCGCGCTCCGTTGCCATGAACGGCCCGTCACCTCCGGGAGCTATCCATACCTTTTCCGTCTCCCGGACAAAAGGCAGAGCGGCAATGCGCTCCACCAATGCAGAGTCGTTGCAGGACACTGTAACAAAATTCTCCCACTTGCCGGTAACGACAATCTTCACGCCTTGCCTGCGAATCTCATCCACATACTTACGGCATACCGGAAGGTCTGTCGAGTCTATCGGAAGGTTCTGCTTGCGGCGGCGCTCAATCGCCTTTTCAGAAAGGAACGCTTCCGGATGTTCCAGCGAATACGTGGTGGCAGCCTTGTCCTTCAGGCTGATGCGATACTTCAAAGTGTCTTGCCGGGCCGATGCGCCTACAGCAGCCAAGATGAAAAGTAGAAGGAAAAAGAGTTTTCTCATATATCTGTGTTTTTATTATTTTCTGCAATATACATCCCGATGCCCCGTTGGGAAGCGATGAATGAGCCGCCAACCACACGCCGGCCGACGTAGAACACGGCAGACTGTCCCGGAGCAATGGCAGAAGCCTCCGACAAGAAGCGCACCAGCAGACGCCCGTCCTCCAGGCGCTTCACGGTGCAAGGGATGGGTTTGCTGCGGTAGCGGATGCGCACGGTAAGCTCTTCACTGCCAAAGAATTCCGCCTCGTCAATCAGGTTTTCCTCTTCGGCAAGCATGTATCCGGCTTTCAACTGCTCCGCATCGCCCAGCATCACGGTGTTCTTCTGCGGATTGATTTTCAGCACGTAGGCAGGTTTGCCCAAAGCAATCTCCAGCCCCTTCCTCTGCCCGATGGTGTAGTAAGGGAATCCTTTGTGCCCGCCCAGCTTGACGCCTTCCGAATTGACAAACCATCCCGGCCCCACCTCGCTGTCTATCTCCGGAGAGTGCTCGCGCAAGAAGTCGCGGTAGTCGCCCTTGATGAAGCAGACTTCCATACTTTCCCCTTCTTCCGCCTTGAGCGTATATCCTTTATCACGAAGATACCCGCGGACCTGCATCTTGGTGAACGCCCCCAGCGGGAAGATGCACCGCTTCAACACCTCCTGCCCCAGCCGCCAGAGGAAATAGGACTGGTCTTTCTTGTCGTCATCTCCGGCAACGATGTAAGTCTTCCCGTTCCGCTCCTCCAGACGGGTGTAGTGCCCGGTAGCGACGAACGCACAGCCCAGCCTGTCCGCCCACTCCGTCAGGATGCGGAACTTGAACAATGGATTGCACATCACACAAGGATTGGGAGTACGCCCCCGGCGATACTCATCAATAAAGTTCCGAACGATAATCCGGCGGAAAGCATCGCGCTCATCCGCCACATAGTGCTCAATTCCCATACTGTCGGCAAGGCTGCGGGCTTCCACCGGTTCGTCTCCCCACACCCACATGGTGAGACCGATTATCTCATAGCCCTGCTCCCTCAGCATCAGACAAGTGGCGGTACTGTCTATACCTCCGCTCATGCCGACCAATACTCGCTTCCCGGGTTTGTTCATATTCTGCAATTCATTTATATAGTCTGCAAAAGTACGCGTTTTCAAGCAGAATACACAGCTTTTTCGCTAAAGAGAAATGTATTTTCATCCTCCATCTCCTTCACCTTCTCCCTCAATCTTCCTATTCATCGGCTTTTGCGGTGAAACTCCTTTCCTTCGCGCTACCTCGCCCCGCAGGTGCTCCCGCATCTTCTTATCGACTGCGTACCGGTCTTTCACTGCACATTCCCTCCCCTCGGCATAACCATGTATGAATCAGCAGACAAGCACTGCAAAGACAGTGCATCCATTTTGCAGTAGCACTGCAACCCTTTTGCAGTGACGCTGCAACCGTTGTGCAGTGATGTTGCAGAAGTGAGGGAGTGAGGCTGATGAAGGGAGAAAGTGTCGCCGCGCCTTTACCGCAGTGAAGCCGGCAGCTGTCAATTGACGGCTGCCGAACCTTCAACGGGAAAGCGGACACAGAGTAAAAGCAGTTTCATCGCAAAAACCGATGAACGGGAAAGATTGGAGGGGGATTACTTCCTCAGCAGAACCGAGACAGTCTTCGCTCTGAAATAATCTTCGGACATGTAGAGCAGCCCTGCGTAGGCGCCATATCTTCCGTACGAATTCTTCAAGAGATAGTAGAAGCGTCCCGCCTCATCGTGCGCCGTGCCGATGAGGTGCATCATGTGGTCGTCTGTGGTAAGGAAACGCTCGAACTCATGTTGCCGCATCTCCTGTGTCACCGGATGCTGCGTCCAAAGAGCCATTCCCTGACGCGGACTGAAAGTATCTTCGCTCACATCTCCATGCCAAGCCACCGTCTTGCCGGCAGACAGCGCACGGCGCACCACCTGCTCCAACTCGTCCAGCGGAAGGTTGAAATAGCACTGATGCTCCCAGTTGTCCGGTACTTCCAATATAAAAGGGGTATAAAAAGGATGATGCGTGAAGCTCGTCAACTGCACATAATCCTCCGCCTTGAAGCGAAGCGAGTCGGCAAACGAACGGGCGGTATAGCTCCTGCCACGGTAGAGAAACGAATCGGGCACCGCCCCCATCTGCTCGTCCAGCAGGGCTACAGCGCGTTTCCTGTAGCCGGGGAGGTCGCAATGCTTCACGGCCTCCTCCGCCAGCTTCTTCAGTTGTTTCAGCAAAGCCCCGTGGTCATGCCTTTTGCTTCCCTGCCGTCGCCCCCGATATGCTTCCAACGGCAGCACACCGTCTTCCTCCAGCACACGGAGGAAAGAATGTCCCAGTCCGCCATTCCTGATTTCTTCCCTGCCGCAAGAGTAATAGTAGGCATCAAGCTGATTCAAGTATTTCTGCCTGACCATGTACATAGGCGACAGGCGCACGGTATCTCCGGGATGCCCCGCCAGCCAGTCAGACTCCAACAGAGAGGCCGAAGCATAAGTCCAGCAGGTAGAAGTGCGGCCCTGGTTCAGCGCCGGCGTATGGGCACACACTGCATCCGGTACGAAAACATGCGCCTCCAACCTCTTTTCCGTACGTGAACAGGCGGACAGAGCGAGGGAAAGGCATAAGAGGGGAAGTAATTTATTCATATGCAATCTATTAAATACAAAATTATTATTTCTTGTCTTGCCCTGCAAATATATTCATAATGAAATTAAAACTCAACCTATTCCGTACGCGTAATGCAAACCATTACGGAATATTGTAAAGAGCAACCATCTCTTTTGCTATATCACCCAACCGGCTACGCAACAATGAAGGCTGCAAAACCTCCACATCTGCCCCGTGCGAAAGCAACTCCTGCACAAAATCATACGTTGGCCGTATTCGGTATTCGTAAACGGTATGTCCTTCCGTAACTTCTACCGTACGTTGGGAATGATGCAATGGCAAGGCATCAAAATACTTGTCCTGAGGAGCGTAGACCTTCAACTGCACAGTCTCTATCCCTATATCATCATCTGCTACAATGCCAAAGCAGGCATCAAAATAAGACTGAGGATTGAATTCTTCCGGATAGTAAAACGTTTTCTCCGACACCTCCAAATCAAGAATACGGTCAAGCGAATAAATCATCACGCGATTATAATGCGGACTGCGTGCCACCACATACCAGCGCTGCCGGAACAATTTCAGACAATAAGGTTCTATTTCAAAGTTAGCAGGTACCTGTTGCCGAAAACTCTGATAGTCCACCTCAACAATCATACCGTCGCGCATCGCTTCAATCAGCGGAATCAGATACCGCTTTCCAGAAGGAACTTCTTCAAGCAAAATACGTGATTTTAGCTTACGGCTTTCAACTATCAGGTTGTCTACCGCAAACGAATTCAACAGCCACTTGCGCACACAACCTTTTTCCAATTCTTCTGTATCCTCTATATAATAGCAATAACCTCCACGCTTGATGCATTCAATATTGATGTCAAACAGCTCTTCTATCGCATCCCGATGATGATGAAAAGTACGGAGTGAAAGAGTTTCTCCACCACTTAGTTCCGAACGAAGCCAGCGAGCGTTGATTTCCTCGAATGTAATCTTACCCGCACGATGAATGGTCTCCAAGAGCCAAACATAACGACTAAAAAGTTCCTTACCCATATTGTTTTAACTTATAATTATTTATAGCCAAGTCTCAATCCTCAATTATCTTATACCAGAGTTCTGCCGCCAAATGGCATAATCCCTACCTACCTTTGCCGTAATCAAACCAATTCTAAAAACAACAGACCATGGACGTATACTCAAAAGAAACCTTTGAACTCATCCAATCAGAACGAGACACTGCCCGAAAACGGCACATACTGACAGCCATCGAGATGGAACTAAAACGAATTATCCCCACCACAACCTGTCTCTTATACACATCTCCGAGCCCACGAGACTCGACGTCATCTCG
>ERZ1027245.974-NODE-974-length-9921-cov-4.100446_pt1 | contig 9921 bp, 8 predicted proteins | sample MGYA00519475_ERZ1027245 | MGnify/ENA primary metagenome ERZ1027245 (study PRJEB26926, sample SAMN06164723) | human gut metagenome | biome: ENVO:00009003; feature: ENVO:2100002; material: ENVO:00002003 | host: Homo sapiens | place: USA | collected 2012 ... | reverse complement strand
TATAGTGTGATAGCGCAGCCATTAATCCGTGTAATCCGCGTAATCCGCGCCTAAATCATTATCAGCATTAGTTCATTACTTTTCCGTTATAAATCAAATTCAATACCAGATTTGTATAATTTATAAATATTCTCTTGCCGGATTCCTTTAGCTTTATCTTTGGCGCCCATAAACATTACTACTGCACGTACGTTCTGTGGTACAAGCAGTTTTTTGAATCATGTAATTAAAATCAATGCTTTATGAATGTAGAAAGAAAAAATGCGAAAGATGACTTACGGCTCTACATACCGGAAGTCATCGGGATGCTGAAGCGGGAAGGAAAGTTCCCAGCAATGCATGTTTATGCTTGCACGCTGCGTTCCTATGAGAAGTTTTGTGCAGAGGAAAGGCATCCGAAAAACACCACTGCTTCCCTGTCCATGCAGGAGATTTTCACCCCTGAGAGGCTGAAAGAGTATGAGGACTGGTTGGCTGGACAACAGTCCAGTCCGAACACGATCTCCACTTATATGCGTACATTGCAGGCGGTATACAATCGCTGGATGTCACCGGGCATAGAGGGGTACAATCCGGTGCTGTTCAAGGATGTTTATACGAAAGTGGAGTCGCGTACCAAGCGGGCGCTGACGGCAGAGCAGATGGAGCAGCTCAGGAATACGGACTTTAGTGTGCTGACACTGCGTCAACAGCAAGTGCTTACCTACTTCTTGCTGATGTTCATGTTGCGCGGTATGCCGTTCATTGACTTGGCACACTTGCGGAAGTCGGATTTGAGAAATAGGCGCATCACTTACCGTCGGCACAAGACGGGGAAACTGATGGTGGTGGATGTGCCGCCCGATGCGATGAGGCTGTTGCAGAAGTACAGGGACAAGACGGATTCGGAATATTTGTTCCCGTTGCTGCATGGTGGCTTGTTCATGGAGGAACATCACCACCGTTATCAAGAAACATTACGGCATTTCAACCGGGAGTTGGCGCGGCTGATGAAACAGTTATTGCCCGGTGTTTCCGTAAGTTCGTACACCGCACGCCATACATGGGCTACACTTGCTTATCATAGTGGTGTACCTGTGGGACTGATAAGCCAGTCGTTGGGGCACTCGTCCATTCGGGTGACGATGACTTATCTGAAACCGTTTGATGCGGAGGTGATAGACAGAATAAACAGGCAAGTGATTTCCTTGGTGAAGAAAAGTAAAAAGAAGAAAGATGGCAGATTTAATATGTTGTATGGCACTTCGTTGAGGTGAAATTACTTGCATAGTAACGGCAAACTACCATTTGATGCAGACCGGAAAGGCGTTTTCAGACGGTATCATTTTATGGTAAAAAGAAGTTTTCCTGATAATAAGGTACGTAAAGAAGCATTCCACTTTCAAAGGATAAAGCGGAAACACGATTCCTTTTGCCTGCTGGGGTAAAAAATCGAAAGCTGTATGTATCAGGGACTAATTTTAATATTGTTTTTGCTGTCCGATATAAGATTTATTCATATTTTGTTAGGGTTTGTTTGCTTTTCTGTCAAAAAAGACACAACTTTGTAGCTGCTATTTGCCGTTACTATGCAAGTAATTCCAACAAACGCATTAATTATACTGTTTATGAAGAATATAGAACTTCCCATCAAAAGAGGAGACCGTGTGTGGGTGAAGGTTTATAATGAACGAAATGGCTCATTCACTTCGCGTATGGCGGAGGTTATATCTATATTGCAAATGTATGTTTCCGGGGCAGATGTACCGTATGTAGCATTGCGTTATCTGGACGATCGCAGCTATGGATGTATTCCTTATGAACAAGTCACCGAAGTATGCGACGAATCTTTTTCTGAATAACAGACCATTTGATAGAATCTGAATAATAGTACTGTAGTTTTGTTGATACTAATAGCCCTGCTTTCTTCATCCGCCAGTATCGTCTGACAAAGAAGAAAAGCAGGGCTTTCTTTTATAACCAACCCGAAAACTTTCTGATATACCAGTTCTTTATCAATTGAGTCAGTACGCAATAGGAGAGCAGAATCCCCATCAACCACGGGAAGTAACTCAATGGAAGCGCCTGTAAACCAATGGATGCTCCGAAAGATGTGAATGGTATCACAATTCCTATAACCATCACCAAAGTAGTCATACCGATTACGGGCCAAGTGGCGCGGCTCTGTATGAACGGAATTTTCCGTGTACGTATCATGTGTACAATCAGAGTTTGCGAAAGCAGCCCCTCAATAAACCATCCCGATTGAAACAAGGACTGATGTTCCGGACTATTACAGCCAAACACATGCCACATCACCAGATACGTGACGATGTCAAATATGGAACTGATGGGCCCGATATAAATCATAAAACGTTTCAGGTCTGATGCATCCCATCTGCGTGGCTTTCTCAGAAACTCCGGATCCATGCGGTCGAACGGAATTGTAGTTTGCGAGATATCATATAGTAGATTCTGGATGAGCAGATGAATCGGCATCATCGGCAAGAACGGCAGAAACGCACTGGCAAACATGACACTGAACATATTACCGAAGTTTGAACTTGCCGTCATCTTGATGTACTTATTGATATTCCCGAAAGTCTTCCGGCCTTCCAGTACTCCGTCTTCCAGTACCATCAGGTCTTTTTCCAGCAGGATGATGTCGGCATTTTCCTTGGCGATGTCCACGGCAGAATCTACCGAAATGCCAATATCCGATTGCCGTAAGGCGGCAGCATCATTGATGCCGTCTCCCAGAAATCCTACGGTATTCTCCTGTTCCTGTAAGATGGAAATAATCTGTGTTTTTTGTAGAGGCGTCAATTTGGAAAAACAGGTGGTGGTCTTTACATGCTCTTTCAAAGTAGCCTCATCCATATTCTCAATATCCGGTCCGGTCAGTGAATAACTTGTGTCGATACCTACTTGCCGACCTATGGATTTCACTACAATATCATTATCCCCCGATAAGATTTTAACTTCCACACCATACTCATGCAGTTGCTTAATAGCTTCTGCCGCAGATGGTTTCGGGGGATCAAGAAAAGCTAGGAAGCCAATCAGAACCATTTCCTTTTCATCACTCACGGAGAAATTACCCACCTTCTCTATATAGCTTTTCTGAGCAACGGCCAGCACTCTCATTCCTTTCCGGTTCATTTCTTCGCTGATCTTTTGGGCTTTAACCTTTAGTTCATCCGTCAGAGATTGCACTTCTCCATTGAATTCAGTGTGCGAACAGATACTGAGCATCTCTTCCACGGCGCCTTTGGTGATGATCTGGCGTTTCCCTTGTTTGTCTTCTATCACTACGGACATTCTCCGGCGGATGAAATCGAACGGTATTTCGTCCACTTTGGTGTAAGCATCCTTCAGATGTTCCAGCTTCAGTTCTTTTACGTGCGAGAGGATGGCTTTATCCATCAGATTCTTTAATCCGGTCTGGAAATAGCTGTTGAAGTAGGCGTGACGCAATATCCGTTTGCTTTCGTCATTGCTGCCATCGGCATTGATGTACTTTTCCAGAACAATCTTGTCGCACGTCAGCGTACCCGTTTTGTCGGTGCAAAGAATATTCATCGCACCGAAGTTCTGGATGGCATTCAGGTTCTTGACAATCGTTTTCTTCTTCGACATGGACAGAGCACCTTTAGAGAGGTTGGCGGTTACAATCATCGGAAGCATCTCGGGCGTAAGTCCTACGGCTACCGAAATGGCGAAGATGAAAGCCTCGAACCAATCCCCTTTCGTAAACCCGTTGATGAAGAATACGAACGGAACCATGACCAGCATAAAACGGATGAGCAGCAGGCTTACTTTGCTGATTCCTTTGTCGAAAGCAGTAGTGGCACGGTGTCCCGTGAGGTTGCGGGCGATAGTACCGAGGAAAGTCCTGTTGCCGGTTTCAAACACGATACCTTGGGCTGCGCCACTGATAACGGTGGAACCCATGTAGCAGATGTTATCCAGTTCCACGATGCTGCCTTTCCGGTATTGCTTTTCTTTTACTTCCGGAAACTTCTCTATCGGTTCCGACTCCCCGGTCAGGGAAGCCTGGCTGATGAACAAGTCCTTGGATTCGATGATGCGCAGGTCTGCCGGAATCATGTCTCCGGCTGCCAGGAAGACGATGTCTCCCGGAACCAGTTCCGTGATATCCAGTTCTTCCTCACCACTTCCGGCACGCTTCACGAGACAGGTATTCTTTACCATTTTCATTAGCGAGTCTGTGGCTTCATTGGCTTTCCATTCCTGCCAGAAGCGCAGGATGGCACTACACACCACCATGACGGCGATGATGACGACTCCCGTCCATTCCTGTTCTCCCGGTTCTGCCATGAGTACGTCGATGACGAGTGATATGACTGCCAATCCGGTCAGCACTCCTATGAACGGATTGATGAAAGTTTTGATGAATACGATGAACGGATTCTTCTTTTGTTCGTGAACCACTTCGTTCTTTCCATACGTAAGCTGGCGGTCTTCAACTTCTGCTCTTGTCAACCCGAGCCTTGTCGTTTGCAGGTATGAGTAAACGGATTTTGCCGGTTGTGTGGCAGTCAGGAATACTTTCTCGGAGTTGAGCGCATACTGAGGCTGCTGTAACTTTTTCTTCCGCTTCATAATCTCTTTCCTTTTTTTTGAAGTTACTAATTGCGTTTCTATTTCACGGCGCAAAAGTAAGAATGGCTTCGTGGAAAAGCCGTTAGAGATTTATTAGAGTGGTATTAGAAAACCATTAGAGAAATCAGATATGCGGGAGTTTAACGACGTAAGTGGTTCCTTCACCCGGATGCGAGAAGACGGATATTTCCCCTTTGTGCAGGCTCAGTATCTTTTGTGCCAAAGTCATGCCAATGCCGTAGCCGGATGCCACATCTTTGTTTTCGCCACGGTAGAAGAGTTGGAACAAGTGCTCTTTGTCCTTGTCCGACATGCCCACACCGTCGTCCGAAAGGCGGATGATGGACCATTCTTCCCAGAAAGAAATCTGGATAAAAGAAGTTTGGTTCCGGGAGTACTTGCAATTGTTTTCGATGAGGTTTACGAACGCTGTTGTAAGCAGGTAACTATTACCGATTGCTGTGAGCACCTTGTCATCTTCAGCTTCCTGCTCGAATACGAGTTCCACATGGAAATCGGGGTGCGCCCTCAAGACAAGTTCCCTTGCATCGAGCAACAGTTCGTCCAGACGGATTTCTTCTCTTTTGATCTGTTCCGGTTCATAATCCGCTTTGGCAAGGTTCAGTAATCCGTCGATGAGTTTAATCACTCTTTGCGAATCCTGCAACGCGTTGTGGATGGCGTTTTGGTATTGTTCGGGACTTCGTTCTTTCTGCACGGCAAGATCAAGTTCGGCAGAAAGTGCAGCCATAGGGGTACGCAGTTCGTGCGACACGTTGCTGACAAACATCTTCTGCGAGTTGAATGACTTTTCCAGTCTGTCGAGCAAGGCATTGAAGGTAAGGCTCAGTTCGCCTAATTCGTCTTTCTCATTCTTGACGGGCAGGCGTTTGTTGATTCGTGAGGCGGTTATGTTCTCCGCTTCTTTTACGATGCTTCTGATGGGGGCCAATGCGCTCCGGGCAAGGAGGTAGCCTACAATAATCAGCACGGTCAGTCCGCTGAATAGTAATAGGGCGAGTGTTTCTTTCAGGATTTCCCGTTTGGCATATCCGTAGCCGTCATAAGCGGCGGCGGTAACGATGTAATCCTTACCTTCGAAAGTATAGATGATGCCTACGCCCTGGTAATCTTCGATGTAGAAGTCTATTTCTTTTTTCTGGAGGATGCGCTCTATCATTTCCGGAGTTTCCTTTATGATGTCGTTTTGCAAGGCATCGTGGTATAACATCCGGAAGTCGGTGTCGTAGACGGCTACTTCTACTTCGTCGATAAACTTTTTATTGTTCAGGTAAATGGATTGCATGGTTTCGGCATCCACCTGGTTATTCAGAAACAGATGTGCCTTGGTGATGGCTTCGCTTTTCAGATTCCGGAAAAAGGCATTGCTGCGCGAGTGCTCACTGACGTAGTAGATGGCGGTGATAAATACCAGGAACACGGCGGCTGTGATACAAGTGTACCGCAGGGTTAAGGCTGTTCTGATCTTCATAGTTTATCCGTCAGTATAAAGCCCATACCGGCTTTGGTATGGATCAGTTTGGTGTCGAAGTCCTTGTCTATCTTTTTGCGGAGATAGTTGATGTATACATCGATAAAGTTGGTCCCGGTATCGAAATGGGTCTTCCAAACCTTTTCGGCTATCTCTATGCGGCTGAGAACCCGCTCTGCATTCTCGGTCATGTAGAGTAACAGATTATATTCTTTGGGTGAAAGTTTGATGGGAGTGCCGTTTCGGGTTACATTTTTTCCTTGTAGGTCAATGTACAGGTCGGAATATCTGATCTCCCGGGGTTGCGGTGCGGCTGCTTCATTATTACGTTTCAGCAGTACCCTGATTCTTGCGTAGAGTTCGCGGAAATCGAAAGGTTTCACCATGTAGTCATCGGCTCCTGCATCGAATCCGTCCAGTTTATCATCTGTAGAGCCTAAGGCTGTCAGCATCAGGATAGGGATGCCTGGATTCGTTTTACGGATTTCTTTACATAGCTCAAAACCATCCATCTTGGGTAGGATAATATCAGAAATCACCAGGCCGAAAGTATGGGCACGGAAGAGACGCAGTCCCATGGCACCATCGTAAGCTATCATGGTTTGATAACCATTCTCTTCCAGTCCATTCTTGAGCAGGCTGGCTACTCTTGGTTCGTCTTCAATAATCAATATCGTATGCATGGTCTGTATTTTTTGTAGATTCCAGTTGTTTTTGTTTGAGACCATACAAATATAGAGATTATTTGTGAGTTTCTCTTTTCTTACTCTTTTAATAAAGGCAACTGGTTCAGCATATTCCTGATTTTAATAGCGATACGTGGCATCTTTAGTCGAATGGCACCTTCCAGTTTTCATCCGGATAGGCGGCGAAACACATGGCTATCTGTTCTTTATTGTTCTTTTCTTCGGCCAATGCAGGTATTTCGTCCAAAGAGAAATAGCTGCTTTCGGTAGTTTCTATATTACTCTGAAAACTTCCGCCTGTTACTTCGCAAAGAACAAAGGCTTTGCAGACATTGTATGCATAAGGAGGCACGTTGTGCAGGTTTCTATCCTGCAAAGCAATCAGGCGTACGGCTTTTACGTCCAGTCCGGCTTCTTCTTTGACTTCTTTCTCCGTATTGGTTTTGATGCTTTGGTTGACGTCTACCCAGCCACCGGGCATAGACCATACACCGGCTTTTTCCTTTACCAGAAGTATTTTCCCGTCATTAAAGATGGCGGCACGGGTATCCAGTTTAGGTGTTTGGAAACCGGTTTCATTGCAGAATAATTCTTTTACTTTCTCTATCGGCAGATCGCTTTGATGGCTCATGATCTCTGCCGATATTTCCCGGATACGTTCAAAACGCTCGATGTCGAAGGGATCGCGGGAGTAGGTCAGTCCTGCCTGAGCTATGAATTGTAATTCCTTGGCCCATTCGAGCCAGCGGGGATCAGTGTTTTTGTTCATTGGATATCTGAGTTTAAAGTATCATATACAATTTTGGATATATTGGCGATGATAGCTGCATTATCTGCATCAGTTTCCTGCGACTCCATGACGAAGACAGCTATATAATATTTCTGTCCGTTGGGCAGGATAACAAAGCCTGCATCGTTATCAGCAATCTTTATCCCTTCCGGAGTCCGGTCGGAAGAGCCTGTCTTATGGCCTACGATTACGTCGGCAGGTAACTGGCCTTTCAGCTTATCTTTGCCGGTAGAAGTTTCCTGCATGATTGCTTGAAGGAAGTCTTTGTATTGAGTTCCAAATAGGGGTTGCTTGTCGGCTATATTCAGTAATCTGACTACTTCTTCCGGAGTACTCCAGTTCAGATAGGCATCTCCGGAGGTATGCATGAGGTCTTCTGTTGCCGCAAGATTACAATCTTTTATTCCTAACGATTTCACATACTCGTTTACTTGATCTATACCACCGGCATATTCTATAAGGATATCACATGCGTTGTTATCACTCTGTGAGATACTGTACTTTAGTAATTCTCCGAGAGAAATTGTAATATCCTGATCGGGGAATTTATCTCTTAACGGACTGTATGTATTGGACTTCAGTTGTGAAGATTTCACTTCAATAAGACTATCTAAAGCAATATGTCCTTTATCCATCTTATCCAGAACAGCCAGTCCCACATGAAACTTGAAGACGCTTAACAGGGGGAAATGGATTTGATTATTATAAACAGCTACAGTCTCACCATTGGCGAGTACGGCAACGCCTACCGTAGCTTTTTTATCTTTCAGAAGGGAATCTATTTGTTGTTCTATCTTCTGCTTCGGGGTGCGGTTGGTAGTATTGCATGCACTGAACAAGATTGCCAGCGCCATACAGCTTAAAAAGAATTTTGCTTTCATAAATGTACTTTAGTGAGTTAATATTAATTCCGGCCTTACTTCTCTTATCATAACAAGTGCAATTCTTTAGCAATCCGGCAAGCTTCAATAGAATTGTTTACCTGAAGTTTCTCCAAGATATTTTGCCGGTGCCGGTTTACGGTGTTTATACTAATGGATAATGTCTGGGCAATGTCCTTACTCATTTTTCCCTTATTTATCAATTGCAGGATTTCTTTTTCCCGGTCTGACAACAGGTCGTTGCAATTCTGCTTTTCCAGTTCAAGAGTTTGCCCGTCTGCCGAGTTAAGAATGGTGCAACTTAACGACGTATCCATTGAAAAGTTGTAAAGGCATAAGGATAACCATACACTTCCGTTTGAGTGGCTCGCTATATAAAACATCCTGTGCAAGATGTGTACATACCTGCCCGAATGATCGCGCATGCGCATATTGTGTATAAGGTAGTAGTCCGGGCGTTTCTTTTCCGGGACACTTTTCAGGAAGTGGAAGAAGCGGAGTTCCTGCAAATGCTTCTCCTGTAAGTCGTCCGGATGAATGCGGCTGAATATTTCTTCTTCCCATATCGACTGAATGGTCTTGGCGGTATTTCGTTCTGCCAGTCCCAGTTTCTCGGCTACTCCGCCGTAATAAATATAACTAATATTGGCTTTCATATCACTTAACACTGCTATGGCATTTTCAGTCTGTGCATATATGGAAGCTATATGTTTGCACTCATTCAGGCGTTCCGTCTGTTTCTGTTCCTCGGTGAACGCTTGTTTCAGTAGCTCTTTCTTCAGTTTATTTACGATGTCCATACGGTATGGAGATGGAAAAATGGTTATTAATCAGTATTGCCGACTTATCTGTAAGTCTTTACCTTTGCAAAGGTAATGAAAACTAATGGTTATTTATTTAAGTGCAATAAATTATGGAGAGTGAAAAAGCAAAAGCGAAAGCCGGGAAATTGTATGATGCCAATAATGATATAGAGCTTGTGTCGGAGAGGGAAGCTTGCAAAGAAGTATGTTATGAACTGAATAGCTTGCGCCCTTCACAAAAGAAGGAGCGGGAGAACATTATCCGCCGACTGTTCGGTAAGACCGGAAAATCGTTCTTGATAGAACAACCATTTTATTGTGATTACGGATATAATATCGAAATAGGGGAGAACTTCTATTCGAATGTGAATTGCGTCATTTTGGATGGAGCTAAAGTTACATTTGGCGATAATGTTTTTGTGGCTCCGAATTGTGGTTTCTATACTGCCGGACATGCCTTGGATGCGGAACAGAGAATCCAGGGGCTTGAATATGCCTATCCTATCACTATCGGAAATAATGTGTGGATTGGTGCCCAGGTCTGTGTGTTGCCGGGAGTGACGATTGGTGATAATACGATTATTGGTGCCGGAAGTGTGGTTACAAAAAGTATTCCTGCCCTGTCTCTTATACACATCTGACGCTGCCGACGACTAGTCGAGTG
>ERZ1027245.969-NODE-969-length-9989-cov-6.936481_pt1 | contig 9989 bp, 5 predicted proteins | sample MGYA00519475_ERZ1027245 | MGnify/ENA primary metagenome ERZ1027245 (study PRJEB26926, sample SAMN06164723) | human gut metagenome | biome: ENVO:00009003; feature: ENVO:2100002; material: ENVO:00002003 | host: Homo sapiens | place: USA | collected 2012 ... | reverse complement strand
AGATGACGTCGAGTCTCGTGGGCTCGGAGATGTGTATAAGAGACAGGAATATGAATCAGGCAACTCCCTGAAACGTAAGCATGAGCTGCACGTTGAAGGGAGTTTTTTTAATTAATAAAAAAATAATAAATTTCTGCCGAATACATTGATACAAAGGTCATATTCTATTATAATTAAATGGATAATGGATTAATGTAAACAATGCACATAAGAAAGATGGGATTTGATGATAAAGATAAATAAATTTCTGGCAGCCTCTGTCGTTACATTGTCATTAGCCGCATGTGACCTGGCACCATACAGCAGCATAGCAGTTTATGCGGATCAGGCGGCGAAGGTTGTATGTGATGAGAGATACTGGGTAGCGGCGAGAAGCGGACCGGGAACAGAGTATGAGCTGGAGCACAAGCTTTCAAACGGCAAGGATATTACTATTCTTGAGCAGACCACAGGTGCAGACGGCAAGGTGTGGTACAAGGCAAAGTACAATCTGGCAGCAAATAACGAGGAGTGTGTCAGCTATATAAGGTCTGATTTTGTATCAGCAGGTACAGCTGCATCAGACAATGCGCAGACAGGGGATGCTTCGGCAGACACCGGCAATGCGGATGCCATACAGCAGAATAATGAGGAGCAGCTTGCCATTGCAACCGCATCGGGAGCATATGCTACAGGTACGATTACAGGTGGCAATGTGTATGTCCGCAATGCAGCAGGCACATCCGGCACTACCAAGGTTGTCTCACTCAACTGGAACCATCAGGTTGACATAATTGGAGAGACCAGGGTAAACGGTGTGGTCTGGTATAATGTCAAGGGTACTTTAAACGGCAAGGCATTTACGGGCTGGACTATCAGTACATACATAAAGGTGACATACAATAATAGCGGAGACAATACTGATTTTGTCACGGCTATGAAGAATGCAGGCTTTACTGACAGCTATATTCCAAACCTTACAGCACTTCACAATAAGTATCCAAGCTGGACATTTGAGGCTGTAAATACAGGTTTGAATTGGGATACGGTGATTGAAAATGAAAGTGTAAACGGACTTAATCTGGTATCCAAATCAGCAGACAATTCCAAGAAATCCACAGCTGCCGGAGCATATAACTGGTCAACAAATACGTGGGTTGAGTACGAACCGGGATGGGTGTCAGCAAGCAGTGCCTATATTGCTTATCTCATGGATCCAAGGAATTTTCTTGATGAGACCAATATTTTTCAGTTTCAGAGTCTGGCATACAGTCCGAATGAGGCACTTGAAGGTGTCAAGTCCATAGTAAAAGGCACATTTATGGAGGGAACAAAGACCTATTCCAACAATGGCGAGAAAATCAATTATGCAAGCACATTCATGGATGTGGCAAAGAGCAGTGGAGTAAGTGCATACCATATAGCATCGCGTTTAAAGCAGGAGCAGGGACAAAAGGGAACGAGTCCTCTTATTTCGGGTACATATTCCGGATACGAAGGATATTATAATTATTTTAATTTTAATGCAACCGGAAACACGAAGGATAAGATTTATAAAAATGGTCTGTCTTTTGCCAAGAAGCAGGGCTGGAATACAAGAGTAAAGTCCATAAGCGGCGGAGCTGTAAAGGTGGGCAGCAATTATATAAATAAGGGTCAAAATACACTGTATTTTGAGAAGTTTAATGTAGTAAATACAAGCTCGCTGTATTTCCATCAGTACATGGGCAATGCCACAGCGGCTCTTACTGAGGGACAGAGTCTGGCTAAAGGATATTCAGACAAGAATCAGGCTTTTGTATTTAAAATACCTGTATACAACAATATGCCATCGTCAGCAGTGGGCTTCGATAAAGCTGGCGATACCAATAACTATCTGCAGTCGCTTGCGATAAGCGGTGTAACACTCACACCGGCCTTCAATGGAGCGACAACAAGCTATTCAGCAGTTGTTTCAAATGCTATAAGCTCAGTGACTGTTTCGGCAGATGCAGTTTCAGGAAACAGTGGTGTTTCAGGCACAGGAAGCTATTCGCTTGCTGTCGGAAATAATACAATTAAGGTAAATTGCAAGTCGCAAAGCGGTGATACAAGAACATACACTATCAATATAAACAGGCAGGCGGCATCTGCAAATAATGCAGGTGGCAATAATAATCAGAACAATAATAACCAAAATAATACAGATGTAAACATAACATCAGGTAAATACAGTATAGGTACTTATATTACAGGCATTGAGCCTGGAACCGGTGCAGCTGATTTTGTGAAGAATATAGCAGTATCAGCATCAGGTACTGTAAAGCTTCTGACAAGCTCAGGCTCAGAAAACAGCGGAAAGGTTGCAACAGGCAATAAAGTGGCTGTTTATGATGCTTCGGGTAACCTGAAAAAGACATATGATATTGTTGTATATGGAGATATCAATGGTGATGGTGCTGTAAATGCTCTTGATATGATTAAGCTCAACAGACATATTTTAGGAAAGGGAACACTCACAGGTGCTTATCTGGAGGCAGCTGATGCCAACAGAAAGGGTGATGGTGGAAATGCCCTTGATATGATAATCATGAACAGACACATACTGGGCAAATCAAAGATATCGCAGAATTAGAAATGTGAGGAAAATATGAAGAAATTATTTGGATGTATATTATCACTTGTTATGGCGGTGATGCTTGTTTTCACACCTGCCGAGCATGTATATGCGCAGGGACTTGGATTAAGTGTCAGCTCAAGCTCTGTAGCTGTTGGAAAAACAGTCAAGGTGACGGTTTCTATGCCGTCAGGATATTTTGGCACTGTAGTTATCTCAAGCTCCGACGAGGGAGTACTGAGTAACGGTGGAGATGGTGTGGCAAATATTGGTGATGCAGCGGGACCGGAATACCCGACATCGCGGTCATTTTCGTTTACGGCGAAGGCTGCAGGAAGCTGCACTATAAAGGCATATTGTACAGTTGTAGGAGATGCAGAGGGCAACGATGCCGGAGGTACAATTACCGGTGCCAGCACGAAGGTGACGGTAACAAGTGCTTCATCAAACAATGATTCAAACAGCAACAAGGATAACAAGGACAATTCCGGCAGCAATACCGGCAATGACAGCAATGCAAATAAAGATAATGAAAACAAAGAGGAAAAGAAATCCTCAAACGCATCTCTTGGTTCGCTTGTTATCTCGGCAGGTACGCTTTCCCCTGAGTTTTCTGCTGCGACAAAGGATTACACAGCTACGGTAGATTACAGCTGTTCAAGCCTTGCGGTTACAGCAAATCCGGCTGATTCCAAGGCGAGTGTGACATCAGTCACAGGCAATGATTCACTTGAGGTTGGAGAGAATACGGTCAGCGTTGTTGTGACAGCAGAGGACGGCAGCACAAGCACATACAATATAGTTGTTACCAGAAGAGCCGAGGATGATCCGGAGAATGCAGATAAGCAGGATAACTGGAAGAAGTTCGATATAAATGGCACAGAGTGGACTATGGTAAATGACATTCCGGAGGATGTTGTTCCTGAAGGCTTTGAGCACTCAAAGACAGTGATTGACGGACTTGAATACAATACCCTTCATGGCACCTTTGGTGATATCACGCTTGTGTATTTACAGTCGGAAAGCGGCAATGGGCTTTTTGTATATGATGCAGCACAGAATGCAGCATATGAGTTTGTCCGTATCAATTCAGAGTCGCATTTTATAGTGGTTTTACTGCCTAAGGTGGATGATGTGCCTGAAGGATATAATGAGATATCGCTCTCTATAGAGGGCAAGGGTGTGGCAACAGCCTACCAGACCAAAGTCGAAAAAACCGATGATCAGACAAAGGATTTTTACCTCGTATACGCTATGAATGACAATGGTGAGAGTGGCTGGTACACATATGATAGCGTAGATGGCACATATATGAGAACCAAGCTCAGTACACCTACAGTGGCACAGGAGGAAAATGATACAACAAAGAGTGAGCTTGTCCCGGGAATTGCCAATAAATATCTTGTTTTGGCTGCAATACTGGTTCTTATTATCATTATTCTGTTACTGTTGCTTATTGTATCAGCTGTGAAAAACAGAAAATATAAGGCAATGGACTATCATGATGACGATGATGATGTAGATGATGCAGCAGAAGATGTATCAAATGAAGCTTTGGAAGAAACAACTGATGAAACTGCGGACGAGATAGCAGATGAGCCGGAAGAAGAGGTTACAGAAGAGTCGTTAGATGAAGTGGAAGAAGAAGCTGCAGAAGAAACAGCAGATGAAGCTGTAGAAGAGCCGGCAGATGAAGTCGCAGAAGAAACAGCGGAAGGTGCTGCAGATGAGCAAAAGATGGCTACGGATGAAAATATATCAAATGCATCCTATGTCGGAAGAACCGTAGAAATTACACCTGATTCTAAGAAAGCTGTTGAGAATGAAAACTCTGAGTTTGATTTAAAAGACGATTCAAGGCAGGAAAACGTTTCTGACACAGAAAACGATGCTGATGAGGATGCTTTAAAGAATCAGCTTCAAATGGCACTTGATGGCTTTGTCAATGAGGGAAATAAGCCGTCTGAGACTATAGACAGCAGTGCAAAGGATGATAATGAAGATGACAGCGAAGATGATGATTTGCAGTTCATCGACTTAAATTAGTGAATATGACTGGAGGATATGACTTGAAACCATATACAAGTAAGGCTAAAAAAGCAATAGATTTGGCTGCACGTATATCAAAGAAAATGAATTACAGCTATGTTGGAACAGAGCACATACTGGCTGGCCTTATAAAAGAGGGCACCGGTGTGGCAGCTGAGATTCTAACAGCCTGCAATGTGGAATATGATAAGCTTATTTCGATGATTGAAGACCTGATTTCACCGGGGGATAACATCGAAGTGATGGACAGGGATGGCTATTCACCAAGGACACAGAGAGTATTGGAGCGCGCATCGGAGGAAGCCGATAGATTTGAGTGCAATGAGATAGGTACAGAACACCTGCTGATGGCTATAGTACTGCAGGGAGACTGTGCAGCTGCAAGACTTTTAAACACCATGGGTGTTAACAGTCAGAAGATGTTTATAGATATTCTTGGTGCGATGGGTGAGGATCCGTCTGCATACAGGGATCTGATGAAAAGCTACAGTACATCATACAATTCTGCGACTCCTGTGTTAGATCAGTATTCCAGAGATTTGACAGATATGGCAGAGGCAGGGCTTCTTGACCCTGTTATAGGCAGAAAAAAGGAGATGGAGCGCGTTATCCAGATACTTTGCCGCCGTGGCAAAAACAATCCATGTCTGATTGGAGAGCCGGGAGTGGGCAAGACCGCTATAGTAGAAGGGCTTGCACAGGATATAGTCAGTGGCAATGTCCCGGATATTCTTTTGGGAAAGAGACTGGTTTCACTTGATATGTCCGGGCTTGTAGCCAAATCAAAGTATCGTGGTGAGTTTGAGGAGCGTATCAAGAAGGTGATAAGCGAGGTTTCAAATGCCAAAAATGTACTGCTTTTCATTGATGAGCTTCACACTATAATAGGTGCAGGAGGAGCAGAAGGCTCGTTAGATGCATCTAACATATTAAAGCCTGCGCTTGCCAGAGGCGAGGTACAGGTAATCGGCGCCACTACCATAGAAGAGTACCGCAAATACGTGGAAAAGGATGCTGCGCTTGAGCGCCGTTTCCAGCCGGTGATGGTTGAGGAGCCGGGTGTGGATGAGACAATGGAGATACTCACAGGATTAAAGGGACTCTATGAAAAGCATCATGGTGTCATCATAACAGATGAGGGTGTGAAAGCAGCAGTAAACCTTTCTGCACGATATATAAATGACAGATTTTTACCTGATAAGGCGATAGACCTTATGGATGAAGCGGCAGCCAGGATAAGGCTTAAGAATCTGACATCATCTGACGAGCTGCTTGCACTGAAAAAAGAGATAACAGATAAGCAGAACCAGTTGGAAAATGCTTTGTCGAAAGGAGATCTCGCAGCTGCCGGCGCGCTTATGTCAGAAAAGGAAGTGCTTGAAAATAAACAGCAGAAGCTTATCAGAAAGAACCGTCGCACAGGAGCCAAAAATCAGCCTGTAGTCGGCGAAAATGAGATAGCGGATGTAGTATCGGGATGGACCAAAATACCTGTAAATAAGCTTACAGAGTCAGAGGCAGGACGACTTGCAAAGCTTGAACAGATACTTCACAAGCGTGTAATAGGACAGGAGGAGGCTGTTTCTGCTGTTGCAAAGGCAGTCAGACGAGGCCGTGTTGGTTTAAAGGATCCTAAGAAGCCGATTGGCTCATTCCTGTTTTTGGGACCGACAGGAGTAGGTAAGACGGAGGTGTCAAAGGCGCTTGCTGAGGCTGTCTTTGGCAAAGAAGATGCCATGATACGCGTTGACATGTCAGAGTACATGGAAAAGCATAGTGTTTCAAAGATGATTGGTTCACCACCGGGATATGTGGGCCATGAGGAGGGCGGACAGCTCTCGGAGAAGGTCAGACGCAATCCTTTTTCTGTTATACTGTTTGATGAGATAGAAAAAGCACATCCTGATGTGTTCAATATACTTTTACAGGTGCTTGATGATGGTAGAATCACTGATTCACAGGGGCGCACGGTTGATTTCAAGAATACAATAATCATCATGACATCAAATGCAGGAGCTTCTTCTATTATAGAGCCAAAGCGCCTTGGCTTTGGTGCAGGTGATGACGAAAAGCAGGATCACGAGCGTATGAAGAACAGTGTCATGGAGGAGGTCCGCCGTATATTTAAACCTGAGTTTTTGAACCGAATCGACGAGACTATTGTATTTAGAGCTCTCAACAAGGATGACATGAAGCATATAGTGACACTTCTTGTAAAGGAGCTTAAGAAACGCTGTAAAGAACAGCTTGATATAGAGCTCACAGTGCGCGACAGTGCAAAATCCTTTATCGTGGACAAAGCCTATGACAGAAAATATGGCGCAAGACCTCTTAAACGAAAACTTCAGGAGGAGATTGAAGACCGTATGTCAGAGGATATTATTACCGGCAAAATTAAGCGCGGCAATAAGGTAATAATTTCTACGAAAAACAAACAAATTTCATTGACTGTTGAGTAGAATTGGATTTATAATTAATATATCAATATAGCTACGGGAGGATAAAAATGGCTGTAATAAGTGAATTAATCCGTACTGAGGAAAACGGAAAGCTCAGCTTCGGAGATTATACATTGGCTGCAAAGGCAAAGCTTGACAATTTTGAGAAGGATGGAGATATCTACAAGGTAAAGACCTTTAAGGAGATTACAAAGCTCGAAAGAAACGGACTCTTTGTATACGAGTCTGTTCCGGGAACAGCGGTTATGGATTTCGAGGAGACTGCTGATACAGTGACATTTACTGTGGAGGGACCTGAGGATGCTCAGATTACTCTTGGCCTTGAAGAGGAGACAGAGTACGAAATTGATATAGCTGGAGCTGTTGCAGGTACTATGAAGACAAATCTCGGCGGCAAGCTCAGCTTAAGCGTAGAGCTTGAGGGTGTTGATTCAGTCGATATCAAAGTATCAAGAAAATAGAGCATATTTTTAGCCCGGTGAAAGCCGGGCTTTTTGTATTTTATAAAGGAGAACAATATGGCAAAAGGAAAGACCTCTGTATTTTTCTGCCAGGAATGTGGTTATGAATCGGCAAAATGGATGGGACAGTGCCCGGCCTGTAAGGAATGGAATACATTTGTAGAGGAAACCGTAGATAAAAAGTCGATAAGTTCGTCGGGAAAAGTAAAAAAAGAATCAAAGGCGGCACAGGTTCTGCCTCTTTCGGCAGTAAAAAGCGAGAAAGAGGAGCGTATAGTGACGGGTATAGCCGAGTTTGACAGAGTACTTGGTGGAGGAATTGTGAGGGGGTCACTTGTGCTTGTGGGAGGAGATCCGGGTATAGGAAAATCCACGCTTCTACTTCAGGTATGCAGGGAACTTTCACAAAAAAAGGTGCCATTACTTTATGTGTCAGGTGAGGAATCCCTGCATCAGATAAAGATGCGTGCCGACAGACTTGGCGATTTTACGGATTCACTGGAGCTTTTATGTGAGACAAGTCTTGATATAGCAAAGGACGTGATTCAACGAAAAAAACCGGAGGTTGTTGTAATAGATTCCATCCAGACTATGTACAATGAGGAGATAGCGTCGGCACCGGGCAGTGTATCACAGGTCAGGGAGACAACCGGAGTGCTTATGCAGCTTGCAAAGACTCTGGGTATTTCTGTTTTTATAGTAGGACATGTGACAAAGGATGGTGCGGTTGCGGGGCCGAGGACGTTAGAGCATATGGTTGATACTGTGCTTTATTTTGAGGGTGACAGGTATGAGTCGTACAGGATACTTAGAGGCGTTAAGAACAGATTTGGTTCGACCAATGAGATAGGCGTATTTGAAATGAAGGCGGAGGGACTTGTTGAGGTGGAAAATCCGTCGGAGTATATGCTTAGCGGTAAGCCCGAGGGAGCATCAGGATCAATTGTCACATGTTCCATAGAGGGAAGCCGCCCGATACTTCTCGAGATACAGGCTCTTGTATGTCACAGTTTTTTTAATAATCCAAGGCGTACAGCAAATGGTACAGATTATAATAAAGTTAATCTACTCATGGCGGTCCTTGAAAAAAGAGCCAACCTGTCACTGTCAGACTGTGACGCTTATGTGAATATAGCAGGCGGTATAAGGATGAACGAACCGGCGATAGACCTTGGGATAGTGCTTGCAATCGCATCAAGCAAAAAGGATATTATAGTGCGTGAGGATACCATATGCTTTGGAGAGGTGGGCTTAAGCGGAGAGGTACGCGGAGTTACCATGTCCGAGCAGCGTGTGGCTGAGGCAAAGAAGCTTGGATTTAAAAAGTGTATTGTTCCCAAAGTGTGTCTTGCAGGAGTGTCGCATATTAATGGAATTGAGATTGTCGGTGTGGCAAATATCAAGGAAGCGATAGAGGCTGTCAGATAGTAATTGTGAGAATTGTATATAATAAACAGACAATTTAGAAAATTTGTGTTTTTTGAGGTAGTTTTACTACTTTAATTAATTGCAGAAAATCCGTTGACATATGTGTGCCGGGATGATATTATATCAAAGCTGACTCGCGGGACACATTGAGTTGTAGAGCTTGTGAGTTACATTTTACAGACATGACTTTATAGATATTGCTTTGAAAATAAGCTGAAAAAGTTATGAAAAAAGTTCTTGACAAATGCAAAACATTTTGATAGAATAAACAAGCTGTCGCAAGACAGAGAACTTAAAACGGAGTTCGAAAAAATAAAAAAAGTGCTTGACAAACGAACAGCGATTTGATAAAATAATCAAGCTGTCGCAAGAGAGCAAAACAAAGAACATTGATAACTGAACAGTGAGAAACCTTGAAAGATTTTGAGAATCAATCAGAACGCTTCAATGAAAATTGAAGACCTTTAAAACAGTAAATTCAGAATTTGTGCGAAAGCGATGAAAACAATCTGCTTGCAGAATTGTTTGAGGAGCTACGGACAGTTGCAAATTTATTTGCAACCTGAATGAACGAATTAGCCAAGTTTAACTTGACTGAGATCAACTTTTTAACATGAGAGTTTGATCCTGGCTCAGGATGAACGCTGGCGGCGTGCTTAACACATGCAAGTCGAACGAAGCACTTTATTTGATTTCCTTCGGGACTGATTATTTTGTGACTGAGTGGCGGACGGGTGAGTAACGCGTGGGTAACCTGCCTTGTACAGGGGGATAACAGTTGGAAACGGCTGCTAATACCGCATAAGCGCACAGCATCGCATGATGCAGTGTGAAAAACTCCGGTGGTATAAGATGGACCCGCGTTGGATTAGCTAGTTGGTGAGGTAACGGCCCACCAAGGCGACGATCCATAGCCGACCTGAGAGGGTGACCGGCCACATTGGGACTGAGACACGGCCCAAACTCCTACGGGAGGCAGCAGTGGGGAATATTGCACAATGGGGGAAACCCTGATGC
>ERZ1027245.966-NODE-966-length-10002-cov-3.854931_pt1 | contig 10002 bp, 6 predicted proteins | sample MGYA00519475_ERZ1027245 | MGnify/ENA primary metagenome ERZ1027245 (study PRJEB26926, sample SAMN06164723) | human gut metagenome | biome: ENVO:00009003; feature: ENVO:2100002; material: ENVO:00002003 | host: Homo sapiens | place: USA | collected 2012 ... | reverse complement strand
TATAAGAGACAGGCATTTCTTTATATGGCAGGACACTTCCACAAATGTGGACTGCCTGTTCCCGAAGTGCGCATCGTTTCGGAAGATAAGACCTATTATTTGCAGGAGGATTTGGGCGATACTCTGTTGTTCCATGCCATAGAGAAAGGACGTGCTACCAGCGTCTTTTCAGAAGAGGAAAAAGAGTTGCTTCGCAAAACGATTCGTTTGCTTCCTGCCATTCAGTTTGCCGGGGCCGATGGATTTGATTTTTCCCGTTGTTATCCTCAACCGGAGTTCAATCAACGCTCCATTCTGTGGGATTTGAATTACTTTAAATATTGCTTCCTGAAAGCTACCGGTATGGAGTTTCAGGAAGATAAACTGGAAGATGATTTCCAGAAAATGAGCGATGTCTTGCTTCGCAGTTCTTCCGCTACTTTCATGTATCGCGACTTCCAAAGCCGCAACGTAATGATTAAGGATGGCGAACCCTGGCTTATCGACTTTCAGGGCGGACGCAAAGGACCTGTCTACTACGACGTGGCCTCATTCCTGTGGCAAGCCAAGGCCAATTATCCCGACAGCCTGCGCCAAGAGTTGCTGAAGGAATACATCGACGCCCTGCGCAAGTACCAGCCCGTGGACGAGGCTTATTTCTATGCCCAGCTTCGCCACTTCGTATTGTTCCGCACCATGCAGGTGCTGGGTGCCTATGGTTTCCGCGGTTACTTCGAGAAGAAGCCCCACTTCATACAAAGTGTCCCCTTCGCCATCGAGAACCTGCGCCAGCTGCTCCAAGAGCCTTATCCCGAATATCCCTACCTCTGCCGGATTCTGCGCGAACTTACCGAGCTGAAACAGTTTACAGACGACCTGCAAAAGCGCCGCCTCGTGGTGAAAGTCACCAGCTTTGCCTACAAAAAAGGTATCCCCGAAGATTCCACGGGCAACGGAGGAGGTTTCGTCTTTGACTGCCGCGCTGTGAACAACCCCGGCAAGTACGAGCGTTACAAACCCTTCACGGGACTGGACGAACCCGTTATCCGCTTCCTGGAAGACGACGGCGAGATAGCCGTATTCCTGGAGCATGCCTACGCCCTTGTCGACGCTTCCGTGAAGCGCTACATGGAACGCGGCTTCACCAATCTGTCTGTCTGCTTCGGCTGCACCGGCGGACAGCACCGCTCCGTGTACTCAGCACAACACCTGGCGGAACATCTGCACAAGAAGTTCGGCGTGCAAGTGAACCTGATACATAGAGAACAGAATATTGAACAGACGTTTAAGGCCAAAGTTTAATGTGCTAATGTGAGAATATGCCAATATGAAAGCCATGATTTTCGCCGCCGGCCTGGGCACCCGGTTGCGCCCCTTGACGGACCACATGCCCAAGGCCCTCGTTCCCGTAGCAGGAAAGCCCATGCTGGAACGGGTGATACTGCGGTTGAAGGAAGCAGGATTCAACGAGATAACGGTCAATATCCACCACTTCGGGGAGCAGATTATCGACTTCCTCCGTACCCACGACAACTTCGGCACGGAGATTCACATCAGCGACGAACGCGGCATGCTGCTCGACACCGGAGGAGGCATCAAAAAGGCACGCCCCTTTCTGGACGGACAAGAACCTTTTCTGGTGCACAACGCGGATATTCTGACGGACATTGACCTTGCAGGTCTCTACCGCCACCATCTGGAGAGCGATGCGGAGTCTACCCTGCTTGTGAGCGAGCGCAAGACTTCCCGCTATCTCCTTTTTGACGACGACTACCACCTGCACGGCTGGATAAACAAGTCCACCGGAGAGGTGAAACCGGCAGGCTTCGACTACCGGGAAACGAAGTACCGGGAACTCGCCTTCGGAGGAATCCATGTCATCTCCCCCTCCCTCTTCCGCCTGATGGATGATGAGCAATGGGACGGCAAGTTCTCCATCATTCCTTTCTACTCGTCCGCCTGCACAAAGGTGCACATACAAGGCTATCCGCTGCAAGGATTCCGCTGGTTCGACATCGGCAAACCGGAGACACTGGCACAAGCGGAGGAATACTACAAACAAAAATAACAAGTAATGTAAAGCAGCCTAACATTACTTGTTAGCTCTCTTTACATTACTTGTTATCAAATCAACCTATGTACCATAGATTATCTATGGTGAAACTATGCCAGTGCCAGTATCAGCAACTGAGCCGTCAGCACCCGCAGGAACATAGCCAGCGGATAGACTGTGGCGTATCCCACCGCAGGGGCATCGCAGGATGTCAAGTCCGAGGAATAGGTCAATGCAGGTGGATTGGTGTTAGCTCCGGACAGCACACCTATCAGCGTATAGTAGTTCAGCTTCCAGAAATAGCGCCCCATGAATCCTGTCACCAGCAACGGAACGACCGTGATGATGGCCCCATAGCCAATCCACACATAGCCGCCTTCGTAGATAATGGTATCGATGAATCCCTTTCCTGCACCCAACCCCACGCAGGCCAGGAACAAGGCGATACCGATTTCGCGTATCATCAGATTGGCACTCATCGTCGTGTAGGTTATCAGCTTATATTGAGGCCCGAAACGGCTGATGAGGATGGAAACCACCAACGGTCCACCGGCCAGTCCCAGTTTCACGGGTTGGGGAATGCCGGGGAACATGAACGGCAGACTGCCCAAGATACATCCCAGGGCAATACCCAGGAAGATAGGAATCAAGTTGGGATGGTTGAGACGCTTCAGCGAGTTACCCAGCACCTTCTCCGCATGACTCACGGCAAGCTCACTGCCTACAATCGTCACACGGTCTCCCATCTGCAACTGCAAGTGGGGAGTTGCCACCAGATCCACGCCCGAACGGTTGATACGGGTGATGCAGGCACCGAAGTTGTTACGTATCTTGAGCTGAGACAGAGACTTGCCGTTCAGTTCCGGCTTGGTGATGAGGATGCGGCGTGAAATCAAGTTCTTGTCCTCCCGTTCCCACTCCACCGAAATTTTTCTTCCGAAGAAGGCAACAATGGCCTCCACATCTTTCGGGTTGGCAATGAACAGAATTTCATCCTGCATGTGCAGCACCGTATCGGCATTCGCCAGTTCTGTTTCCTGACTGCCGGTGTGCCGGATGCGGGAGATGACAAACGCACGGTTCAACAATGGTTTCACATCTCTGATCCGCTTGCCGTCTATTGCCTCATTGCGTATCTCTACCGATATGGGACGCACGGTCAGCTCCTGCAGATGACCCAGCCCGTGCTCGGCATCCTCCTCTTCTTTTTGGGTATTAATCCGCATGAAAATCTTCAAGGCTAGCAGCGCCAGGATGCAGCCCACCACACCCAGCGGATAGGCAACGGCATATCCGAGTGCGATTTCCGGAGCATCCACCCCGTTGAGGTCACTGTTTGCCTGCTGGGCAGCACCCAGACCGGGGGTATTGGTCACGGCTCCGGACAAGATACCCACCATCGTAGTAATGGGGATTCCGGTGGCAAAGTGCAACACAATGGTGATAAGCACGCTGAGAAAGACGGAAAGCATTGCTACCATGTTCAGCGTAAGTCCGCCCTTCTTGAAAGCGGAGAAGAATCCCGGTCCCACTTGCAGACCGATGGAATAGACAAACAGTATCAAGCCAAACTCCTTCAGGAAGTGCAGCAGATGTTCGTCGAGGTTCATGTCGAAATGTCCGAAGACAATGCCCACAAACAAAATCCAGGTGACACCCAGCGAGATGCCTGCCACCTTCAACTTGCCCAGCATGATACCGAAGGTGATGACCAGGGACAGAATCAGGACAGAGTGTGCCACTCCTCCGCCCCAAAGATTGGGATAACCCTCAAAGAGGTTTCTTAATAGTTCCATAGTTTCTATCTTTAGTTTTTACTTTTCAGCCTTATTGTTTAATTCTTAATTCTCTATTTAAAAAGTGTATCCCCACAGAAATCACTTCTCCGGGGATACGCATTTCACACATAAAAAATAACTACTATTATAAAGGCATGTTGCCGTGCTTTTTCGGTGGATTGCTCTGATTCTTGTTGTGCGCCATCTCCAATGCCTGCACCAGCTTGTAGCGGGTATCGCGCGGCATGATGACCTCGTCTATGAGGCCACGCTCGGCAGCGCGGTAAGGGTTGGAGAACTTGCTTTCGTACTCCTTGATAATCTCCTGCTTCTCTTCGGCAGAGGACTTACGGTAGAGGATGTTCACCGCACCCTCGGCACCCATCACGGCGATTTCCGCCTGCGGATAAGCCAGGTTCACGTCGGCACCCGTCGGTTTGCTGGACATCACGATGTAGGCTCCGCCGTATGCCTTGCGGGTAATCAGCGTTATCTTGGGCACGGTGGCCTCGGCATAGGCATAGACAATCTTGGCGCCGTGGCGGATGATGCCGTTGTGCTCCTGCATCGTTCCGGGCAAGAAGCCGGGAACATCTTCGAAGGTTATCAGCGGGATGTTGAAGCAGTCGCAGAAACGAATGAAACGTGCCGCCTTGTCGCTGGCATCAATATCGAGAACACCGGCAAGATAAGCTGGCTGATTCGCTACGATACCTACCGAACGACCTGCCATACGGGCAAAGCCAATGATAATATTCTTAGCAAAGTTCGGCATCACTTCGAAGAAATAGCCGTTGTCTATAACACGTTCGATAATGTCTTTCATGTCATACGGTACGTTCGGGTCTACCGGAACGATTGTATCCAGAGAAGTATCTTCGCGGTTTGTTTCGTCAGTGCAAGGTTTTTTCTTAGCTTCATCCATATTATTCTGCGGTAAGAAAGAAAGCAGTTCACGGATGCTCATCAGCAATTCTTCTTCGGTATTGCACATAAAGTGAGTCACACCGCTTTTGCTGCTATGTGTCATTGCGCCACCCAGCTCTTCTTTACTTACTTCCTCATGAATCACAGTTTTTACTACATCCGGACCAGTCACAAACATGTGACTTTTTTCTTTCACCATAAAGATGAAATCGGTCAGGGCAGGAGAGTAGCAGGCACCTCCGGCGCAAGGACCCAGGATTGCCGAAATCTGTGGAATCACACCGCTGGCCATTGTGTTCTGATAGAAAATATCAGCATAACCGGAAAGGCTCTCGATCCCTTCCTGGATACGTGCACCGCCCGAATCATTCAAAGCGATAATCGGGGCACCGTTCTTCAATGCAAGTTGTTGTACTTTCACAATCTTTTTAGCATTGGAAGCTGACAGTGAGCCGCCATATACCGTAAAGTCATAAGCGTAAACAAACACCTGGCGACCGTCCACCTTTCCGTAACCGGATACGATACCATCTCCCGGAATTTTGTTCTTATCCATACCGTAGTTCGTACAACGGTGAACCATCAACTTATCCAGTTCAACGAAAGTACCCTTATCGAGTAACATCTCGATACGTTCGCGGGCAGTCATTTTACCGCTTTCATGTTGCTTCTCTATTTTATCAACGCCTCCACCAAGAGAAGCGATGCGGTCACGTTCCTCGAACGTGGCGTATGCTTTATTTATTTCTTCCATAATGCAATCCGTTCTTATATTATGCAATCGGTTCTAATGTTATTAATGTCTGTTCGCCGGTTATGCTATCACCTTCTTGAACCAGAATTTCTTTAATGCGGCAATCCGAAGTCACTTTGTAGTTGCTCTGCATCTTCATTGCTTCGATAACGATGACAGTATCTCCCGCTTTCATTTCCTGACCGACTACAACAGGTATTTTCACTACCTTGCCCGGCATCGGAGAAATGATACAGTCATTCTGTTCCTCTTCCCCTTTCTTGCGCATCCGTAGATATTTCGCCTGGCTGTCCACAATTTCTACATTGAAACTGCTATAATGCGTATTCACTTTATAGCTTTTCCCGTTATCACGGCGAATCAGCTGTGCATTCGAACTGCGTCCGTCCATCAAGATGTTGCAAGTGCCGTTTTCCGCCATCACTACATCTGCTTCAAACGGTTTTCCATCAATGGTAAGCACCACCTTGTTATCTTCCTTGCTGACCAACTCTACTTCGGCCACACGGTTTCCTATATGAATTTCCATAATTGAATTCTCTTTGTTAAAATTAGATTCTCAACACTCCCTTGTGCAGTCCGAACTCTTTCCATTTGCTGATAGGACGGTTGTCGGTAGCCATACCGCTGTTGTTCTCTTCGAGGTTCATCAAGTAGTCCATATAGGCGGCAATCAAAGCAATATTTTCGGAATGTTCGCTGGTGCGCATGATGCGTTGTTGCAGATATTCGCCGTTCTTGGTGATGAATCCTGTATCATAGTGACCTTCCACGAAATCGGGAGTGTCCATGATGGCACGCAGATAGCTGATGTTGTTTTTCACACCGGTCAACTTATATTCGTGGAGTACGCGGCGCATCCGCTCGATAGCGTATTCGCGGTTGGTAGCCCATACAATCAGTTTACCGATCATCGGGTCGTAGTAGATTGGAATTTCATATCCCTCGTACACATAACTGTCAATACGCACACCGATACTGTTCGGCTCTGTAATCTGTTTGATGATACCCGGACTTGGCATGAAATTCATTTCAGTGTCTTCGGCACAGATACGACATTCGATAGCGTGCCCGCGTTGCCGGATATCCTCTTGTTTCAGTTGAAGCACTTGTCCGTCGGCAACTTTAATCTGCTCTTTCACCAAATCTACCCCAATCACTTCTTCCGTAATCGGATGCTCCACCTGTAAACGGGTGTTCATCTCAAGGAAATAATAGTTGCGGTGTTTGTCAACAAGAAATTCGATAGTACCCGCACCGATGTAGTTCACCGCTTTAGCCGCAGCTACCGCCTTTTCACCCATATCTTTCCGTAGTTCGGGAGTGACGAAAACCGAAGGAGTCTCTTCTACGATTTTCTGGTTACGGCGTTGCACGGAACATTCGCGTTCGCATAGATGAATGACATTTCCATGCTTGTCACCAAGAATCTGGAACTCGATATGATGAGGCTCTTCAACGAACTTCTCCAGATAAACCGTGTCGTCGCCAAAGGAAGACAACGATTCGCTCTTGGCAGTAGTATAAGCTTCTTCCACTTCTTCGGCACTGTGGATGAGGCGCATACCCTTTCCACCACCGCCCATAGAAGCTTTCAGCATCACCGGGTATCCGATCTTATTGCAAAGTTCTATGGCTTCTTCCACACTTTTCAAATTGTCTTGTGTGCCGGGAACAACGGGTACTCCCGCCTCGATCATTTTGATACGGGCAGCAATTTTATCCCCCATGGCTTCCATTGTTTCCGGATTAGGTCCGATAAAGATGATTCCTTCTTCCTGACATCGACGGGCGAAGGTAGCATTCTCGGACAAGAAGCCGTAACCCGGATGGATGGCGTCCGCATGAGCTGCTTTCGCCACTTCGATGATTTTTTCTATATTCAGATAACTCTCTTTGGATGCTGCCGGCCCTACGCAATAAGCTTCGTCTGCATAAAGCACATGCTTCGCGGTCCGATCTGCTTCGGAGAAGATAGCGATACTCGTTATCTCCATCTCCCGGCAGGAGCGCATCACCCTTACGGCAATTTCACCGCGATTGGCTACTAAGATTTTTTTTATCATACTTTTTTCAATTAAGTACATACTTATTAATGTCTTCCCATCTAATGGACATACTCCACCCGACGAAAAACAGTATTTTTTTGATTTGGGGCTTAACAAGTGATGCTCTTTCTCCTAACCCACGAGGAGGGGAGCGTCTTACACAAAATGGCAGGTCTTCTGACTGACTCTTGTCTTATTTGCCTTCCCGATTAACATCAGTGGCGTTAAATTAGTTCAATTATAAGACATTGAACAGAGCTTCACAGCAGCGGGACTGTCCGGGACTTTCACCCGATTCCCTTTTCATCCTCCTCCTGAACAAGAGTGCAGAACAAAACGCCGGCAAAGATAGGAATATATATAATAAGTCTATAAATCTTACAACAGTTTCTTCAAAAAAACATTCATTATTTTATAAGAAGCATAACTTACCCCCTTTCTGCGAGAAGGTAACCGATGAAAGGAAAAACGGGCACATATACAAGAACATAATGCTCCCATAAAGAACAGAAATCCGGCAGAACTTCTGATATCTCCCATCCCGACCAAAGGTGACACGATACCTCCAAATGCAAAACCTATTGCCCCTAAAAGAGCCGAAGCTACTCCGGCATTCCTACGTTCACAGTCCATAGCCAAAGTGTTGGAAGCAGTAAAAGCCATTCCTACCATTGAAAGCAAACAAAAGACCAACACTTCATAAACCCAGAAATTACAATTCAGAAAGAATGCAACGGAAAGTAGTACGGAAATAAACAACATCCCATGATTTCCTATATGTAAGGCATGTTCCATGGTAGAACAACGCACAGACAATGCTGAAGATATTACCATTGCAACCGCATTAACCCCGAAGCAAACACTGAACAGCATGGGTGAAAGACCATAATGTTGTTGCATAATAAAAGGAGCGGAAGCAATATTGGTGAACAGAACACCCATTGTAAAACCGTATTGTAAAATGTAACGCACATATTGGCGGTTACGTAATACGGCACCGAAACGGTGATACATATCTACACATCTTATATTTTGCCTTTGTCCAATTGGCAGAGACTCCTTAAAACGTACACTTCCGATAACCAGAAGAACGCCCAATGCAAACAAAAACCAGAAAATGCCATGCCAACCTCCAAAGTCAGCCAATGCCCCACCGCCTATCGGAGCAACTACCGTAGCTATTCCATTGACAGCGCCAATAGTAGCCAACATGCCAGCAAGCTCATGAGCAGAATATTTATCGGCAGCAATAGAACGGGATATCACAACTCCTCCCGCTCCGGCAACTCCCTGCACAAAACGCCACAACACAAACTGTGATATGTCCCGGGAGAAGATACAGCCTACAGTAGAAATCAGAAATAGACCCATAGCTACCAACAAGGGAGAACGGCGACCGTACTTATCACTTAACGGACCAAAAACCAATTGTCCTATCGCCAGCCCCACCATACTCGTAGTAAGCCCCAACTGTACTTTTGAAGATGTAGTTTGGAAGAAATCCGACATTGCCGGTAAAGTAGGAAGATACATGTCCATAACAAATGGACCAAAAGCGCTCAACATCCCCAAAAACACCAATATGAAACCTTTTGAATTTTGTTTACCTGTCATTATCTTTCCCTCTTTTAAAATCGGCGGCAAAATTATCCCATATTTTCCAAACAGCCTATGGCTTATCTTGTACAAAACATTTCATTTTCGGAACAATATACAGTATTATCATTGAATATATCTATATTTGTTACGTAAAACAGAACTTTATTCACATGTACGAACAAATATCTCCAGACACTTCCCATATCAGATATGAAGAAACCGACTTGTCGTATCTGAAACTACGTCCATACCGTTTTAAATGTGGCATATACTTAATCTGCATACAGGGTAAAAGCATTATTTCGACAGGAGTGCAACAATATGCTTTTGATGAACAAACCGAATTAATTTTCCTTACAGGCAGCCTCATCCAGATAATACAGGCCTCTGCCGATTTTAAAGTACGGATACTTCTATTTCCCAAAGACGTTTTCCTAAAAGCAATACTACCGATTGATACCCCCTACTTCAATTACGTACATGAACACCCGCATTATCATCACACGGCAGATGAAAGGAGTCAGAATACGTGGCGGGAAATTGTATTATGGATGGACGTTGCCCAAATGCTTTTCAAGAACAACAACACACTCCTGTTCAGAAAACAACAAGAACTTAATTTCCTTCAAAGCATATTAATGTGGCTTTTCAATACTATTCCGGAAAAACTGGCTGCCAATAAGCAATATAGCAGAAAACAGATGCTCTGCCACCAGTTCATGCAACTGATACGCGAACACAGTACTTGCGAACATCAAGTTCCGTTTTATACGGAACAGCTCTGCATAACTCCTCGTTACCTATACGAAATCACCACTCAATCTGTCTCTTATACACATCTCCGAGCCCACGAGACTCGACGTC
>ERZ1027245.962-NODE-962-length-10034-cov-4.858002_pt1 | contig 10034 bp, 8 predicted proteins | sample MGYA00519475_ERZ1027245 | MGnify/ENA primary metagenome ERZ1027245 (study PRJEB26926, sample SAMN06164723) | human gut metagenome | biome: ENVO:00009003; feature: ENVO:2100002; material: ENVO:00002003 | host: Homo sapiens | place: USA | collected 2012 ... | reverse complement strand
CCCACGACCTCCAGCGTGACAGGCTGGCGTTCTAACCAACTGAACTACTTGGCCAAATGAAATTTGGTGGGAACAACTGGACTCGAACCAGTGACCCCCTGCTTGTAAGGCAGGTGCTCTAACCAGCTGAGCTATGCTCCCGTCCTTGCCGCACACATTAGTACCGCGGCGACAAGAGAGATTATACTAAATATAAGCCAGACTGTCAACACCAAATTTCAATTTTTTTACTATTTTTTTCGGGCGTCCGCGGCCAGCTGCTCCAGCTGCTGGCGGTCGAAGTCATACACCGCGTCGCAGAACTGGCAGGTCATGTGGCAGGAGCCCTGCTCCCGCAGGATGCCCTCCAGCTCGTCGGCCCCCAGGGACAGCAGCGCCCGCTCCACCCGCTGGCGGCTGCAATAGCACTTGTAGCTTACCGGGCAGGTCTCCAGAATCTTCAGCTCAAAATCGGACATCACCGTCCGCAGCAGGTGCTCCGGGTCCGGATCCCGGTCCAGGATGGCGGACACCGGCCCGGCGGCCATGATGCCGCCCTCCACCTTGGCGATGGTATCCTCCCCGGCCCCGGGCATCAGCTGGATGAGATAGCCTCCGGCGGCCTTGACGCTGTGATCCCGGTCCACCAGCACCCCCAGGGCGCAGGCGGTGGGAATCTGCTCCGACTCCACGAAATAACCGGCAATATCCTCGGCGATCTCGCCGCCCATCAGGTCCACGGTGCCCACATAGGGCTCCTTCATGTGCAGGTCCTTGATGACGGTGATGGTGCCCTCGCCGCCCACGGCGCCGCCTACGTCCAGCTTGCCGTCGTCCCGCAGGGGCAGGTCCACCTGGGGATTGGCCACATAGCCCCGGACGTTGCCCTCGGCGTCGGACACCGCCAGCACCGTACCCAGAGGGCCGCCGCCCTTGATCTGCAGGGTCAGGCTGGCCCCCTGGCCCTTCAGGGCGTTGCCCATCATGGACGCGCCGGCCAGAGCCCGGCCCAGGGCCGCCGTGGCCACCGGGCTGGCGTGATGGATCTGCCGGGCCCGCTCGGTAAGCTCCCGGCTGCAGATAGCCGCAGCCTGCACCAGGCCGTCGGTGGAAATCGCTCTTACAATATAATCGCTCATGCTTACAAAACCTCTTTTATTTGCGAATGCAGGTGAAATACACCCGATCCTCACCGGGCACGGGGCGGCGCAGCTTCCCGTCGCCCCAGGTGCGCACGTCGGCAAAGCCCGCCTCCTCCAGCCACCGGGTCAGCTGCTCCACGGAGTAGCCCCGCTGGCGGTGCAGCTCGAAGCTGCGGTCCCAGGACCCGTCCTCCGCCAGGGTGAACAAGTCCATATAATAGGTACACAGCCCCCGGCGATACTCGGTGCGCCACACGCAGTAGGTGTCCTCCGTCTCGTCCAGGAACACCTGTCCGTCCAAGGCGGCCAGCCGCTCCGGCAGCCGCACGTCGAAGGCCAGCAGGCCCCCGGGGCTGATGAACAGGTGCAGCCGCTGAAAGGTCCGCTGCACATCCCGGGGATTTGTCAGATAGTTCAGGCTGTCCAGGCAGCAGATGGCGGCGTCCACGGTGCCGTACAGGTCCAGCCGGGGCATGGACTGGTGCAGGAACAGGGGCGGTACCTCCGCCGGGGCGCTTTTCTCCCGGGCGGCGGCCAGCATCTCCTGGGACCCGTCCACAGCGATGAGCTCATAGCCCCGCCCGGCCAGCAGCCAGGTCATGGACCCGGTGCCGCAGGCCAGGTCCAGCACCGTGTGCACCGGGATGCGGCTGCGGCGGAACAGCTTTTCCAGAAAGTCTGCCCGCTTTTCATATCCCACGTCCCAGGTCAGCTCGTCATAGGCCCCGGCCAGCTGCTGGTAGCTGCTCATTTGTCCTCCTGCTCCTTCATGCGCTCCAGCACGTTCTCATATCCCCCCGCGCCGTTGAGCAGGGACCGGTTCACCCGGCTGATGGTGGCGCTGGAGGCGCCGGTTTTCTCCAGAATATCGCTGTAGAGCATCCCGTCGTTGAGCAGGGTGGCCACCTCGTACCGCTGCTCCATGGACCGCAGCTCGGAAATGGTACACAGGTCCTGGAAGAAGCTATAGCACTCCTCCTCATTTTTCAGCGTCAGGATCGCCCGGTACAGCAGGTCGCTTTTTTCCTTCTGGGCAATCTTGGATTTCGCCGCTCTTACCATAATTGTTTTTCCTCCGTTTCCAAAAAACGTAGTATTTGTTTTCCTCGGGTAGTCATTTTACCATTTTAACCTATAAAAGTAAACCGTTTATGCAAAATTTTTTTGCAAATTTTACGGTTTGTTCACACTCTCCCCTGCCGCCGTCCGGCAACGCTCCCGGGAGCGTTACCGGACACTTTGCGTTTTAGCGTCCTAAATCCTACCAACCTACCATGCTGACGGTAACGGTTTTTGCGTGCTATTTCGTCCCGTCTTAAAAATTTCAACATATTGTCGACCCTTTTCGCGATAAATTCCGGTAAAATCGTCCGTTTTCGATTTTCCACACGGGAATCTTTACGCCATCGGGGGAAATCTTTATGAACTATTTATGAATGCAGACTATTCGTTGTCACCATTTTCACGAAATTTGTGCTATACTCACTGCGTAAACCAGAGCTGTCCGGGAGCTCTGAAAATCACAAAACGACTATAAAGGAGTGTGTGTTTGTGGCAACATTTATCATCGGTCTTGTGATCCTGTTCGGCGGCGCTGCGCTGTACGGACGCTTCTGCGAGAAAGTTTTCGGGCCTGACGACCGTCAGACCCCGGCCTACGCCAAACAGGACGGCGTGGACTATATCCCCATGAAGGGCTGGAGAAACAGCCTGATCAACCTGCTGAACATCGCCGGTACCGGCCCCATCCTGGGGCCCATCCAGGGCATTCTGTTCGGGCCCATCGCATTTATCACCATCCCCATCGGCAACGTCATCGGCGGCGCCATGCACGACTATTTCTCCGGCATGATCTGCCTGCGTGACGGCGGCACCCAGATGCCCCAGATGATCAAGCGCTATTCCAATAAGGGCATTTTCAACGTATACAACGTGTTCTGCTGTCTGCTTCTGCTGCTGGTGGGCGCTGTGTTCGTTTACACCCCCGGCGACATTGCCGCCACCTCCGTTTTCGGCTTCGACGGCAAGCCTACCTCCGTCTCCACCTGGATCATTTACGGCGTGATCTTCCTGTATTACCTGGTCGCTACCGTGTTCCCCATCGACGCCATCATCGGCCGCATTTATCCCATCTTCGGCGCCATCCTGCTGTTCTCCGCCGTGGGTGTGTTCATCGGCATCTTCGTCAAGGGCTATCCCCTGCTGAACGTGTGGGACGACTGGTCCTCTCCCATCCTGCAGCTCACCGGGGCTGACGGCGCGGTTAAGAGCTTCACCTATGCAGACTACTTCAAGGGCGGCCACTTCCTGCCGATCTTCTTCGTTACCGTGGCCTGCGGCATTCTGTCCGGCTTCCACTCCACCCAGACGGCTATCATCTCCCGCACGGTGAAGAACGAGCGTCAGGGCCGCATGACCTTCTACAACATGATGATCCTGGAAGGCTTCATCGCTATGGTGTGGGCCGCTGGCGCTATGGGCGTGTACAATCTGGCTCTGCAGGAGCCCAACGCCTCCCTGGCCACCGGCACCATCGGCGTGGTGTGCAAGGATATCCTGGGCCCCGTGGGCGGCATCATCGCCCTGGTCGGCGTTATTGTTCTGCCCATCACCTCCGGCGATACCGCTCTGCGTGCTCTGCGCCTGTCCCTGGCGGAGACGTTCCACCTGGACCAGTCCACCAACGGCAAGCGTATGCGTCTGGCCATCCCTGTGTTTGTCCTGGCTGCCGGCATCATCGTGTTCGCCAAGTTCAACAAGGACGGCTTCAACATTCTGTGGCGTTACTTCGCATGGTCCAACCAGACCCTGTCTCTGTTCGCCTTCCTGTGCATCACGGTGTGGATGTTTGAAAACGGCAAGGGTAAGTTCGCGTGGATGCCGCTGATTCCCGGCGCGTTCTACGCCTTCATCTGCTCCACCTACATCGCCAATGCGCACATCGGCTTCAACATCCCCTGGACCGCCTCCTACATCATCGGCGTGGTGTTCGCCATCGCCTATGTGGTGGCTCTGTGCCTGTATGGCAGAAAGCGCGGCGCGGCTGTGAAGCTGAAAATGAACAAGTAACTCTTTTTCTCCTGACAGCATATAGGCGTAAATCCCCCGGCACCTGCCGGGGGATTTGCGCTTTTTGTCCGGTGTTTTTTTAACGGTTTTTCGACGGGATTCTCATTTCAGGGATTGAGTCGGGCGGTTCGATATGTTATACTGGACTTACTTTTTCAGGAGGCAAGCCATATGACACTCAACGAATTGAAAATCGGCCAGTCCGGGGTCATCACCGCCGTAGGCGGCGACGGCCCCCTGCGCTGCCGTTTGCTGGATATGGGGCTGATCCCCCGCACCGCCGTGAAGCTGATGAAGGTGGCCCCCATGGGGGACCCCATCGAGATCCGGGTCCGGGGCTATGAGCTGACCCTGCGGGTGGAGGACGCCATGAAGATCCAGGTAAAGGAGGCGGCGGTATGATTTTCGCCCTGGTCGGCAATCAGAATTGCGGCAAAACCACGCTTTTCAACGCCCTCACCGGCTCCAACCAGCACGTGGGCAACTTCCCCGGCGTCACCGTGGACCAGAAAACCGGCGAGATACGGGGCGAAAAGGGCTGCTCCGTGGTGGACCTGCCGGGCATCTACTCCCTGCGGCCCTATACCCAGGAGGAGATCGTCTCCCGGGACTACATCCTCAACCAGAAACCCGACGGCATCATCAACATCGTGGACGCCACCAACATCGAGCGCAACCTGTACCTGACGCTGCAATTGCTGGAGCTGCGGGTGCCCATGGTGCTGGCCCTGAACATGATGGACGAGGTCCGGGCCAACGGCGGTGCCGTGGACGTGCAGCGGATGAGCCGGGAGCTGGGCATCCCGGTGGTTCCCATTTCCGCCGCCAAGGGCGAGGGCGTGTCGGAGCTGGTGGATCAGGCCCTGGCCGCGGCCCGGGGCCGGGTACTGCCCAAGGTCACGGACTTCTGCGCCGACGATTCCGCCGTCCACCGCTGCATCCACGCGGTGGTGCACCTGATCGCCGACCACGCCGACCGCATCGGCGTTCCGGCCCGGTTCTGCGCCGCCAAGCTCATCGAGGGCGGCGACGACCTGGCGGACCGTCTGGCCCTGGACCAGAACGAGCGGGAGCTGCTGGAGCACTGCATCGTCCAGATGGAGACGGAGACCGGCCTGGACCGCAATGCCGCCCTGGCGGATATGCGGTACAGCTTCATCGAAAACGTGGTGTCCGCCTCGGTGGTCAAGTGCCGCGAAAGCCGGGAGCACGCCCGGTCCGTAAAAATGGACCGCCTGCTGACGGGCCGCTATACGGCGGTGCCGGTGTTCCTGGGCATCATGCTGCTGACCTTCTGGCTGACCTTCGACGTCATCGGCCAGCGGCTGTCGGACTGGCTGGCGGTGGGGGTGGACGCCCTGACCGCCCTGGTGGACCGGGGCCTCACGGCCTACGGCATCAACCCGGTGGTCAAGAGCCTGATCGTGGACGGCATTTTCGCCGGCGTAGGCAGCGTGCTGGTGTTCCTGCCCATCATTGTGACGCTGTTCTTCTTCCTGTCCATCCTGGAGGACACCGGCTACATGGCCCGGGTGGCCTTCGTCATGGACAAGCCCCTGCGGAAGATCGGCCTCTCCGGCCGCAGCATCGTCCCCATGCTCATCGGCTTCGGCTGCTCCGTCCCCGCCATCATGGCCACCCGCACGGTGTCCTCGGACCGGGACCGGAAAATGACCATCCTGCTGACGCCGTATATGAGCTGTTCGGCGAAAATCTCCATCTACGCCTTCTTCACGGCGGCCTTCTTCCCCCGTTACCGTGCCCTGGTGATGATCGGCCTGTATGTGCTGGGCATCCTCATCGGCATTGCGGCGGCGCTGATCATGAACAAGACCGCCTTCCGGGGAAAGCCCGTGCCCTTCGTCATGGAGCTGCCCAACTACCGGCTGCCCAGCGTCAAAAGCGTGGCCCTGCTGCTGTGGGAAAAGGCCAAGGACTTCCTGCAGCGGGCCTTCACGGTGATCTTCCTGGCCACCATAGTCATCTGGTTCCTCCAGAGCTTCGACACCCGGCTCAACGTGGTGTCCGACAGCGCCGACAGCCTGCTGGCCCTGATCGGCCAGGTGCTGGCCCCCCTCTTCGCTCCCCTGGGCTTCGGCGACTGGCGCTGCGCCACCTCGCTGATCTCCGGCTTCATCGCCAAGGAATCCGTGGTCAGCACCCTGGAGGTGCTGCTGGGCGGCAGCGCTATCTCCGGCCTGTTCACCACCCGGTCCGCCCTGAGCTTCCTGGTGTTCACCCTGCTGTATACCCCCTGCGTGGCGGCGGTGGCCACCATCCGCCGGGAGCTGGACTCCTCCCTGAAAACCCTGGGCGTGGTGGCCATGCAGTGCGGCGTGGCCTGGCTGGCCTCCTTGGCCATGTACGCCATCGCGGGGCTATTCTAAGATTGTTCCAAAAGGTCAAAGACCTTTTGGAACAATAGGCTTACAGTCTGCTGCGCGCATAATTTGTTCGCTGAAAGCGAACAAATTCCACACTTGCAGACTGAGAAGTGTTTTTTGCGACGTACACGCCGCCGTAAAAAACGGATCAATCCTGCTTTGCCGCCTGCGGGCGGCAAACTCTGCGAGGCTTTTGTCCCAAAAGGGCATTGCCCTTTTGGGACAGCAAAAAAAATCCCCGGCTGCCAGGCAGCCGGGGATTTTTGCTATGCGGTTTTATGCGCCGAAGGGGTTCAGCACTTCTCGTAGATGGTGGCAACGCCCATGCCGCCGCCGATGCACAGGGTAGCCAGACCCTTGTGAGCGCCACGGTGCTTCATAGCGTACAGCAGGGTGACCAGAATACGAGCGCCGGAAGCGCCGACCGGGTGACCCAGAGCGATTGCGCCGCCGTTGACGTTCAGCTTGTCCTTATCAAAGCCCAGAGCCTCGCCGACAGCGATGGACTGTGCTGCGAATGCCTCGTTGGCCTCGACCAGATCCATATCAGCAACGGTCATGCCGGTCTTGGCCATGACCTTCTTGGTAGCAGCGATGGGGCCCAGACCCATGACCTCGGGCTCAACGCCTGCCAGAGCACCGGCGACCCAGGTTGCCAGAGGCTTCACGCCCAGCTCCTTAGCCTTCTCCTCGCTCATGACGACCAGAGCAGCAGCGCCGTCGTTGATGGCGGAAGAGTTACCAGCGGTGACGATGCCGTCTTTGGTGAAGGCGGGCTTCAGCTTTGCCAGAACCTCGGGAGCGCTCAGACGGGGGCCTTCATCGGTATCGAACACGGTGTCGCCCTTCTTGCCCTTGATGACAACAGGAACGATCTCATCCTTGAAAGCGCCGTCCTTGATGGCCTTGTCGGCCTTGACCTGGCTGTTGTAGGAGAACTCATCCAGCATCTCGCGGGTGATGGGGCTGTAGCCGTACTTCTTCTGGAAGGTCTCGTTGGTGCAGACATTCTCAGCGGTCATGCCCATGTGCTTGTTGAAGCCGCAGGCATCCCACAGAGCATCGTTGACCATGGTATCCACGATCTCGCTCTTGCCCATGGGAGCGCCCATGCGGTAGCCATAGCGAGCCTTCTGCAGTGCGAAGGGAGCCATGTCCATGTTCTCCATGCCGCCTGCGACCACGATATCAGCATCGCCTGCCTCGATCATCTGAGCAGCCATGTTCACGCAGTTCAGACCAGAGCCGCAGACCACGTTGACGGTGACGGCGGGGGTCTCGATGGGCAGACCAGCCTTCAGGGCAGCCTGACGAGCGACGTTCTGGCCCAGACCAGCCTGAATGACGCAGCCCATGTAAACATGATCGACCTGCTCGGGCTTGACGTTTGCACGGTTCAGAGCTTCCTTGATAACGATGGAGCCCAGCTCAACAGCGGGAACGTTGGCCAGAGTGCCACCGAACTTGCCGATAGCGGTGCGGCATGCAGATGCGATAACGATCTTTTTCATGTGAATAGCCTCCTGAATTGTGTATGTGTGTTACTTATCGGTTACCCATTTATCAAAACGCCCTGCGGCATTTTTGCGGTATCAGATTTTTCCCTCTCCCGGAGCTGTGCGTATTTTTCGCTGACGGCTTTTTCCACATTGGGTGTGACGAACTTGCTGATGTCACTGCCGTAGTACGCCGCTTCCTTTACGATGGTGGAGGAAAGATAACTCCATTTGATGCTGGTGGCAAGGAACATGGTCTCGATGCCGGGCATCAGTGCGTGGTTGGTCTGCGCAAGCTGGATCTCGTTTTCAAAGTCCGTTACTGCCCGCAGCCCGCGCACCATTACGGATGCGTGACGCTTTTTTGCGAACTCCACGGTCAGGCCGTCGAAACTTTCCACGGTCACGTTGGGGATGTTCTTGCAGCATTCCTGTAGCATAGCCACCCGCTCTTCCACTGTGAACAGCGGATGCTTGGCGCTGTTGATCAGCACCGCCACAATGAGGTGGTCGTTGATCTTTGCTGCGCGTTTGATGATATCAAGGTGTCCCTTGGTGACCGGATCGAACGACCCGGGATAAACTGCTGTTGCCATCGGTCAGTGTCCTCCTTGTGCGCTGTAATTACTAAGCGCGATGTGGTTCTGCCATGATAGCACTTTCCAGCCTTGGGTGCAACCTGAAACTGCTGCGGTGCGTTTTATCGTTAAATTTTAAACGAATCATCCCGCACTGCTCCGCAGTTGCTTCCCACGCTATTAGTAAAGCACATCGTCAAAATTTTATCAAGTCTTTTTCTCAACTTTTTTGTTTTTTGCGTACCAAACAACCCCCACATAAAGCTAAGAAAACTGTTCATTCTGCTATACTGGCTGTTTTTTAGCCAAAACTATTGATTCTACACTTTGTTAATGTTATAACTAAGTTGAGCTGTTCTGCGCAGAGCGGAGCACACACTGCTGCCTTGTTTATAAGGTTACCATACAGATGTGGCAAAACGGTGTGCATTCCGCAAAACAGGCGTAAAACGGCTGCATAATTTGTCCGCACAGAATTGTTTACAATTCTTTTATGTATTTTAAGAGAGGATGGTTTATAATGGATTGCAAGGAACTGTACGCACAGAAGCTTATGACTGCTGCGCAGGCTGCCGCTCTGGTCAAAAGCGGCGACTGGGTGGATTACGGCTGGGCTGTGAACACCCCTGTGGCCGTGGACGCCGAGCTGGCAAAACGCCTGCCGGAGTTGGAAGGAGTCAACTTCCGGGGCGGCATCCTGATGTGGGTGCCGGAGATCTTCCAGATCGACGACCCCGCTGCCCACATGACCTGGAACAGCTGGCACATGGGCGGCATTGAGCGCAAGGCCATTGCGCAGGGCTTCTCCTTCTACTCCCCCATCCGCTACTCTGAGCTGCCCCGCTACTACCGCGAGAGCAATGACCCCGTGGATGTGGCAGTATTTCAGGTGACCCCCATGGACGAGCATGGCTACTTCAACTTCGGTCCCAGCGCTTCGCATCTGGGTGCTGTGTGCGAAAAGGCCAAGAAGATCATCGTGGAGGTCAACACCAATATGCCGCGCTGCCTTGGCGGCATGGAGAACTGCGTACACGTTTCTCAGGTAAGCGGCATCGTGGAGGGCAGCAACCCGCCCATCGGCCAGATGGCCGCTGCCGGCCCCGCTTCCGAGGTCGATTTGAAGGTCGCAAACCTCGTCGTGCCGCAGATTCCCAACGGTGCCTGCCTGCAGCTGGGCATCGGCGGTATGCCCAACGCCATCGGCAGCCTCATCGCCCAGAGCGATTTGAAGGACCTGGGCGTCCACACCGAGATGTACGTTGACGCTTTCGTGGACATCGCCAAGGCCGGCAAGATCACCGGCGCACACAAGCAGCTGGACAAGGGCCGTCAGGTCTACGCCTTCGGTGCCGGCACCCAGAAGATGTACGACTACCTCAACAA
>ERZ1027245.928-NODE-928-length-10255-cov-6.875196_pt1 | contig 10255 bp, 9 predicted proteins | sample MGYA00519475_ERZ1027245 | MGnify/ENA primary metagenome ERZ1027245 (study PRJEB26926, sample SAMN06164723) | human gut metagenome | biome: ENVO:00009003; feature: ENVO:2100002; material: ENVO:00002003 | host: Homo sapiens | place: USA | collected 2012 ... | reverse complement strand
GACGACACGGATACTTCCTCCGCTTTATCAGGCATCCCTAGTACAGAGGTTCCTAAACCAGATAATTCTTCCCTTAAAGAAACAGACGGCTTATTTAATAATATCCAGAAAAAACTTGAAAAGATCAATTCACAGTTTGGTTTTGATAAGGCCGTTGCAAATATAAAAAAGGGAATCAATTCAGTTAATTTCAGCGCAATAAAGAAAAACTTTTCTTCCATTTCTAAAAGCCTTGAACCAATAGCAAAAGCGGCCTTTTCTGGCGTTGCAAAGGTGGCAAAATCAAAACTCAACCTAATCAGTACTGTAGCTGGTGGAGTGATCTCTGTCACCGGAAAACAGCTGCAAACTGTGTCAGGCGGGATTGCAAAATGGCTGGATAAGGACAAAAATCGTATTGCTGGCTTTATCGATACCGTTAGCACAAACATGGCAAAAGGGTTTGATAACCTTGCCGGCTTTTTTGATACGGTATTCGGTGAGCTTGGAAGCTCCATTGATCGTATGCGCCCGCGTATGGAAGAGGCTATATCCGGAATGCTGGGCGGGCTTACTACGCTGGCCGGATCAATAGGGACTGTCGTTTCTGACACATTTTCTATTTTTACAGGGTCGTGCGCACAGTGGGCAGAAGATAACAAAGAAGCCATAGGCGGATTTTTCGACGATGTACAGTCTATGGGTGCCGACGTCATGACGTTGATTGGTACGGTCAGCGAAGATATCGGTGGTAAACTGTCTGAGTTCTGGGAGAATGGCGGCAGCGGCATATTTGAAGGAATATGTAAAGCTTTTACAGATTTAGGTACAATAGTCCTTCAAGTATGGGAAGAGTGGATTAAACCTTTTTGGGATAACTTGGTGTCCTGTGTGACGGATATCTGGAACAACTCCCTTTCTCCTTTAATTGATAAAGCCATCGGTTTTTTCTCCAAAATTTCGGAAGCCGCGCTGATGCTTTGGAACAATGTACTGCAACCGTTGGTATCCTGGATTATTTCGGAAGTCGCTCCTACTTTCCAAACTGTTTTTAAAATTGTGGGCGACGTGTTCCGTGATGTGTTTTCCGTGGTTTCCGGCGTGATTGGCGGGATTTGGGACGCGCTCAGCGGCCTGATCGATTTTTTGGTCGGCGTTTTCACCGGAGACTGGGAAAAAGCATGGTCTGGAATCCAAAACTTTTTCAAAGGAATATGGGACGCCATATACTCCGTTGTGCGCGGCGCTGTTAATTTAATCATCGACGGAATCAACATGTTGTGGACAGGTATTTATTCCGCTGTCCGTGGAATCATTGACGGAATAGGCGGGATAGCCGGTGCGATCGGAGATATTTTCGGGCAGGATTGGCACTTTTCAATGCCGAAAGAGCCTCCGCTTATACCCAAGCTTGCAAAGGGCGGTCTTGTAAAGTCGCCGACGCTTGCAATTGTTGGAGATAACCCAAATGCCGGCCGCGATCCTGAAGTGGTCGCTCCGCTTTCCAAATTGCAGGGGATGGTTGGAAGCACCAATGACCCGGACCTATTACGGGAGGTTTTAAGGTGGCTGATAAAAATATATGACGCTTTGCAGAACCAGGAAATCAACCTGACGAACATTACGAAGATTGACAGCGAAGAACTTGAACGGAAGCTTACAAAGGTTAGGATCCGTAAAAGCAGAAGATACGCAGGGGGAAGACATGATGCAGGATATGTTTAAAGTAAACGGGATCAAGCTTCCGTCCCCTACGCTTTGTTCTTACAAACTTGCTGACCTATCAAGCGATGAAAGCGGAAGGTCAACCTATACCGGGGCTATGCAAAAAGACATCATCTCACAAAAACGTACCCTTTCTTGCCGATGGGACCGTTTGACGTGGGAAGAAGCTGCGACCCTTGCGGGCCTGTGCAAATATTCCGGTGTAACCGTGCGTGTTACATACCCGGATCTATCAGACGGCTGTTATAATACGCGAAGTTTTTATACAGGGGATTTTGAAGCGGATTATGGGTACTGGACAGATAGGGAACACTGGGTAACAAATGTAGCTTGCAACTTTATCGAGGTGTAATATGCAGAATACATCAATCTTGTACAAGAGCCTTGCCGGGCAATCCGGCAGGGCTTTTGTTGTGAAAATTTATACCAATAGAATTTTGACCGCCGATCAAGTCAGCAGCGGTTTGTTTTCAGTCAACTGCGAAAACAATACCCTGCTGCTTACCGGGGACGATATTATGGATGGCAGCCTGCAAATACAGCAGGCCACGACAGCAGAAGGAGATTTTGACATTGGCGGTGCGGTAATCGGCCAGCTCGAATTTGAGATGGACAATACAGACGACAGATTTAAGGATATAGACTTTTTAGGCACAGTGTTTGACGTGCGTGTAGGCTTGATTGTTGGACAGGATTACAATGGCGGGACGACCATTGAATGGGTCAAAAAAGGGATCTACACGCTGGAAGAATTGACAAACAATGACCGATATCTTTCGGTCGTTGCCTTTGATAATCTGGCAAAATTTGACCGCCCGTATTCCGAAAGCACACTCAAATACCCCGCGAGTCTTTCCGCCATCATCGACGAGGCATGTACCAAATGCGGGGTAGCGGTGGCCTCCCTGGACTTTCCTAACGCGAGCTGGAAGGTGGCAAACAGAAAAATCATAGACGATTCTGTAACATTCCGGGATATTGTTTCGTATGTATCACAGCTTGCCTGCTCGTTTGCCCTGTGCGACGCGGACGGACGTTTGTGTATCAGGTGGTATGAAGATACCGATATCAAAATAGAGCAGACAAGGACAATTTCAGGCGGTGTAACAATAACCGGAGTAACTGTTGTCAATTCGGCAGACGAAGAACTGGCTTACTTAACCGGGGAGGAAGGGTATGAACTCACAATACAGGATAACCCTTTAGCACAAATAAATATCCACTCATCCGACAATCCAATGTGGAATTCTGTATGGGCAGAACGTATTTTGGGACTTGAAATTACGCCGTTTGAAAGTGCCGAAATCTCAAATCCTGCGATTGAGGCGGGGGATATTTGTACCGTTTACGATAAATATGGGAACGCATATAGGTCCCCGGTTACGGGGATTGTATTCCGGCTGAATGCAAGAGTAAATCTCCGCTGTGATGCCAAAACAATTGAAGAGCAGAACCGCAGCGGCGGAAATCAGACCGCAAAAATTAAAGCTGTTGCGAAAAAAGAAGCAGAAAAGAAAATTTCTGCCTACGATGTGTATGCGCAAAATTTCAGCGGATTGATGGCTAATAGCATGGGTTTTCATGAAACATCTGTACCGCAGGACGACGGAACCAAAATTGTTTATCAGCACGACAAGCCGACAATAGAAGAAAGTAAATACATATGGAAAAAAGGACTTGACGGTTTTGCAGTATCAAACGATGGCGGAAAAACATGGGGCGCGGGATTCGATAAAAACGGAAATGCTGTTTTAAATGTTCTCGCGGCTCATGGTGTCGTAGCAGACTGGATAAAAACAGGCGTTATACGCGGAGCAGAGAACACAAATGCGTATTTCGACCTTGACAATGACGAATTGTCCTGCACCAAAATGAGCGGTTCTAACAGCGGATACTATTTCAAACTTGACAAAGTGGTATACAGCGGAGCGCCATACTACAGTGGAATGTACGCATACAGTAAAGAGAACAATTCCTTGCAGGGTGGCATTTTTAACCTTGAAGAAAAATATATGGGCTTGTTGGGGGTGAACGGTGTTTCTATTCGCTCAAACGCCCTGAACAGTACCCTTTGCAACGAGTTTAAAATGACAAATGATTCAAGCGGAAAAGGCGAAATATCACTTACCCGATTAACAGGATATACCGATGTAACAACGGAACGAGTAATGCGTATCGACGACACAAAGCTGTATTTAGCAAAATACTTCAACTCTGCCGCAAATGCGACTAATAATTGTTACATCCACATGTATCAAGATGGAGGGACTACGGGAACACGTTTGGAAATTGGCGTTCGTTATCCATATAGCGGTAGTTCGCAGGAACGAACCAATTATATACGTATTGGATATAACGCGATTGAATTTTATGTGGCGGGAAGGAAGGTGGGAGGATGGCCCAATTAAAAGAAATCAGTAACATGGTGAACGAGATTTACGCAAGGCTGACCGGCTTGCAGATTCAAGCGACGGGTGTGAATATCGGAACGATGGCATCTGTTTACACATTGCTTGAGAAAATCGATGCGTTGACGAAAGAAGGCGATGCAGATGGCTCTTTACAAAGAAAGCCATAAAATTAAAGTTTTTGAACCGAACGAGATTACCTTAAACGCTGTACAGGGCGAAGGAAATGAGCGAGAGTATGAATTTAAACTAATTGAAAAATCAGGAGATACTCTAAAAACTAGCAATGCACCGGCCACTGACAAAATGTTGGACGTGACTGGCTGCAACGTCCGATTATATGTAGCAAAGCCTGACGGTCACATTGTCTACATGGACGGAAAAGTCACGAGCGGCTCGGATGGAGTAATTTCATTTGTTCCCAAACAGCAGGTGTTTGCAGCATATGGAAAGGCAAACTGTATTTTACAAATTACATCTGCAAATGGAGATTTGCGAGCGGTTGGTGTAACATTGAACATCGGCAAAGCTGAAATTGATGGCGCGTTAGAAAGTAAGGATGAACTCACCGCTTTAGCCGAAGCGGTCATAAAAACAGAAAAACTATATGCGTCGGTAAATCAAGCAATAGGGCAGGTAACAACAGATACAGAAATTATTTTGGCTCGTGGAGATGAAAACACTTTATCTGAACGGCTGGATAAATTTATTGGAAAACAGTACGCAGAAAACAACTTTGCAAATGTAAAAAACGCCGGAGCAATTAAAATCCTAAACGAAAATGTAATAGTTCAGCCGCAAAGTTTAAAAAATTCAGTGGATGAAATTGCTATTAAAAAAAGAGCTGTCACCAGTTCTAAGATAGCGGACGGAGCAGTAACCGACGCGAAAATCGGACAGGGAAACGTCAAGTCGATAGCCGACGATTTTTCAAACAGCGGTATCATTGGATTCAACCTGGAAAAGCTTGAAAAAACGATCAAAACAGAGTTCAACAGCGGTTTGGGCATCACATCCATTGGCTATAGCATCCCGTTCCTTTACGATGGGCGTAATTTTAAATATCTCTATCTCCCCTCTGTTAAGATGGTGGAGGACGGACAGCTTACCTTCATGCTCTGCAAACCGTCCGATCTCTTGGGAAAACAAGTCCACGAAACAGAGCGGCTTGCAAACCGCAAAACCAAAGTTGCTTTATCGGCAGGGCTTCATACAAACGTATGTGTAGAACTCAATCTGGATTATTCCCAATGCGAGGCAGGAACAGAATATTTAATCTGTATTTATGGGATTCAGAAAACCACCTCCCCAACCTATTCCTCCGCGACAAAATTCCAGCTTTCCAACATAGCAAACACGGCAAACGTCGCCGGCGTTTTGACCGGTATATATAAAGATGCGCTCTATCTCCCGCCAAGCGGCGCGTGGAGATGGACGAAGGCCAACGCGGGTGCGGAATATTACATTACCGTCCAATGCGCGCTGGGCGTGGAGTATCCTTATCAAAGTGATATCACATCTTTTGTAAACGCCCAGATTGAAGCGGGTAAAAAGCCGGAGCGGATGGCGAACTACCTGCCGCCGGAAATTCCCGCCGTAGTGGGTGACCCGTTGGAACTGTTCTGGGACAGCATATTCGGCGCGAAGAACATTACCGATTACCGCCTGAAGGTACAATGGGACAACAACGCTTGGCTGGGGGAAGTATACGACAGGAAGCTCAAATGGACGCCTCTGGACAGCCATATCGGGCCGCACACCCTGAAGGTGACAGTATACGATGATTTTGACCGGGAGATTTCCGCAGCAAGCACGACTGTGCGGGTATATCCAGTGAGGAATCCGGCTGTCTCAAAAAACCTGTTGATCATTGGCGATAGCCTGACACAATACGGCGACGATAAAAGCACCGTGAACACGCTCTGCACCAAATTGCAGGAAAACGGGGTCACAAATCTGAACCTGATTGGGACGCAGAAGATGGCAAGCAACCCAAACGCGTGCCATGAAGGGCGTGCGGGTTGGAAGGTTTCCGACTATCTCGATGTTTCAAAAAGCCCCTTTGCTGTAAATGGGACGATTGATTTCAAAGCTTACTGCGAAAAGCATGGCTATTCCGGTATCGACTACTGCATCATTCATTTAAACTGGAACGATACGTTTACTGATTATTCCGGTGTTGCCTCCCGTTTGCGGGCGCTTGCGGAAAAAGTACAGGAGAGCTACCCGGAATGCCGGATTATGTTTGTCAGCTTATCCTCCTACCCCAAGACGAGAATGAACCTTTGGGGTTTTTGCCTGAAAACATCGGCCTGGGAACTCAGCAAAGCGTTACAGGCAGTTACTGGAACAAAGGAAAACTGGAGTACAATCCATTTGTTGCAGGAACGTGACTGCGAGTACAACAACGGGTTTGTCGAACAGCCGGTAAACCTGCGTAACGATATGGCAATGAAAGTCTTAACAGACCATGTACACGGCGGCACCGGCGAGTACCAACAGATTGGCGATACCTATTACCGCGCGATTATGGCGCAGATCAATAAAGATAAGCAATAAAAACAGCCGCGTACAGCGGCACAAATTGAAAGGATGGTTTTGCTATGGCAACACAAAGGGAAAAAGCGGTGCAGGCCGCGAAGAAGGAACTTGGATACCGGGAATTGGCAAACGGCTGGACGAAGTTCGGGGAATGGTACGCCGCATATATGAACTGCAAGAACCAGGGCTTTGAAGCTGCCGACTGGTGTGCGATGTTCTGCGCGTGGTGTATGTATCACGCGGGGTTAACATCCGCACAGACCGTATTCACCGCAAGCGCAGGCCCGACAGGTGAAACGCAGTGGCGGGCGAGAGGTATGTGGAAGGATAAAACATACAAGCCAATGCCGGGCGATTTAATCCATTTTACCTGGGGGCACGTTGGGATTGTGGAACGTGTATCAGGAAATACCGTGTACACAATCGAGGGCAATTACAACGATATGGTAGCCGCACGCAGCTACAGCCTTACCTACAGCGGCATACGCGGATATGCCGCGCCAAACTACAAGGAAGAAAGCAGGGACAATTACATGGAAGTCAAAAATGGGGATATCAACAATTTCGCGTTGCTCGTCAAATCCGAATTAAAAACCTTAAAGCAGCTGGGTTACATAACGGCATCGGTAGATGACAAGAGCGGTTACGGCTCCGGTTCCGTAAAAGCGGTCAAGGAATTCCAGAAGAAAGCAAAACTCACAGTAGATGGAATCGTCGGCGAAAAGACCATCCGCAAGATGCGTGAGGTAATAACGAAGCAGATTACCGCAGCAAAAACCGCCCTTGGCGCTTAGTAAGGGAGGCGCAGCAGTGTCAACCGAAATTGTTATCGCGTTGTTGTCAATCGTTGGCACGGCGATAGGTTCGGGGCTGGGTGTGATTGCGTCCAGCCGCCTAACGAACTACCGTATTCAGCAGTTGGAAAAAAAGGTGGAAAAGCATAATTCTGTGGTGGAGCGCATGGCTGTAGCGGAAAAGGAAATCCGAGTCGCCAATCACAGGATAGAAGATTTAGAAAGGAAGATAGAACATGAACATTAATTGGAAGGTAAGGCTTAAAAGCGGACCATTTTGGGTGGGATTGATTTCACTCGTGCTTACCTTTATTTACACACTACTCAACATGGCGGGAGTCGTCCCGCAGTTCGACCAGAAACAGATTTTGGACATCGTGGTTATGCTGCTTCAAATCCTTGCGTTTATCGGTGTTTTGACTGACCCGACGACGAAAGGTTTTAGCGACAGCGAGCAGGCAATGCGGTATAATGAACCGAAATGAAAGATAAGCTTATAAGACAAAGAAACTCCCCCGGCCTAAAAACCGGGGGAATTTTTGTTTGTAGGGTCAAAAGTTGACCGTTTGAGGTTGAATTCGTTGGTTTTATAAAGGTTTATTGAAAGGATACTTAAAACCCTTTCCATTAACACGGCCGTGATTATCAATCACAATAACAGTAAGGAGTTTTAAAAATGAGCACAGAAAAAGAAACCAGAGGCAGTATCACTTTAGACCTTGGAGGCGCATTGTCCATTGAAACCGATGAGGTTGCCGACCTGAATGGAAAAATCACAGAGCTTTCCGATGAGCTTTCCATTGTAAAGGATTTTATCGGTATGTCTCCCGATGTTGGTATAATTCCGGAACTTGTTTTTCTCGAAAATGGCAGCTGTTATCCATCACATCTGGAGTTTCCGGAAGATCAGAGAAAAGTTGACGCAGGGATTTATGAAGCACAGCCGTATTTGAAGAGCGTAAAATTTTCAGACACAATGACGGCCATTGCTGATAATGCTTTTCAGAACTGTACAGGTCTGAATACCGTAGAATTCGGAAAAAACATTACTTCAATAGGAGAAAATGCTTTTAATGGCTGCAAAACAATTACCAGCCTCGACTTGCCGGTGGGGCTTAAAACCATTGGGGCAAATGCTTTTCAGGGCTGTGCTGCCATTACTGGTAATATTACCTTTCCGATGGATTTTTACTCACTTGGAAAGCAGGCATTTCATAAGTGCAGCAGCCTGAAGTCCGTTACATTTTCTACGAAACTGAAATCAATTCCAGAATTTTGTTTTGCTCGTACTGGTCTAGAAACAGTTTTGGTACCTGGAAACATTACCAATATTGGATCATATTCATTTGCATACAATCCAAACCTAACAACCGCTCATTTGGATCATGGCGTACAGTCGTTAGGCGATTACATTTTTGCAGAGTGCCCCATTTTAAAAGAAGCTTACCTGCCAAATACAATTGGTTGGATTGCAAGTGCTCCGTTTTTAGACTGCCCTCTTTTAGAAACGCTCGTGCTTGAACAAGGCTTTAACTGTGAATTGATTTTGACTACAAACAGCCAACTGAGCACGGAGTCGCTGGTAGGAATAATCGACGCACTTGCAGATCTTAACGGCCAGACGTCAAAAAGGCTTGTTTTAGGTAATATAAATCTAAATAAGCTTACAGCAGAACAGAAAGCCATCGCAACAAACAAAAATTGGGCTATTAATTAAATAAATTAAAGCTTTCATTTGAATTTCGGGCAGGGAGAATATCCCCGCCCGTTTTTTATTACTTTTTCATGAATAAAATAAATGAATGGTTATAAGGTAAATAGGCCGATATAAAAATGAGCCCCGTATTAATTATGGGGCTTTCTTTTTGGGATTTTAGGCCTGGGTTCAATTAGCACTTCATACCATTTTTTGGGGAAATCCTGTGTGATTCAATCATTAGATAATTGTTCTTTAAATGTTATTGGAGGTTTTATGTTCATGTTTTTTCTCCGTATAAAAAATGTCCCCCACTGGGACACATCGCATATCTTTCAATATGGAGAGGTGCGGGGGGTCAATATGGTTGTAGACCCGCAGGTTACTACAACACGGTCACTAAGCTATAAATATTGTATCATGCGTAAACAACAAAGTCAAATATCAAAAAATCCCCCGCAGCGGTGTAGAAACCGTTACGGGGGATTTTTGCGTCCTTGTTATTTGACAAACTTTATAACCAAAACGAATGTGCCCGGAAGAAAGAAGATACATGCAGGTTGTGTACGCGGGGTTCGTCTTGGGTGTTCGTCTTGGGTGTTCGTCTTGGGTGTTCGTCTGGGTTTCCAATGGTGGGCCATCAGGGACTCGAACCCCGGACCGACCGGTTATGAGCCGGTTGCTCTAACCAACTGAGCTAATGGCCCCCGCTATATAAAGAATGCCAAAACATTATAGCAAAAGGCGGCCCAGTTGTCAATAAAATTCCCAATGGTGTGTAAATATGATGCACCGTGATGATTCCAAAATATCCGAGGATAACAAAATTTATGAAAAAGGGGGCGTGTACCTATTGCACGCGCCCCTTCCCTGGATGCATGCAGGAAGATAAAACGGCTTTACTATTTTTTGTTTGGCCTGCACGTTTAACGCGTCCTGCCGTTTTTTATACGGGCAGCTCGGTTGGGCAGGCTGCCGCCTCGGTATCCGGTTCAGTCGGAACGGTCGGATCGGTAGGCATGCTTGGTTCTGTCGGGTCTGTAGGCGGCGGGGAATCGGTTGGACAATCCGTTCCGGGAGACGTAGGCAGGGTCGGGGGGTCCCATGGATCT
>ERZ1027245.903-NODE-903-length-10417-cov-5.446728_pt1 | contig 10417 bp, 8 predicted proteins | sample MGYA00519475_ERZ1027245 | MGnify/ENA primary metagenome ERZ1027245 (study PRJEB26926, sample SAMN06164723) | human gut metagenome | biome: ENVO:00009003; feature: ENVO:2100002; material: ENVO:00002003 | host: Homo sapiens | place: USA | collected 2012 ... | reverse complement strand
GTATAAGAGACAGATTATACACACTATAATTGCAACTACTCTAAATAGCAGGCTTCTTTCAAACGATGAATCAGTTTTATTTTCCATAATGACTTATACCCTCATATTCTATAAAAAAGTTCTTTTTCCCTCTTCCCGGCTATTCTTCAAGGTAGATGCTGCTCCCTCTCCGGCAAAATATTCCTTCACCAGCTTTACAACTACACCCGAAAGCAAAAATACTGCGATAAGGTTTGGTATGACCATAAGGCCATTGAAGGTCTCCGCTATGCTCCACATCAGTCCGAGGTTCATTGTCGCACCGACAATCGCAACAAGCGAATATACTACCATGAACGGCTTATTTGCCTTAGTTCCGAATAAGAACTCTATGCATCTGGTTCCGTAAAGTCCCCAGCCTATGATGGTTGAAAATGCAAAACAGCACATGGCAACCGCTGTAAAGATTGATACCCAGCCGCCGTAAGTGGATGTAAATCCGCTGATGGTAAGCTCTGCGCCTGCTGCTTCTCCATAGCCCACAGAAACTCCGCTGCAAAGTATGACAAGCGCTGTGAGTGTACATATCACGATAGTGTCCACAAACACCTCAAATATGCCAAAGAAGCCCTGCTTTACTGGCTTTTTGGTGTCTGCACAGGCATGTGCGATAGAGCCTGTTCCAAGACCTGCTTCGTTTGAAAAAATTCCTCTGGAAACTCCCTTTTTCATGCTCATAAAAAAGCTTCCTACTGCTCCGCCTGTCACTGCTGACGGATTGAACGCGCCCTCTATTATTGCTCCGAATACGCTCGGTATAGCTTTAAAGTTGATGATTACTACTCCAAGTGCCAGCAGAATATACATCACTGCCATAAATGGCACAAGCTTTTCAGTAACCTGGCCTATACGCTTGATTCCTCCAAGCAGAATAAGCGCAATGAGAGCTGCAAGCACTATTCCTATTATGAGATTGAACGTTGATGCCGACTCTTTTGAAATTATATCGTAATTATATAAAGCTGAATCAATCGCTGTGGTTATGGTGTTTACCTGTGTAGCGTTTCCTGTACCGAACACGGTGAGCACGCCAAACGCTGAGAACAGATATGCCAGCCAGTGCCAGTGCTTTTTAAGACCGTTTTTAATATAGTACATAGGGCCGCCTACCAGGTCGCCGTTTGCATTTCTCTCGTGAAAATGTACAGCAAGTGTGACCTCCGAGAACTTGGTGCACATGCCCAGAAGTGCTGAAATCCACATCCAGAACACCGCTCCCGGTCCGCCTATCGCGATGGCTCCCGCAACTCCTGCCACATTTCCTGTACCGACCGTCGCCGCAAGTGCCGTACACACTGCCTGAAACGGTGTGAGCGCTCCGTCGGATTCCTCACGTTTTTTGAGCATCCTGCCAAGCGTAACCTTCATAGCATATGGAAACTTTCTAATCTGAATAAATCCCGTTCTGAAGCTCAAAAGCAGCCCGACACCTATGATACATATCATCGCAGGCACGCCCCAAATAAAATTGTTGACCACGTCATTGACTTTTTCTATTACTGTTAACATCTTTTTCTCCTACCTGAATTTAGTGTAACGTATAAAGTATAACACGGTTTGTACAATTTTTTATATATTTAATTTCATTTTTTGAAGTTTTTCTTTATAAAAAACACCCGGATATAGCAATTTATCTATATCCGGGTGTTTATTTTTGTATAATATATACAGGATATCCCTCTACAGTCCCTGTGTCATCTTGTAATCTATAAGTGTCATGAGCGATTCTGACTCGATTGCGAGCTGCTCACACTCCTCAATCCACTTGTCATAGGCTTCACTCGCCTCATCCTCCGGCTCCTTTGCTTCGAGCGCCTCCATCATGGCATTGACCTCGGCAAATTCTGCCTTGATATCCTCTAAGAGAGAGTCTTTTGTTGATTTCATAGTATCCTCCCAATTTGATTTAACGTAAAATATATTTTTATGTTCTCATGATAGCTCGAATAGAGCCACCGCCACACGATTTCACAAAAATTTCATTCTGCAAAGTGTGACTCAAGCATCTCAAGCTCCGCCACATCTATGCAGTTTGGAATCGTGCCGTCTATCACGTCCTGCTTACACTCTGCATAGTCAAACCACTTTACAGAGTCGATTTCCTCCTTCTGCACGGTGATGTCCGCTTCATCCACATCGAGCCACAGCAGAAACACCTTGCTTATCTGATTGTCCAGGAATCTTTCTCCGTGAAACACCTCGTCTGCATGGTGCCTGTGCAGTCCACAGTCGATAAGCTGTGCCGGATCTATTGTCAGACCCAGCTCCTCCTTAAGCTCTCTGAGTGCAGACGGTATATAGTCCACACCGGCCAGTATGTGTCCCGCGCTTGATATGTCATAACAGCCCGGAAAGGAGTCTTTTTCCATGCACCTTTTCTGCAAAAGTATCTGTATGGAATTTCCACGGCGTCTGACTATCCAGACATGCGCAGTCCTATGAAGTATATTGTTTCTGTGCGCCTGCTTGCGCTCTACGGTCTGTCCTGTTGGATTTCCCTGCTCGTCCACTATATCAAAATATTCCATATGAGACTCCTTTCCCTGCTCAATAAAGTGCATTTTTTGAGATATATTATAGCTTATTTCTGATTGAAATAGCAATCCCGGAAATCAGGAATTTCCGGGATGGTTCGGCGGTCGCCGAACTTGAATTTAGCCAGACATAAAATCATGCAAGCACGATTTTACGTCTGCCTTAAATTCAGTACTTCTCGTCGCTTACGTCCTATTCAATAGGTGCTCCTGCCGGCATTGGTTTCTCCGGTGTCAGGAGTGCGAGATTGCCCTCTGCATCCTCTGCGCACAGCAGCATTCCCTCTGATAAAACACCTGCGAGCTTAGCCGGTTTTAAGTTTACGAGAACCATTACCTTCTTGCCTACCATCTCCTCAGGAGAATAGTACTTTCTGATGCCTGATACTATCTGCTTTGTCTGGTTTCCAATCCTTACCTGTGAGCAGAGAAGCTTCTTTGACTTCGCAACTGCCTCACATTTTACGATTTCACCAACCTGGAACTGAAGCTTTTCGAAATCATCAAATGTGATTTCTTCCTTTGCTTCCACATCCATAGGCTCAAGATCTGCACCATCTGCAGCATTTTCACCTGCACCACAGCCACATGCTGCCTTACCCTCAACTGCAGCAAGCTTAGCCTGCTCAGCCTCAAACTCTGCTTTCTGTACCGCCTGGATTTTCTCTACCTCAGGCATCACATCCTCTGCCTTTAATCTGCCGAAGAGGATCTCAGGTTTGTCTGTAACCTTTGTGCCGCTCTCATAAAGACCAAATTTGTCAAGGTCATCGAACTCACGGAGTGTTGTGTTAAGCTGTGCCACAATCTTTTCTGCTGTCTCCGGCAGGAATGAATGAAGCAGGCTTGCTCCGATTGTGATAGACTCTGTGAGGTTGTAAAGCACCTCAGCAAGACGATCCTGCTGTGCCTCGTCCTTTGCAAGTACCCAAGGTGTTGTCTCGTCGATGTATTTGTTGCAGCGACGGAAAAGTGCGAATACCTCTGTGATGGCATCTGCCACACGAAGTCCTTCCATTTTCTTTGCCACTTTATCTCTTGTGCCGGTAACAACAGCCTTAAGATCTGCGTCAATGGCAGTCTGATCTGCATCGCCTGTTGCGCCTGTGCTCTTTACGATTCCGTCAAAATATTTATTACTCATGGAAACTGTTCTGTTTACAAGGTTTCCAAGTATGTTTGCAAGGTCTGAGTTGAATCTCTCGATTACAAGATCCCATGTGATGATTCCGTCGTTCTCGAATGGCATCTCATGAAGCACAAAGTAACGTGTGGCATCTACGCCGAAAAGTCTGACCATATCGTCTGCGTAGATAACGTTTCCTTTTGACTTACTCATCTTGTCACCGCCCTGAAGCAGCCATGGATGTCCGAATACCTGCTTTGGAAGCGGAAGGTCAAGTGCCATAAGGAAAATAGGCCAGTAAATAGTGTGGAAACGCACGATATCTTTTCCGATAAGGTGCAGATCTGCAGGCCAGTTTTTCTTGAAAAGCTCTGATGATCCGTCAGGATCGTAGCCGATTTTTGTGATATAGTTTGTGAGGGCATCAAGCCATACATACACTACATGCTTTGGATCGAAATCTACCGGAATTCCCCAGCTGAATGATGTTCTTGATACGCAAAGATCCTGAAGTCCCGGAAGCAGGAAGTTGTTCATCATCTCGTTTTTCCTTGAAACCGGCTGGATGAAATCAGGGTGTGTGTTGATGTAGTCGATGAGTCTGTCTGCATATTTGCTCATCTTGAAGAAGTATGCCTCCTCCTTTGCGGGCTGTACCTCACGTCCGCAGTCCGGGCATTTTCCGTCCACGAGCTGTGACTCTGTCCAGAAGGACTCACATGGTGTACAGTAAAGTCCCTCGTATGAGCCCTTGTAGATGTCGCCCTGATCGTAAAGCTTCTTGAAGATTTTCTTTACACATTTCTCATGGTCCTCATCTGTTGTGCGGACAAAATTGTCATATGATGAATTTACCAGATCCCAGATTCTCTTTACCTCACCTGAAATCTGATCTACATACTCCTTCGGTGAAATTCCGGCTGCCTCAGCCTTTTCCTGGATTTTCTGTCCGTGCTCATCTGTTCCTGTCTGGAAATATACGTCGTATCCCTCTGCTCTCTTGTATCTGGCGATTGCGTCTGCAAGGATGATCTCATATGTGTTTCCGATATGAGGCTTGCCTGATGTGTACGCAATGGCTGTTGTCATGTAATATTTACCTTTGTTTGCCAATTTAGTTTCCTCCTAGTTTTAATGCTTCGCACATATAGTCTTCTATAATGCCGTATCACATACAGTATATTCCTCAGAAAAAATATGAAGTCAACCACGGGCATTATACTCAGATAGCACATATTTAATATGCACCTAAAGGCATTAATTCACTCTCTGAAACCCGTGGCAGTTCATATTTATTTCCTCAGAACAACTGTATGCTCTCCGGCAATTCAATATATTACGTGCGAAGCCGTAATAATAAAACAAAACGCCTCCTCAGGAGAAAACTCCCAAGAAGACGATTATATCGTGGTACCACTTCTCTTCACGCAGCTATCAAAATCATCCGACATCTTTTGCCGGCTCTGCTGCGCCTCTTTCCGCTATAACAGGCGGTTCCTGTCAGTATCTAGCCAATGGTTCGATACTGCTGCTCCAAAGCCATGTTCCTCCTACTTTAGGTCATCCCCTCTCAGCCTGTGTGGGATTTCTCTGTAAATCTGCCATAAAAGTACTCTCTTTTTCGTCGCTTTTATCTCATACATTTCTAGAGTAGCATGTGGCTTTTAAATTGTCAACTGTTGTAAGTCAACTAGAATAAGTTTATCTGTATTTTTGCGCTTTTTGTTAAACTCCCTTTTTACAAAAGTATGTCTGATGCATACCAACTCATAATTATACGAAGCATCATACTTTTATTCATTTTCTATTCATTTCTTACTAATGGGTATTCATTTTTACTCTAAGTTGTCGTGCAATTTATTAGAATGGAATTTTTAAAAGGCTATCTCACTTGGGAGGTGAGGTAGCCTTTTAATCACACATTTTCAATAGTATCTATTTTTATGATACTACTTTCAATACTTTCAAAGTGTGCAACTGCATGTTTATCAATATGTTTTGGAATCATTAAGAAAAACTCATATGTTTGCTCAAACACATCACTGGAATTAACATATCCCAATCTTAATGTAAGCTCACAAGTCATTTGAAGAAAAGTGTCATTAATATAATATTCTTCAAAGTTGTTTAAGGATTCATCTTTCTTTGAAGTCTCAACAAAAAAATTTATTTGTCTACTCTGGCTTGGCAAAACAGAATAATGTTTTGTCCATTCAGTGCTGAATGGAACATAAAATGCACTCTTTTCTAATAAAAATGGAGACATTTTCAAATCGCTAATACCCAGTATGCTTATAACATTATCAGTTGTGTTTTTTAGGTATATTGATATGTCTATTTCATGATTATTAAATGTTTCAACACTGCTTTTCGTTATATCAATAAATAAGTATGGAGTATTCTTCTTTTCTTCTAATTGTAGTAATCGGTCACTGATTTTATTTGCTTGCTCACTCTGTGCTAATGCAATGACTCCTATGAATATTGAACCAAGAGCACCTAATATTTCACCAAAATATGCCAGTACATCCTGCGCTCCCCATAATGTTATATATCCAACATTAGGCTTATAGCATTCATTGATAATGACTGGAACAATGACAGACAATACTACTGTTGTTATAATTAATACAATAATATGATGTTTCTTCATAGCCATTTACCATTCATAACCACAATTATTACAGTGCCATTGCTTTTTTACCTTTTGTGAAAATAAACCCCACATGAATACTGAACCAGCCTTTGATGCAGTTGAGATTTTCTTAATGTCTGTGCTTTGACAGGTTGGACATTTGGGTACATTCTTTACACTTTCTCTTGGTGTAATTGGCTCATAATCATGTGTATAATCCCTTATTTTTTCTTGCTTCTCTCTTTCCAGTTTTAACAGATATGAGCCTATGCCATCAAAACCACATATCGGGCATACTCTAGAAGTTTCTTCAATAAGTGAAGAACAATTAGGACACATAATTTTTTTCGTGTATGATGTTGCCCTTATTGGTACACTTGAATATGAAGTCGAAGCCTGAATTAAAGGCTTGTTAATCTCCACTTTAGTTTTATGTCTTTTTAATTTTCCTTCCATGTATAAATTATATTCAACAGGTAAAGTATCTAATTTGTGAATCATTGGCATAATTTCACGCTCTTGTTTATCTCTAAATAGATAACAAGGTGCGCTTGCTACTAATTCCAATGCCTCTGCATCTTTCATTTTTAATGTATTTTTTAATGCAAGTGCAACCTGTGTCTTTTTATTTCCATAGTCCAATAACTCAAAACTATAACCATTTGGAGAAGTGGATGGACTATCATTTACCGTGCTTTCTTTAATGTCATCGTCTTTAAGTGTGGTAACATTTGGTTCGTTTTGCTTTTCAACTAGGCTAAGCGGAAAACCACAATGAATACATGCAGGTGCTTTATCTGAAATTTCTTTGCCACACTCTGGACATTTGATTAGTGCCATAATAAAATCCCCTTGTCATTTGATAATTACATTTTACCACATGACAAAGGGTATTGGTAGGTTATTTTCGTTCTTTGATTACTGATTCTATGATGTTGATTTTTTCTGGTGTGAGGTTGTATTCTTCGTAAAGCTCTTGGTCGGTAAAGATATGGTCAAAGGCTTCTGGTGCTGGGACAAATCCCTTTGCCACTGTACCTGAATTTGGACTACTTGATTTTCTAATTGCTTACGCAATTCGTGAAATGTATAATTATACTGTCTTGGTATTAGACACACAAAGGTAAATAGGGACTTGTTAAAAATATCTGCTTTCTCCTTTAACTCAGTAAGCACAGACAGATCAAGCTTTTCATTTCTCCATTTACATTCCCCGATGATGTAGTCATCTCCATCACACGCTATCAGATCAATTTCCACCTGATGCCGCATTTTAGGATCAGTTCCCCACCATCTGCCTATATTGGTAAACAAAAGCGGGAGATTTCCGTTGGCATTTTGCCGAAAGCATCGTACAGCATTATCTTTTCCTCCTAAAATACCATTAATGTTTATATCATTTGATTATAATACAAAGTGCACAGACTTTAACCATCTGTGCACCTGTTTTTATCTATTTTAATCTTATTTTACCCTATCGTATAATAATATACGCTGTATATGCTGCATACATTAGCAGCATGATGATACCCTCGCCTCTTTTTATCTCACGCTTTGTCCATGCCATAATCCACACGATGAGTGAAAATACCACAAGCACTATAATATCTATGATATTTTCCTGTATGAATGCTATCGGGCTGATGGCTGATGCAATTCCGAGCACCATGAGTATGTTGAAAATACATGAGCCGACGGCATTTCCGAGCGCCATATCGACCTCGTTTTTTCTGGCTGCGACTATTGATGTCACAAGCTCCGGAAGTGATGTTCCGATAGATACGATGGTCAGTCCGACGAGTGTCTGGCTCATTCCAAGGTCAATCGCTATGCGGCTTGCACTGTCTACTACGACATCTCCGCCTACTGCGATACCGACAGCTCCGATCAGGATGAAAATCACTGCTTTTGGCATTGAGATGAGAGGTATCTCATCGACCTCCTCATCTGATGACTGCCTGTTCTGCTTTAATGTGTGTCTGATAAGGTAGAAAATGTATCCTGCAAAGCAGCCGAGCAGTATTATTCCGTCCACTCTGCCGAGTATCATGCCGATTGTTCCCATGACAAGAAGTAAAATGGCACATATCATCGAGAATGGGAAATCCCTTTTTAATGATGCTCCGTCCACCACTACCGGTGTCATCAAAGCGCACACGCCGATTACTACCATAAGGTTAAATATGTTTGAGCCTGTCACGTTGCTGACTGCAAGCGTATTATTGTGTGCTATGGATGCTGCCACACTGACCGCTGTTTCAGGAAGCGAGGTTCCCATCGCAACAATTGTCAGTCCAATGATAAGTGACGGCACCTTGAAGCGCTTTGCCACGCTTGAGCTGCCCTCCACGAACAGATCTGCGCCCTTTACCAAAAACACAAAGCCCACTATCAGGCAGAGCAGCACCACTATAAACGGTGCATTATTGATGAAATTTTCCATGTTGATTCCTCCATTTTTTATTTTTTAAAAGCTTATAATTCCCAGGTGCTCAAGCAATATCTTCACGCCTATGAGTATAAGAATGATTCCTCCGGCTATCTCTGATTTCTTTTTATATTTATTGCCGAAAAAGTTTCCGACTATGACTCCGATGATTGAGAGCACGAAGGTTGTAAGTCCGATGATTGCAATAGCCCAGTAGATGTTTAAGCTGTCATAGGTAAATGCAAACATGATTCCGACTGCAAGCGCATCGATGCTTGTCGCAATTGCAAGCAGAAGCATCTCTCCCTGATTGAGCGCCAGGTCTTTTTCCACGACCGCGTCATCATCCTTTTCCTTTACTGCCTCATAAACCATCTTTCCACCGATAAATCCTAACAGGATGAATGCTATCCAGTGGTCAATGCTTGTGATGTACTTCTCAAAGCGGATGCCCAGCATATATCCGATAAACGGCATGAGCGCCTGAAATCCTCCGAAATACAGACCGATTGTCAGCGCCTGCTTTCTGTTTACATTTGTCATTCCAAGTCCCTTGCAGATGGATACTGCGAAGGCGTCCATTGACAAACCTACTCCTATGAGCAGGATTTCAATAAATAATACCATATTTTTCTCCCTTTTGCCTAATGTGCGGCGATTAAATTTTCGTTTGTACCGGGCTGTCTCTGATTTTGTAATTAATTCTGCAATATGCATATGAAAAAATGAGACCCTCGCATGCAGACACGAAACCTTATAAAGCTATAATTTATGGCTTATATAGCTTTATTGTGTGCTGCATACTTGAGTCTCATTCTTTAATGTTTGCCAGGTCTATTGACCGGTCTGTTGACAAACCACGTATATGTAATGATACGCGAACTACTCCCTCAGAGGTAGTGTGTATTTAATTAATCGCCTTTGCTTCTAAAAAATATATCAAATGACATGGGCTGTGTCAATGTATTTTATCGCTAATTTTTGTACGGAGTGGCTAACTTTCTAAAATAATCAAAACACCCGGAACATTTTTTTCAAAACAAATTTTATACAGACTTACACAACTAATTATTTTAAAATCATGGTTGACACGAAAAACAACATGTGATATGTTTACTACGACAGACATAGTATGACACTCGTAGTATATTACTCGTAGTATTGAATAATTTTTAACATGCCTGATGTACAAACTTTCATCTGTGTATCGGGTGTGCCCGGTGAGTTTCCGGATTCACGATCAATTACGTCATAACTCGGTCTTAAATTAATAAAATGATATGAGGTTAAAAAGATATTTTGCCCATCATTTATGATGAAATTAAACACTTGATACAGGAGGTGAATAATGCTCAATATAAGCAGCGATGTCATCCGCGGATACAACGATACCATCATACTCTACCTGCTCCTCGACAGACCATCCTACGGCTACGAGATTTCAAAGCAGATAAAGCTAATATCCGAGGAAAAATACGTCATAAAAGAAACAACTCTCTACTCTGCATTTACCCGCCTTGAGAAAAACGGTTATATCACATCATTCTCTTCTAGCGACAATGCAAGCGGAAAGCGCCGGACCTACTATCAGATTACTGATGCCGGCAGAGAGTATTATAGGATGAAATGCGAGGAATGGAAGCTGACACTTGATG
>ERZ1027245.889-NODE-889-length-10550-cov-3.717294_pt1 | contig 10550 bp, 10 predicted proteins | sample MGYA00519475_ERZ1027245 | MGnify/ENA primary metagenome ERZ1027245 (study PRJEB26926, sample SAMN06164723) | human gut metagenome | biome: ENVO:00009003; feature: ENVO:2100002; material: ENVO:00002003 | host: Homo sapiens | place: USA | collected 2012 ... | reverse complement strand
AGATGACGTCGAGTCTCGTGGGCTCGGAGATGTGTATAAGAGACAGGGTCTGGGCATCGACCACTCCATGGCACATACGCTGAGCGCACACTATGATACACCGCACGGCGTAGCCTGCGCAATGCTGCTGCCCATTTCCATGGAGTTCAACCGGGATTATACCGGCGAACGCTATCGTGCCATCGCCAAGGCAATGGGCGTAGAGGGAACCGAGACCATGTCCCAGGAGGAATATCGTGACGCAGCCATTGCCGCAGTTCGCAAGCTCTCCAAGGATGTGGGAATTCCGGAGAAAAACGAACGCATTAAGGAAGAGGACCTGGAACAGCTGGCAAAGGATGCTCTGGCAGATGCCTGCTATCCGGGTAATCCCAGAGAGGCAACTCTGGAACAGGTCATTGAGATGTTCCGTATGCTGATGGTCTGATCGTTTGACTGGAAAGGAGATACCATGAAGAAAGTCGGCATATTGCTTTTGACAGGAACGCTGCTGCTGTGCAGCTGCGGACAAGCGAAAGAAACTGCGGAAAACAGTGCAGATGTCCCGGAAACCATTCAGACGAATCTGACGGCAAATCCTTATTTTGATATTTCTGATCTGACTTATGACGGCACAGAAACGCAGAATATCGCCATTGGATATTCCTTTGAAGATCCGGCAGACAATGACCCTGTTCTGACCTATGACCGCTATCTTTCGGCGGACGGCGAGACGTTCTGTTTTGATGCTGACGGACGGCTTTGCAAGTATGAGAAAGGCGATGCTGATACAGCTGAAAAAGCAGAAAGCGGTTCGATGACGGCAGCATACACGATGGCGCAGCGCCAACATCGCAGTCTCGATGTGGCAGAGAGCCTGCTGGCGGAAGATACCCAACTGGAAGTCTCCTCTTTCGGCAGCGAATATCTGGTGACCAACGATGCTGTTACACCGGAAAACGAGGCGCCGTTCTCTGCCATTGTGGATGTGGACAGCAAAGGAGAAGTGCGTCAGCTCAGTGTCAGCTATAACACGCTGTCTGCGCCTATCGACTATGACTATTTCCAGCAAAAGCTGGATGCGTATATCGAAGAGGCAAAGCAGACCTGGGATATTGTGGACTATACAGTAGAACCACGGTATCAGCAGATCGGCAATAAGATCTACGCCATGTATACGGTGACGTTTACAGAGGCAACAGATGAGCCGGAAGGTGCAAATTTCTGTGAATGCGTCGGCTTTACCCAGAAAATTGAGAGTTAGTTCCGGTTTTTACAATTTTTTCTTGCCCTGTTGTGGTAAGATAATACTCGAACAAAGGAGTTCAGATGAATCAGACATCTGAACTCCTTTTTTATTTTGTTTGCATGGAATCGTTCCGGTACACACAGGCGTGCGCCGGCGTTCCGGAGGAGGTATTTCAGATGAGCTATCCAGAAGTTGATTTTTTGTATCTGAACGAAGAGGATATGGTTGCAGCCGGTGTCAAGGATATGGCAGGCTGTATTGATGCGATGGAAGAAATGTTCAAGCTGATGAAGGTGGGCGACTATCGCATGGGCGGCGCAAACGGCAATTCCCACGGATGTATGGTCATGTTTCCGCCGTCCTCTCCTTTCCCGGAAATGCCGGTAGACGGACCGGACAGACGCTTTATGGCGATGCCGGCGTATCTGGGCGGTGTGTTCGATATGGCAGGCATGAAGTGGTACGGTTCCAATTGTGCCAACAAGGAAAAGGGACTGCCCCGTTCCATTCTGATGCTGACGCTGAATGACAAAGACACCGGCGCACCGGTGGCATATATGTCCGCCAATATCCTTTCCGCATACCGCACCGGCGCAGTTCCGGGCGTGGGATACAAGCACCTGTCGAAACCGGATTCCAAGGTAGCTGCCATTATCGGACCGGGTGTTATGAGCAAGACGGCGCTTGCAGCGATCATGGCAGTCCGTCCCGGCATCGAGACCATTAAGGTCAAGGGCAGAGGAAAGGCATCCCTGGAAAAGTTCATTGCCCATGTGAAGAAAGAATATCCCCAGGTGAATGTGTATGCTGTGGATACCATGGAAGAGGCAGTCCGGGATGCGGATATTGTTTCGGCAAGCACCTCAACGCCTACCGGAGACCCCAGCCAGTATCCGTACATCAAGGAGGAGTGGATCAAGCCCGGCGCACTCATCAGTTCTACCGCAGCGCTCCGGTTTGATGATGACTTTATCATCCATCGTGCAAGAACCGTGACAGACAACATTAAGCTGTATGAGGCGTGGGAAGAGGAAATGAAGCCCAACGCCTACAATACAGTTCCGATTCCGGCAGTTCACGTGATGGATCTGATTGCAGAGGGCAGGATGAAACCGGAGCAGGTGGATGACCTGGGCGATATCCTGATGGGCAACATTCCGCTGCACCGGAAGGATGACGAGATCATCGTGTACTCCATCGGCGGTATGCCGGTAGAAGATGTGGCTTGGGGTACGATGGTTTACCGCAATGCACTGAAAAAGGGCATCGGCACAAAGCTGAAGCTTTGGGATGTCCCGCAGATGGTATAAATAAGACAGGAGGAGCAGACATGAGAATACAGGAACATCCGATTCTGGGAACATATGAAAAGGGACAGCTGGTTTCCTTTACTTTTGATGGAAAAACACTGGAAGGCTATGCCGGAGAACCCATTGCCATGGCACTGAAAAATGCCGGCGTAATGGTTCACCGCTATACCAGAAAAGAACATAAGCCGAGAGGAATCTTCTGCGCCATCGGGCGCTGTACCGACTGTGTTATGGTCGTCAACGGACAGCCGAATGTGCGGACGTGCATCACGCCGCTGGAAGAGGGCATGGAGATCCGGACACAGTACGGTGTGACAGCAGAACAGCCGGGAGGTGCAGCAAAATGATGAAACGTTATGATATGATCGTGGTCGGCGCAGGACCGGCAGGTTTGTCCGCAGCCATTGAGGCGGCAAAAAAAGGTATGCACGTTGTAGTATACGATGAAAACGCAAAGCCCGGCGGACAACTGTTCAAACAGATCCACAAGTTCTTTGGCTCTAAGGAACACAAGGCGAAGATCCGTGGATTCCATATCGGCGAAGAACTTCTGGCAGAGGCAGCGTCTCTTGGTGTTGAAGTTGTTCTGAATGCTATCGTGATCGGCATTTTCCCGGAAAAGGAAGTTACTGTAAAGGTGGAGGATCATGTGATCCACGTCAAGGGTGATACCATTCTGATCGCCACCGGCGCAAGCGAAAACATGGTCACATTCCCGGGCTGGACACTGCCGGGCGTCATCGGCGCAGGCGCAGCGCAGACCATGATGAACCTCCACGGCACACTGCCGGGCAAGCGTGTGCTGATGCTGGGGTCCGGCAACGTGGGTCTGGTGGTCAGCTTTCAGTTGATGCAGGCAGGCTGCGAAGTGGTTGCCGTGGCAGATGCAGCGCCCCGTGTCGGCGGCTACGGCGTCCATGCCGCAAAGGTCGCAAGATGCGGCGTGCCGTTCTATCTGTCGCACACCATCATTTCCGCTGACGGCGAGGATTGCGTAACAGGCGTGACCATCGGAGAAGTGGACAAGAACTGGCAGATCATTCCGGGGACGGAAAAGCACTTTGATGTGGATACCATCTGCCTGGCGGTAGGACTGTCTCCCATGTCCAAGCTTTGCGATATGGCAGGATGTGCCATGGAGGACAATCCGGCAAAGGCAGGATTTGTTCCCACAGTGGATGAATACGGTGAGACCTCTGTTCCCGGCATCTATGCCGCCGGCGATGTTTCCGGCATTGAGGAGGCATCCAGCGCCATGATCGAGGGAAGGATCGCCGGCATTGCCGCAGCGGCAAGACTGGGATTCATCTCAGAGGAGACCTGCAAAGAAGAGACTGCCAAGCAGGAGGCTGCGCTGGCTGGTCTGCGGCAGGGAATGTTTGCACCGGGAATGCGTGGCAAGCAGATCACCGAGACCGAAGAGGGTGTGGAAATCTCGCAAAACCTGTTGAAACATGGCTTTGTGGCAGAGGAAGAGATCGAGCGTTTCCCTGGTGTGACCCACAGCAGCGGCGTGCATCCGGTCATTGAATGCACCCAGAACATTCCGTGCAATCCATGTCAGGATGCCTGCCCCAAGCACTGTATCCGCATTGGCAGCAACATCACAGCGCTGCCGGCAATCGACCCGGAGAAAAAATGCACTGGCTGCGGAATGTGCGTGGCATCCTGTTCCGGTCAGGCAATTTTCCTGGTCAACGAGGACTGCGGCGACGGCACTGCAGAAGTGACACTGCCGTATGAGTTCCTGCCCCTGCCGAAAAAAGGTGACAAGGGCGTGGCATTGAACCGAAAGGGCGATAAGGTCTGTGACGCAGAGGTAGTCAATGTGCGGAGCGCAAAGGCGTTCGACCATACCAATCTGCTTACCATGAAAGTGCCGAAAGAATATGCCATGAAAGCAAGATTTTTTCGGGAGGAGGAGACAGCATGAACGACAGAAACCGTGAACTGAAACCGTTTGTTCCTCAGCCGGATGACGATATGATCGTCTGCCGCTGTGAGGAGATCACGAAAGGGGAGATCCGGCGTGCTGTGCATGACGGTATGTTTACCCTCACCGAGATACGCCGCTATCTGCGGACGGGTATGGGACTCTGCCAGGGGCAGACCTGTACAAAACTGGTAAAAGGCATCGTCGCACGGGAACTGGGTGTGCGTCCAAACGAACTCGGACCTGCTACCGGCAGAGCGCCCATGCGTCCCATCGAAATGAAAGTGCTGGCAAGAGATAAGGAGGAGACAAAATGAATGCAGAAGTCATTATCGTTGGCGGCGGCATCATCGGATGCGCTGCGGCATATAACCTTGCAAAAAATGGTGTCTCCGTCCTGGTGCTGGAGGGCAGCGAAAATATCGGAAACGGCGGCTCTACCAGAAACGGCGGCGGCGTTCGCCAGTCCGGCCGTGACCCCAGAGAACTGCCGCTGGTGATGTACTCCATCCAGCACATCTGGCCGCAGCTGTCCGATATGCTGGACACCAACGTGGAGTACTACCAGGAAGGCAACCTTCGTCTGGGCAGTACGCCGCAGCATCAGAAGATCCTGGAAGGTCTGGCAGACCGTGCCGCAGCCTGCGGCGTGGATGTGCGCATGATCTCCGGCGATGAGGCGAGACGCATCAACCCGTATCTGTCCGACGCTGTGACCTGTGCAAGCTGGTGTCCCACGGACGGTCATGCCAATCCGCTGATGGCAACCATGGGCTACTATAAGATGGCACGCCGTCTGGGTGCGCACTTCATCTCCGGTGAGAAAGTTGTGGAGCTGCGGAAGATCAAGGGCGCTGCACGACAGGTGGTGACCGAATCCGGCAATGTGTATGAGGGTGACAAGATCATCCTGGCGGCAGGCTATGAGAGCCGTTTCATTGCATCGACTGTGGGCATTGATGTTCCCATGCAGCCGGTGCTGCTGGAAACGCTGGTCACCGAGGCAGTCGCTCCGATGTTCTGGCAGATGCTGGGTACTGCTGCAGCCGATTTCTACGGTCACCAGACAGAGCATGGCTCGTTCGTCTTTGGCCTGAACTCCGGTCTGGAACCGTATGCAAAACCGGGCAAGCCCCTGTCCTCCAGCATCGCAGCATCGGCTGCCTGCCGTGGCATCATGCACTATTTCCCTGATCTGGCAAACATCAAAGTCGTCCGCAGCTGGGCAGGCTGGATGGATGCCTGTGCAGATCATGTGCCGGTTATCAGCACCGTGGACGAAGTGCCGGGACTGATTCTGGCGTGCGGCTTTACGGGACACGGTTTCGGCATCTCGCCGGCTGTCGGTCTGGTTCTGGCGCAGCTGGCAATGGAGCAGGAAACGGCAGTGGATCTGTCCGCACTGCGGTATGACCGTTTTCAGTAAGAGGTTCTGTTTTTTACAATTTTTTAGAGAGCGCATCTGTTATAATAAGAGTGCAGAAAGACAAAGATGTCGAATTTCCTGGAAATTCGGCATCTTTTCTTTTTTGGGAAAATTTTTTGAAGTTGTTGGAGGAATTCGTTATGAAATTATCCAGAGTTGAGATCATCACCGGCATTTCCAAAATCGAACCGCTGAAAAAGGCGCTGGGAAAGTTCCATATCACCGGTATGACGGTATACCAGGTGCTGGGATGCGGCGTACAGCACGGTACCCAGGAATTTGAGGTGGAGGAGAAGAACAAGGAGATCAGTCTGCTGCCCAAAGAGGTCGTCATGATCGTTCTGCCCACAGAAGAACTGGACGGGCTGCTGGAATTCGTCAAGAAAGAACTGTACACCGGGCATATCGGTGACGGCAAGATCTTCGTCTCGGATGTGACCAATGTCATCCGTGTCCGCACCGGCGAAGAGGGCATTGACGCACTGCTGTACGGTGAAAAATAAGGATTTGTCCCAGAAAAGAGTTGAGAGATTATGCAGGAGAAAAAACTAGGCTTACCCAGTATTGTGGCAACTGGCGTAGGGTTGATTATTGCCACCAGCTGTCTGCTCTCCATCGGGCAGGGCGCATCTGCCATCGGACTGCCGTTTATCATCACCATGGCGATTGCCTGTGCATTCAACATTCTGACGGCGTTTTCCATCTGTGAGCTGAACGCACTGATGCCGAATTTGACCGGCGGTATGGCGCAGTATACGCTGGCGTGCTTTGGACCGTTTGTTTCCATTGTCATTACCGTCGGCGGCTATCTGACCTGTCAGACCATCATGGGAAGTTCTGAGGCGGCAATGTTCGGCAACACACTGAACAGCGTCTTTACCGGCGTTCCCATTCCGGGAGCGGTGTATTCCATTGTGCTGATTCTGATTCTGCTGGGGCTGAACCTGTTCGGCGTGGATATGTTCGCAAAGGTGCAGAATATTGTGGCATACGGACTGATCGGTTCGCTGCTGTTCCTGGGCATCATGGGTGCGCTCAAGTTCGGCACAGGACAAGTGGTGGAACAGCCGGAGGTGCTTTCCTCAAAACCCGGCGATGTGTTCTCTCTGCTGGGACTGGCGTTCTTCCTGTTCATCGGCGTAGAGTTCATTGTTCCCATTTCCACCCAGGTCAAGAATCCCCGGAAAAAAGTGCCGCTGGGCATGGTCATCAGTCTGCTTGCAATTCTGGTCATGCAGGTCTTTGTGGTAATTGGTTTCAGCCACTATACACCGTGGGAGGAGCTGAGCGTCAGCACCGTACCTCACATCCTGTACGGCACTCTGCTGTACGGCAAGGTCGGCACCATCTGGATGACAGTCATTTCTCTGCTGGCAGTTGTCAGCACCCTGAACACTGCTATGTTCTCCATTGCGCAGATCTGTTCCGGTATGGCAAAGCTGAAACTGCTGCCCTCTGTGTTCATGCGGAAGAATCAGCGTGGCACACCCTATGTGGGACTGCTGTTGGTAGCGGCAGCTATGATTCTGATTAACGTTACCGGACTTTCCACCAGCGACCAGCTGACGTTCCTGATTCTGACCGGATGTACCTTCTGGATCTTCTCGTATATCATCCTGCACTGCGATGTGCTGATCCTGCGGAAACGTCTGCCGAAGGCACCCCGTACCTTTAAGCTGCCCTTTGGTCCGGTGATCCCCATGATCGGCATTCTGGGCAACGCCTTTATGATCTACAATATTGACTCCAGCTGGGAGGTCAAGAAACGGATCTATCTGATCTTTGTGATAACGGTAGCGATCCTGTCGGTCTATGCTGTGATTTGGATCAAGTGTGTCATGAAACGCCTCATGTTCAAGGCGTATCAGATCAAGGAAGTCATGGCGATGGAATCCGACCTGTACCAGATCAATCATAATCCGGAGGTGGCGAAGAAACTGCACCTGGATGCAGTTCCGGAGATCGAGAGTATGCCGGCGGATGTCAACACCGGTACTCGTCCGGAATAAGCGCCTGTTGCCTTAGGACAACTTTCCATAAAAAAGCACACACTCCCTGTGAATATTCTGTCGAAAAGGCAGTCTTACGGAAAAAAGGTTTTTCTGTAAGACTGCCTTTTTTTCATCAGCTGCACTTGAAAAATGCCGGCATCTGTACTATAATATGAGAGAAATCACCGGAAGGAGGGAAGTACTGCATAGAAAAACAGATCTACATGACACCGAAACAGCCGTTTTTCGTGACCTCTTCCCGTTCTTATGAAAAGCTTATTTTGAACCGGTTTGGCATTGTTCACTTTTACCACTGCTTTACCGGTACAGAACCCCGATATGCGATTCCGGATGGATGCGTGGACATGGTGTTCTGCTGTGACCCGAACCATCCTTATGCGGAAATCTGCGGCACAGTTCTTTCGCCCCAGGTGGTGCTTTCCGAGTGCAACACCACCTATTTCGGCGTGCGTTTCCTGCCGGGGTATAATCCGGTTCTGGGCAGTGCGGATATTATGGCGCATCTGGTCAACCACCGCATTCCGCTGGATGATCTGATCCAGGACAGGCGGATGCTGGAGGGTATTTGGGGCGCATCAGATTTCCGGCAACAGATCCGTGTGTTTATGCGTTCCTACATGAACATCTATCGCCGAGTCTGTCCCCAGGAACATCAGAATCTGCTGGTGCTCCACTCTTCCAATTTGATGATCCGCTCCGGCGGCGGGATTTCCGTGGAACAGCTGGCGGAGGATACCGGTTATACGCCCAGATACATTGACAAGTGTTTTCGGAATGAGACCGGACTCAGCCCCAAACAGCTGGCGAAGATCGTCCGGTTTCAAACGGCAGTGTCTGCGCTGAACCAGAACCAGCACACGGGACGCTCTCTGACCGAGATCGCCGCCGACCTGGGGTATTTTGACCAGTCCCATTTTGTACACGATTTCAAGACATATACCGGGCTGACACCGAAAAAATACCAGATGCTGCTGCGGAACGATGCCTTTGACGAAAAGCTGCGCATTGTGCAGTAAAAAACGGTTTCTCTTTGGAAAAGGGAAACCGTTTTTGTCGTTTTTATGATTCTGAGGAAATGCTGTGTTCCGGCTGGTACAGGATCACGTTGACCTCGTACCAGTCTTTTTCCGTCACAGTCCAGATTTTTCCATGATAGCGGTCTACAATGTCCTGGACACTTTTCATGCCCAGACCGTGCCGCTTTTTGTCGGGCTTTCTGGTACCGCTTTCATCCGGCAGGATGTTGTCATAGCGGTTGCGTATGTTCAGCTGCAATGCGCCGAACTTTACCCGCATTTTCAGAATGATATGCCGCTGTTCCTTCGGAAAGACCTTTTCAGTCGCCTCTGCGGCGTTGTCCAGCAGATTTCCCAGCAGCACAGTCAAATCAAACGGCGCATAGGGCAGTTCTTCCGGGAGACGAATGTCAATGTCCAGGTTGGTATCATCCAGCTGCAGCGGCATGAGTTTGTAGTTCAGAATGCTGTTGATCTGCTCGTGCTGTGTGTACGTGGTACTGCGTGCCAGGTCTAAGTGATATTCCGTGTCGCTGATGTAGCTGCGCAGTCCGTCGATGTCGTTGGTGTCCAGATAGTGCTGCATCTGAAACAGGTGGTTCTTGATGTCGTGCCGCAGAAACCGCAGCCGCATCTGAGACTGCTGTACCGCTTTGATCTGTTCCTGGTATGTTTTGTTCTGCTGTTCGATCAGATGAACGGTGTGCTGTTTTTTCATCAGACCGATCAGATGGTCGTACAGAGAGAAAACGCTGATATGCAGGATGATGGCTGCGATGAGCGAGCGCCAGGAGAGCGTCCGAGCAATGTAGTGCGCCAGAAAGATACTGCCCAGGGGAATAAAGAGAATGTTGATAACGTAAAATATACCCAGCCTGGGGACAACTTCTTTCCGGTACAGCTTGAAATGTGCGGCAATGCGTGCCACGATCAGCAGCAGAAGCGCTGCCGCAAATCCGCTGGTAAAGAACAGGGTATAGTCAAACCAGATGGAGACTGTGGCGCAGAGAATGTCGATCGCCATGCTGACGATATAGATGGAAAAAACGCTGAGGATGCGGTGTGACCAGGTAGTGGGATAAAACAAGGTGATGCAGAAAAACGGAATCAGATTGCTCAGAACATTCCATATGATGCTGTGGAAATAGACAAAGCAAAAGCTGTTGATCTGGAAATAGAGAAAATACAGGATAAACTCCAGCAGCTTTCGGTTGGGCTTTTTCTGAAAGAGCAGCTGTGAAAACTGATAGACAGCATAGATATGAAATATGTTCGCAATAATGGTGATGTAATGTGCCATAGGCTTAGTGCTGCATCAGCCACTTTTCAACCAGCGGCTGATAAGTCCGGCTGATGGGGAGCTGTTCGCCTGCCTTTCCCTGCAAGTATACCGTGTTTGCGGAAATGTGGTCGATATAGTCCGGGTTGACGACGTAGGATTTGTGAATAGGGACAAAGTGCGCAAAACATGGCTTTTTTTGTACCTCGCTGAGCTTTCCGTAAAAGCTGATGGTGGTCTCATTGGTTTGCAGATAGATCTTTCTGCCGCAGCTGTTCAGATACCGGATCTTTGAGACCTGTCTCTTATACACATCTCCGAGCCCACGAGACTCGACGTCATCTCG
>ERZ1027245.888-NODE-888-length-10554-cov-4.100105_pt1 | contig 10554 bp, 6 predicted proteins | sample MGYA00519475_ERZ1027245 | MGnify/ENA primary metagenome ERZ1027245 (study PRJEB26926, sample SAMN06164723) | human gut metagenome | biome: ENVO:00009003; feature: ENVO:2100002; material: ENVO:00002003 | host: Homo sapiens | place: USA | collected 2012 ... | reverse complement strand
GAGATGTGTATAAGAGACAGGTATAATAGGGATAGAGAGAGGGCATACCAGTAGACGGTCTGCTCCCACTGCTTGAGTTAAAGATTTAACCGCCACAAGTTTGGAGACTACGGGCGGTTATTTCTTTTTCTTGCCGTGGTGATTCTGATTACTATTTTTATGATTATAGTAAATGTACAAGATCACGCTGATACAATCCAGCAGAAAGCTGCCGATTTTCAGCAGATCACCAAAGGTGACGTATTGATCCATCATACCGATCACCTCCCATCTGTTCAAGTGAGCAGTGGGAGCAAAAATCAGAAAAAGACTTGACCGCCTACCGTTTCAGGTATGCCCTCAGATATTCAGTATACCACGTTTTGCAAAAAATGTCAAACAAAAAATCCGGCAGCAGGACTCAGATTCCTGTTGTCGGATTTTTGCATTTCCATGTAATTTACGCTTGACTTATGCTTTTCTTATGCCTGGTTTCAGCATTTGCTTGTCCTTATGTTTAATGACTTCCATCATAATAAGCGCCATGATGACAGAGCAGATGTCCGCAATGGGCTGGGCGAAGATCAGACCGTCCAGACCGATCAGAGCGTTGGCGATGAACAGTACCGGCAGGAAAATGAATCCCTGGCGGCTGACGGACAGGATCAGAGATGCCAGACCGTGTCCCATGCCCTGGAAAGCGTTGTTGTTCACGAAAATGATACCCAGGAACGGTCCGGAAACCATCAGCGCCCGGAGCATCTTCACGGCGTAGTTCTGCTGGGTGATAACATCTGCCGCAGAGCCGGAAGAGCCGGAGGTCATAAAGATGCTGATGACCGGCTCAGTGAACAGGAAGTACAGCGCCGTCAGAATCAGCCCCAGCACCAGGGTGCAGACCATGCTGAACCGTACCACTTTTGTCATCTTGGTGAAGTTCCGTGCGCCGTAGTGGAATCCCACCAGCGGCTGGATGCCGATACCGATGCCCAGCTGGATGAACACTACCAGCATATTTGCTTTCATGGCGATGCCCATGCCGCCGGTGGCGAGAACGTCGATGTTATTCAGCAGCCGGTTCAGCACCAGGTTGGACAGGCTCATCAGCACATTAGTGAAAAACATGGGGACGCCGATGGAGAACACGCCGCTGAAAATGCCGCCTTTCATGGTGAAGTGCTTCGGATTCGGGGAGAGCATGGTGCGGCTGACTTTCAGATAGATGAGGTAGAACAGCGTTGCCACCGTGTTGCCGATGCTGGTGGCGATGGCTGCACCCTTGACGCCCATGCCCATGGCAAGGATCATGATGGGGTCCAGGATGATGTTGGTCACAGCGCCGATCATCATGCCGAACATGGAGACTTTCGCCGCACCCTCGCCCTTGACCAGGTTGCTCATGGCGCTGCTCAGCACCGTGGGGATTGCACCCACGCCGATGTAGAACAGATAGTCCCTGGTGTACTGTTCCAGATTCTGATAGTTCTGCACCAGCTTGTCATAGGCGTCGCCGGAAATATCCTTGGAAATATTGGCGATGTTGGCGGACGCATCTGCACCCACCAGCGGCAGGATCCAGCTCACGCCCAGGGTCAGCGCCAGGGTGGCGAGCAGTCCCACAAAGACAGCGCCCCAGAAACTGAAGCTGCTGATTTTTTTCACCCGTTCATATTCCCGTGCGCCCAGAGAACGGGAGATAAAGGCGCAGCCGCCGATGCCGAACAGGTTGCCGAATGCCATGAGGATCATAAACACCGGGGTCGCCATGGAAACGGCATTCATCTGATAGGGGTCGTGGGTCTGTCCTACAAAGACTGTGTCCACCATGTTGTACAGCACGGTGACCAGCATACTCAGCACCGACGGGATCGCCAGTACTGCCACAGCTTTGGGGATAGACTCGATCTCAAAAACGGAGGTTTTCTTTTCTTTCATTTGCATATAGGCATAACTTCCTTTCTGTTACGGCGAAAAACGAGGCAGAAATGCGGTGACATTCTGCCTCGTTTGCATTTGTTCGGTTGAGGTACTCTTATACGTTAAAGCGGAACAGCACGATGTCGCCGTCCTGCATCACATATTCCTTGCCTTCCAGACGCACCAGTCCCTTTTCCTTGGCAGCCGCCATAGAGCCGCACGCCATCAGATCGTCATAGGAGACAACTTCGGCACGGATGAATCCCTTTTCGAAATCGGTGTGGATCTTTCCGGCAGCCTGGGGCGCTTTCGTTCCCCTGGTGATGGTCCATGCACGGACTTCCTGCTTGCCGGCGGTCAGATAGGAGATGAGACCCAGCAGAGAATAGCCCTCCCGGATGATGCGGTTCAGACCGGATTCCTCCAGTCCCAGATCTTCCAGGAACATTGCCTTGTCGTCTGCCTCCATGTCTGCGATATCCTCTTCGATCTTCGCACAGATGGGCAGTACTGCGGCGTGTTCTGCCTCAGCAATCTGCTTGACTTCCTGGTAGTGTTCATTTTTGTCCACGCCGTTGCGGAAGTCCTCTTCGCTCATGTTTGCGGCATAGATCACCGGCTTTGCGGACAGCAGCGGCATATCGTGGATCCAGCTCAGCTCGTCCTCGGTGAAGTCAAAGCCACGGGCAGACTTGCCCTCTTCCAGGTGCGCCTGGAGACGTTCCAGAAAGTCCACCTGTGCCTGGAGCTTTTTGTCGCCCTTCAGCGCCTTTTTGGTGCGGTCGATGCGGCGTGCCACCATCTCCATATCGGAGAAGATCAGCTCCAGGTTGATGGTCTCGATGTCCGATGCCGGATTGATTCTGCCGTCTACATGGATGATGTTATCGTCCTCAAAGCAGCGTACCACGTGGACGATGGCGTCCACTTCCCGGATGTCGCCCAGGAACTTGTTGCCCAGACCTTCGCCCTTGGATGCGCCTTTTACCAGTCCGGCGATGTCCACGAACTCCAGGGTAGCCGGGGTGAACTTGTCCGGCTCGTACATTTCAGCCAGCTTGTCCAGACGTGCGTCCGGCACAGAGACGATGCCTACATTTTTTTCAATGGTGCAGAACGGATAGTTTGCCGACTCTGCGCCTGCATTTGTCAGGGCGTTGAACAGGGTGCTTTTGCCCACGTTGGGCAGCCCAACCATACCTAATTTCATTGTAACAGCTCCACCTTTTTGAAGAGCGTGCGCAGCATCCGGCATATGCAGAGAGATGCGCCGCAGGCTCTGAGATTATCCGGCATTGCGCCGGGGATTGACATATCATTGACACATACATTATAGTTTAGCACAGAAAGCCGGATTTGTCAAGATTTTTGCGAAAATGCGCTCGAGAATACTCTGCACAAAAGTGTAAACCATCCGTCCAATCGTAGGGGCGAACATTGTTCGCTCGTTCCGGTATCAGAGATTGTCTATTATGTCCCCCTTGAAAAGGCGCCCGTAGGGTGTGCCTTGTGCTGGGATGTCCCGAAGGGACAGGGGGATTAAGTTTGCGGTTCACTATTTCAGCACAAATCGCATCCCCAAAAAACCCCCTTGCAATCTCTTCCGAAATTTGCTATACTATTATAACAGCGATACATTCAAGCAAAATCGAAACGGAGTGAATCTATATTGAATATCCCACAGAAACTGGCTGACGAGTTCCAGCTGCGGCAGGAACAGATCGACAACACCATCGCCCTGCTGGATGACGGCAAGACCATCCCCTTTATTGCACGCTACCGGAAAGAGCGGACCGGCTCGCTGGATGACCAGGTGCTGCGTGCCATCGACAACCGGCTGCAATACCTGCGCAAGCTGGAACAGCGCAAGAGCGAGATCCTTTCCGCCATCGAGTCCCAGGGCAAGCTGACCCCGGAACTGACGGAAAAGATACAGAAAGCGGAGACTCTGGTGGAGACGGAGGATCTGTACCTGCCGTATCGTCCCAAGCGAAAGACCCGTGCGTCTATGGCGATCGCCCGTGGCTTGGAGCCGCTGGCACGGACGCTGATGGCGCAGGATGCCGGAACAGACCCGGTGCAGGCGGCACAGGCGTTCCTCACGGAAGAAGTGCCGGATACGGATGCGGCGCTCCAGGGCGCAATGGACATCCTGGCAGAGGAGATGGCGAACGACGCCGACCTGCGCAAACAGATGCGCCGTCTGGTGATGCTCACCGGTACGATACAGTCCCACGCTGTGGATGCGGATGCGGAAACACCCTATCAGAACTACTACGACTATGCCGAACCGGTAAAGCGCATCGTGGGTCACCGTGTCCTCGCCATCGACCGTGGCGAACGGGAGGGCGCACTGAAAGTGGCAGTTACGCTGCCGGAGGGACACGGGGCATCCATGCTGATCCAGAAGTTTGTGAAGAACCAGAGTCCCTGCGGAAAGCTGGTGCAGACTGCCGCAGAGGATGCGTTCCAGCGGCTGCTGTTCCCGGCGGTGGAACGGGAGATCCGTAAGGCGCTGACCGAACAGGCGGCAACGGCTGCCATCGGCGTGTTTGCGTCCAACCTGCGGCAGCTGCTCATGGCGGCACCGCTGAAAAACCGAACCGTCCTGGGCGTAGATCCCGGCTACCGCACCGGCTGTAAGCTGGCTGTGGTGGACGAGACGGGAAAGGTGCTGGATACCGGCGTGGCACACATCACCCTGGGAAAGGGCGCATCCCTGGAAAAGGGCAAGGATACCATCCGGAAGATGCTGCGGCAGCACCATGTGACCGCCGTCGCCATCGGAAACGGCACGGCGTCCCGGGAATCCGAGGCTGTGGTGGCAGAACTGCTGAAAGAGCTGCCCTATTCTGTGGCGTATATGGTGGTCTCTGAGGCTGGGGCATCGGTGTACTCTGCGTCCAAGCTGGCGGCAGAGGAGTTCCCGGAGTATGACGTTTCACTCCGGAGCGCCGTGTCCATTGCCCGGCGGTTACAGGACCCGTTGGCGGAACTGGTGAAGATCGACCCTCAGGCGATCGGCGTGGGACAGTATCAGCACGATATGCCCAAGGCGGAGCTGTCGGCGGCGCTGGACGGCGTGGTGGAGGACTGCGTGAACCACGTGGGCGTAGACCTGAACACCGCCTCGTTCTCCCTGCTGTCCCACATCGCCGGCATCAACCAGACCATCGCCAAGAACATCGTGGCGTACCGGACAGAAAACGGCGCATTCACCGACCGGAAACAGCTGAAAAAGGTGGCAAAGCTGGGACCCAAGGCGTATGAACAGTGCGCCGGATTCCTCCGTGTGCCGGGCGCAAAGAATCCTCTGGACAACACCGCCGTGCATCCGGAAAGCTATGGCGCAGCGGAGCAGATTCTCCGGGAATGCGGCTTTCAGCTGGCGGACATTGCCGGACAGGACCGCAGCGAGATCACATCCATTGCCAAGCAGCACGGTATCGCAGCCATTGCGAAAAAAGCTGGCGTGGGTGAGCCGACGGTAAAGGATATCATCAAGGAGCTGGCAAAGCCGGGACGTGACCCTCGTGACGAACTGCCGCCGCCGCTGCTTCGGAGCGGTGACATCATGGAGCTGAAAGATCTGAAACCGGGCATGGAACTGGTGGGAACGGTGCGGAATGTCATCGACTTCGGCTGTTTTGTGGACATCGGCGTCCATGAGGACGGGCTGGTGCATATTTCTCAGATCTGCGACCGGTTTATCAAGCATCCGCTGGAGGCAGTCAAGGTCGGCGAAGTGGTAAAGGTCTGGGTGCTGGATGTGGACTTGAAACGCAAGCGCATTGCACTGACCATGAAACCGCCGAAGAAAGGATAAAGGAGAACATATGGGATTTGGAAAGAAACTGACTGCCCTGGTATTGGCGGCGGCAATGACGGCTGCGGCGTGCAGCTGCGGCACGGAAAGCGGCAAAAGCACCGCCGGAGAAGAGAGCAGCCAGGCAGAGGAAAAGCCGGACTTCCGCACGGAAATGCGGGACGATATGACCACAGGCGACATCGTGGCGGAAATGGGGCTGGGCATCAACCTGGGGAACACCCTGGAGGCGTGCGGCGACTGGATCGACAGCAGCGGCGGCGTGAACAGCTATGAGACCGCCTGGGGCAGCCCTACGGTGACTGAGGAAATGATCGCAGGCTATGCTGCCGCCGGGTTCGACTCGGTGCGCATCCCGGTGGCGTGGTCGAATCTGATGGGAGACGACTACACCGTTGCGCCGGAACTGCTGGATCGTGTGGAGACCGTGGCGCAGTATGTGCTGGACAACGGGATGTACGCCGTGGTGAATCTCCACTGGGACAACGGCTGGATCGCCGGATTCTCCACCGACTATGACACCTGCATGGAGAAATACACCCGCATCTGGGAGCAGGTATCGGAGCGCTTTTCCGGTTACGGCGACCATCTCATTCTGGAATCCATGAACGAAGAGGGCTGTTTCGACGATCTGTGGAATCACTACAGCGGTTCGGAGGACGGCAAGGCGGAGGCATACGGCATCGTCAACCGTATCAACCAGAAGTTCGTCGATCTGGTGCGCAGCTCCGGCGGCAACAACCCGGAGCGCCATCTGCTCATTGCCGGCTATGCCACCGACGTGGACATGACCTGTGACGAAATGTTCCAGATGCCGGAGGACAGCGCCGGACGGTGCGCCGTGTCGGTACATTATTATACGCCGTCTACGTTCTGCATCCTGGAAGAGGACGCCGACTGGGGCAAGGCAAAGACCACCTGGGGTTCGCCCAGAGACCAGCGGATACTGGAAAAGGACATGGAAAAGCTCCAGACCCGTTTCCTGGACAACGGCATCCCGGTCATCATCGGCGAATACGGCTGTTCCACCGGGAACAAGACCGAGGACGCCGTCCGGACATTTCTCACGGCGGTGGCACGTGCGGCGTATTCCCGTGGGATGTGTCCCATGCTGTGGGACATCACCGGGGTGTTCTATGACCGCAGCAGCTGTAAAATGATCGACAGCCAGCTGGAGCAGGAACTCCGGGATATTGCAGAGACGGCGAGAAACTGAAAAAATTGGTAAAGATGCGCTCTGAAAACTGCCGGAAAAAGGCGTCAGAGCGCATCAAAATAGCAAGTTGTTTTTCACGCAATTTTTCAGATTTAGAAGAATTGCACAAAAACAGAGGTTGCTTTTATTCGTGCTGTATAAAAATGTGTGGAAAATGAAAAAAACGCTTGCAAAAAATCTACAAATATGCTATGCTGGTATATGGAGAAGTAGGGTGCAGGAAAGCACTGGTATGGCTTCATGAAGATGTGCGCCGACTGTGCAATTGGAAAGCGGAAAGCACGCAAATCAATTTTAAGAATGTCCCCCTTGAAAAGGGGGATGTCAGCGTAAGCTGACAGGGGGATAATCCCGACCCTTGCTCTTTACGGAGCATTCACCTCAGCACAAGGCACACTCTATGGGTGTCTTTGCAAGGGAAGTAATTAGAAAATTGATTTGTGTGAGCGGAAAGGGGGCAGCAGACGACTGGCACGGCGGAGGTACGGAAACCAAGGGGCAGAAAAGCTTCTCTGCACACAACCAAGGCGGCGCTATGCCGCAGAAAATCAAGAAAGGAAGAATGATAAACATGAAGATGAAGAAGTTTCTTTCATCTCTGACTGCTGGTGTAATGGCGGCAACCACCGTATTCACCAGTGCGCTGGTAACACCGGTTATGTCGTTTATTGCGACTGCGGCTGATGCTGACGCAATCGGTACAGCAACTTTAGTAGGTGTAGTCGGTGCCAATACGAATTGGGAAGCTGATGTAAATGCAACAAGTATCACTGGCGACGGCGAATACACCGTTTCCTGGAATCTGGATAGTGCATCAGACTCCATTAGTTTCCTGACAGTTCAGATCAGTAAGGCAGGAGACACCGAAAACTTTACCACTGATACATTTAAGGATCTGAAGGTATCTCTGAGTTCCGTTTCCATCAACGGCGAAGAGGTAGCAGATGCGGTAAAGGACGATAAGATTGTAGATACTGCTTTTTATGAAGGCGGTAATGCTGGTACGACTCGTATCTATCTGAACGGCAGCTGGGCAGGTAATCATGCTGGTGCGCTGGATAACTTCGATACAACTAAGGTAGAGAACGGTATCTCTAAGATTTCCGTTACCTTTACTGTAGAAGGCACCGGCAAGACCACCACAACCACTACCAGCGAGACCACTGCGGAAACCACAGAGACCACCGTTTCTTCCGCAGTTTCTTCTGATGTTTCCAGCGAGACATCTGAATCTGTTGTAACCACTGCATCTGCATCCTCTGCCGAGACTGTGACAACCACAACTGCTCCGGCAATTAAGGACGTAGAGGCAAAGATCACCACCGGCACCCAGAAGGGTAAAGACGGTGATATCCAGGCATATGCAGAATTTGACCCGAACGGCGCAAAGTCTGCAACACTGTATTATACCATAACTTCCAAGGATACCGAGTCCAGCGGTGCTTTCGGCACATACAACGGCGATTGGTTCCAGGAAGAATTTAAGGCAAGCGTTGGCGCAAATGGTGCCTGCACAGCAGATTACACCATCCCGTCCAATGTTGGCAAGACCGTAAAGGCAATGATCTTTTATCCGGATGCAAGCAGCGTCAAGATCGACAAGGTGGTTCTCCACTATGATTCCGCTGTTACCACATCCGCAACAACCACCAGTGTCACCACAACCACTGAGGCAGCAAAGTACACCAAGGTACTGACTCCGAAGGCTGAGGAAGACAAGGGTACTGACGGCAAGGCAAGCAACACCAAGGTTGAGTTCGACCCGATGGGCGCTTACAAGGCAATCGCTTACTACACCGTAAAGACAAATGACACCAACACCAGCGGCGCTTTCGGCACATGGAACGACAGCCTGCCGGAGGGTGAAGAGTGGCAGAGCGAGGAATTCAAGGATCTGGCCGTTCCGGCAAACAAGCAGGTCGTTGTTTCCTACAACATTCCGAAGACTGTCGGCGAAACCGTGCAGTTCATGGTTTATTACCCGAAGTTCGGTGATGTGACCATCGACAAGATCGTTCTGTGCTTCGACGAAGATCCGGATGCAACAACAACCTCCGTTTCTTCCACCACAGAGATCAAGACCACTGCATCCAGCGTGTCCTCTGAGACAGAGACCACTGCATCTGCAACCACCAAGGGAACAGAGTCCAGTGCATCTGAGACAACAAAGGCAACAGAGACCAGCGCAACCTCTGCAACTACCGAGACTGACAAGGCAACAGAGACCAGCGCATCTGCAACCACAAAGGATACAGAATCCAGCGCAACCTCTGCAACCACCAAGACTGACAAGGCAACAGAGACCAGCGCTACCGAAAAGGCAACCACTGTTACAAGCACCACCAAGCAGTCTGCAACCACAACTGCAACAGATGCACCGAAGGGCAAGGGCATTGTCATCGACATCGGCGAGGCTAACGCAGAGCCGGGCGAAGAGGGCGTTGAACTGCCGTTCTATCTGCAGAAGTATATCCCGTCTGAGGGCTTTAGCTTTGCAATTGATGTCCCGATGGTAACTGCAAAGATCCTGAGCATCAACAAGACCGAAGTTTCCAAGGACGGCGTGGATGAATATGTATCCGGTTCTGTCCGCAGAACTTCCAACACCGCAGGCTTTGAGGCATTCGGCGCTGACGAATCCGCAGCTCCGGAAGATCGCTGGATGTACTTCATGTGGACTGTTTCCGCCGGCACTGCAACCATCCCGGATGAAGAAAACGGCGCAAGCAACTTCATGAATATGTACTTCGACATCGCTGACAACGCAGCAGATGTTGCAGCAGAATACGGTCTGGAACTCCAGACAGATGCTGACGGCAATACCTACTACTTCTTCCCGGTCAACTTTGCACAGTACCAGAAGGTAAACTGGGACTTCTCCGGCACAGCAGGCAGCGCATACATCATGCCGAACCAGCAGTTCCTGGACGACAGCAGCAATGACCTGGCTACCACAGACGTTACTTACTACAACGGCGGTTTCCGTGTATACACCGACAAGAAGGATGTTACTACATCTTCTACCGCTGATACAACCACATCCATCACAACCACAAAGGCAACCACAACTACCGAAGAAAAGGATATGCCGATCAACCTGGACATCGATGAGGTTTATGTATATCCGCAGCCGGCTGGCGAAAACCCGGATTATATTGGCATTGAAGAAGAACTGGGCGTAAAGGTTATTGCCAAGGAAGGCGTAGACACCAAGAGCTATGGTATCAGCGGTGCAGTCGCATTCCCGGATGCAACCGCAAAGCTGTTCACCATTCCGGACGGCATGGAGAGCAAATTCGCAGTCAACGACTTCGGTTCCAGCGGCAGACCGAACATGATCGACTTTGCTGCTTATAAGAACGGCACATCCACCATCACCGACGGCAGCGACCGCTGGATCCGCTTCATCGAAGCATTCTCCAACGACGGTCCGCAGGATCCGGCTGAGCTGGATCGTATCTTCCACCTGGTATTCGATGTACCGGATGCAGATACCGTACAGGCAATCGCAGACGAATATGGTCTGACACTTCAGACCGGCGAGTATGACGGCAAGACTGTTCAGTACTACGAGCTGTCTCTTATACACATCTGACGCTGCCGACGACTAGTCGAG
>ERZ1027245.877-NODE-877-length-10633-cov-5.152108_pt1 | contig 10633 bp, 10 predicted proteins | sample MGYA00519475_ERZ1027245 | MGnify/ENA primary metagenome ERZ1027245 (study PRJEB26926, sample SAMN06164723) | human gut metagenome | biome: ENVO:00009003; feature: ENVO:2100002; material: ENVO:00002003 | host: Homo sapiens | place: USA | collected 2012 ... | reverse complement strand
GCTATCTGTTTTGCCGATAAGTTTTATTCAAAAACTCATTTGGAAAAGGAGAAAAGTGTAGAAAAAGCCCGAAAAAGTTTGGAACGTTATGGTGAAGAAGGGGTACGGCGCTTTGATAATTGGTGCGAACAGTTCTTGTAGCAATCTAAATTTCTTTAAAAAGGGAGATTATCCGTATAAATTATGTACTTTTGCCCCTCCAAGCGTAAACTATTAGTTAATGACGCCATTGAAAGCAAATACATTCATATCATTCATACTACTATTCGTCTTGCTTCTTCTCTCCGGTGGGGCTGCTTCTCAGCGCCGTAGAGCGAAGGTCGCGCCTCCGAATATTCAGCGGACAGACACGTTGCAGGTAGGGGATAGTTTGCAGATGGGAGACTCCCTGCAAGGGGGAAAGGGGCTTCCTGCCGATTCGTTGCAACAAGATACGGTAGCGGCTGCGCCTCCCAAGAAGGATGCATTGGATGCTCCCGTAGCCTACGAAGCCAATGACTCCATTGTATTTACGCAGAGTGGCTTTGCCCATCTTTACGGCCAGGGAAAGGTGAGTTATCCGGGTGCTGACCTGGAGGCTGATGTCATCTCTATGGATATGGACAACAGTACGGTTTTTGCCCGTGGCGTGGTCGATTCTGTAGGAACAGCCAAGGGAAGACCGGTCTTCAAAGACGGGGACACCTCCTACGAAACCGATACTATCCGTTATAACTTCAAGAGTAAAAGAGGTCTTATCAGCAATGTTGTCAGCCAGCAGGGCGAGGGATACGTGACCGGTAATAATGCCAAGAAAGGGAATAATGATGAACTCTATATGAGGAGCGGTCGTTACACGACTTGTGACCATCATGACCACCCCCATTTTTATATGCAGATGACTTATGCCAAGGTACGTCCGAAAAAGAACGTGGTGACGGGACCTGCCTATCTGGTAGTAGAGGATGTGCCGCTTCCGCTTGCCGTTCCATTTTTCTTTTTCCCGTTTTCTAGCAGTTACCAGTCCGGTTTTCTGATGCCTACCTATATGGATGACTCCAATCGTGGCTTCGGTCTGACGGACGGTGGATATTACTTCGCCATCAGTGACCAAATGGACTTGAAGCTGCGGGCGGATATCTTCACGAAAGGTTCTTGGGCGCTGAATATGGAGTCGAACTATGTGAAGCGTTACAAATATTCCGGTTTGCTGCAGGCAAGCTATCAGGTGACCAAGACCGGTGACAAAGGCTTGCCCGACTACTCGGTTGCCAAAGACTTCAAGGTGGTGTGGTCTCACCGGCAGGACCCGAAAGCGAGTCCGAATTCTACCTTTTCTGCCAGTGTGAACTTTGCTACCAGTAGTTATGAGCGTACCAATATCGGCAATATGTACAACTCCCAGGCAATGTCGCAGAATACCAAGACTTCCAGTGTCAGCTATTCGCGTAACTTTCCCGACCAGCATCTGAGCATCTCCGCTTCAGGTAATATTGCCCAGACCATGCGCGACTCCTCTATCGCGGTGACTTTACCGGACATGACCATTTCCTTGAGTACCATTTTCCCTTTCAAGCGCAAACATGCAGTGGGAGATGAAAAGTGGTATGAGAAGATTTCCGTTCGCTATACTGGCCGTGTGAAGAACAGTATCAAGACGAAGGACAATCTGTTGTTCAAGAAGAACCTGATACGCGATTGGGAGAACGGTATGCAGCATGAGATTCCGGTAAGTGCCACGTTTACTTTGTTCAAGTACTTCAATGTGACGCCTACCGTAAACTATACGGAGCGTTGGTACACCCGCAAGGTGAAGAAGGACTGGGACGATGAGCAAGGCAAGGAGGTGAATGATACGACCTACGGTTTTCACCGTGTATACGACTACAGTGCCAGTCTGGGTATCAATACCAAAGTTTATGGTATGTACAAGCCATTGTTTATGAAGAAGAAGGAGATACAGATACGTCACGTCATCACTCCCTCCATCAGTTTCAGCGCTGCACCCGATTTCACTTCGTCCCGTTTTGGCTATTATGACTCTTATATAAAAGACCAGAACGGCATTCGCGATACCGTGCAGTATTCCTATTATGCCGGTCAGGTGTTCAGTCCGCCAAGTGGAGGAAAGCAGGGGCTTATCAGTTTCAATATCTCCAATAACCTTGAAATGAAGTTCAAGGATAAGAATGACTCTATCCGCAAGGTGAGCCTGATTGACGATTTGAGTATGGGTATCAGTTACAACACGGCTGCCCAGGTGCGTCCTTGGAGTGACTTGAGCTTTAATCTCCGTCTGAAGTTGAGCAAGAGTTATACGTTGAGTATGAGCTCTACCTTTGCCACTTATGCTTACGAGTTTGATGAGAACGGAAGGGTGGTGCCCGGTAACCGTACGGAATGGTCGTATGGCCGTTTCGGTCGTTGGTCGGGATATGGTACGTCGTTCAGTTGGACCGTGAACAATGATTCGTGGAAGAAAATAAGGAACTTCTTCACCGGTCAGAAGGATGACGAGGAGCAGGGCCAAGACCAGAATGCCTCGACGGAGGAAGACGGTGACATGGAGGGGGAAACTACCGAGGACGGCACTCCGAAGAAGAAGAAGGAAAAGGCTGCTGCCGATGCTGACGGCTATCAGGTATTCAAGATGCCTTGGTCTATCAACTTCAGTACCGGTTTCAATATTACGGAAGACACCAGTAAGCCCATTAATCGTAAGAACATGCGCTATCCGTACAAATTCAGCCTGAATTCCCTTAATATAAACGGTAACGTCAAGCTTACCAATAAATGGGCTGTCAGCTTCAATTCCGGTTATGACTTCAATGCGAAGGAGATAACGCAGACCGCTTTCAACATCACACGTGACCTGCACTGTTTCAGCATGACGGCTGCCATATCACCTTTCGGACGCTGGAAATACTATAACTTTACCATCCGTGCCAATGCAAGTATCCTGCAAGACTTGAAATGGGAACAGAGAAGCCAGACTCAGAGTAATATTCAGTGGTATTGATGTTTACCAAATTATTTCCGTCTCTCCATGTTCCCGCAAATACTCGTTTGTTTTGCTGAAATGCTTGTTCCCGAAGAAGCCGTTATAAGCGGATAGGGGAGATGGATGTGCCGAGGTAAGTACCAGATGTCGGCTACGGTCGATGAATGCCCCTTTACGTTGGGCGTAGGCTCCCCAAAGAATAAATACAAGATGCTCTTTTTCTTCGGCGAGAATGCGGATAGCCGCATCTGTAAATGTTTCCCAACCTCGGTTTTGGTGAGAACCGGCTTGGTGTGCACGTACGGTGAGGGTAGCATTGAGCAGCAATATGCCTTGCTCTGCCCAGCGTGTCAGATTGCCGGTAGTGGGGGCATCAGTGCCAATGTCATTTTTTATTTCCTTGAAAATATTAAGTAAGGAAGGAGGGAAAGGAACACCGTCATTTACGGAGAAACAAAGTCCGTGTGCTTGTCCCGGACCATGATAGGGGTCTTGACCGATTATCACGACTTTTACTTTGTCAAAAGGGCATAGGTTGAATGCATTGAATATCAGCTTTCCCGGAGGATATATTGCATATTTCCCATATTCGTCCCGTACAAAATCAGTCAATGTACGGAAATAATCTTTCTCAAATTCAGGTTGCAGATGTGCTTTCCAGCTTTCTTCTATTTGAACATTCATACTAATTGGATCTGTTAGTAGTTTCGGATGCTAAAGTACAAAATAAAAAATAAAGTCCAACCTTTTGAGGGGGTGAACTTTATATTATATGACGGGATAAATGTATATCAAATCAGGTGTATATTGTGTTCCTTGCACTCTTTGCGCATATCTTCCGGCCAGATACTGGCTTGTATCTCACCGATATGCGCCTTGCGCAGATAGAACATACAGAGGCGGGACTGCCCTATACCGCCACCGATGGAAAGCGGCAGTGTATCATTCATCAAGCGTTTGTGGAAGTAAAGTTCCAGGCGTTCCTCTTCGCCTTCCTCTTTGAGCTGGCGAAGCAGGGCTTCCTTGTCTACGCGGATACCCATGGAGGAAAGTTCGATGCTGCGTTGCAGGATGTGGTCCCATAGCAGGAGGTCACCGTTCAGTCCGGGGAGGTCGTTCAGCCCTTTGCTGGTATAGTCGTCGTAGTCCGGGGCGCGTCCGTCGTGCTTCTTGCCGTCGCTCAGCTTGCATCCGATACCGATGATGAACACTGCACCGTATTTCTTGCAAATGGCATGTTCGCGGCATTTGGGTTCCAAGTCCGGATACAGTTGGCGCAATTCTTCGGCATGGATAAAGTGAAGTTTCTGGGGCAGGCAAGGCTTGATTTGCGGATACATCTCATATACCATATATTCTGTGCGCACCATAGCTGCATAGATACGGGTTACTATCTCCTTGAGGAATTCCACATTGCGGTCTTCGGCAGTAATGACGCGTTCCCAGTCCCACTGGTCTACATAAAGGGAATGCAGATTGCCCAGTTCTTCATCGGCACGGATGGCATTCATGTCTGTGTAGATGCCATATCCCGGTTCGATATGGTATTCGGCAAGCGTGAGGCGTTTCCATTTGGCGAGGGAGTGCACCACTTCAGCTTTGGCGTCGCCCAAATCTTTGATAGGGAAAGTTACGGCACGTTCCACTCCATTGAGGTCGTCATTGATACCCATTCCTTTCAATACGAACAGTGGAGCTGTCACACGTCGCAGGCGCAGTTCGGAAGAGAGGTTCAATTGGAAGAACTCTTTAATTTGTTTAATCCCTAATTCAGTCTGTTTTAGGTCCAATAAAGGTTTGTAACCTTCAGGTGTTATCAGGTAGCTCATAAATTTATTCAGTATAACTTCTATTAAATTGCTCGGCAAAGATAGGAATAATATTGATACTTGCTTCTGTTTTGTGGGAAAAAAGAACAAAATGTTTGTGTAATTGCGGTTAGTCTTCTCAAAGTAATAATAAAAATATTCCTCGGTTTGATATAAAAAGCGTTTGAATGTTAGGAATCTGCTAATTTTTTTATACTTTTGCATCCACATTTGGCTCCGTAGCTTAGTGAATAGAGCGTCAGATTCCGGTTCTGAAGGTCGTGCGTTTGAATCGCACCGGGGTCACAAAGAAAGGAACTCCCTTTGCATGAATACTTTGCAAAGGGAGTTTCTTTTTATACAATACATCCAGAAAAGTCAACCATACGGTTCTCTTTCTTGTTATAATTTCCATAGAGTTAGAGGTATGAAACAAATAATATTTATTTTTGCAATGTTAATGACTTGTCTGTCCTATGCCGGTAAGCCGGAAGGACGGTCAGAAAGGAGAACAGACATGAAACCAATGAAAGAGATTTATCTGGCAGGAGGATGTTTTTGGGGTACCGAACATTTCCTGAAACAAATAGAAGGTGTGGAGGCTACCCAGGTGGGATATGCCAATGGAAATATAGCCAATCCTACCTATCAGCAGGTATGTACCGGTACCACGGACTTTGCCGAAACCGTAAAAGTACAGTATGATCCCGATGAGGTGGACTTGCCTTTCCTTATCGACCTTTATTTCAAAACGATTGACCCTACCAGCCTCAATAAGCAAGGGGGGGGGATAGAGGTACACAGTATCGCACGGGTATCTATTATACGGATACCGCCGACCTGCCCGTTATTCGTGAAACCGTTGACCGGCTGGCTGCCAACTACTCCCGTCCGTTGGTTGTAGAGATAGAGCCTTTGAAGAACTTCTATCTCGCCGAAGATTATCATCAAGACTATCTGGACAAAAATCCTGGTGGATATTGCCACATTAACCCCACCTTGTTCGACCTGGCACGTAAAGCGAAGATGAAGAAAGAAGGAGATGGCGAGTATTTAAACCTGGAAAAGTAACGGACAATGGATATACTGTTAATAAGTAATGAAGATACGTGCCGCAGCCGTATCGCGCAGGAACTCCTGCATGCATTTGGCAGGGGAATGAATATCTCTACGGCAGGAATTATGGAGGGGAACTGCGTTCCCGATGCCGTGTGCAATGTGATGGAACAGAATGGTTTCAGCGTGTCTCGCAAGAAACCGTCTGGTGTCGGGACCTATACGCACCGGTCGTGGGACTACGTGATTACCCTATGTAAAGAAGCCGGAGAAGAACTGAAGTTTATCACTCTGGATGCCAAGCAGCAGGTGCATTTTGATTTTGAAGATCCCTTTAAAAATCGTTTTCAAAATGAAAGTGAGCAGGAGAAACAAGTTGCCTCACTCTATGAAACCATGTACCGGCGGCTGTATGAATTTTACCGCGATGAACTGAGTGAGCAGCTGTTGCCTCGTTGTACGTGCGGTGCAAACACCTATTGCCGTTGTGAATAGTGAAATATGTGTTTTTTTTGAAGCAATCTCTTGACTCGTCCCTAAGGGCAGGACCTATCTTTGCTTCATAAACAAAATGCGCATGAGTTTATGAAGAATAAAATGAAGTTTAAAATCGGAGAGTTTTCCAAACTTTGCCAAGTGACCGTTAAGACGCTTCGTCATTATGAAGAGATAGGATTGATGATACCCGTTGAAGTGGATGAGTGGACGGGGTATCGCTATTACGACATCAGCCAGCTCCGGTGTATGAGCCGTATTGTTTACCTCAAGCAATTAGGGTTCAGCCTCGAAGAGATATCCGAGTTGTTTGCCGATGGCAAGGAATTTCCGGATGCTGAATTGTTGAAGGTTAAAATAGAACGTTGCAAAAACGAGATTGAACACTTGATATGGCGGCAGACCGAACTTGCCAAATTGGAAAATTTACTCCATAAACAAGAGAATGTTATGGAAAAAGTGTTTAAGAAATCCCTCCCTTCAAGAATTTTTGCTACCCATCGCCGTAAAATAGACTCTTATCAGGAACTGTTCAATCTTTGTCCGAATATTATCGGGCCTGAAATGTACCGTTTGGGTTGTGAATGTCCTGCCCCGGAATATTGTTTCACGGTGGAATATAATGAGGAATATGGGGTTGATATTGATATCGAGTTTTTTGAAGCGGTGGCTGAACGCAAGGAAGATTCGGAACTGATTAAATTCAAGGAACTTCCGGAAGTACCGGTTGCGCTCTGTGTCAACCATTACGGTGCTTATGAGCATATGCCCGAAACTTTCGCCGAGCTTTTTGCGTATGCCGAGGCAAATGGATACGAGGTCATTGACCGTCCCCGGTTTTGCCATATTGACGGCATTTGGAACAAAGAAACGGTGGATGAATGGATGACGGAAATTCAGTTGCCCATCAAACTTTCTTAATCAGCCTTTGATTTTTGCGGAAAGCTTTCAACCGTGAGAATACCTAAAAATAGGGATAGGTAGTCAACTTATTTTCTGCGAACTTTGCAGACTGAAAAAAGAATTGAAATGAGAAGCCTGCATATTCTGTTTATATTGGTAGTTGTCACTTGGCTCGGTTTTCCGCTGAGAGCGCAAGAAGCTATTTCTATCGGGACTCGCCACACTTTGTTTTCGCATGTCTTGAATGAGGCTAGAGAATATTGGGTGTATGTACCTGCAACCCGCCCGGGTGAAAAAGAGGAAAGTTATCCGGTTCTTTATTTGCTGGACGGTGATTCTTTTTTTCATTCGGTGGTAGGTTTTACTCGCTTGTTTTCCACCTCCAAAGTTTCTTCCTTACCGCCCTGTATCGTTGTGGCTGTCCTGAATACAAACAGAACCAGAGACTTTACGCCAACCTGTTCCGCTGCCCGGCGTGACGGAACTGTCCGTCCGGGCGATAAACCGGAAGGGGGTGGGGCAGGACAATTTTGCCGTTTTCTGACGGAGGAGCTACGCCCCGCAGTGGAACAAGACTTGCCGGTGAATGGACAACACTTGTTGGCCGGACATTCTTATGCCGGGTTGTTCACGCTGCATGTTTTGCTGAATTATCCCGGTACATTTGATACATACATCGCCATAGACCCCAGTTTATGGTGGGATAAAGGATGTTTTCAGAAACAGGTAGAACGGCAGGTAGATAAGGTTGACTTTTCAGGAAAACAACTGTATGTTGCGTTTGCCACTCAGCCGCGTCCTGATAGGAAGCTGAGCCACTTTTCCCTGACAGATGATTTTATAGGGAGTGCAGTTCCTCGTATGGAGAAGCGGCATTTGCGGGTGGTATCAAAAAAGTTCCCGGAAGAGACGCATGGAACGGTTGCTCTTCCGGGATTTTATGACGGACTGAAAACGTTGTTCTTCCGTTCTGCGGTTGGAATTTCTCTGCCGAACAAACCTCTCTGAAAAAAACTCTATTTTTCAGTAAGCTGAATGATATGCACCATTGTACTAAGGGGACTACCTATACCATGGTGAGGTCTGCCAAAATCCTGAAAGCGTCATAGCCTGAGTCGCCTTCCGGCAGGAAGCGCCGAGAAGCGCCATTTCCTTATAAATCAGTATTTTCAGCTCCGGAGAAGGTTGAGTGTCCTTCTCCGGACACACTGATTAAAAAACTGCAAAAGTGCAGCCGGGGCTTCGTTGACTCCGGGCAATTGGAATAGTAGTACAACCACTGTTGTACAATGAGCGCAGCACCATATGCCCTGCTACCGTACGGAAGTGCATAAAAAAAACAGTTGCCTGGAGAAACCCTCTCCAAGCAACTGTTTTCAGTTTCTTGATACTTTATAATCTACATATTCTAAATCTTTCTTGTCATCAATCGTCAATGTCAATCACCCTCATTTTAGAGTCAAATGTAATTTCCCAACGATTAGACAACTTTATCTCATACTCATTGTCATCGTACTCAATCTGAAGAATTCTTGCATCCGGATAATTGGTCTTTACATAGTTACGTATCGCTTCCGGTACAATCTGTACAGGAACTTCACTTTGTCTGCATCGTACCTCTTTCCATTCCCCCGATTTATCAAATTCTACCTTCTCCCCATTCGTGAACACCACATCATAGCTTTTATAAAACATTCCCGACTCCAATTTAGCCATTGCCACCTTATGGTCTTTAAAATAAGTCTTGATAAATGTCTGCGCCTTCGCCGGCAACTGGCTCACCTCTATCGGCTTATCATTATCCGCCATTACCATTGTGTGCACTGCAAACATACAAACCAACATCATAACTAATTTTTTCATACTTCTCTATTTTTAATAATTAATACTTTATTTGTTTTCTGTATTACAAAGATGGGAAGGAAATCTGGAAAGAATTGGGAAAAAAACTCTATTTTTGGAAATGAAAAAAAATCTATTTTTGAAAATGGGTGTTGCGGCTCTTCACCTATGAATTTTTGTTTGCAATGAATATTATTTAAAGACACAATAGACTATTATGGCTATGAAAATATTAAATCAGTTTATCGATGATTTTGTAGGTGTTTTCCAATATCGGTTTATGGATACCTTTCAATATTTTAAAGAAAGGAAGAAAAGTAAATATTTAGGAGATAGATTTAAGGAATGGGTTGTGAAGAACTCCAATATTAGTAAAGATGGTTATTCGGATCTATGTGATAAGAAAATATTTTGGCGGCTTTTAGATTGGAGAGGTGATAAATACATTGAGGGGTATAGGCCTCTGTCTTCATCATCTCCGGATTTGTTGATGGAGTGTGTTACCACAACGAGTACCATTCATGAAGTTGGAGATATTATAGCTGTAGAATGTAAATGGCGAAGTAAGATAGGTTTTTATCTCGATATAAAAGACATTGAAAAGTACGAGGGGTATATGAATTCCAATCTGTTGAACCGTCCGATAAAAAACTTGTTTTATGTTTTTGGCTTTGGATGGTGTGGTGACGGTCCGGAATCTGTTTATGTAGTTCCTGCCAGAGAATTGTACGATTATGATAAAGATACTCGTAGGATAACGTTCCCTATTAAAGAAACCGAGAAGGAGAAAATGAGTAGATTGGAGCGTTTTAAGAAGAAAGACAATAGATGCCTTCTGTATATCAAGTAATGGTATTACTTGGTTATATAAGCTCCAATCAACTGTTATATTGTTTGGGTCGCCGTCAATCTTTGTGGCGAAGGCTATTACTGGCATCTAATGCGGTTTGCAACCTTTCCCAGTCGTCACAAAGCGCCTGCATGGACGGAAACAATAAATCTGCTCCGGCATCCAGTAATACCTGCCTGTCCAGCGGACCGGTATTGACTGCCACAGTGAATATGCCGGCTGCTGTTCCGGCTTGTACTCCGATAGGTGCATTTTCTACAACTATAGCTTCGTTGGCTTGTACTCCGGCTTTTTCCAGTCCCATTAGATAAGGCTCAGGATGAGGCTTTCCGTATTTCACATCAAAGGCGGTCACCATGTGGTCGCGCTGAAACATACCAGGGAAGTTGTGGGCAAGGCGGTTCAGCAGGGAGTGTTGGCCCGAACCGGTGACAAGTACCGGAATAAGTCCTGCCGCTTTTACCTTTTGCAGCACTTCCCAAGCACCCGGCATACGTTCCGGTTCCGGGTGGGTACTGAATTCGGCGCTTTTCTCTGCATAGATGCTTTCTATCATCTCGGGAGTGGCATCCTTGCCATACTGGCGTTGATAAACGATGTTGATGGTGGAGGCTCCGGTACGTCCCTCGTGCATGTATGCCTCTTCACGGCTGTCTCTTATACACATCTCCGAGCCCACGAGACTCGACGTCATCTCGT
>ERZ1027245.857-NODE-857-length-10770-cov-3.594400_pt1 | contig 10770 bp, 10 predicted proteins | sample MGYA00519475_ERZ1027245 | MGnify/ENA primary metagenome ERZ1027245 (study PRJEB26926, sample SAMN06164723) | human gut metagenome | biome: ENVO:00009003; feature: ENVO:2100002; material: ENVO:00002003 | host: Homo sapiens | place: USA | collected 2012 ... | reverse complement strand
TTCTTTGGGCGGGTGGAGCTGCTTTGCTCTCTTATTCTTTGGTGTATGCATTGCGTAAACCATTTACAGCGGCTACGTTTGACGGACTCGATTTTTTCGGTATGGACTATAAGACTGCAACCAGCATTGTACAGATATCCGGCTATTTTATTTCCAAGCTGATAGGTATCAAGGTCATTTCCGAGTTGAAGAAGGAAAACCGCTTGAAGTTCATTATCCTGTCAGTGGCTGTTGCCGAACTTTCCCTTGTACTTTTCGGAGCGCTTCCGCAACCGTTCAATGTATTTGCCCTGTTTTTCAACGGGCTTTCCTTAGGGTGTATGTGGGGAGTGATTTTCAGTTTTCTGGAAGGGCGTCGTGTCACGGATTTACTGGCAAGTCTTATGGGGTTGAGCATCGCTATCAGTTCGGGAACCGCAAAGTCGATTGGACTTTTTGTGATGGATAATTTGCATATCAGTGAATTCTGGATGCCCGCTTTCATCGGTGCGTTTGCTTTTCCGCTGTTGTCGTTTCTGGGATGGCTGATGACACGGATGCCGCAACCCACGCAAGCAGATAAAGAACTGCGCACGGAAAGGGTTGCCCTGGACAGTAAGGCACGTTTAAGTCTGTTCAAGAACTTTATGCCTGTGCTGGTAATGTTATTCTTTGCCAATCTGTTCGTTACGGTATTGCAGGATATCAAGGAAGATTTTCTGGTGAAGATACTCGATGTCGATGCGGCGGGACTCTCGTCATGGGCGTTTGCCAAGGTGGATGCAACGGTTACATTGATAATTCTGTGTATGTTCGGGCTGATGTCCGCAGTACGGAGCAACATAAAGGTGTTGTGTATGCTGTTGGGGCTGGTCACTTGCGGTACGGCTACGTTGAGTTTTCTGGCTTTCAATTATTCTGCCTTGCAATTGCAGCCCATGACATGGCTGTTCCTTCAAAGCTTGTCGCTCTACACGGTCTACCTTAGTTTCCAGACACTCTTTTTCGAGCGTTTCATCGCTTGTTTCAAGATAAAAGGGAATGTGGGCTTTTTCATTATTACACTGGATTTCATCGGTTATACGGGTACAGTGGTGGTGCTGATATTCAAGGAGTTCTTTAATCCTGCTGTCAACTGGCTGGACTTTTACAATCTGATGTCCGGTTATGTGGGTATAGCATGCAGTGTAGCTTTTATAGGTTCGGCAGTTTATCTGATACAGCGTTATCGTCGTGAGAAATATGCGGAAGTTTCCGGTGAAGAACTCGATACTCCCCACCCGGCGGGTGGTTTATCCGGTAAGCGTGTTGCATTGGAACTTCTTCCGGATATGGCAAAATAAACGGATAGGGAAATAACTCAAAGATATAAATTATGAAGAAAATTGAATGTATTATTATGGATTGGGCAGGTACGGCAGTCGATTACGGCTGTTTCGCTCCGGTTGCCGCTTTCATTGAGAGTTTTAATGTGATAGGCACTCCGGTAACGGCAGCTGAAACGCGTGCCCACATGGGACTGACCAAAGTAGAGGAAATACGCGCTTTGTTCAATATAGACCGCGTAAGAAACGAGTTTCAGGAGAAATACGGACGCCCGTATGCCGAGGAAGATATATTGGCGCGCTATGCAGACTTTCAGCGTGTGTTGTTTGCCTCTCTGGAAGATTATACAACACCTATTCCCGGTGTGGTTGAAACGATATCGGGATTGCGTGCACAAGGAATTAAGATAGGCTCCACTACCGGCTATACCCGTGCGATGATGGATGTAGTGTTGCCGGCTGCCGCAGCCCGCGGATATGTGGTTGATAATTGTGTCACGCCCGACGGACTTCCCGCAGGACGGCCTGCTCCTTATATGATTTATAAGAATATGACGGAACTTGCCGTTCCTTCGGTGGACTGTGTTGTGAAGGTAGGCGACACGATTGCCGACATCAAAGAAGGAGTGAATGCCAAAGTGTGGACGGTGGGCGTAGTGCTTGGCAGTAACGAACTGGGTCTTACCCTGGATGAAGTGAATGCTTTGTCTGCTACCGAACTGGAGCTCCGCAAACAGGATGTCCGCAACCGTATGCTGGCTGCCGGAGCTCATTATACAGTAGACTCCATTGAAGAACTTCCTGCCGTAATAGATAATATTAATAACTTTAAACTATCAAGAATATGAGACCTTACATTTTATTGACTCCCGGACCTCTTACTACTTCCGAAACCGTAAAAGAAGCCATGCTCACAGATTGGTGTACATGGGATGCGGATTATAATGTGCATATCGTAGAGGAAATACGCAAATCCCTCGTTGCACTCGCTACAAAGCAAACCGATGAATATACTTCCGTTCTTCTGCAAGGCAGTGGAACCTATTGTGTGGAAGCCGTTATAGGAAGTACCGTTAAGCCGGGTGATAAACTGCTGATTTTGAGCAATGGAGCTTATGGTGACCGTATGGGAAATATCGCTGAGTATCACGGTATCAACTATGATATGCTGGCCTTTGACGAAACGGAGCAGGTGTCCGTCAGCTATGTAGACGATTATCTGGCACATAATGCGGAGATTACGCATGTATCGGTGGTACATTGCGAAACCACTACCGGCGTGCTGAACCCGTTGAAGGAGATAGCCCACATCGTAAAGATGCACGGAAAGAAGCTGATTGTAGATGCTATGAGCAGCTTTGGCGGAGTGCCTTTGGATGTAGAGGAACTGGGTATTGATTTTCTTATCAGCAGCGCCAATAAATGTATTCAGGGTGTACCGGGATTCGGTTTTATCATCGCCCGCAAGTCGGAACTGATGCGCTGCAAGGGTGTTTCCAAATCTCTTTCGCTCGATATTTACGATCAGTGGGAAACGATGGAAAAAGGACATGGAAAGTGGCGTTTCACATCGCCTACCCATGTGGTGAGAGCCTTTAAACAGGCTATGGATGAATTGGCTGAAGAAGGAGGGGTAGAGGCACGTCATCAAAGATACTGTAAAAATCATGAGGTATTGGTAGATGGTATGCGCTCACTCGGCTTCAAGACTCTGTTGCCTGACGCTATACAGTCTCCCGTCATAACTTCTTTCCTTTATCCGAATGCGGATTTTGATTTTAAATCGTTCTATGCACAGCTCAAGGAAAGGGGATTCGTGATTTATCCCGGCAAGATTTCGCAGGCGGACATATTCCGTATTGGCAATATCGGAGATGTGTATCCGGAGGATTTCAGCAAGTTGATAGAGGTAATCAAAGAATGTAAGTATTGATGAACGTTTCGGGAAAACTATGGTTTCTCGGACATATATTGAGGTACTCTAAGTCATATTCTCAGAGTACCTCAGTTGTATCCTCAGGGTATCCCGGTTGTACCTTCAAGGTACTTCAGCCGTGCACTTAGGCATTCCCCTGCCCGGAAAACGTTGTGGGGTACAACAATTATCGGGGGAGAATCGTTGTAGACGTAAGAAAAAATTATATCTTTGTTCGTGGTGTCAGGTATTCATGAAGATGTTGAACCCGATTACGAACTTAAATGTATCTTTATGAAACGATTCTTCCTTTTTGCTGCCGCGGCTGTGTGCATGGTGCTTGCGGGATGTAACGGGCAGCAAGGTCATACCCCGTCTTCTGTTGCGCAGGTATCGGAACCTGCCGATACTGTTGTGCCCGTAGTGGAAGTGCCTTTCAGAGAGAAATTGCTGACGGCAGCCGATGTGACGCTTACCAAAGATTTGCTTTACGATACATATACGCTGGAAGATACCTATCCGTACAAGGATACCGTGCGTTCTTTCAAATGGGATGTAATCCGCAATTGTCTGGCTTATATAGAGAATATGCAGCGGGACAGTGTGAAGTGGGTGGTATTGCAGAATTATAAGAATCTGAATCGGGAAGCCCCTTTGGTGCGTAAGTTCGTGCGTAATGCCTATCGCCGTGTGGCGGATACGCTTGGGGTGGAGCGTTATCAGTCCGTTCCCTTGTATTTGCCGGGAGATACGTTGGTGCCCGAACGTTATGGCAGGGATGGGACGTTGGCTTACCTGCTGGGTGAGGAAGGCGGTTTCAGCCGTATTCTTCCTATTACGCTGGAAGATGAGTGGCTGGTTCCCCGCCGTTATTTGAAGCTGCTGGCGGACAGCACTGTCTTTAATCATGTTATTTTCGTAGACCGTCTTGACCAGAATATCGCTACGTTGGAGCGTATGGATAAAGGTGAATGGAAAATCCGCAGCATGAATCCCGCACGACAGGACGGCATGCACCGCCTTATGCACAGGAAACGCCGCTGGGCATGTATTTACTGCAACAGAAGAAATCGCGCATGATCTTTCTGAAAGACGGCTCTGCGGCAACGGGCGGATATGCGCCTTATGCCAGCCGTTTTACCAACGGAGCCTATATTCATGGAGTACCGGTGAATGTTCCGCGCACAGCCATGATTGAGTATAGCTGGTCGCTGGGTACTACGCCGCGTTCGCACATGTGTGTGCGAAATGCTACTTCACATGCTAAGTTTGTATTTGACTGGGCGCCGACGGAGCGTTCTTTAGTAGTTGTTATCGAATGATTACTTTCTTTTTTAACTATCTGTATGATAGTCGTATGGGTGGAAAGTGCTAACTTTGCCGCCGGTATTTTTCAGGTCGGATAGTTATGTTGAGATTTTGCCTCTCTTTTTTATTTATGTTTTTTCCCTGTTTCCTGTTTTTGGGAAACAGACCTGCTACCTGCATGACGGATAAGCCGGATGTTTCGTTGGCGGCAGAATCGGCAGCATGTGCCGATTTGTATCGTTCCATGCAATTGGAAGGGGTAGTGAGTTGGAAAGCTTTCCGCCAGGCAGTAACGGGCTATCATAAAATAGCAGGCCGTAAACGGGATGTACTGACTCTGATTGATTTTTCACGTCCTTCTACCGAGAAGCGTCTTTTCGTGTTCGATATGAAGCAGCGCAGGCTGCTTTTCTCATCGGTCGTCTCGCACGGAAAAAACAGCGGCGACAAGTATGCCACTTCATTTTCCAATGAATACGGATCTTATAAAAGTTCCCTGGGATTCTATCTGACAGAAACAACCTATCAAGGCAGGAACGGATATTCCCTCATCCTGAACGGATTGGAAAAAGGTATTAACGACCGTGCCCGCGAGCGTGCCATTGTGGTACATGGAGCTGCTTATGCCGATCCTTCGGTTGCAAGCAGGGGAGGGCGTTTGGGACGGAGTTTCGGCTGTCCGGCTGTTCCGCAAAAACTCAGCCGCCCTATTATCGACGCCATTAAAGGGGGAAGCGTGATGTATATCTATGCCGAGGCTCCCGACTATCTGGCTCACAGCTCCGTACTGAAGAAAACGACCGGGTTGTAAGCGACTCTTTGTTCACGCTCCGTATTTTTCGTATCTTTTGATATGTATCAATTTCCCTCAGCATTTCTTTTACTAATTTTGCGTCGAGTTTCGGGGATTAGATTGTATGGCAACATCAAGAGAAATGACGGAAGGACGGGCTCTTCCGCTCATATTTAATTTCACTTTGCCTTTATTGTTGGGTAATTTGCTGCAACAGACCTATTCGTTGGTGGATGCTGCAATTGTCGGTAAATTTTTGGGGATAAATGCACTGGCTTCTGTCGGAGCGAGTACATCGGTCATATTCCTGATACTCGGTTTCTGCAACGGATGTTGCGGAGGATTCGGCATTCCGGTGGCACAGAAGTTCGGAGCGAGGGATTATATTACAATGCGCCGTTATGTGGCGGTCAGCTTGCAACTGGCTGCGGTGATGTCGGTGGTGCTTGCCGTGGTAACAAGCATCTGTTGTGCAGATATTTTGCGCATGATGCGTACGCCGGACAATATCTTCACCGGAGCTTATTATTATTTGCTTGTAACTTTTATAGGCGTCCCCTGTACCTTCTTCTATAATTTGTTGTCCAGCATTATACGTGCTTTGGGTGATAGCAAGACGCCGTTCTGGTTTCTGCTCTTTTCCACCGTCCTGAATATTCTGCTTGACTTGTTTTGCATCCTTGTTTTGGACTGGGGTGTGGCGGGAGCGGCAATCGCTACTGTCTTTTCTCAAGGAGTTTCGGCAGTGCTTTGCTACATCTATATGATGAAACGTTTTGAAATTCTGAGAACTACTCCTGTCGAACGTAAATTCGACAGTGCGTTGGCACGGACGCTGATGTATATCGGAGTGCCTATGGGATTGCAGTTTTCCATTACCGCTATCGGCAGTATTATGCTGCAGAGTGCCAACAATGCGTTGGGTACGGCATGTGTAGCGGCTTTTACGGCTGCCATGCGTATCAAGATGTTCTTTATGTGTCCCTTCGAGAGCTTGGGTATGGCGATGGCCACTTATAGCGGACAAAACTACGGTGCAGGCAAGCCCGGACGTATATGGCAGGGTGTCAAGGCAAGCGCGCTGATGATGATAGTCTACTGGGCGTTCACTTTTGCAGTGCTGATGGTTGGAGCCAAAACGTTTACTCTATTGTTTGTAGAGGCTTCGGAAGTGGAAATTCTGAAAGATGCGGCGCTTTTCCTGCATATATCTGTCTCTTTCTTCCCGATACTTGGTTTGCTTTGTATTTTGCGTTATACAATTCAGGGAGTAGGTTATACCAATCTGGCTATGCTTTCGGGTGTTTCCGAAATGATAGCCCGTATCCTGATCAGTTTGCTGGCAGTTCCGGCGTTCGGCTATATCGCTGTTTGCTTCGGTGACCCGACTGCCTGGATTTTTGCAGATTTATTCCTCATTCCCACTTTTGCTTATGTCTACCGGCGCATACTGCGAATGAACAAAAATTAGTGTATCTTTGTATCGGTAGTTGGCAAGGTAATGACCGAACGTAAGATTATACATATTGATATGGACGCTTTCTATGCTTCCGTAGAACAGCGCGACAATCCGGAACTGCGTGGCAAACCCGTAGCGGTGGGGCATGCGGAAGAGCGTGGTGTGGTGGCTGCTGCCAGCTATGAAGCCCGTCGGTTCGGGGTGCGTTCGGCAATGTCGTCACAGAAGGCAAAGCGGCTGTGTCCGCAGCTTATTTTTATTCCGGGGCGTATGGACGTCTATAAATCGGTGTCCCGTCAAATTCATGAGATATTCCATGAATATACGGATGTTATAGAACCTATCTCTTTGGATGAGGCGTTTCTGGATGTGACGGAAAATAAGCCGGGTATTCTTCTGGCTGTGGATATAGCCAGAGAAATAAAACGGAAAGTGCGCGAGCGGCTGAGTCTGGTGGCCTCTGCCGGAGTTTCCTACAATAAGTTTCTTGCCAAAATAGCATCCGATTACCGTAAACCCGACGGTTTGTGTACCATTCATCCCGACCAGGCTTTGGATTTTATAGCACATCTGCCGATAGAGAGTTTTTGGGGAGTGGGTCCGGTGACGGCAAGGAAGATGCATGTTTTGGGGATACATACCGGCGGGCAACTGCGTGCCTGTTCGCAAGCGATGCTGTTGCGCGAGTTTGGTAAGGTGGGGAACATCTATTATGATTTTGCGCGCGGGATAGATCTTCGTCCTGTAGAAGCGGTGCGCATTCGTAAGTCTGTGGGGTGTGAACATACTTTGGAGAAGGATATCAACCGGCGGTCGTCAGTCATTATCGAGTTGTATCATACTGCGGTGGAACTGGTTACCCGTCTGGAACATAAGAACTTCCGGGGGAATACGCTGACGCTGAAAATCAAGTTTCACGATTTCAGCCAGATAACCCGCAGCGTTACGCAGTCCAGGGAATTGACGGCACTTGATGTGATCCTGCCGTTGGCGAAACAACTGTTGAGGGAGGTTGATTACGAACACCATCCTATCCGTCTGATAGGCCTTTCCGTATCCAACCCTCGTGAAGAAAGTGATGAAAAAGGTGTTTGGGAGCAGCTGAGTTTTGAATTTAGTGACTGGGAATTTGATGAATAAAAGGCACGTTCCTGATATAAATAAATTCTTATTATCCGCTTAAGACCAAAAGAATGGTATCTTTGCAATGTAGAACGTAAAAATGTAATGAAATGGGTTGTCTGATGAATGTTTTATGGCTGGTGTTTGGCGGCATACTAACTGCCGTGGAGTATATGATTGCCAGTTTGCTGATGATGATTACAATCGTCGGCATTCCTTTCGGTATGCAAACAATGAAGATGGCGGGGCTTGCCCTGTGGCCTTTCGGCAAAGAGGTGCGCAGCGGAGAGCGTTCGGGAGGCTGTCTTTACATACTGATGAATGTATTGTGGATTTTTCTGGGAGGAATATGGATTTGCCTTTCGCATTTGGGCTTCGGCGTATTGCTGTGTATCACCGTCATCGGTATTCCTTTCGGGATGCAGCATTTCAAACTTGCCGCTTTGGCGTTGGCACCTTTCGGAAAAGATATTGTGGAATCATAACATCCTATTATCCTGTATAGGCAGGAGGCTTGTAAAAGAAGAGGGCAGGAAATGAAAATTTCCCGCCCCCATTCATTTTATTTAAAGGTGTAATTTACATGGTCATGGCAGCTTGCTTTGCAAGCAGTTTTTGCAGTTTGCCGTTTAAAGTTTGGCACATAGTTCCGTTACCCATTGCCTGATAGCGTTTGATACGGTACTGTAACATAAAAATTTCATTTGCATTCTTTTTCATAATCGTCTTCTTTTTTTGCTTTCCGCGTTTCGGAAAGCGGTTGAACATCTTTTATTGTTTTCTCTCTTATTAACGTTGCAAAGATACAAAATGTTTATGAGAAATATGTTTTATAACATAGAAATCTGCGTTTTTTTCTTCATTTTCTTGAAAAATACCTTGTTTTGCCATCTGCGTATTACAAATATATTGCATATCTTTGTGTCATACAACCTTAATAACTACGTATATCATGAGATACACTACTTTACTTTCCGGAATAATCTGTCTGTTATGTCTGCTGGCTGCTTGCGGTGACTCTCATTTCATGACGGATGCTTCTTACCGTTCGCGTGTGGAGCGAGACTTCCAACAGAAAAAAGCTTTGATGCCGCAAGGAGACTTATTTGCCATATTCGAAACCTCTCTCAGCGATTATGAGCGTGAGGCGCTGGAATTTCTTTATGCCTACATGCCTTTGGCGGATATTGCAGATTATTCAGGGGAGTTTCATCTGATGAATGTGCGCGCTTCCCGGCAGGCTGCCGATGAAATGCCGTGGGGAAAGCGTATTCCCGAAGATATATTCCGGCATTTTGTTCTTCCGGTGCGGGTGAACAATGAGCATTTGGACAGCGCGCGTGTCGTATTCTACAAGGAGTTGAAGGACCGGGTAAAAACGCTTTCCCTGCAGGATGCCATTCTGGAGGTGAACCACTGGTGTCATGAAAAAGCCATTTACACACCTTCCGATGCCCGTACAAGTTCACCGCTGGCAACGGTGCGTACCGCTTACGGCCGTTGTGGCGAGGAATCCACATTTCTGGTTGCCGCTCTCCGTTCGGTGGGCATTCCGGCGCGACAAGTATATACTCCCCGTTGGGCGCATACCGATGACAACCATGCGTGGGTAGAGGCATGGGCAGACGGAAAATGGTATTTTCTGGGAGCTTGCGAACCCGAACCGGTACTTAATCTCGGTTGGTTCAACGCGCCCGCAAGCCGGGGAATGCTGATGCATACAAAAGTATTCGGACGCTATGAGGGAGCGGAAGAGGTAATGTCCGTTACCCCTACCTATACTGAAATCAATGTGATTGGCAACTACGCACCTACTGCAAAGGCTTCCGTAACCGTAGTGGATGCCGGCGGTGTTCCTGTGGATAGTGCTTGTGTGGAATTCAAGCTATACAATTATGCGGAATTTTATACGGTAGCTACCAAATACACCTCTGCCAGCGGCATTTGCGGGCTGACGGCCGGTAAAGGGGATATGTTGGTGTGGGCATCGAAAGACGGACATTTCGGCTTTGCCAGACTTTCTTTCGGCAAACAGTCGGAACTGACGGTGAAACTTGATAAAAAGGAAGGTGACGCATTTGCCATAGATATGGATATCGTACCGCCGTCGGAAATAGCCAATCTGCCTGAGGTAACCCCGGAACAGCGTGCGGAGAACGACAGAAGGCTGGCGCAGGAAGATTCTATCCGCAATGCCTATACGGCAACGTTTATGACGGAGGATGCGGCGCGTGCTTTTGCCCGCCGGTACAAGTTGGATGAGGATGCGGTTGCCGGAATATTGGTAGCTTCCCGCGGCAACCACAAGGTTATCTGCGATTTCATGACCCGCCTTCGTTCCGAAAAGTCGAAGAAGGGCGGTATCGACCTGTTGCAACGGATTTCGGCAAAAGACCTTCGGGATGTCAGGCTGGAAGTACTGATAGACCATATGTTGTCCAATGTGCGCACCAGTGCGGAGTATTTCCGCAAGTATGTACGCAATCCGCGCGTAAGTAATGAAATGCTGACTCCGTACAAGGCTTTCTTCAGGAAGGTGGTTTCAAAGGAAGATGCGGAAGCTTATGTAGCGCAACCGATGAAGCTGGTGGAGTGGGTAGCAGGGAACATCCGCGTGGATAAGCATTGCAATTTGGGAGGTGACCCCATATCTCCCGAAGGTGTGTGGAGGACACGGTTGGCAGATGCACACAGCCGCGATATTTTCTTTGTATCCATGGCGCGCAGCATGGGCATACCTGCACGTATAGACGAGGTGACGGGCAAGGTGCAACTGATGAAAGAAGAGGGTGCGCTGGATGTGGATTTGGACTGTAAGGATACTGTATTTATGGAGGAACTTCTGTCTCTTATACACATCTCCGAGCCC
>ERZ1027245.849-NODE-849-length-10842-cov-5.334291_pt1 | contig 10842 bp, 8 predicted proteins | sample MGYA00519475_ERZ1027245 | MGnify/ENA primary metagenome ERZ1027245 (study PRJEB26926, sample SAMN06164723) | human gut metagenome | biome: ENVO:00009003; feature: ENVO:2100002; material: ENVO:00002003 | host: Homo sapiens | place: USA | collected 2012 ... | reverse complement strand
TGGGCTCGGAGATGTGTATAAGAGACAGATTCTGTCCCATATTGATTTTTATATAAAGGAAAAAGAAAAAATAGCTGTAGTCGGCAAAAACGGCGCTGGAAAGACCACACTGCTTCGGCTTCTTGCTGGGGAGCTGACACCGGACAGGGATGACAGCAGGGGCAGCTACGGCAGAAGCAATGATATGGTCACGGGAGCTGCCACTGCAGGCAGTGATTTAGATGGCACAGCAAAAAGGGCTCAAAGAGCAAAAAAGAAGAAACCGTCGGGAAACCCGGAAACCGGAATCACTATGTCCAGAAATATCACAATTGATATGCTTAGACAGGCGGATAAATCAAATCAGGATTTGACAATAGAGCAGATACTGCTTGAGAGCTGCCCGGATAAAGATACCTTTTCAAAAGAGAGGTTTGACTACGAGATGGAGTACGACCGGCTTTTTACAGGCTTTGGCTTTGAAAAGAGTGACAAGACGAGGCTTTTTAGGAGCTTTTCAGGAGGAGAACAGACGAAGATTTCTCTGATAAAGCTGCTTTTAAAGAAGCCTGATCTTTTGCTCTTGGATGAGCCGATTAACCATCTGGACATGAAAACGGTGGAGTGGCTGGAGGATTATCTGATAAACTATCCAAAGGCTGTTGTCATGGTGTCGCATGACAGGGCATTTCTTGATGCGGTTGCGACTGGTGTATATGAGCTTGAAAACGGAGCATTGCACAGATATGCCGGCAATTACACGCAGTACAGGCAGCAGAAGCTTAAAAATCTGCAGATACAGCGCAAAGCCTACGAGCGTCAGCAGGCGGAGATTGCGCACAATAATGAGCTTATCGAGAAATTCAAGCATAAGCCGAAGAAAGCTGCGTTTGCACGCTCGCGCAAGACCATGCTGGCACGCATGAAGCTGATAGAAAAGCCGGTTGAAGACGAAGCTCATATTTTTACAGGCAATATCGAGCCACAGTTTCCGGGCGGTAAATGGGTTTACGAGGCGAAGGAATTAAAAATTGGATATGACGGCAGGGCACTGCTTGAGCTGTCGCTTCGTATAAGGCGTGGTCAGAAGATTGCCGTAATTGGTGACAACGGCATAGGAAAATCAACATTTCTAAAGACTGTGGCAGGACTTATTCCGCCAATAAAGGGCATAAGCCAGCTTGGCAGCAATCTGCTGGTGGGATATTTTGACCAGCAGTCGGCACTTATAGACAGCGATAAGACCGTGAGAGACCATTTTCATGAGCTTTTTCCGGCACTTGTGGAGAAGGACTTAAGAAAGACGCTTGGCATGTATCTGTTTGGAGGGGCAAATGCCTCAAAGCGTATCAGCTCGCTCTCAGGCGGTGAGAAGTCCAGGCTTGTGCTCGCGGAGCTTCTGACAGGTCGTCCGAACTTAATGATACTCGATGAGCCGACCAATCACATGGATATTCCGGCGAAGGAGACACTCGAATCGGCATTTAAGGCATATACCGGCACCATGCTCTTTGTATCGCATGACAGGTATTTCATAAAGCAGGTGGCTGATGCCATACTGGTCTTTGAAAATGACAAGGTGATGTACTATCCGTTTGGCTATGACCATTATATTTCAAGGCTTAAGGCATCACAGGACGGCAATCTGCCGGCGCTCATGCAGGCAAAGGATGCTGCGATGGTTGAGGCACTTGCGGCTGTCCCTAAGAGGGAGAGGCATGAGACCAGACAGCTTTCAACAGATGAGGCGTATCTCGAGTGGAAGCTTACACTTGCAGCAGAGCCGGTGGTGAAGGCGGCTGAAGAAGCAGAAAAGGTTTATGAGGAGCTATGTGAAGCAGAAAGCGAGCTTAACGAAGAAAATGTCGATAAGCTGCGACTGCAATATGAAAAAGTTGCTGACTCATGGACAAATGAGTGTACAAAATGGTATGATATATACTTAGATGAGATGTATCCAGAGAGTGATTTTTAATTTGCAGACATAAGGGAATCAATGTCATTTGCTGTATATCATAAATTATCCGGGGAGAAAGGATTATATATGTGGTTATCAAGATATTTTGTGTATTTTATTATATTTAGCTGTATGGGCTGGATATATGAGAGCATTTACTGTACCATCAGGGCAAAAAAATGGGAGAACAGAGGATTTCTCTATGGTCCGCTCTGTCCTATTTACGGAGCCGGAGGTGTCGCGATCACTGCGATAGCAGATTTTATTTCTGTTCACACGGATGCTACATTTACATGGTGGCAGATATTTCTTGTGGCATTTTTTGGAAGCATTGTCTTAGAATATGGCACATCATGGGCGCTTGAGAAGCTGTTTCATGCATACTGGTGGGATTACAGCAGCATGCCGCTCAATATAAACGGCAGGGTGTGTTTTCCATATTCTGTAGGCTTTGGGGTGGCAGGACTTATAGTGGTATATTTTATTGCACCGTTTACGAAGCTCATCACAGGCTGGATGTCACCTATATGGTATGAGTTTTTCTCACTGTTTCTCATGGGCCTTTTAGCTGTAGACACTGCAATCACCGTGTCTGCGCTTACAGATTTCAGTAGAACGATCGTCAATCTGCAGAACAATTTCAATACCTATATGGATGAGGTTGTGGAAGAGGTTAAAGAGCGTAAGAAGGCGGCTGATGAAAGGGCAGAGGAACGGTCACAGGAGCTTGCGGAGGCTGTCGAGGAGCGCAGAAAGAGAAAACGTATCAGAGCCAGTGCGGACCGCGTCATCGATTCAATGGGTGCTTTAAAGAAATCTGCGCTTAACCGAGCACAGGGCTTTAGAAATCCAAAGGTGGAGAACAGGTATCTCGATACCTTTACAGAGAGTCTCAGGGAACGCTTTAAAGGTGAACGTATAAGGAAAGTAAAGAAGGAGAAAAAGGCAGATAAATAACAAATAAAAATTTTTTAAAAAAATTTCAAAAAAAGCTTGCATTATCCGATTGACCATGGTATTATAATATACGGTTCGTTGGTCAAGCGGTTAAGACGCCGCCCTCTCACGGCGGAAACACGGGTTCGATTCCCGTACGGACTGCTAAGTATTTAAAGCCGGTACATTCATGGAAACATGATGTACCGGCTTTTTCGTTGTATATATTCATATGAGGCAGAGCTATTTATGAGCAGCTGCAGCTACTGCATACTTTTATTATAAAAGTATGGTATAACATGAAAATTTCTCAATAAGGAAATCTGCCCTTGCAATATACCCCGCCGGGGTATATAATGCTCTTGAAGACAGATACCCATAAGGGGTATGGTTAGACATGTAAAACAAATGCATAATGCGGAACAAAGAACAAATGGAGGCACCCATGACAGAAAAAGAAACCAAATGCTGTTGCTGCAACCGCAAAAAAGAGCGGTCAGAGCAGGAATATAAGGATCTCATCAACAGACTTAGCCGTATAGAGGGGCAGATCCGTGGAATCAAGCGTATGCTGGATGAGGATTGCTACTGCCCTGACATCATCACACAGGTGGCGGCCGCAAATGCCGCGCTCAACAGCTTCAATAAAGTCCTTTTGGCCAATCATATAAAGACGTGTGTGGCAGATGACATAAGAGCCGGCAAGGATGAGACAATAGATGAGCTTTTGAACACACTACAGAAGCTTATGAAGTAGTATTATAAGAAGGCAGGTATAAAAATGAGTACAATAATCACAATATTAATAATAGCAATAATTGCCGCACTGGTGATTGTGGGCTTAAAGGAGACAATTAAGCATTCAAAGGGCGAGGGCGCCTGCTGTGGCGGTGGAGCCATGAAGGAGGACGAGGAAGCCACAGTACAGCTTACAGGCGAGATAGTCACGAGAGCAGATGTGCACATAGACGGAATGCACTGCATGAACTGCAAGAACTCAGTCACACGCTCGCTTCAGAAGATGAGCGGAGTATCGGCAGATGTGGATTTAAAGCATGGAGTGGCACATGTTGAGGCAACCAGAGAGCTAAGCGATGAGGAAATCACATTTGCCATCGAAAGACTGGATTTCAAGGTGACAGGAATTGAGAGATTTTAGAAAAGGCTTCTGAATAGTTAGATTCGAATATTAGAAAGAAGGAAATACAGACAGTATGAAGCAATATACAGTTACAGGAATGAGCTGTGCGGCATGCTCTGCCAGAGTGGAAAAGGCTGTCTCTAAGGTTGATGGTGTGACGAGCTGCTCTGTCAGCCTTTTGACCAACTCGATGGGAGTCGAGGGAAGCGCGACAGATGCGCAGATAGTGGAGGCAGTAGAGCAGTCGGGCTATGGAGCGAGTCCCAAAGGCACAGCAACAGAATCAGATAATGACAAAGCAAATAACAGCTTAGAGCAGCTAAAGGCAGCGCAGGATGCGCTTGTAGACAGGGAGACACCGAAGCTGCGCAACAGGCTTATAGCATCGCTCATATTCTTAGTTGTTCTCATGTATTTTTCCATGGGACATATGATGTGGGGCTGGCCGTTGCCTGAGTTCTTCAATGGAAACCATGTGGCTATGGGGCTTTTGCAGCTTCTGCTTACAGTGGCGGTAATGGTCATAAACCAGAAGTTTTTTATCAGTGGCTTTAAGGGCTTGATTCACGGCGCTCCCAACATGGATACGCTTGTTGCGCTTGGCTCTGCGGCATCGTTTGGATACAGCGTGTATGCACTTTTTGCCATGACGGCTGCGCAGGTGAATGGCGATATGGATGCGGTCATGTCATATATGCATGAGTTTTATTTTGAATCCGCAGCCATGATTTTGGCACTGATTACTGTCGGAAAAATGCTTGAAGCGCACTCAAAGGGCAAAACAACAGACGCTTTAAAGAGCCTGATGCAGCTTGCCCCAAAGACAGCAACCGTTGTAAGGGATGGCGTGGAGCAGGAAATTTCTGTGGATGCAGTGAAAAAGGGCGATATTTTCGTGGTCAGACCGGGGGAAAATATCCCTGTGGATGGTGAAATAATAGATGGAACAACCGCTGTCAACGAATCGGCACTCACAGGAGAGAGCATCCCTGTGGATAAGCAGCCGAAAGATACAGTAAGCGCTGCAACAGTGAACCAGTCAGGCTTTATAAAATGCCGCGCAACCAGAGTAGGCGAAGACACCACACTCTCACAGATTATACAGATGGTGTCTGATGCCGCAGCGACAAAGGCTCCTATTGCAAAAATCGCTGACAGGGTATCGGGAGTATTTGTGCCGGCGGTTATTACAATTGCAATCATTACAATAATAGCATGGCTTATAGCCGGTGAGACCGTGGGCTTTGCGCTTGCCAGAGGCATTTCGGTGCTCGTGATAAGCTGTCCGTGTGCACTTGGACTGGCAACTCCTGTTGCGATAATGGTAGGAAATGGCAAGGGCGCAAAGAGCGGTATACTCTTCAAGACAGCGGCAAGCCTTGAGGCAACAGGCCGCACACAGATTGTGGCTCTTGATAAGACAGGCACCATAACAAGCGGTGAGCCGAAGGTGACGGATATCGTGCCGGATGAGACATTTTTTGAGAAAATCGGCAAGCATGCCGGTGAGTGTCAGCGTAAGGCAGACGATTTAAACCCGTACTCATCAAAAGATAAAGCACTGTGGTCAAGGAAGCTTCTTGCAATAGCCGCATCAGTCGAGGCCAAGAGCGAGCATCCGCTTGCAAAAGCCATTATGGAGCGCGCTAAAACGGATGAAATCGCTGTTGCAGAGGTGACGGATTTTAGCGCTGTTGTAGGAAATGGTCTGACTGCAATACTTGCAGGCAAAATGATAAAAGCAGGAAATCTTGCTTTTGTCAGCAAATTTGTAAAAGTGTCAGATGATATGCGCGCGAAAGCTGTCGAATTTTCAAAGGAAGGAAAAACTCCTCTGTTCTTTGCTGCAGATGACAGGCTTTGCGGTATCATAGCCGTTGCAGATACAATAAAGGAGGACAGTCCGGAAGCTGTCAGACAGCTTAAAAATATGGGTATCAGAGTTGTTATGCTCACCGGTGACAACGAGCAGACTGCCAATGCCATTGGAAAGCAGGCGGGAGTGGACGAAGTCATCGCAGGTGTGCTTCCGGATGGTAAGGAGGCTGTCATAAGGAAGCTAAAAAAACAGGGCAGGGTAGCCATGGTTGGTGACGGAATCAATGATGCACCGGCGCTCACACGTGCGGATATGGGAATTGCAATCGGCGCGGGAAGTGATGTGGCAATAGATGCAGCGGATGTTGTCCTGATGAAGAGCCGCCTGATAGATGTACCGGCAGCAGTGCGGTTAAGCCGTGCTACATTGACAAATATACACGAAAATCTGTTTTGGGCATTTTTCTATAATGTAATAGGTATTCCACTTGCGGCCGGTTTGTGGTATCCTTTATTAGGATGGAAGCTCAATCCGATGTTTGGAGCGGCGGCGATGAGCCTGTCGAGCTTCTGCGTTGTTACCAATGCCCTGCGGCTGAATCTGTGCAGGGTGTATGATCCTAAGCATGACAGAAAAGCAACACCAGATAGAAAAAACAAAACAAATAAACCAAATGAAAGTGAGGAAAAATCAATGACAAAGACAATGAATATCGAAGGAATGATGTGCGGCCACTGTGAGGCAAGAGTAAAGAAGGCACTCGAGGCGCTTGATGCAGTTAGTGAGGCAGCAGTAAGCCATGAGAGCGGAACTGCAGTAGTGACATTAAGCTCTGACATTTCTGATGAGAAATTAAAGGAGACTGTAGAGGCTGAGGACTACAAGGTTACATCAATTCAGTAATCAGTCAGACAGTATAACAATATGAAGAAATATATAGCATTGGTATTGGCTGCAGTGCTGGTGCTTGGGATTTTTACAGGATGTGGTAACAAGGGCAACAAAGAGACAGAATCACAGACAGATGAGAAAGCCACTGAGTCGGTGAATTCTGCAGAAAATAATACTGAGGACAGTACGCAAAACAGTACAGAAAACAGTACAGAAAATCAGAATGTGGCTGACACAGAGCAGCTCACCACAGAAAACGGACAGGAGAGCTCAGTTCTTGCCTGTCCGTCAGTAAACGGTAAGCTGCATGTGGAGGGCAGCAAGCTCGTTGATCAAAATAACAACGAGGTGCAGCTTCGCGGAGTCAGCACACACGGTCTTGCGTGGTATCCACAGTATGTGACCAATGATTGCTTTGCCACGCTGAAAAAGCTTTGGAGCAAACGTGGTGAGGCTCGCCATGTACACCTACGAAAGCGGTGGCTACTGCACAGATGGTGACAGGCAGCAGCTTGAGACACTTGTGCAAAACGGAGTGCAGTACGCGTTCAACAACGACATGTATGTCATCATCGACTGGCATGTGCTAAACGAGGGCAATCCAAACCGCTACAGTGATGTGGCAAAGACATTTTTTGCCAAAATGGCACAGCAGTATGCCTCATACAACAACGTGATTTACGAGATTTGTAATGAGCCGTGCAAAGGTGCGACCTGGGGAGATGTGAAGTTTTATGCCAGCGAGGTCATTCCGTCAATCAGAAGCTACGACAAGGATGCAGTCATACTGATAGGCACACCTAACTGGAGCCAGGATGTGGATGAGGCAGTCAAGGACCCTGTCACAGGCTATGATAATATCATGTATACACTGCATTTCTATGCCGAAACCCACAAGGAGGACTTGCAAAACAAGCTAAAATCGGCGGCAGACGCCGGACTGCCGATATTTGTATCAGAGTTTGGCATCTGCAGCGCCGACGGAAACGGTCAGGTGGACATAGATTCCGCAAACAGCTGGATCAGCCTGCTCGACAGTTACGGCATCAGCTATGTGTGCTGGAATCTGTCCAATAAGGACGAAAAATCAGCGCTTTTAACAGCTGCCTGCGATAAGACAAGCGGCTTTACCTATGAGGATCTAAGTGATGAGGGCAAGTGGCTGTACGGTGTGCTCACAAGTCATGTGACACAGGTCTTGAATTAACGAAAAGCCTCAGATGTACGGAAAACGGCGCACCTGGCAATGCAGGGATAGAAGCATCCATGCACTCAGCCGGCATGCACATGAGGCAGATGCAGATACTTCTCTCTGGTGGCAAGTCCGCCGCGGATATGGCGCTCGGACTTGTTGATATCGAGAATGTGACGCGCTTTTGCGGCAAGCTCCGGGTCAATGCGAAGCAGCCTGTCAGCATCCGTGATATCCTTGTGCACAGTGGATTTGCTGATGCCAAACTGCTTTGCAGCCTGACGCACCGTGGCATTGTTTTCAACTATGTAGTTGGCGATTTCCACCGCCCTTGTCTCAATATATGATTTCAAAAAATACTCCTGCATATTCTGTTGTTACAGTTTATGCAGGAGTATTTTTAATATTACACACAGGTTGTAATTCTATTTACGTTTTTCGTAAAATAAGAAAACGGTTTCTTAACCGCAGGAAAGCTGTATCTTAAGTGAATTAAGCGTATGCGGATGCGATGAGCTCAATACATTTATCGTATCCAAGCACAGAGCTGTTTAGCACCAGGTCATAATTTTTCCTGCTGCCCCACTCCTTGTCGGTAAAGTAGCGGTAATTTACAGAGCGCTTCTTATCGACATCCTTTAGCAGCTTTTTGACCTCGTCATCGCTTTTTTGGTAGAGCTTTTTTATTCTTGCAGCCTTCTCAGGCTTATTTCCCTCTATAAAAACATTCAGCACATCATCCCTGTCAGAAAGAATGTAGTCTGCGCAACGTCCCACAATAACGCATGGCTCTTTTTGCGCAATATCCTTGATGAGCTTCTGCTGAATATTGAAAATCTGGTCGGAAAGAGAAACTCCTGTGATGTCGCGCCCCACAAATGCATATGAAAAAATACTTCCGGCAGGTGCATATTCGCCCTGGTTTGCGACAATCTGCTCAGAGATACCGAGCTCCTTTGCCACATGCTCAATTATTTTTTTATCGTAAAACTCAATGCCGCATTTTTGAGCAATCTGCTCGCCGATAAAGCGACCGCCACTGCCAAACTCTCGGCTTATAGTGATTATTTTAAAACTCATGATGAAACCTCCCAGCCTATAAAAGTGTCTATAATTCATTATAACGTAATTGCACATAAAATCAAAACAGAAATTTAACAAAATCGCTTGCAGATAAGCACTCCGTAATCTATAATGACATAAGAATACATGTTGCTTTTACATAATCAATGAGATGGCAGCAGATAACATATGTTATGTTTTTGTTATTGTTTACACCACAGTGTGGCAAACAGCAATTACGTGATGTTTCAAAGATTATAAAACAGCAGCATAGCGAATAAACAATTAGGAGGAAAACATGGATCAGGAAAAGGTCATAGTCATAGACTTTGGTGGTCAGTACAATCAGCTTGTTGCGCGCCGTGTCCGCGAGTGCAACGTGTACTGTGAGATTTACTCATACAAAATAGACATTGAGAAAATCAAAGAAATGAATCCAAAGGGTATCATCCTTACAGGAGGTCCAAACAGCTGTTATGAAGAGAATTCACCATCATACCAGAAAGAGCTGTTTGAGCTGGGAATACCGGTGCTTGGCATCTGCTACGGTGCACAGCTTATGATGCATAAATTAGGCGGAAAGGTAATCACACCGGAGGTTGGAGAGTATGGAAAGACAGAAATCACATATTCTGCAAACGGCGTGATGTTCAAGGATCTGCCATCAGAATCAGTATGCTGGATGAGTCATTTCGACAGAATTGCAGAGGCTGCACCGGGCTTTGAGGTAGTTGCGCACACTGCAGACTGTCCAATAGCCGCAACACAGAATGTTGAGAAGAAATTATATGCAGTACAGTTCCATCCGGAGGTACTTCACACCAAGAACGGAACACAGATGATTTACAATTTCGTCCGTGGCGTATGTGGATGTGCAGGCACATGGAAGATGGATTCATTCGTTAAAAACACAATCGACGAAATCAGAGAGCAGGTCGGTGACGGCAAAGTGCTCCTTGCACTTTCGGGTGGAGTAGACTCATCAGTACTCGCAGCACTCCTTGCCAAGGCAATCGGCAAGCAGCTCACCTGCGTATTCGTAGACCACGGACTTCTCCGCAAGAACGAGGGTGATGAGGTAGAGGGCGTATTCGGCAAAGGCGGTTCGTTCGACATCAACTTTGTCCGCGTCAATGCACAGGAGCGCTACTACAGCAAGCTTGCAGGCGTCACAGAGCCTGAGCGCAAGCGTAAAATCATCGGTGAGGAATTCATCCGTGTATTCGAGGAAGAAGCTAAGAAAATCGGAAAGGTTGACTTCCTTGCGCAGGGAACCATCTATCCGGACGTAGTGGAGAGTGGACTCGGCGGAGAATCTGCAGTCATCAAATCACACCACAACGTAGGAGGTCTCCCGGAGCATGTTGATTTCAAGGATATCGTGGAGCCACTCAGAAACCTCTTCAAGGACGAGGTACGCAAGGTCGGACTGGAGCTTGGATTACCTGACTATCTTGTATTCCGTCAGCCATTCCCAGGCCCAGGCCTTGGAATCCGTATCATCGGCGAAGTCACAGCCGAAAAGGTACGCATTGTCCAGGATGCAGACTGGATTTACAGAAGCGAAGTGGAAAAGGCAGCAAAAGAGTACAAAGAGGCCCACGGCGAGGAACCATCATGGATGCCAAACCAGTACTTTGCAGCCCTTACCAACATGCGTTCAGTAGGTGTCATGGGTGATGAGAGAACATATGATTATGCCGTTGCAGTCCGTGCAGTCCGCACCGTGGACTTCATGACAGCCGAAGCAGCCGAGATACCGTTTGAGGTACTTCAGACAGTGATGAGCAGAATTATAAATGAGGTAAAGGGAGTCAATCTGTCTCTTATACACATCTCCGAGCCCACGAGACTCGACGTCATCT
>ERZ1027245.842-NODE-842-length-10885-cov-5.919114_pt1 | contig 10885 bp, 10 predicted proteins | sample MGYA00519475_ERZ1027245 | MGnify/ENA primary metagenome ERZ1027245 (study PRJEB26926, sample SAMN06164723) | human gut metagenome | biome: ENVO:00009003; feature: ENVO:2100002; material: ENVO:00002003 | host: Homo sapiens | place: USA | collected 2012 ... | reverse complement strand
GAGATGACGTCGAGTCTCGTGGGCTCGGAGATGTGTATAAGAGACAGCATATATCATGGACAAAAATGAGTTCGCGCCTTGAGCCAGTTTGATATTGGTGAGTTCGATATGAACGGCATCATCGTCGGCATTGATATTGCCGAGGAAATAGTAGCTATTTTCTTCCCAAGCGAGGATGTGGTCGCCGCCGTCTATCTTGAAATAACCGCTACCGTTTATGGGTGGACTGGTGTGGTCACCGCCTGCCGGTATCGTAATGTCACTACCCAGCATAATGAGTGTTGGGACATCGGCCGAGGTTCCGCCCGTCCGTAGTGCTTCGAGCAGAACTTCGTAGGTGGTGACGGTGAGACCTTCCGGCACGGCATCCGTTACCGTCACTTCGCAGATTGCCTGTATGCCACCCACAGTTGCGGTAATAGTGGCATTTCCGGCAGAGACAGCCGTTACAAGCCCTTCCACATCGACTAATGCAACGGACGCGTTGTTGCTGCTCCATACAAGGCCGTCATACCCGGCATGCTCCGGCAGTACGGTAGCTGTAAGTTTTTCCGTATCACCGACGATCATTGTCAATGCCGTCCGGGACAGCGTAACTTCCGATACAGCCACCGGGGCATTGTCTTTGTCGCATCCTGCCAACAGCATTGCCACCGACAGGAACAGAATCTTTTTTTTTACTTTCATAGGTTCTTTACAGTATAAATTATTGATATCCCGTTATCTAACGATGCTGTAAATTTACATTATAGCAACTGTGAGGACAAGAGTGCGTGTGGTCTATTTGATACTACGGCACAAAATAGACCGGTCTGTTTCATTTTTACACGAAACAGACTGCCTGCTTTACTACTCAAAAAAACGTTTGGTGTTTTTACAACGTGTGCTTATTCACTTTGCAAAGTCTATAAATGTAAAGTAATTCATTTGAACGGCGTTCAAACAAGGCTCAAATGTAAGCCCAATGTAAAGCAATGTAACGTTTGGTTTTTCCAGCCCGTTCTGTCCTATTCAACCATAACATTTTGAATGCCAAAGCAATCAGCCATTTTCAGGCCGGCCACATATTGATACGTTTCGTTTTTCCCCCCTTATAACGAACAGTGGATAAACCCAGGCTTCGGCAATCCCGACCTGCAGGCGCACTATGACTACATCAAGCGGATGGTCAAGGAAAAGACAGGACGTGCGATGCAGGAGAAGGAGCGTGAACGCAAAGGCAGGAACGGAAAAATCACCAAGCTGGCGGGATGCTCGCCAATCCGTGAGGGCGTGTTGCTCATCAGACCGGACACGACACTGGCAGATGTGTGCAAGTTTGGCGAGGAGTGCCAGAGACGCTGGGGCATCACTCCTCTCCAGATCTTCCTGCACAAGGACGAGGGACACTGGCTGAACGGTCAGCCGGAAGCGGAAGACAGGGAGAGTTTCAAAGTCGGCGAAAGATGGTTCAAGCCGAATTACCATGCCCATATCGTTTTTGACTGGATGAACCATGACACAGGCAAGAGCTGCAAGCTCAATGACAAGGATATGACAGAAATGCAGAATCTGGCATCCGACATACTCCTGATGGAGCGTGGGCAGTCAAAGGCTGTTACAGGCAAGGAACATCAGGAACGTAACGACTTTATCATTGGGAAGCAGAAGGAGGAAATGAAGCGGCTTGATGCCACGAGGCAATACCGGGAACATCAGCTGGAAATGGCAAACAAAAAGATGCAGGAAACGGAAAGCATTACCAACACCCTTATCGAAAAGGCAAATGAAAAGGAACGGCAGAGTGAAGACCTTGACAGGGCTATCAGCGAGAAACGCTCCAGACTGAACAAGGAAAAAGGAAGTGAACTTCTGAACGCCGCTGTCGGCTGGGCTACCGGGAAATCGAAAGCCCTGAAAAATGAAATAGAGGATTTGCGCTGTGAGATTTCCACGCACGAGGAAACCATCGAACGGTTGCAGGATAAAATCCAGACCATACAGAACGACCACAGCCTTGAACTGATGCAACTGGAGGCCAAACACCGGTCCGAACTGAACCGCAAGGAAACGGAACATGTACAGGAAACTACGAGACTCAAGAACCGGATTGCATGGCAAAGCCATATTATCGGCTGCCTCAGTTTCCTGCTGCTAAAAACAAGCGACATCTTCCGCAAGGCGGTACACAGTATCATCCGTTTTGCCCGTGATTATTACAAGTCCCGTTTTGACACGGAACAGGTATATGACATCAAGAACGCCCTTAACCTGTTCGGGGATGACAGACAATCACATCAGGCGGCAGGGGATTTCCTGTACTTCACTGCCAGGCAAAAGGGTGAATTTGACAACCGGGAGCAAATCAAAGCCAGACGGGAAGTTGACAATGTGGTGGAAGGGAATTATGACCAGCAGCAGAAAAGAGGTTTTTCGATGAAAAGATAATACCTTTATCTTATAATCCTCGCTTCAGGAGTAACGATAGAAATCAGTGCAGGTTATTTGAATAGCAAATTAAATAATCCGCCACCGATATCAATACCCAATTTGTTGCCTTTATACTGAAAATACGGAGCTACTATCGGAAGCGTTTTCGTTTTATGCAACGGAAAATCGGTATGGCTTCTGACGCCGAAATCCATCCCCCAGTTGGGAATGATGTCATAGGAAACGAATCCCCCGTAATTCGAGGAACTGAAAGGAGAAGAAAGAATGAAGGAGTATGAGGCAAATGTGTTTAGACGAATTTTCTCGTTGACGGGATATGTCAACAGCCCGGACAATCCCAATAGCTGACTCTCGCGTCTGGGGACACTCCATTTTACGGTATATGCCTGCAAGTTAAATGACCAGCAACCGGGAGAATATACATATCCGATACCTGCATAGTTCATTGTGCCCAAGCCGATGAAGTTTTCCTGCCTGCCTATGCCGTAAAAATAGCCGGAAGGATAGCTTTTAATGATACCGGAGGTCGAATATTCCCCCTCATGCAAAGGCGATTTGTCGGTAGGGAATGTCGGATTATATGGGTTCTGCACGTCAAATGTTATCTGGGACGGGCAACTGCCGGAAGAAAGATCAACCGCTTTCCGTATATCCAAAGGCTTTAGGGTAATGCTTCTTTCGTTATGAGGCGAAGTATTTCCTTCCTGAACGGAAACCTTGACGGTGTCACGCGACACTTGAAATTCCTGACCGTAAGAAGCGGCTTTATTTAGAAAAAAGAAAATCACTATAAAACAAGTAAATACTTTCCTGCTCATAAAATGATAATTTTAATATTCGGGACGAACATTTGGCTATATCAGAGATTCGTCCCGAATGATTGGTGAATAATCCGGTTCAAGAAGGATTACAATTGCACGGTCATTATTCCGCAGTTTTCTTCACCAGTACCGCGAGTCCACATATACAATTTCGTTCCATTTGGGAAAGGATTGCCTAAAATCATAATGTCATGCCCGCTTTTTACTTCTTTGCCAAATTGTACAGGGCCGTTAGGCGTGTATTTCCAATAGTACGCAGTCGTATATTCCACCCAGCCCCATAAAACTTTTTTAGACGCATTTACACGGATAGCCTGTTGGTTTCCTCGCATACCAATCTGTGCGGTGAACTTTCTTTTCTTCGTTTTCACGTAAACCCTGTTTATACCATTTTCGATCGTTACACCCAGCGGGACAGGATAAAGTAAAGAAAGTTCTTTTTTATATCCGTCATAATTTTCAAACTCCTTCATGTTCTTTCTCTCACCGGCGATACATACGAACCCTTCGGGGGTCAATGTGATTGCCTTGCTTACATTCAACACCGGCATATATATCGACAAATCGGTGCTGTCCTTGTCGTTGAATATAAAATCAGTCTGGTAAGCAGTCTTAATGGATTCATATTCTTCCTTGCATGTGGCGTTTAATATCTGTCCCAAGGCTTCGCTGTGCATCCTGTACATGGAGGTGAAGCCTTTCTGTCCGGATTCCCATTGCAGAAGTTCCTCATCGGACAACGTGCCCAAGGAATCGAGCAAGGCATTGTATTCCTCCTCACTGGAAAAGGAAAGAATATTTTCATGCAAACTTCTGGAGGCCGGGAAAGAATGGTTCTCCTCATTCATCGGATTGTTCACTATGTCATCAGAACTACATGATGATAAGACAGCCATTGCCAAAGCAAGACTAAAAAGCGTTTTTCTCATAATTGAAAAAAATTAATAATTGGTTATTATTTAAACATGGGCACATATAATGATATGCCGAACTCTTTGTTATTCTTTGTATTGGAGGCAAAAGCATTGTCATACAATGGCTTGAAACCATGCTTGTAGGAAGCGGACAATTTCATGCCGTTCTTAAACTCATAGCCTAAGGTGAGGACTATCGGAAAGTCGAAAACCCGCCCTTCCAAGTTTTCCTTCAATTTATCGGTTTTGAAATAACCGGTGGGTTCAATGCCAATACCGGCATACAGTCCGGAACAGATGCGGTAATTGATTGAGCCGTTCAAAGCAAGTCCCCATATCCATGCCTTGTCAGACCAGGGAACAACGTTGTTTCCATTCAAATCGAAGGACTCTGCTTTTCCCTGAACGGCTTTTCCCAATATGGAAGCATCAATCCAGAAACGGTTGGAAAGATCGAAGCCAAACTGGTAGCCCAAATTAAAGCCTACTCCGGGTGTCCATCGGGTTTCGGGGTAGGAAGAGTTGTTCGCCGTTCCCGTACTCATGTAAGCATATCCCGAATATTTTCCCAAATGTCCGTCCGTCACACCGATGATAATGCCGGATTTTTGTGCAAAGCATCCTATTCCTGCCAGCAGGAAAAGCATTGATAAAATTGTCTTTTTCATTTTCTTTATTATTTAGTTTTCCTATAAATTGTCTATCCATTCCGTCTGGAACATCCTGCATCCTCCCACAACACCTATCCCGTTTATGACATTGGTGTAAGTAGAGCGTATGGGAGCCAGTTCAGAGTTTCCAAGCCCGTTGTTTTTCTGGTCGTTCAGTGATTTCAGATACCTGTAAAACTCTTCCGAAAGGCTGTACAGGCTGATTCTGTATTTCACTTGGCGTTTGATATGTTCGGTTCCGTCAGGGGTTATGAAGTCGTCTTCATAGTCTGCCTCGTAATTGGTATTCAGACGAACCGTGTAGCTTTTCCCTTTAATTTTCGTATCGTCCCAGTAATACAAATTCCGGTAGAACCCGTTTTCAATCATCAGGATATCGTCTAACCCGGAAGATGTATTCAGCAGAGGTTCGTCGTCCAAGTTCAACGCGAGGGTACTGCTTTCTTCCGAATACTTGCCATCGTTCCAGAACAGTTGTTTACGCTCCACCTTCAACGCATAATAGTCTTTTGTCTGCGCATTGTCTGTAAAGCCTATCCGAAACTGAAGCAGGTTCGGTTCACCGTCTTTGAGAGCCAATTTGATTGATGTCAAAGGGAATCGGGACGGGACAACCGTAGCGGATGAAACCGCTTTCATTCTTTCTGCCGCTGCGGTTATGTTGACCTTGTCGCCATCTTCATACGCCTTTACCGCGTAATAGCTTTGGGCGGGGACTCCCGGTATGGAATCGTCCGTCCATGCAAGGGGTACCGCTTCACCGTTTACGGACAGGTGGACGTCCGCTCCCTTCAGTCCCCGGACGAGCTCGCCTTTCTGACTGACGGGAAGGCTGCGTGAAAGGTGGACTACCGTTGTGTCGCCGCTTCCCGGATAGCTGTATAGCACCAGTTTTTGGGAAGCTCCCACATCGTCCAGTTCAAAATGATAGGTACAGGACGAAAGTAAGCCGATATACACGGGCAGTAATATATGATATAAATGTTTCATGCACTTAAAATTTGAGGGTATAACTAAACGAGGGTATAATCGGGAAAATGCCAAATCCCTTACCCCTGAAACCGCCGTCGGGCAGACGCTCTATCCGGGTATAAAACGCATTCATACGGCAATAGGCGTTATAAATGCTGACGTTCCAGATACGCTCGAATCCCCTTTTGGTAGTACGCCGGAAATTGACACCCAAATCGAGCCGATGATATGCCGGGAGCGTGATGTTGTTCGGTTTCTCGTAAACCAGTTCCGGTTCGCCTGAATCCGGTATGCCCGGAAAAGAGGGCCCGTTTACATACTGGGTCGGGACGGTGGCACGGTCGCCGCTACGGTAAACCCATGCGGCGTAGGCATCTATATGGTCATCGAACTTATGCCGGAAAGCGATGTTCAGTTTATGTCGGTTGTCGAACTTGCTGGAATACCAGTCGGGATAAAAATCAGTAAACTTTTGCAAGCTCCATGAAAGCGTATATCCTGCTTCGATGACATTGTAACGGTCTTTGTATGCCAATGACAATTCTACGCCGTAAGACTTTCCCTTGCCGGTCTTGACCAGATTGTCCCAGTTCTCGGCAGGAAGCATCAGGCTGTTGCCCCCGTCGTATTCCAGCAGTTGGCTTGTGGTACGGTAATATCCTTCCACGTTCAAACTGATATGCCAAGGCAACTCCGTATATATCCCGGCTGCCACTTGCCTTGAACGCATGGGACGAACTTTGCGTGTGGAAGGAACCCAACTGTCTGTCGGCAGGTTCAGATAGGTGTTTGACAGTTGGTGCGCAAACTGGCTCATTTCCGTATAGGACACTTTCATCGTGGCTTTTTTCGAACATTGGTAACTCATGGCCAGTCTTGGCTCCAAAGAATGGTATATCTTTCCGTCTGTCTGATAAAGGGTGTAATGCAGTCCCGCGTTTAATTTCGTCCTGGAGGACAGCCGCATTTCATCTTCCACATAAAAAGCGACCTCGTTACCCTTATAGCTGCTTGCGTTTTCTGTCGATAAGGTATCCCTGTCCGTCTGGTTTCTGGAAGCTGTGTTTTGCGGATGATATATGTGATGCAGATAATTGCTGCCAAAGCGTATATGATGATTCGTGCCGGGACGGTAGTCGAACTCCATGCGGTATCCCATGTCGTCGATTGTGGAACGGTTGGACCGTTCCATTCCCGTCATGGAAGTTTGTTCCCCGTCGGAAAAGAAACGGCTGCCTTCCACATAATCATACATGGAGATATTGCGTGAATAGACACCGGTGAAACTGCCGGACAACTTCGGGACGATTTGACAGTTCCACGTCAAAGCCGTAGTCAGGTTGCCCCATTGAGCCTTGAAATCGGAGTCGTAATGTTCCCCGTCTTCGAACGTCTGCCGGGCTTTTGTCTTCAGCAGGTCATTTCCGGAATACACGCTAAGGGACAGTTTATTATTGTCCGAAAAACGGTGGGTGATTTTCCCGTTGATGTCGTGAAAGGCATAGCGCACGTTCTTTTTGTCATCGGGATTGGAACGGTTGAGCAGGAAGAATGCCGGAGCTGTGAAAAGATCTGCCCAACTTCTTCGCATGGCTATGTTGAACGAGGTCTTGTCTTTTATGATCGGGCCTTCAAACTGGACTCTGCCATCGAGCAGCCCCAAGGAGAAAGTCCCGTGAAACTCCTTCATGTTCCCCTCTTTGGTGCGTACATCCACTACGGAAGAAAGTCTGCCGCTGTAACGTGCCGGGAAACCGCTTTTATAGAAATCCACGTTTTTGATAATATCCGTATTGAAAGCGGAGAACAGCCCGCCCAAATGGTTGATCTGGTAAAGCGGTGTTCCGTCCAGCAGAAAAAGGTTCTCATCGTTCTTGCCCCCGTGCACATACATACCGGAAAGTAGCTCCGTTCCGGAAGCCACACCGGGAAGGTTCTGGAGGGTCTTTACCAAGTCTGGTGAACTAAGTAGCGAAAACTCCGTATTCAACTGTTCCGAGGTCAGCGACACTTTGCCGGTCTGTGTCGTGCGGAGGGAAGCGTTCAAGTCTGCAACCACTACTACTTCTTTCAGCGAAGTATTGCTTTCTTTCAGGTAGATGACACCGTTGTAATTGGATGTCAAATCCACCTCCTTCACCACATCCTGATAACCTATATAAGAGAAACGAAGTTTGTGTTTCCCCTCCGGCAGCGTAATGCTGAAAAATCCCTGTTCGTTACTCAGTGTTCCCGTTTGGGTATTCAAATCGAAAATGGTCACGTTGATCAGCGTTTCTCCCTTATCCTCGCATATGTGGCCGGAAAAAGTATAGTTGTTCTGGCGGAACAGCAGGACATATTCTCCCTGAATCTCCCATCGGATGCCGGTTCCGCTGAAAATCCTTTTTAGGTTCTCAGGCAAGGAACTGCTCCGCTGGAAGATACCTTTGGGCTTTATATTTGCCAAGGAAGAATCGTATACGAAATGAACAGAATACATTTTTTGCATGGCATCTATGGCTTTTTTCATTTCGGTTGAATCCTGTTGGGCTTTAGCACCCAGAGAGACACACAATATAATCGCAATGATTGTTAACTTCATTGTTTTACTTTTTCTATCTTTACATTCAACACTTTCTCTATAAACCTGATTATTTCATCAAGGCTTTTGTTCTTGAAGCTGGCCGTCAGGCGTTTATTCTCATTGCTTGCGGATAGTTTGACTTTATAATATCGGGACAATTCCTCAAGTACCTTTGGAAGTGGGGCGTTGTCGAAAATAAAGCTGCCCGCTTTCCGTTCTTTGATTACCTGTACGTCCGGTTGTTCTTCCGTCACTTGCGCTGCCATGCCTCCGGTCAGTATCACAACGTCCGGTTGCCCGATTGCTGAGAACTGCACCTTTCCCGATGTGACTTGCACGATAGCTGTGTCTGCACGGCTCTCATCGACGGTAAAGACAGTACCCAATACCCTGACTTGGGACAGTTTCCCTTCTACCGTAAACGGGTGGGCATTGTCATGCTTGACAGAAAACGCGACTTTTCCTTCCATGTGAACTTTGCGGCTGGATTTCCGGTAATCTTTTGCGTGGAAACGGACGGAAGAATGCGGGAACAGGGTTATGGAGGAACTGTCCGGAAGCATATAATCCACGGGGTGCGAGTAAGCCGTTACCTCCTTCCATGCTCCGTTTTCCCGGAAGCGGGGATAAATAAGGACTGCGACCAGAATGGCTGCCGCCATACCGGGAAGTATCCACCACAAGCGGAAGGATTTCCGTTCCTGTTCCGTTATCTGGTATTTCTCTTTAAAAGCCTTCAATGCTTTTTGCGTATCCAACTTGTTCTTCTGATAGTGGCGCAAGACAAAATGAAGGCATTTTTCATCCGTGGTTCTCATACTCTTTTATTTTGGTTTTCGTATTAATGACTGGGATTACAGACAAATTCACTATGCGGAATTTGTGAATATTAGTTAAATAAGAATGCGTAAACTTTCTGTGTCCCTTCCCGTATCAGTCGGAGCGCCTTGCTGATGTGGTTATCCACCGTATTTACGGAAATCTGGAACTTGGCGGCTATCTCCCTGTATTTCATGCCGTCGCGTTTGTTCAGCAGGAATATCTCCCGGCAGCGTTCGGGCAAGGCATCAATGGCAGTCCACATCCGCGCTTCCCTGACCGAACGTTCCTCCGCTTCCTCATCGCTCAACGTATCTTCAAAATCAGAAGGGGAAAGATTCGGATCATAAATCTCCTCCTTCTTCAGATAGTCCAGGCTGCGGTTGCGGGCAGTCGTATAAAGGTAGGCTTTGACATTTTCTATCTCGGCTCCACTGATACTTAATTTCTCCCACAAGGCAGAAAAACTATCTTGTACGATGTCTTCTGCAATATCCGTATCATGGACATAGTGCAGCACGTACAAGCATAACGAACGATAATGGTATTTAAATGTTTCGTCTATGTCTATTGTAAATTTATTCATACAAATAGGCTTATTATTCTGTGTGTCTACATAAAAGGACACAAAATAAGGCAAAATTCACTATTTCATATTGTTAAAGAAATATAACGTACCCCTTTCCCATATACACATGGTGGAAAACATCACGGGGTTTCCGCACTTTCCTTTCCGTTTTTCCACATTCTTTCTTTTTTTCCGTCCTATATCTATCGGAAAATAAAAAATACGTTTATGGAAGAAAAAGAAGTTGCGCAAGGTTTATTTGATGGTGGAGTTCGGAAAACCTTTTGCGGTAAAAAGGAGATGTATGTAGCCCTCATGGCAGAACCAACTTTTTCGCAGTTCTCCAAGTTCATGCCCGTATCCAAGAAAGACGAGGTATCGGCTATGAGAACGCTTGTCAAGGACTGCTTCATCGAAGGTGACCACGAACTGGTAAATAATAATTTCCGGTTCCTCTTCGGCTTGATGGGACAACTCACCGACTTATTATCACCCGCTAGAGCACGCTCATAAATTAATAGAATGTTGGGCGGTACGTGACGACCAGCAACATCCGGCAACAGATGATTTACGCGCGTCACTACTTTCCCGGCGTCAACCAACATAAGGTGACGGACGAGGAGCCCGAACAACTTTCGGAAGAAGTACTCTGACTGTACGAACAGGTGATAATAAGTCAAATAAGCTAAGAAATAATAAAAATGTTAAATCTTCATCCTTTAGAATGTACAATTAAAGACAACGACCATATTCCTGACTTATTGCTTATAAAATATTGAGGAATAATTAGTTGTAAATACATTTCATGACTTCCGGGTGTGCAAACAGGCCATGCTGTGTATTCGGGAGCGTATGGAGGATAAAGGTCATCTTTTCCGGGAAGAATTACTAGGCAGTCTGCTTACCGCCCATATTCTCGATCTCTACGACATCCATGCACGCAGACAGGAGGCGGTCCGACTGTCGGAACATATCACTTTTCTGCTGCGGAAGTTCATCGAATTGTTGTATAATGGCGAATATATCCGTCACCGTAGTCTTGACTTTTATGCTTCCCGACTTTGCATTACTCCTCATCTGTCTCTTATACACATCTGACGCTGCCGACGACTAGTCGAGTGTAG
>ERZ1027245.839-NODE-839-length-10921-cov-4.370053_pt1 | contig 10921 bp, 9 predicted proteins | sample MGYA00519475_ERZ1027245 | MGnify/ENA primary metagenome ERZ1027245 (study PRJEB26926, sample SAMN06164723) | human gut metagenome | biome: ENVO:00009003; feature: ENVO:2100002; material: ENVO:00002003 | host: Homo sapiens | place: USA | collected 2012 ... | reverse complement strand
CTACACTCGACTAGTCGTCGGCAGCGTCAGATGTGTATAAGAGACAGTTGTAATATCAATTGAGGTGACATCGTTGGGATCCTCTGAGGTCAGCGAAATGCTCTCGCTGCTGTCCTCATCGGATACTGCGGAAGAGGATGACTCCTCTGCCGGCGGATTTTTCAGCAGGAAAAACGATGCCGTTCCCAGTGCTGCCACCAATACGACGCCGCCGATGATTCCCAGCGTTTTTTTACGCATGATGCTCCATCCTTTCGGTTAACGATAACGTCTGCGGACTGCCACGATCACGCCGACAACCACAACAGTCAGCGGGATCAGGAATACGACAACCAGACGAATCACTTTCAGCTGTGTTGCTGTTGCCGTGATGGAAGTCTGTGTCAGATCCTTGGATGCCACAACGATGCTGTCTTCCTTGCCGCAAACAGAGTTCAGCAGGCCGACGAAATATTCTGCGTTGTTGTACGAAGAGTTCTGCACCAGGTTAGCGTCCAGCATGGACATAGAACCCAGCACGATCACATCGCTCTCGATGAACGAATCGCCGGTGGACTGCTGGTCACGGCACAGCGCCATGACGGTGTTTGCACCGTGGGGTGCTGCGTCCTTGTCAAACGAAGTTGTGGTAGTGGTGTTCTCGGTTGCAGCCTCAGTCGCTGCCTCCGTTGCCGCCTGGGTCTCACCGTCTGCCGCAGTGCTGTCTGTGCTGTCGGTGTTATAAGTCTTGGGCGAAAGCGGATAGCAGTAAGAGGTCTCCGAGGAGGTCAGCAGGGATGTTACGGTTCTGCCGTTGTTGGCAGTCAGTGTCTGGATGGAACGTGCCATCGGTGCAACGATAGGCAGGCTGGTGTTTGCCAGATGTCCGTTATAGTCCTCGTCGTCCGTTACGGTTACGACCGGGGCAACAAAGCTGCTGTTGCTGTTCTGGGACAGCAGGATGTTTACCTGCTGGTTGGAACTGTTGTTCTCGTCAATGACAGAGCTGTAGTCCACCTGTACGTTCCACTCTTTCAGAAAAGCGTCCAGATTCGGGGTGGATGACTGGGTGTAGTCTGCGATGTAAACCAGCTGCTTGCCCAGGTTGCCGTCATTATACATGAAGTCCTGGAGTTTCTGGATGGAATCCATGGTCAGGTCGGTTTTCGGCGCAGGCAGCACCAGAATATCATAGGTCGCAGTGTCCAGCTCATCGGTCATCATGTCCAGACGCTTGACATCATAGCCGTTTTCGTCCAGCAGATTTTCCATAGCATAAAATGCGTAGGTGTTGGGGTCTGCACTGGAACTGGTCTGTGCGAAGATGGGAGAGCCGTTGCTGGTCGCCAGAATGCCCACGGTCTTGGGGTTGGAGTCGGTCACATTCATGATGCCGGAAGTCAGCGTCTGCTCGCCCTTGAATGCGGTGATGCAGTCGGAGAAGCTTGCCATACCGTACTGATAGTACTGATACTTCTGCTGATCGACTTCAAACATATCGGTCTGGGTGTTGTACACCTTGATACGCTTGCCGCTGTTGATGATGACCTGTCCGGACTGGATCGAACCGCCGTACAGTTCCTGGTACTTGGACAGCACATCCGGATCCTTGGTGGTGTCAAAATAGGTGACATTGATGCGGTCAGAATAGCCCTGGTACTTGGACAGTGTTTCAGCGATCATCTTGTTGTATTTGTCAGAGGTAAATGTCGCCTCATCGGAAGAGATGGCAACATCTACATCCTTATCCAGGTTGCGGATGTAGTCCAGTGTCTCGTCGCTGATCTCATACAGGTTTGCGGTAGTGAGATCCAACTTTGCGTTCGGAAAACGCTTATCCAGCTGGGTAACGACCACGTTGACCAATACGACAACTGCAACAAAGATCACGGTAATGGCAGTCGCCAGACCGCCGTATTTCAGCTTTTTCCGGTTTTTCAGCTTTTTCTGCTGTTTTTCCAGAGAAGCCTCGGTTGTTTTTTCCTTTTTCTGATTTTCCATGGGTGATGTCCTCCTCTCAGCTCCAGCGCCGTTTTTCGAACACACGTACAGTAAAGAAATTAAAGATCACTGCCGTGCTGACATAAAACAGCACACTGGCCGGATCAAACAGACCCGCAGTAAAATCATAATATCTGGTATAGAACGACAGCGCATTCAGCACTGTGGGAACTACCGGAACGCTCTCTGCATAACGAGCCACCACGTCGATCAGTGCCAGCGCCAGCAGAACGATCATGCCTACCACCGCAGCAACGACCTGGTTTTCCGTCAGAGACGAGATGAACAGGGTCACTGCGATAAATGCTGCGCCCAGCAGGAACAGCGCCAGAATGTTGGAGATCACGATACCCCATGCCACTGCCCCGAAAAAGCTCAGGATCAGCGCATAGACGAAGATGATCGCCAGGCCAATGGTGTACAGGGTGAGCGCTGCCAGATACTTGCCCATGACGATGCCGCCGATGGACACTGGTGCAGTCAGCAGCCCCTGCTCGGTTTTCTGTTTCTTTTCCTCACTGAACAAGCGCATGGTCAGTACCGGAATCAGAATGGTTACGATAAAGAACAGACTGGTGAACAGGTTGGACATATCTGTGGTAGACATCGCCAGGGATGAGCCAAAGAAGAAGTAGCCTGCTGCCAGATAGAACACTGCCAGAAATACATAGGCAATGCTGGAGGTGAAAAACGCCCCGATCTCACGCCGATAAATGGCACCCATTACGCCTCGCCTCCTTCTTTTGTCTCTGCCGCATCTGCCGGCTGTTCGTTTTCCGTTTCTGCCGGTGCAGTTTCCTGCTGCGGTGTTTCTGTTTTCTCCGGTGCAGATGCTGCTGCCGGTTCACTCTTTTTGGCGGCGGACAGCTTTACGCCCTCGCCCATAGTGATCTTCAGGAACGCATCCTCCAGCGTCATTACGCCCAGATCCATCTTATAAATGTACCATCCGTGGGACTCGACCATCTGGTTCAGCGCCGGGCGAATGTCTGCGTCCGGCTTTGCCTCGATCTCGAATTCGAAGATGCCCGGTTCCCGTTCCATGTCGGCACGCACCTTGGTGACATCTTCCAGCCCACGAATCGCCTGCAGGACCTCGTTTTTCGGTCCGTTGATGCGAACCACCAGACGATTGACACCGGAAACTGCCTTGGACAGGTTGTCAATGGTGTCATTCGCAGCGATCTGACCATGGTTGATGATGACCACACGATCGCAGACTTCCTGCACCTCGGTCAGAATGTGAGACGACAGGATCACGGTGTGCTTTTTGCCCAGCTTTTTCACCAGGGTACGGATCTCGATGATCTGTTTCGGGTCGAGACCAACGGTAGGTTCGTCCAGGATCAGAATCGGCGGATTGTTGATGAGCGCCTGTGCCAGACCCACACGCTGCCGGTAACCTTTGGACAGGTGCTTGATGACTCTGCCGGAAACGTCGCTGATCCGGCAGAGATTGCAGACGTCCTTCAAATGCGAGCGCCGTGGCAGCTTGCACTTTTTCAAGTCATAGACAAAGTTCAGATAGCCCATGACGGTCATATCCAGGTACAGCGGCGGCAGCTCCGGCAGATAGCCGATCTGTGCCTTTGCCTTGATCGGATCTTCCAGAATGTCGATGCCGTTAATCAGTGCCTGTCCGGATGTGGAGCTGATATAGCCGGTGAGCATATTCATGGTGGTGGACTTTCCGGCGCCGTTCGGTCCCAGAAGTCCCAGGATCTCACCGTCCTCTACGGTAAAGCTGATGTCGTTGACCGCCAGCTTATCCCCGTATTGTTTCGTCAGATGTTTGACTTCAATCATCCCTGTGATTGCCTCCTTCTGCTGTATGCCGAGCCTGCGGTCTCTCCGAAACGAAAAAATCCCGGCGCTCCGGCACACAAAAACTAGCTATAGTTTATCATCCAATTGTGATAATGACGTGATAGTCTTACGAAAGATGGCAATCTTATGCGGAGAGCGCATCAATTGCCTTGCGGATACGAGCCAGTGTGTCCTCCTTGCCCAGGATCGCACACAGCTCTACGCCGCCGCCCGGTGTAAACTGCTTGCCGGAAACGGCGGTACGCAGCGGCCACAGCATCCAGCCGTTCTTTACGCCCAGGTCTGCGATCTTTGCGAACAGTGCCTCGTGGATATGCTCCACATCCCACTCGCTTACGCCTTCCAGCACTGGCAGCGTCTCCTTCAGTGCATCCAGTGCAGTCTCCGGCGTGGTCTTCATCTTCTTGTGACGGTACATCTCCAGATCGTACTCCGGCATTGCGTCAATGAAGTCTACCTGCTCCGGAATATCCGAAAACACTTCGGTACGGTTCTGCAGAACGCTGCACAGCAGTGCCATGTCGATATCCGTGCGCTTTACGGTCTCACGGATGTACGGCTCAGCTGCCTTGGCGAACTCTGCCGGATCCATCTTGTGCACATATGCGCCGTTGATGGCACGGAGCTTCTTGTCATCAAAGATCGCCGGCGACTTGCTGATGCCGCTGATCTCGAACGCTTTTTTCAGTTCGTCCATGGAGAAGATCTCCTGCTCGTTATACTCACCGGACGGCGCCCATCCCAGCAGTGCAATAAAGTTGATGACTGCCTGGGGCAGATAGCCCTTTGCCATCAGATCCTGGAAGGATGCGTCGCCGTTTCGCTTGGACAGCTTGTGGGTCTTGTCCTTCATGACCGGTGCGCAGTGTACATATTCCGGCACATCCCAGCCGAATGCCTGGTACAGCAGGTTGTACTTCGGTGCAGAGGACAGATACTCGTTACCTCGTACCACGTGTGTAATACCCATCAGATGGTCGTCTACTACGTTGGCAAAGTTGTAGGTGGGCATTCCGTCTGTCTTGATGAGAATCTGGTCGTCCAGGGTGCTGTTTTCTACGGTAACATCGCCATAGATGTCATCGTGGAAGGTCGTCGTGCCGTCCAGCGGCATCTTCTGGCGGATGACATACGGCACGCCTGCGTCCAGCTTTGCCTGTACCTCTTCCGGAGACAGGTCACGGCAGTGGCGGTCGTACATCGGTGCAATGTGCGATGCCTCCTGGATCTTGCGCACTTCGTCCAGACGCTCCTTGTCACAGAAACAGTAGTATGCGTGGCCGCTCTTGACCAGTTCTTCCGCATAGGACTTGAACATTCCCATGCGCTCAGACTGCACATACGGACCAACCGGGCCGCCGATGTCCGGGCCTTCGTCCCAGTTCAGACCGGCAACACGCAGGGTGTCATAGATCACGTCAACTGCGCCTTCTACATAGCGCTCCTGGTCGGTATCCTCAATTCGCAGAATAAAATCGCCGTCCTGTTTCTTGGCAATCAGATAGGCATACAGTGCCGTCCGCAGATTGCCGATGTGCATATAGCCCGTCGGACTGGGCGCAAATCTGGTTCTTACTCGCTTGTTCATTGCTTTGAACTTCCTTTCGCATTTTTGTCTTGACAGCACCGCTGTCTCTATTCAGAAAAGAGTTGTCTGCTCTTATAGGTTTTTATGATTCTTCAGCCATTCCCGGCACTGCTCCTGATCCCGTGCGATCTGCCCGTACAGGCTTTCCACATCCGGAAACTTTCGTTCGTCACGCAGAAAATGCAGCAGCTCCACCCGGCAGGGCTGTTCGTACAGATCACCGGAAAAATCCAGCAGAAATGTCTCCGCCGCCGGTGCCTGGGCATCTGCCACCGTAGGCTTTACGCCCACATCGGTGATGGAATCAAAACTGCCCTGGGGCGTGTGCGTCCGGGAAACATAAACCCCGTACCTGGGGACAAGCTGTCCCGGTGCAAAGGGAATATTGATGGTGGGGACTGCCCTGGTGCGTCCCAGCGCTGCCCCGTGGACAACGCTGCCGCTGATGCGGTACGCCGTCCCCAGCATTCCGGCTGCGGTCTCCGGCTCGCCCCGACGGATCGCATCACGGATCGCCGTAGACGAAATTTTCTCGCCGCCGCAAAACACCGGGTCGATCTGATGCACGGCAAAGCCCATCTGCCTGCCGAATTCCCGCAGACTGTCGATGTTCCACGCCGCCTTTGCGCCAAACCGAAAATCACCGCCGCAGAACACCTCTCTGGCGTGGAGCAGTTCCACCAGCACCTGCCGGCAGAACGATTCGCCGTCCAGGGCGCAGAGTTCCGAAAACGCCGGGCAGTATACGCCGTGGATGCCGCAGTCCTGCATCAGTTCCGCTTTCTGGGCATCGGTATAAAGGTAGGTCAGCGGCACGCCCTGCTTGACCGGGACGGAATCTGCCGCAAAGGTGAATGCACACGCCATCAGCCCCTGCGCCGCCGCACATTGTGCCACAGCACCCAGCACAGCACGGTGTCCCAGATGAACACCGTCAAAAAATCCCAGCGCCACGGCACTTTCCTGTGCCAGCGGTGCAGTGATGCGCCTCAGCTTTTCCAAGCCCGTTTCCGCCTTTCTACTTCATATTCTTTCCCACACGCAGTTCGTCGCTTTTCCGGTCGGTCTGCGCCGTGCCGAAAAAGCAGCCGTCTGCGCCGTAGACCCGGTATTGTTCCTGATCCGGCAGGATGCCCTCCACACGGCTCAGCGCCAGTTTCACGCCGTTGCCGTAAAGAGCGGTCTGCTGTTCTGTCAGATGCAGTGCCGGCAGCGCCGCAAACAGCCGGTCGGTGGGGATCAGATGCTCTGCCAGTGTTCCCATCCGGCAGAACTCTGTCACCTGCTCAAACGTATAGCACTGTTCCAGTGTGAAACCATGCGCCATCGTCCGGCAGAGCGCCGTCATCACAGCGCCGCCGCCCAGCGCCCTGCCGATATCCGACAGCAGGGTACGGATATACGTTCCCTTGCCGCAGGTCACCGACAGCACCGCCGTCTGCTTTTCCTCGTCCCATTCTTCCAGGGTGATGTCATCCACCTGCACCGTCCTCGCCGGGCGGTCGATCACGACACCCTTTCGTGCCAGCTCATAGAGCCGCTTTCCCTCGACGGAGACCGCCGAATACATGGGCGGGATCTGCTGGATCTCTCCCAGAAACCGGGGAATTACTTCGTCCAGCATTTCCTTTGTCACGTGCATCTCCGGATACGCCGCTGTCCGGATTCCCCACACATCTTCGGTGTCGGTCTCCCAGCCGAACTGTACCGCCGCACGATACGACTTGGTCTGATCCGGCAGGATATCGCAGGCACGTGTTGCCTTTCCCACCAGCACCGGCAGCACACCGGTCGCCATCGGGTCCAGCGTCCCCGTGTGTCCCAGCCGCCGCATATGCAGAATACCACGCAGCTTGCCGATCACGTCAAAGGAGGTGAATTCCGTGGGCTTATTCATGCAGAGTACACCCTGCACTGTGTCCAGATTCATGCGTTGCTCCATTCTTTTTGCACTGCATCCAGCAGGATGTTGCGCACTTCGTCAGCGGTGCCGCAGACCTGGCATCCGGCAGCCTTCACATGACCGCCGCCGCCCAGGCGCTGGCAGATGGCGGATACATTGACCTTATCCGCCGACCGCATGGAAATGCGAAACTTGCCGGGTTCTTTTTCCTTCATGGTAATGCCGATCTCAGCGCCTTCGACCTGGAGCGGAAATCCGGCGATGCCCTCCAGCTCTGCCTCATCCACCTGGAACTTCCGCAGAAACTCCTGGGAGACGCAGATCAGGATGCACTTGTCATTCAGATAGCGCTCCATATGGTCGATAAGCAGCTTATCCAGCTGGAGTCTGCCGAAACTCTTCACGGCAAACATCTCCCGGTTGATCCACGCATAGCGCACATCCGGACACATCTCCATCAGCGCAGCCACAGCCCGGTGGGTTTCCGGACCGGCATTGTCATACTGAAAACAGCCGGTGTCTGTCGCCATGCCGGTATACAGGCACAGCGCCATATGATCGGTCATTTTCACCGGAAGGATGCGGCTCAGCCGATAGAGGATCTCACACGCCGCCGATGCCGCACCATCCAGGAGACGTGCCTTGGCATAAGGGACGTTGGAAACATGATGATCGATGCACAAGTCTACCCGGCTGCCGTAGTGTTCCTGGACGCTGCTGCCCAGCAGCTTGGCGTCTGCCACATCCACGGCAATGATGCACTGCGGTTCAAAATGCGCCGCTGTGCCGTCCTCTTCCGGCAGCATAAACTGATATCGCTTCGGGATCTCGTCATTGCACAGCACCACGGCACGCTTGCCCAGCTGGTGCAGCATCTCTGCCAGCGCATATCCGGCGCCGATGCAGTCTCCGTCCGGGCTGCGGTGAATCAGAATATACGCATCTTCGCATTCCTTGAGCCATGCGGCAGTCTTTGCCAATGTCAGTTCCTGCATCACGTTCACTCCTTTTCTGTGCTGTCATCCTCCGGGATGTCTTCCACTGCCGGCTGGATCTGGTGCAGCATCCGGTCGATCTCTGCGCTGTGTGCGATGGAATCATCTGCCACAAAGTGCAGCACCGGGCTGCGGCGGATCTTCAGACGGTGCAGCAGTTCACGCCGGATATAGCCGGCGGCGCTGTCCAGTCCCTTGCAGGATTCCTTGGCGGCATCCTTGCCGGAAAGACTGGAGACGAAGATCTTGCAGTCCGAAAGATCCCGGGACAGCTCTGCACGGACCACCGTCAGCATCGGGTCGATGCGTGGATCTTTGAGTTCCCGCAAAATCGCTGTCATTTCCCGCAGGATATCCTCTTCGGTGCGGTTTGCTTTGAAGTTTGCCATGCTGTACGGCTCCTTTCTGTAAACGATAAACAGCACATCCTCCGAATCCTCTTCCGAAGTGCTGTCTGTATCGGATTAGTCTCTGTATTCTTCCATGATGAACGCCTCGAAGATGTCGCCTTCCTTGAAGTCACGGAACTTCTCCAGAGTGATACCGCACTCATAGCCTTCGCCGACTTCCTTGGCATCATCCTTGAACCGTTTCAGGCTGGACATCTTATCCTCAGCGATCACGATGCCGTCACGAACCACACGGATCTCGCACTGTCTGGTGACCTTGCCGCTGAGCACATAAGCACCGGCAACTGCACCGACATTGGAGATCTTATAAACCTGGCGCACCTCGATGCGTCCCATAACGACCTCACGGTATTTCGGTGCCAGCATACCCTTCATTGCGGTCTCGATCTCTTCGATCGCATCATAGATGACACGGTATGTGCGGATATCTACCTTATCCCGGGCTGCGATCTCTTCTGCGGTCTGATCCGGACGCACGTTAAAGCCGATGATGATCGCATTGGATGCACTCGCCAGCATAACGTCGCTCTCCTTGATGCCGCCGACGCCGCCGTGGATCACACGGACACGAACTTCCTCATTGGACAGCTTTTCCAGGGACTGAGTCACTGCCTCAACAGAACCCTGTACGTCTGCCTTTACGATCAGAGACAGTTCCTTCATTTCGCCCTGCTCGATCTGGCTGAACAGGTTATCCAGCGTTACCTTCTGGTATTCGTTGAACTTCGCCTGCTTTGCCTCGTGCTTTCTCTGCTCAACCAGTTCTCTTGCCAGACGCTCATCTTCAACAGCATTGAATACATCGCCTGCCTCCGGCACTTCTGCCAGACCGGTGATCTCTACCGGAACGGATGGGCCGGCAGTATGCACGGTCTTGCCCTTGTCGTTGGTCATAACACGAACACGGCCTACCGCAGTGCCTGCGATAATGACATCGCCGGTGTGGAGTGTGCCGTTCTGTACCAGCAGAGTTGCGATCGGGCCACGTCCCTTGTCCAGACGAGCCTCCACAACCGTACCCTTTGCACGGCGATCCGGATTGGCTTTCAGTTCGCTGGTCTCTGCAACCAGAAGGATGTTCTCCAGCAGTTCGTCGATGCCCTCGCCGGTCTTTGCAGAAACCGGAACGCAGATCACGTCGCCGCCCCACTCTTCGCATACCATGCCGTACTTGGTCAGTTCTTCCTTGACACGATCCGGGTTTGCGCCTTCCTTATCCATCTTGTTGATGGCAACGATCACAGTGATGCCGGCAGCCTTTGCATGGTTGATGGACTCAACGGTCTGCGGCATGATGCCGTCGTCTGCGGCAACGACCAGGATGGCAATATCGGTGATGTTTGCACCTCTTGCACGCATGGCAGTGAACGCTTCGTGTCCCGGCGTATCCAGGAATGTGATGTCCTTGCCCTCATATCTTACCTGGTATGCACCGATATGCTGTGTGATGCCGCCAGCCTCGCCTGCGGTAACGTGTGCATTCCGGATGCGGTCCAGGATAGAAGTCTTACCATGGTCAACGTGACCCATAACTACAACAACTGGGCAGCGCTCTTCGGTATCCTCGGCGTCGTCATCCTCGTCGATCAGACGGTCTTCGATGGTCACGATCACTTCGTGTTCTACCTTTGCGCCCAGTTCCTCTGCCACCAGAGATGCGGTGTCGAAGTCGATTTCCTCATTGATGGTAGCCATAACGCCCAGCATCATCAGCTTTTTGATGACCTCGGTCGCAGTAACTTTCAGACGGGTCGCCAGTTCACCCACAGAGATCACGTCCGGGATGCGGACACGCAGCTGCTGCTTTCTGGCACGCTCCAGCTCCAGACGGCGCAGCTTATCCTGCTCTGTCTCACGCTTGTTGGAATAGCGCTGCTTGTTGCGCTGTGCAGACTTCTGGTTGATCTTCTGCTTTTTGGTGGAATACTTGTCGTTGGTGTATTTATTTGCCGGAGCAATCTGCTCATAGCGCTGGTTATACTTATCCAGATCTACATAAGAGCCACGGGTATCGACAGTGCGGCGCTTTTCTGTGGTAATGCTGTCCGCAGATGCCATCTCCACTTCTACATGGAGACGCTCGCCGTGTTTCTGTGCCTTTGCCTGCTGCTTTTTGGGCTTTTCATGCTTCGGCGCATTGTTCTGCTTGGGCTTAGCTGTTTCCGCAGCTGCCGGTTTCTTTTCTGCCTGTCTCTTATACACATCTCCGAGCCCACGA
>ERZ1027245.813-NODE-813-length-11125-cov-5.202800_pt1 | contig 11125 bp, 9 predicted proteins | sample MGYA00519475_ERZ1027245 | MGnify/ENA primary metagenome ERZ1027245 (study PRJEB26926, sample SAMN06164723) | human gut metagenome | biome: ENVO:00009003; feature: ENVO:2100002; material: ENVO:00002003 | host: Homo sapiens | place: USA | collected 2012 ... | reverse complement strand
CTAGTCGTCGGCAGCGTCAGATGTGTATAAGAGACAGGTTTTATACCTCATATCAAAGTTAGCATTTCACTTTTAGTATACCATAAAACAATCCCATTCTCATTCTATATATTTTATCCTCAACGATGAAAAGATGTGTCTGCACACATCTCTTCCATCTTATTATTTTCAATGTTATAAGTTCTTAATAAAATTCAAATCCTGTTTCCGTAATGCCTTCTGTAACTTTTCGTTCTTTCTCTTCAGTTCCTTATTTTCTCTGCTCAGAGCTGCCACCTTCTGGTTCAACAGTTCAATCTGTTTTTCCATCGCCATGTTCAGAATTTCTCTTCTTGGATCTATCATTCCGGCCTGTTGCTCTACTGCTTGGTTCAATGTATCCCGGACGGTTGGATTTTTATAAAAGAATCCTCTCGACAATCCAGTTTTCTTCATCAGCTTTGGAACGCTGATACGTTCTTTATTTGCCAGCATATCTTGTATTGCTTGCAATGCCAGTTCAATTTTCTCTTTACTTTTTCTCTGATTTTCCTCAATCATCTTGTCGTATTTGCTCATATTCTTCACCCCATCTTGCCAGACTCATATATATGATGTCACTCATCCTCTGTCTTACTTCTCTGGTTTCGTCTGCCATTCTTTGATTGCTCATTTTCCGGTAATGCTGTACATTATTCAGTCTTTTATGCCCCAATAGTCTCGCTATCGTCCAGTCATCCAGATGCATTTCTGTAAGTTTGACGCCATAGTAGTGCCGGAACATGTGCGTTCCAAACCCGAATAATTCGCCATGATCATCTTTCAACTGCTTTTCCTGTATCATGGACATGACTTTTGTTTTTATAGCCATATACTGCATCGGGCGGTCAGGTTCTTTTTCATTAACAAATATGTATTCTGTATCACCGAACTTTTCCTGTGTATATTCAATAGAACTCTGTAACAGTTTTGCAAGTTCTTTACTGATCGGTTTTTTATATCTTTTAGTTTTAACTTGATATATTTCAATCATATCTTGGCCATTTTCTCTCGTCAGACAATCTGGTCTCAGTGTAAGGGTATCTGATATCCTAGTTCCAAGCATCTGATGTATCAGAAGACATCTTGCAATCTGTACATCCATCTGTGTAATTTCCGCATTCAGTCGTTTCATTTCATCATCAGAATACACTCTAAATTCTGCATTTACTTCCGGTGGAATATCCGTATTAATAAATAAATGCTCCAATCTTTCATAGCTGTAAATTTTTCCGATTGTCTCTAACTGTCGTCTTAATGAAATTACATAAGAACTATTCGCACTATGGGAAGTATCTTTTGTTGACAGATGTATCAAAAATTCTTCCAGCACTTCTCTGTCTATTTCACTGCAACTTTTTATTTTGGAATACTCTTTTTGGAGATATTCTGAGAATATCCTCATTATTGTCAGTTCTCCCTGTACAGTTCCTATTGCTTCATACTGTAGATTCATATAAACAGCTTTCTTACATTCTTCCCTGATATCTGGCTGATATATTTTTCTGAAATCCAGTGTTTTTACATTATAAATTGGATTGGATCTGATTTTAATATCCAGATTTTTTAGTTCCCAAACATCTTTTTCTATCTCATCCCGTAAATCTTCTGGCTCTAAAAATTTCAGTACGTTTCTGAAATATAATATCGTCACTGCTTCGCCATAGCTTACTGTACCATACACACTCTTCTTTTCTTTTACAATAGTTATTCCCTGTTCTAACATCCAGCCTTTTAAAAGTGATATCCATTTTTCTGGATTTCTATCTCCAAGGCTTTTGATTCTCCGATTTATTCTGCTGTTCAAAAACTTTGCAATATGATTATAAGCTGTTCGATCCTGAATCAATGCTCTAAACGTTCCGTTTTTGCAGCGATACATAATATAACCTCGAAACTCTTCCTTTAATTCTTGCGTTGGAAGCAACGTTAAATCAAATTTTCCATTATCCTTACGTGTCCCTGTTTCTTGTAAATTGGGGAAATCGCTGAAGTATATAATATCATTTTCCATCTTTTTCCTCTTTCTTTAGCCATGATGCTAAACTACTTCCTTGCATTTCAAAGAACTCATCATTTGCCTTTGCAATCCTTTGTGGCATATAATCAATATACTGTCTTGTCATCTCTTCATAAGTATGTCCAAGATAATCCCTGATACTTTGCAGTGATACATGACTGTCATAAAACATAGTTGCTACTGTATGTCGATAATCGTGTGATTGAAATAAATATTCTCCATTTGCAATCTTATTTTCCCGGCACGCTTCTATCATCTGAGTTCGGAATGTACCATATAGACAAGCACCACCTCTGCTGTTTTTAAAAATGAATTCTTCAGGCTGAATTTCATGTTTTTTCAAGTATACTTTCATAATCTGATAAAGTGCCTGTGGGATTGGAATCCTTTTATAATTCTTCATTTTGACCTGATACACCTGAATCCAATAATCCTCGCCCTGCTGATAATAACCATTTCCTTTCAATGTACACACTTCACTCGCCCGTAATCCTAGACACCACAGATGTAGGAACATACATCGTAATCGCTCTGGAAAAAGATATAATTTTTTCAAAATTTCCATATATACTGTTTCCTCAACGCTACGATCATGATGTACTACTACTTCTTTTTGTTGGAAATATTCAATTCGGAATGGCATTCTTGTAATATACTGTTTAACTTCCATGAATTTATAAAAATGACCGATACCGAAAATTCTTTCATTAAATCCCTTTGCCTGTATTCCCCGTTCTCGCAAGCCGTCTGCATACTTTTTTACTTCTGCGACAGTTGCATGAATCGCCAGTATCTTTTCTTGTTCCAGCAGTTCAATAAAATTTCTAATACATACAAATCTTCGTACAATCGTGCTGACGGCCTGTCCAGTAATTCCCAGTTCATATTTCATGTATGCCTGTAAAATTTCTCGATTCTGTATTTCCTTGACTTCCATAAAAGAAATGCTAATTAAGGATTTACTTTCGTCTATCCGATGTTTTCCAAGATGTAATCGTTCCAGATACCATACATTTGCTTCCCATTGGATCTGTTCCTGCTGCATAAACGCATCTCTTCTGCATTCACCTAAAATACTTCGTTGACTCGTTTCGGGAAAATTCTTTAAAATAGTTTTCACTTGTTCCATTTCCAGCAATCCAATATCCGTAATATTTAACTGAACACAAGAATCATAAAGAAGTTTTAAGGATTTTAACCTGACATTTCTATAAGCCTTAGACATTGAAGTATTGGCAATGATACGACTCAACGTATAAAAAATTTGTTTCTTTAAAACTTCTGAACAATTTTGTGTAAAATCCCACACCAATAGGTTTGTTTTATAAGAAGTTTCAAAGGTCTCAGCTATTTCCTTTTCCGGATAATACTTCAGAAAATAAATTTTATTTTGATATTTCCATTCATATATCCGCTTTCCATTTAGCGTCTGCATCTGTTGATAGATATGTTGTTGTTTTACCGTATCATATATTTTCAAATAGAAAGATACAATTTGTGATCGTATCTGTCCTCTTAAATATTGTTCATACGAATTTCGCAAAGGATAATCCATTTCTTCCAGATGCCAGATTTTTCTATCTGCCAAGAACTTTTTCAATTTGTTAATTCTTGAATCGCTTTTTATTCCAAGTGCATCAATTTCTGAATATAGTTCCTGCTTTTTCTTCTCAATATCTACTTCAGATTCTGTTATGTGTTCTGCCTGTTGCAATAAATATATAGGTATTTCTCACACCTCCCTACTCCAGCAGACGTTCCGCCCCATAAATAGCAGTGTGTTGTGCATAAAACTCATTACTTGCTTCTATCAGTTCATCATCCAGCCAGTCCAGATACTTTATAGTCGTATCCAAATGTTTATGCCCCAATGCCTGACTGATCATTTCCAGTTCCCATCCTGCCTGCTTTCGCATATTTGCAAAATAGTGACGTAACATGTGGGGTGTGATTTTAACTCCGGTTTTCTTTTCCATTCGGTCCAACATATCATATACACTGTCCACTCTTAATGGCTTTCCAATGTTCTCACCCATGATATTCACAAACAGGTAATCCTGATGTTGCAGGATTTTCCGATATTTTGCCAGATAATCCATGAGAAATTCAAACGTATCATTACTTATCTTGGCACTTCTGTATTCCGCATTTTTGGCTCTCGCTTCATTTTCATTATCTTCCCGGAAGCATACCCTTATCATGTGATTCCTATAATCAATATCTTTGACATATTTTACTCCCAGTAGTTCCCCAATTCTGTATCCGGTTTCTGCTAACATAAGTAACAGAAGCTGATCTCTTCGGTTCGTACAGGCCTGTAAAATTGTAATAATCTGATTTTCTTTTGCTGTTCTCCCACGATGTTCCTCTTCCTTCAGATAGGCTTTAAAAGAATGATTCCGCAGTACCTTTTTTACTCCCACCTGATTAACCGCTATAATCTGGTTATACGATAAGGTTTTGAGACTTCCGTACTGTTCATATTCTGCCTCTATAAATAAATAGAACCTGAACACATCTTTTAAGTATGCGTTGCAGGTTCCTTCATTCGGACACTTCTTTTCTCCAGCCGTTTGCTCTGTATGGTTTCCGGCTTTAAGCCAGTATAAAAATTCCACAAAGTGTTCTGTCTGTTTTTCATAATCTAACTGATAGACTTCTGTGAGTTCCATTTCTTTCTCTGCCATATATTTCATATAATAGCAGATTGAAAATGCTGTGCGTTTCACTGTATTTGGTGAACGTTTACATTTAATCTTATGCATTAGATATTTACTTGGCAGTTCTTCAATACTCATTGTTTCCAGATTTCTGATGAAAAAATATTTTTCTGTTCCATCTTTTATCGTTTCCACCTTGTATATCATAAGCTGCCTCCTTTCCTCTAACGCTATACACAGTATACCCACTTCATGCCGAAATAGCTATTCATCAATACCAACAATCCCACCGAAAACGCCCTTGAAATACCACCAAACTTTTCGTGCAAAATCTGCTTTTCCTGTAGCAGAACCACGAACGGTTACAGGTAGTATTCCACCCCTTTCCGGTTTCGAATAAAGTGCTGGACATCCTTGATGTCTTTTGCCATCTTACAGCTTGGAAGCGCACACATCACTTCCTCATGATACCTGCCGCCTTCTCCTGCACGCTCGTCTAAAATGGACACGACACAAGTATCTGTTTCGGTGCGGAGAGCCCGTCCGAATCCCTGTCTTAGTTTTTTCTGCATGTCTGGAACAATCACTGCCTGAATATAATCTTTCAGGCTGGCATATTCCTTCTTCTGTGCTTCACTGATGGGATCAGGAACAGCAAAGGGCAGTTTTACAATGATCAGCGAAGATACCATATCTCCAGGGAAGTCTACTCCTTCCCAACAGGAGCCGGCTGCAAAAAGAACAGCATTATCCATCTGTTTAAATCTTGTGATCTCTTCCGGTGAATGTCTCCACACCTCTATCATCGGGAACGGAATTTCATCCCTTAACATCTGGTAAACGTTTCCCATCAAATGATAAGATGTAAACAGCACCAGCGTATGCCCGTAAGTCGAACAGATTAGTGAATGGATATGGCCTGCTATCATCTCTGCCTCTTCCTGACTTCCTCTTCTGCATGTCTTCAAATCCTTTGGCAGATATAACAGACAGTTTTTCTGATATTCAAACGGGGAGTCTGCCACATATTCCCGGACTCTCCGCACTCTCTGTAATCCTGTCATTTTCCGAATGTGGGAAAATCCCTGTCCGGTTTTTAAAGTTCCGCTTGTCAGAATCGCTCCCATTCCTCTGCTCCATAACATCTGGTCCAGATACTGTGGAATCCGTCTGCTGGATGCACACAATATAATCCGGTGGTCATGGTCCTGCTTCAGATGCAGCACATACTTCTTATCCTGATGGAAAAAGCATTCCAGCACACTTCTGGTTTCTTCCAGCTTGTTTCTGATCCACTTTGGAATCTTCTTTTCTAATTTTTCTATGATCTTATTCATGGTCTGTATCCCCTCATATAAATACATTGCACACTCTTCTGTCATGTGGAATTCTTCTTTTATCCCATATCTGGTTCTGTGATTTTCTCCTATGATGTCCAGCACCATCCGGATCGTGCCGGACAGTTTTCTTATCTCCGGTCCTTGATATTCTTTTCCAAGATAAAAGCAGATTTCCCTAATATCGTCATAACACAGACTCTTCCCGAACATCTGCTTTGCCGCATCCGGCAGCTTATGTGCTTCATCTACAATCAATGCCCTGTAATCTTTCAATAACGGGCGGTAATCCTGCAGCCTGTGATAACCATCAGCCAGCAGATAATTGTGATTACAGATCTGAATGAACATTTCATTATCTCTGGAACGCTCCAGATACTGCTGATACCTGCATGAGCCTCTTTTCGGGCAGTCTCCCGAACAGAACTTCGGTACACTCACCATCCTTCTGTCAAACCCACTTAAGTTGGACACTTCGTCCATATCATAATGTTCTTTCAGCGACAGCAGAGCTTCTTTCTGCAACGCATTTTTGTTTTTCTCTTCGATTGCAACGATTCGTTGCTCCAACCTCTCATCGCAGACAAAATGTTCTTTTCCTTTTCGTATCACAGCTTTAATGGGAGCCTGAATCGTCCCGTTCTCCTGAAGAATCCGGGAGAGAAAAGGGATATATTCTGTAAGAATTGCTTTCTGGAGTGCAATGCTGGAAGTGGATATCACGACTGGACGCTGTTCATAAGGGGAACATCCTTCTGCAAGGAGGGAATATTTTCTCATCAGAACACAAGCCACCAGATAGGCATACGTCTTGCCGATACCGACACCCGCATCACACAGTGCTATGTTTCTTCCCAGCAGGTTATCCAGCATTTCGTGGCATAACATAATCTGTTCTTCCCTTACTGCCATTCCATGCTCCGGGAACAATACCCGGAAGATCATATCAATTTCACGATGCGCTCTTTTTAAATATTCTTTTGTGTAATACATAATTTGTTACCTGATATGCGTGCTGATACCACATCAATACGGCTGTAAAGGATTACTCCCTACAGCCGCATGTATCTGATATCAACGACACATTCTTCCTTGATTTCTTATACTTTTGATTTTTGGCGTTGTATTTGTCCTCGACTCCCCCATTGCCTTACGGGAACATTACAGGCGGATGCTTGGCATTGCACCGCTCATGGATTTTCTAAAGGTCTTGCTGATTACAACCCAAAGTCCATCCTCTGCTCACTGGCAGTTCCTATGTATCATTATCCCCTCGTAAGTGATCCTCGCAAAAGACCGCCACGGTCTTTGTTTCAGTTAAAGATGATTCGCTCAAAACAAAAACGCCACAAAAGAATTCTGTCTATTACTTCCTAATCTGATTTCTTCCATGCCCTTTTCATCTGTCCTCGCGTCTTCCTGCCACGCTTCTACTTACGGGAACGTACCTGTAATGCTGGTATGCGGTTGTCAAAGTACACTGGCAAAATTTACCTGCCTATTAAATAGCCGACGAAAAACGCCATAATTATTCAATTTTTGATAAATTTTTTAATTTTTTTCTCAAACGGTTTCTTTTGGTATAAATCGTCTGTTCTGCCATTCCCATAATCTTAGCAACTTCTCTTCCAGAATATCCCCATGTACTGAGTAAGAGGATTTCCAGTGTCTGATGCTCCGTTTCTTTCAATAGTTCATAGATTCGCTTATCACCTATGTGATCCAGAAGCTCCTTTACATCCCTTGCAAACAGCTCGCTGTCCTTTTCTTTTATGGAATCCATATCCTGCATCGTTTCATCCAGATGTTCCCGGTATCTGCGCTCTTCCAGAAAATCTTCCCGGTCCATCTGGCGCAGCTTTTGGATTTTCTCTTCTTCCATTCCCAGTTCACGCAGTTTCTTTTCTTCCTGTTTTTTCCAATAATTCCACTTTCGTTCTTCACTTGTCTTGTTATAAGCCATTTATCTTTCCTCCGATCTGATTTTTGATATAGAAATCAAATCGGAGCATGGCGGTGACCGGATAGGTACGTTATAATGTTCGAAAAATGTCGAAGAAAAAAATGCTGCAACCTCTTCGATTACAGCACTTTTTTCCATCTTACGTGAATATTTCTTGTTGGTTCATAGGAGATTCCTTCTTTTTCTCATAATGAATAAAAGACTCTTGTCATCCATTATTTATTATAATTTTTCTACTATTACAATAGCTTTTTTAACAAATTTTCTTGTCTTGGAGTTTAAAAGAAAGCTACCAGTTTTTTTCCTCTGATAGCTTTCCATTCATTCTTATTCTGTTGGGAACATCACTGCTTCCAGCTTACTCATCTCTGTATCCGAAAGACCATATTTTCCTGAATTATCTTTTTCCACGGATACTTTTACAGTAACAGCTTTCCCATAACTGTTCTTTTCAAGACTCTTCTGGATACTTTCTGTTAATACAGATGCAAAGACTTCCGGATCATTTTCATCCAATCCCTGCTTTATTTTTTCATTGCTTACCTCTGTAGAGCTTTGTTGCAATGTCTGAAATACATTGGATGGTTCAACTTGTACACTTACTGTATAGACTCCATCCTCTTCTTTCACATCTTGTACTTTGTATTTTGCCAGTTTCTTTACTTCTGTCAGTTTTTCCGCATAATCAGCAATTCCTTTATCCGTAATGTTATCGGAATCATCAAATTGCTGTTGGATGCTCTCATTAAAATCCTCTTCGATTTCTTTCTTGGCATCTTTTTCCGAGATTTCTAACAGATTTGCATAATCTTTATAATCTCCATGATAGTATGCATCAAGAGAACTTTGGACGTAGGATTTGGCATCGAAGTCTGGTTGTTTTGAACAAGCACTAATTCCAATACTTAACATTATCGTTCCCAAAATCATTAGATACTTTTGTAATTTTTTCATCCTGTTATCCTCATACTTTTACTTTACGAAAAAATCCACAAATTTTCCGGCTTTTGATGGCAGTTTAAATTTATATTCTTTCCCGTCATAATTAAAAGAAAACTTTCCACCAAACAATCCTGCCTTTCCTCGGATATTTTTCATATCGGGAATATGAATCTTTGCCAGTTGTTCACCATAAGAATTATCGATATTAGCTTTCTGAATATACAATACATCCTTGTACACGCTTAGAAGAACTAGCCCATTTATTGTTCCTATGACGCCTCCAATTCCTCCTTTGACCGATGCGTAAACATATATGCTCTTATCATCTAATACTTTTTCCTTAATTAGCCTTTCTATTACTTGATCTTCTTTCAATATTTACCACCTCATCGCATTTAAAAGCCAAAGTTAGCATTATCTAATTTTAGCTTTTAAATGTTTTATTTTTCTCTTACAGTATTATGAAAATTATAACTTATCAATTTCAATATCTGAGTGTATTTCCTTTGCGTCTTCCATTGCCTCATTTAAAACTGAAATCAGATCTCTTCCATCATTAGTAACAAAATAATTAGACAAATCAGTAATATCTGAACTGATATTATTTCCCCATGGCGGTGTCAATTTTAAATCTTCTGCATCCCATACTACATAAGATGGAGGAAATTTTTTCAGTTCTTTTTTTATTCTACCTAATTCTTCCATTCCTTCGTTTATATCTTGATTTTTTAAACGACCTTGATATAGTTCTTTCATCAATTTAGGATAAACACTCCCCCACTTTCCATTTTCCAGTCTAATACATATTGTTGAAAAAAATGCATGCAAAAAATCACTAGTTCCAACTTGATACCAATAATAGTCTACTTTAAATCCTACCGCCATCTTATCCTCCTTACTTCTTAAAGCGTACATCTAACAATGGATTTGCTGTTCGCAAATCATCTGCCAATTGCTCTATATTTTTCTTAGGTACATCTTGTCCTCTTATATCTATTATAACCGTTTGCAATGTGTCCTCTGGCAAATTATCTAATCGTTGATTATACTGTTTATTTATATTTCTTTTTAAGCTGCTTCTCCCACTTGATGTAGAAATATTATAATTTTTTATATCAATGCTATGCCCTTCTTTATACAAGTCTGGTCTAACACTTCCCTTTGTACCATATGGGACCTCCTTAACTATGCCATCCTCTTTTTTAAATGAAACTTGCTCCCTATATTCTGGGAAATCTTTAGCAGCATCTTTCTCTGATTGTCTCCAAGTAGGTCTTTTAATTTCGTTTTCTACTTTTGGCGTTGACACATACTCATTAGCACCTGACAGAATCATTCCTGTTCCAAAATCTGATGCAATAGATTTTACTGTCACATCTCTACCATGTGCCAAGTCGTCAATCGTACCAACTGCAGTATCCGCCGCATTCTCAATGGCACTCTTTGCTAATGGATTCTTCAGTGCTGATGAAGCAGTACTACTTGCCAAAGAACCTGTTGCAGCTCCAACACCACCTGATACAGCTCCACCAATTGTTCCCCACAAGAATCCATCGGCTGCACCTTGAATAAATCCTTCACCATTTGCTGCACTAGATAAACCACCTAGAACAGCTCCAGTTCCGCCGCCAATTAAAGCTCCACTAAATGCTCCGGCCGCAATTACTCCTGCAGCTCCACCTGTTACTATTGTTGCAATTCCAAGACCAGCTAAGATTGCTCCACCAGCTACTACTTTCTTTACGACATTCCAATCTACTTTTCCAAAAGCTGAAGAAATTCTATTTGTCGTAGTACACAGTTCTCTTTTAATTGTCTGGCGAATTTCTTTTGTTTTTTCTGATGCATAGGATTTAAAAGAGCTATATACTTTCTTAGCACCATTTCCGATGTAACTAAGACCGCCTTTTACTCCACCTTTGCTCACAGCTCTTATAAAATTCGATCCACTGGATACAATCTTCTGAGAAGCCTGTTTTGCTTTTTGTTTTACGGTATTTTTAGCTTTCTGTATTACCTGTTTTGGATGGGATACTGCATTTTTCACCCATTTAGCTGCCGCTTTTACGCCTTTTGCAACCGTTTTAACAACTTTTTTCGCTGTATTTACGACTGTTTTTACAACCTTTTTTGCTGCTTTCTTAGCTGCACCCTTAATCCCTGTCTCTTATACACATCTGACGCT
>ERZ1027245.793-NODE-793-length-11286-cov-5.060102_pt1 | contig 11286 bp, 9 predicted proteins | sample MGYA00519475_ERZ1027245 | MGnify/ENA primary metagenome ERZ1027245 (study PRJEB26926, sample SAMN06164723) | human gut metagenome | biome: ENVO:00009003; feature: ENVO:2100002; material: ENVO:00002003 | host: Homo sapiens | place: USA | collected 2012 ... | reverse complement strand
GATGACGTCGAGTCTCGTGGGCTCGGAGATGTGTATAAGAGACAGGTGTATATTTTCACGATGCAAAACAGGAGGGAACAGGCATGAAATGGTCCCTATTCGCACTTTGCATCGGATTTTGCATCGATCTGCTGATCGGTGATCCGCACGGCCTGCCGCATCCGGTGGCCGCGATCGGACATCTCATCTCACTGCTGGAACGGCTGTTCCGCCGCCTTTTTCCGAAGACGCCCGGCGGCGAGCGGGCCGCCGGAGCCTGTATCTGGATCCTGACGGTACTGATCGCTGCGGCCCTTCCGGCGCTGCTCCTCTGGGGCTGCGCGCGCGTGAGCGTCTGGCTGCGGCTGGCGGTGGAGAGCGTGATGTGCGGACAGATCCTCGCGGCGAAGTCGCTGCGGGACGAGAGCATGAAGGTCTATGCGGCGCTGAAGCATGGGAGTCTGGACGAGGCCAGACAGGCCGTGTCCATGATCGTCGGACGCGACGTGGCGCGGCTGGATGCGCGCGGCGTGATGCGCGCGGCGGTGGAGACCGTGGCGGAGAACACGTCGGACGGCGTGATCGCACCAATGCTGTTTCTGGCGATCGGCGGCGCGCCGCTCGGTTTTTTCTACAAGGCCGTGAACACGATGGATTCGATGCTTGGCTACAAAAATGATAAATATATGTATTTTGGCAGATTTGCTGCAAGGCTTGATGATGTGGTCAATTTCATACCGGCAAGAATCAGTGCATATCTGATGATTGCTGCGGCATTTATTGGTGGCAGGCAGTTTGATGGCAAAAATGCATACCGTATCTTTAAAAGAGATCGTTTCAATCACGCAAGCCCCAACTCAGCCCAGACAGAGTCAGTATGTGCGGGAGCTTTAAGGGTGCAGCTGGCGGGTGATGCAGTGTATTTTGGGAAGCTTGTGAAGAAAAAATACATAGGAGACGGTCTGCGTGAGATAGAGTACGAGGATATAAAGCGTGCAAACAGGCTGATGTATATTACTGCGTTTTTGTGTGAGCTTTTATCTGTGGCGGTTATGAGTCTTGTTTTAATATTGCTTTGAATATGTAAGAATTGATGGAGGACTTGAATGAAAAGCATCCATGGCGGTAACATATACAACAATAAAGTAAATATGGATTTTTCGGTAAATATCAATCCTCTTGGCATACCGCATTCTGTTAAAGAGGCTATGAGTGATGCACTTTCGTATGCAGACAGATATCCCGACATGACATGCAGTGGCCTTAAAAAAGCGATATCAGAGTATTTCACACAGCAAGGCTGCAGCATACAAAGCGAGGATGTAATTCCCGGAAACGGAGCCTCAGAGCTTTTTATGGCGATAGCTCATGCCATAAAGCCCCAAAAAGCAGTGCTTCTGGCCCCGGGCTTTTTCGGATATGAGCATGTGCTTCGTGCAGTAGGCTGTGATATCGGATATTTTCTGCTGGATGAGCAGAGTGAATTTTCTCCTGCTGCACGGCTGGATGCTTTAATGGATATGCTTACAGATGATACAGATATATTTTTTATCGCAAATCCAAACAATCCGACAGGGCGCCTTGCAGACCGCACTTTCATGAAGCAAATAATAGGGCATTGCAAAGAAAAGCATATTTATGTGGTGGCAGATGAATGCTTCATGGGCTTTTGTGAAAAAAATTATTCTGTTTTGTCACTTTTATGTGACTATGACAATCTGATTGTTGTAAGAGCCTTTACCAAGCTTTTTGCTATTCCGGGAGTAAGGCTTGGATATATGCTCAGTAAAAATGAGGCAGTAAGACAAAAGGTTCAAAGAAATCTGCCGGAGTGGAACGTGTCTGTCCTGGCACAGATGGCAGGAGATGCATGTATAAAGGAATCAGAGTATATTAAAGAAACGGCATCGTATGTGAGCGGACAAAGAAGGCTGCTGTCAGATGGACTAAAAAAGCTTGGCTTTAAGGTATATAAAAGTGATGCTGATTTCATACTGTTTTACAGCAAGCTTCCATTATATGATATACTGCTTAATAAGGGAATACTGATACGGGACTGCTCCAACTATGTGGGGCTTTCGGAAGGGTATTTTCGTGTGGCGGTAAAGACATTTGATGAAAATGTAAGATTATTGAAAGTGATAGGTGAGTGTATTGAAAAAAATTAAACAGTTAGAGCCGATGGAGATTGAAAAGAGGAGCTTTGAGATAATTTCACATGAGCTGTCTGAAATGCAGATTACGCTGCCTGCTGATCAGGAGATGATAACAAAAAGAGTCATACACACGAGTGCTGATTTTGATTATATACAGACGCTTAAATACTCTAAGGACGCCGTTGCTATCGCAAAAAGGCTGATATCAGAGGGCGCTGATATAGTGACCGATACCAACATGGCTCTTTCAGGCATAAATAAAAAATATCTGGCAAAATTCGGAGGACAGGCGCACTGCTTTATGGCTGATGATGAGGTCGCTCTTATTGCAAAGGAGAAAAAGACAACGCGCGCGGCAGTAAGCATGGAGTTTGCATCAAGGATAGAAAAGCCTGTAATTTTTGCGATAGGAAATGCACCGACAGCGCTTATAGAGCTGTACGATATGATAGAAAAAGGAATATATAAGCCTGCATTTGTAATCGGTGTGCCGGTGGGCTTTGTCAATGTGGAGGCAGCCAAGGAGCTTATTATGGAGACCGGAGTGCCATACATAGTAAATGTCGGACGAAAGGGCGGCAGTAATATTGCGGCTGCTATATGCAATGCGCTGATTTACAGTCTGGTTGATAGAGGCTGATGCATGAGGGTATTTAGTTGATTATGAGATACGGATTTACCACAGGAAGCTGTGCTGCGGCGGCATCAAAGGCGGCGGCATATATGCTTTTAACCGGAAAGGCTAAAAACAAAATAACGATTCAGACACCTAAGGGAATAGCTTACACGGCTGATATCACCGACATAAAAAGAAGTGAAAACGAGGTAAGCTGTGCCGTGATAAAGGATGGAGGGGATGACCCGGATGTGACCACCGGAGCCTATATATATGCTTTTGTACGTATTTTGCATTCAGATACATCTGCTTTGTGCAAAAAAAAGCAGGATTTGGTTATCATAAATATTGACGGTGGTGACGGAGTGGGAAGAGTCACCAAACCCGGATTAGACCAGCCTGTCGGAAACGCGGCTATCAATCATGTGCCGCGTGAGATGATTGAAAAAGAGGTAAGGGAGGTCTGTGAGCTTTTGGATTTTAAGGGGACACTTGACATCACAATCTCGGTTCCAAAGGGAAAGGAGCTTGCAAAAAAGACCTTTAATCCAAGGCTTGGGATAGTTGGTGGTATATCAATTCTCGGCACGAGCGGTATTGTTGAGCCTATGAGCTCACAGGCTCTTATTGATACGATAAGGGTGGAGCTTAGGCAGAGATATTCGTTTGGGTATGATTATGTGGCGGTTGCTCCGGGAAATTACGGTCTTGACTTTATGAAGGAAAGCTATGGCTATGATCTGGACAGGAGTGTCAAATGCTCCAACTTTATCGGTGAAACAATTGATATGGCAGCCGATATGGGCTTTAAGAGGATGCTTTTGACAGGGCATATAGGAAAGCTCATAAAGGTAGCAGGAGGCATCATGAACACTCATTCGAGGGAGGCAGACTGCAGGATAGAGCTTTTGATGGCATTTGCGTTTAAGTGCGGTGTAGCGCCCGAATACATAAAGAGCATTATGGACAGCCTTACGACAGAGGAGGCCCTGGCGGCACTTAAGGAAAGCGGCAGGCTGTATGAGGTAATGGATTATGCAATGGAGCGCATATGCTTTTATCTGGATAAGAGGGCAAAGGGCAGACTTGAGATAGACTGTATCATGTATTCAAACGAATTTGGTGAGCTTGCAAAAAGCAGAAAGGCAGAAAAATGGTTTACTTTGTTGGCGCAGGAACAGGCGCAGCAGATTTAATAACAGTACGCGGAATGCGTCTTTTACAAAAGGCAGATGTGATAATTTATGCGGGCTCGCTTGTTAATCCAGAGCTTTTGGACTATGCCAGGGAGGACTGTGAAATATATAACAGTGCAAAAATGACACTGGATGAGGTCATCGCAGTCATGAAAGCTGCTGAGGCTGACGGAAAAATGACTGTGCGCCTGCACACGGGAGAGCCAAGCATATACGGCGCAGTGCGCGAGCAGATGGATGAGCTTGATACTCTTTTAATACCATATGAGAGCTGTCCGGGCGTGAGCGCGTGCTTTGGTGCTGCTGCATCGCTCAACATTGAGTACACGCTCCCCGGTATTTCCCAGTCGCTCATCATCACACGCATGGAGGGGCGCACGAAGGTGCCACCTAAGGAGAGCATAGCAAGCTTTGCCTCACACCACGCTTCCATGGCGATTTACTTAAGCACCGGGCTTTTAGGGAAGCTTACGGAAAGTCTTACTGAGGGAGGATACGCGGCAGAGACACCTGCTGCAATTGTATACAAGGCAACCTGGCCACAGGAGGAGGCATACGTGTGCACTGTCGCTACACTGGAGCAGACTGCGAGAGAGCACAATATCACAAAGACAGCGATTGTGCTTGTGGGGGATGTCATAGCTCACCGGCATTACGAGAAATCAAGACTTTACGCACCGGATTTTTCGACAGAGTATCGCAAGGCTTCTGTAGAGTCAAAGGATAACGATTGAAAAAAGGCGTGAATATATAAATATGGGAAATATATGGGAACTGAAAATATGAAAATTTGCATTGTAAGCTTCACAAAAAAGGGCTATGAGCTGTCATGTGACATAGCTTATAAGCTAAAAAAAAGTGAATATGAGGTGGAGGTTTTTACCAAGTGCTCGAGATTATCGGATGAGAATATTAAAAATTCCACCGATGAAAATTATAGAAATACAGGCTACATATCACAAAATATATCAGACTGGACAGCCGCACAGATGAGTGAAAAAAAGGCTCTGATTTTTATCGGGGCATGTGGTATTGCAGTGAGGGCTATAGCTTCTTCTGTAAATAACAAGCTTAAAGACAGTCCTGTTATTGTGATAGATGAGCTGGGGCAGTTTGTTATTCCGATTCTTTCAGGGCATGTGGGAGGTGCCAATGAGCTTGCTGTATTATTAGCAGCACTGATGAATGCCACACCTGTTATAACAACCGCTACTGATATCAATAATAAATTTGCAGTTGATGTTTTTGCAAAGAAATGCAGGCTTGCAATAGTCAATAAAGATGGCATTGCCAAAGTGTCATCAAAGGTATTGGCGGGGGAAGTGGTTACTATGTCGGTCAACTGGGAGCACATCCCGGCTAAGCACAGAAGCCTTATAAAGGCATTTTTAGATGAAGCTGATATGAGTGCTGATGCAATAAAAACGGTGGACTTCCCACCTGCTTACGGAGCTGATATTGTAGTATCATGCGAAAAAGCAAAGGACCCTAAAAATGGCAGTATTTACTTAAAACCCACACAATTTGTACTTGGTATTGGGTGCAGAAGGGATACAGCGTTTGAAAATATTGACAGGGCAATCAGGCAAAGTCTTTTAAAGCTACAAATAGATATTTCGGATATAGACATGATTGCATCAATAGATGTGAAAAAAGATGAACCGGGAATAAAGGAATTTTGCGAAAGAAACAGGATAGATTTTGTCACTTATACCGCGGATGAGCTCATGGCGGTGCAGGGAGAATTCAGTGCCTCGCAGTTTGTCAGTGAGCATGTTGGAGTGGACAACGTGTGCGAGCGTGCAGCAGTGCTTGCATGCAGCAGGGAATGCAATAAAGCAGGAAAACTTGTCTATAAAAAGCATAAATATGACAGAGTAACGGTTGCGGCAGCAAGGTATCCTGATTAATCATAAATGAGGGGCAAAATACCTTTTGACCCTCATATCATTAAAAAATTGCAAATAGCTGCATGGTTATATAAAATTAGTAGAGATGGAGATTAACATGAATAAAATTTACATAGTAGGTATGGGGCCGGGCTTTGAAAGCATGATGACAAAGCAGGCGATTGACGCCCTGGAAGCGAGTGATGTCATAGTGGGATATACCGTATATATAAAGCTGCTTGGAGAAAAATTCCAGACAAAAGAGCTTTTGACCACTCCGATGCGTCAGGAAAAACAAAGATGCCACCTGTGCTTTGAAAAGGCACTTGAGGGCAAAACAGTCTCCCTTGTATGTAGTGGCGATGCCGGAATATACGGACTGGCCTCTCTTATGTATGAGATTGGGCAGGAATACGATAACGTAGAGCTTTCGGTAATACCCGGCATTACAGCGGCAAACAGTGGTGCGGCAGTGCTTGGAGCACCATTAAACCATGATTTTTGTACCATCAGCTTAAGTGACCTGCTCACGCCGTGGGAAAAGATTGAAAAGCGTCTTGTGGCTGCTGCAGAGGGTGATTTTGTCATAGCACTGTACAATCCGTCAAGTCACAAGAGAAAGGATTATCTGATGAGAGCCTGTGATATTCTGCTTCGTGCGATAGAGCCGGAACGACCATGTGGCTATGTCGAAAATATCGGACGTGAGGGAACAAGCTATACGGTCTGTACTCTCGGTGAACTCCGCAGTGCACAGGTCAACATGTTTACGACAGTATTTATCGGCAATGAGGGTACACAAATAATTGACGGAAAGCTTGTCACAAGGAGAGGATATCAGATTGAGTAAAATACTGATTTTTGCAGGAACAACAGAGGGACGTAAGCTATCAGAGCATCTGTGTGAAAGAGGCATAGAGCATACGGTTTGCGTGGCAACAGAATACGGTGAAATCGTGCTGCATGACAATCCGTTCGCGCATGTTCATATGGGGCGTATGGACAGCGAGGGCATGAGAAGCTTTTTTGCGGAACAAAAATGTAAGCTCATAGTGGATGCAACCCATCCATATGCAGCCATTGTTACCGAAAATATAAAGCAGGCAGTTTATGCGTTTAACGAGGCATGTGCTGTTACAGACAATCAGGCGGATAGTAACATATCAGAAAATATCGAATATGTGCGTCTTAAAAGAGATACGGATATATCAGCAGATTATGATAATATCCGCTATTTTGAGGACAATGAAGCATGTGCAAAGGCACTTAACAATACAGACGGAAATATACTGCTCACAACAGGAAGCAAGGAGCTGTCAGTGTATTGTAAAACCTCAGACGTCAGGGAAAGATTGTATGTGCGCGTGCTTCCGGGACTTGAGAGCATAAGCTTATGCATGCACAATGATATTACAGGAAAGCACATTCTGGCATTGCAGGGACCGTTTAGCACACAGCTTAATGAGGCGCTTATTGATCAGTATGGCATCAGATGTCTGGTCACCAAAAAAAGCGGTGCGGCCGGGGGCTTTATTGAGAAAATAGCTGCCGCAAAAAATAAAAATATTCCGGTCTATATTGTGGGACAAAGCGTGCAGGATGATGGAATGTCATTTGAAGCTGTTTGTGAATATATTGACAGAAAATATAACAGGCTTCATATCATGCTTGCCGGCATTGGAATGGGAAATGATGCTTGCATGACAAAAGCTGTTTCAGATGCAATAGAAAGCGCTGATATTATACTTGGCGCAAGCCGTATGATAGAAAAATACAGTGCGAAGATAGACAAAAAGCCGTATTATCTTGCAGAACAGATTATTCCTTATCTATACGAAATTTGTGCAGATACTGAAAAAATCAGTAATGTTCTTATATTATTCTCGGGAGATACAGGCTTTTACAGTGGAAGCAAAAAGCTGTATCTGGCGATAAAAAATGAAATATCTGAAGGAAAATTAAATGCGGATGTGTCAATCCTTCCTGGAATTTCATCTGTGTCATACATGGCGGCAGCGGTCGGTGAAACCTACAACGATGCGTATATATGCAGCATCCACGGAGTAAAGCTGTCTAATATTACATCACGGATTAGCCACCATGCAAAAACGTTTATGCTGATGTCAGGTGTAAAGGATGTGAATATGCTTGGACACCTATTAAGCAGTGACGAAAGGTATGGTTTACAAAAATGCTCGGTAACTGTGGGATACCAGCTATCATATCCGGATGAAACTATATCGCAGCTTTCGCCACAGGAATGCAAAAAGCTTAAAAGGGAGGGATTGTATATCTGTATGATAAAAAATCCCAATCCGGTTGCAAAAAATGTTACACCGCAGCTAAGTGATGCAGCATTTATCCGTGAAAAGGTTCCGATGACCAAAGAGGAAATAAGGCATGTAAGTATCTGCAAGCTTCATTTGAAATCGGATTCAGTGCTTTATGATGTGGGAAGCGGAACCGGCTCCATAGCGGTAGAGGCCGCATCACTTTCCGATGATATGGAGGTCTATGCCATCGAGCAGAAGGAAAATGCCGTGCAGCTTATCACACAAAATAAAGAAAAGCATGGACTTGAAAATATCCATGTTATAAATGCAAAGGCTCCTGACGGAATGGACACTCTTCCGGTGCCGACACACGCATTTATCGGAGGCAGCAGCGGCAATCTAAAGGAGATAATAGAGGCTCTTAAAGCAAAAAATCCACATATCCGTATAGTGATAAATGCAATTTCCATGGAAACAATTTGTGAGATAAAGGAAATATTGTCGGCATATGATGTGAAAAATGAGGATATCGTGCAGCTGCAGGTCAGCCGCTCAAAGCAGATAGGACATTACCATCTGATGCAGGCAGAAAATCCGGTGTGGATATGTTCGTTTGAATTTTAACCGGAGCTTTTATGCTACAACTCGTAATAAATCATCGAAGGCTAATATTTTAAGATATATGATGAAATAAAGGATGAATACATGAAAATAAATCGTTTTATGATAGCCGCACCCAAAAGCGGCAGTGGAAAAACAATGATAACCTGCGCTTTACTGCAGCTTTTAAAGGATAGCGGAAAAAACGTATTGTCATATAAGTGCGGACCGGATTATATTGACCCGATGTTTCACAAAAAGGTGCTTGGCGTACCATCCAAAAATCTCGATACGTTTTTTACGGACGAAAAGACAACAGTGCAACTTTTCTTAGATGAAAGAGCCGATGGTGATTTTGCGGTGCTTGAGGGCGTGATGGGATTATATGACGGGCTTGGCGGAATATATGAGCAGGGTTCGTCATACCATCTGGCAAAGGTGACGCAGACTCCGATAATACTCGTGGTGGACGCAAAGGGCATGGGAAAGTCAGTGCTTGCTCTTATAGCCGGTTTTTTGCAGTATGACACGCACCACTTGATTAAGGGGGTTCTGCTCAATCGGATGTCGAAGGGCTATTATGACATCATAAAGCCTCTGATAGAGAAGGAGCTTTCCGTAAAAGTAGTCGGATATTTCCCGGAACAGAAGGATATCGGGCTTTCAAGCAGACATCTGGGGCTTGTCATGCCGGATGAGCTTTCAGATATAAAAAAACAGCTCAATGAAACTGCCGACAGACTAAAAAAGACAATAGATATAGATTTGTTTATAGATATAGCAGACGCGGCAGATGAAATCGGTGACAGCGAAAATGCAGATGTATATAATGAAAAAAATATAGGTAATTGTGATCAAAATGAATTTTCACAAAATAAAGCAATAAATACCGTAAACATAGCTGTTGCAATGGACGAAGCATTTTGTTTTTATTATGAAGATAATTTGAGGCTTCTTGAAAAATGCGGAGCACAATTACGGTATTTTTCGCCACTGCACGATACCGGCCTTCCAGAGGATTGTGATGCAATGTTGCTTGGAGGCGGTTATCCGGAGCTGTATGCAAAGGAACTGAGTGAAAATGTATCTATGCTGAATGCCATAAAAAAAGCTTTTAGAGCCGGAATGCCGATGGTTGCAGAGTGTGGAGGGTTTATGTATCTTCACGCATATATCCGTAACATCTGTGATGATAATGATAAAAAAAACAATGCTGATACACAAAATAATACAGATATACAAAATGATATGAATAAGTCGAAGCTTGTGGGGGCACTGGATGGTGGGTGTCATTTTAAGGGAAAGCTGGTCAGGTTCGGATATATTGAGCTTGCGGAAAAGCATAGCAATTTTCTACCGCCAAATGAAAAAATAAAGGCGCATGAATTTCATTATTACGACAGCACCGATAACGGAGCCGATTGTATTGCGACCAAGCCGGCCACAGGCAGAAGCTACGACTGTGTGATAAGCCATGATAATTACTGGCTTGGGTTTCCACACCTGTATTATCCGTCAAATCCGCATTTTGCAGAGAGCCTTGTGAGAAAAGCATATGAATATAGAAGGAATAAAAATGGAAAACTCTTATAAATACTTTAAAAACACAGATTGCAAATATTTTCCGTGTCACAAGGGACTTTCGGATGACTTTAATTGTCTGTTTTGTTATTGTCCTATGTATAGTATGCCAAACTGTCCCGGAAGTAAGACCTACATAGAAAAGAATGGCAAAAAAATCAAGGTATGCACAGATTGTACGTTTCCACACAGACCGGAAAATTATGATAAAATCATACAGATTTTGATTAGGAATAATAATAACTGATTTATGGCCTAAAGCCGTTCGGAGGTTTTGCATAATATAAAAATATGGCAGGAAGGAGATGTTTTATATGCAGATTATCTTACAGAGAGGTCTTCCGTTTGAAGTAAAAATACCATCTGCCAGACCTGTTGATATCAGCGCATTATCAGAGGTAGAGTTCAATGAAGAATTAGAGAAGGGATATGCGGATATGCAGGCTGGACGGACAAAAAATGCTAAGAAAGCCTTTTCTGATATTCGCAAAGATTATGGCTTATGATATATGAAATAGAAGTATCAGAACAGGCTGACAGTGATTTGAGAGGAATTTTTGAATGGTTGTAACAATACTTAGAGTAATGTATGCAGGACGTGATATAGACAATCAGTTAAATATACACACAAAGCAATAAGAAATATGATATAAAGCAGTCTTTCACATTTAGGTTCGACTGCTTTTTTGTATCATTTGATGCTAAGCGTGAAATGAAAAAATGGCACAGTAAACGCCAAAATCAATTTAATAAAACTTGAAAACCCTGTAAAATCAAGGGTTTTAAAAATTACTTAAAATAATTAGCACTCATCTCTTAAAATGAAAGTCGATTTTTGTCCTGTCTTGTGTATCCAGAAAGTGGCTATTTTACAGGCTTTCTGGGGCATCAGTCGTTTTGTCTGGTGCAGGAAGATGACGGATATTATTTCAGTGCAGATTCTTGGTTTACAATTGGGATTCTCGGGTTACTATTTACCTCGGGTTACTATTTAGC
>ERZ1027245.791-NODE-791-length-11307-cov-3.783861_pt1 | contig 11307 bp, 12 predicted proteins | sample MGYA00519475_ERZ1027245 | MGnify/ENA primary metagenome ERZ1027245 (study PRJEB26926, sample SAMN06164723) | human gut metagenome | biome: ENVO:00009003; feature: ENVO:2100002; material: ENVO:00002003 | host: Homo sapiens | place: USA | collected 2012 ... | reverse complement strand
GCCCAGCAATTGTGCCGGGCATCTTCAAATTCGGCTTTAATTTGTTCGATGAAAGCTTTTGCTTCTTCGACACCGGGAGTGTGTCCGACAGAAGCGATAAAGCGGCTGCGCTTTTCCTCATATTCAAAGGTGGCTGTGCCGCGGATGGTTTTGTAGTCGGCCATGGTGGGAAACCTCGATGTATAGCAAAAAATACCCCGGATGAAAACCATCCGGGGTACAAAAAACGGAATTACTTGCCAGACTTGGCGAAGCGGCGCTTGAAGCGCTCGACGCGGCCACCGGTATCGACCAGCTTCTGCTTGCCGGTGAAGAAGGGGTGACACTTAGAGCAGACTTCTACGCGAATATCCTTCTTCGTAGAACCTGTCTCAATTACATTACCGCAGGCGCATTTAATAGTAGTCTGCTGATAATTGGGATGGATTCCTTCCTTCATTGCTCTGGTTCACCTCTTTCTGGTACAAAAGTCCTTTTCACAAAGGCAACTGTAATTTTACCACTTTTCCCGGACAATTGCAAGCATTTTTTGAAGAAAATTCCGGAACCGGGATTTTTGGCGTCTGACAGGCAAAAAGTCAAGGACTGGGCCGTATTTCCCCTGCGATTTGTGAGAAAATGCAGGAATTTTTGATTGACTTTTTTCCGGAACAAAATATAATTAATGAGTGTATTTTGGATTTAGCTGTTTAGTTATCTAAATTTGGGAGGAAGAAAGCATGTCGTTGGATAAGACCTATTTCGAGCAGATGGAGGCCAAAATCCCCCACGGGCGGGTCCGGACCCGGTTTGCCCCGTCCCCCACGGGCTATATGCACGTGGGTAACCTGCGGACGGCGCTGTATACCTGGCTGATCGCCCGGTCCCATGGCGGGGATTTCATCCTGCGCATTGAGGACACGGACCAGGGCCGGTATGTGGACGGCGCGGTGGACGTGATCTACCGCACCATGGCCGAGTGCGGCCTGACCCATGACGAGGGCCCCGACGTGGGCGGCCCCGTGGCCCCGTATATCCAGTCCCAGCGGCGGGACACCTATGGAAGGTATGCCCGTCTGCTGGTGGAAAAGGGCGGCGCGTACTACTGCTTCTGCGAAAAGACCGAGTCCGAGGAGGACTCCGGCGACTTTGACCGGGCGGCGGACCCCTGCCGGGACCTGCCCCTGGAGGAGGCGGAGCGCCGGGTAGCCGCCGGGGAGCCCTATGTCATCCGTCAGCGCATTCCGGCGGAGGGCGTCACCACCTTCCATGATGCCATTTTCGGCGACATCACCGTGGAAAACAGCACCCTGGACGACCAGGTGCTGATGAAGCGGGACGGCCTGCCCACCTATAATTTCGCCAACGTCATCGACGACCATCTCATGGGCATCACCCATGTGGTCCGGGGCAGTGAGTACCTGTCCTCGGCCCCCAAGTATGACCTGCTGTATCACGCCTTCGGCTGGGAGGTGCCCACCTATGTGCACTGCTCCCCGGTGATGCGGGACGCCCAGAACAAGATGTCCAAGCGCCACGGCGACCCCTCCTATGAGGACCTGAAGGCCCAGGGCTATCTGACGGAGGCCATTCTGAACTATGTGGCCCTGCTGGGCTGGAGCCCCAAGGGCGACCTGGCGGAGCAGGAGATCTTCGACCTGGAGGGCCTGACCCGGGCCTTCGACATCACCGGTATCTCCAAGTCCCCGGCCATTTTCGACCGGGCCAAGCTGGACCACTTCAACGCCGTGTATCTGCGGAGCATGGAGCCTGCGGCCTTTGCCAGGGCGGCGGAGCCCTACATCCGCCAGAGCGTCCAGAATCCTGCCTATGACCCGGCAGCCATTGCCGCCCTGCTCCAGGCCCGGTGCGAGCGGCTGACGGAGATTCCCGAGAAGGTGGACTTCTTCGACGCCCTGCCGGAGTACCCGGTGGATTTCTATACCAACAAAAAGTCCAAGACCAACCCCGAGGTGTGCGCCCGGATGCTGGAGGCCGCCATTCCCATGCTGGAGGCCCTGCCGGACTGGACCGACGAGAGCATCCATGACGGCCTGGTGAATCTGGCCGCGTCCCTGGAGGTGAAGAACGCCACCCTCATGTGGCCCGTGCGCATTGCGGCGGCGGGCAAGCTGGTGACCCCCGGCGGCGCGGTGGAGATCTGCCGCATTCTGGGCCGGGAGGAGACCCTGCGCAGGCTTCGCCAGGGGCTCTCCATGCTGACGGCATGCTGAAATGGCTGGCGCGGCAGCGGCAGCAGCTGCACGGGTTTTACCGGGACGGCTTCGGCCGTGCCTTCGGCATGACGGCCCTGGCCTTTGCCGTGGTCATGGTGGTCAGCTATCTGGTGACCCTGCGCTATCCCGCCCCCATTGAGCGGCTGATTGAGCTGTTCCGGGAGCAGATCGCGGACCGGGGCATCGTGGACGCGGAGGGGAATTTCAGCGCCCCGGCCCTGTTTCTCAACAATCTCCAGGCCTGCGCCCTGGCCATGGGCTATGGATTCATCCCGTTTCTGTATCTGCCTGCGGTGTCCCTGGGCATCAACGCCATGATGTTCGGCGGCTTTGCCTCGTACTATGTGCAGTTGGGTCTGCCCCTGTGGTACTACGGCGCGGGGACGCTGCCCCACGGCGTTTTCGAGCTTCCGGCCCTGTTTCTGGCCATGGCCGGGGGCCTGTACCTGTGCCGGACCCTGGTGCGCTATGTGCGCCGCAACGAGAAGGGCCTGGTGGGGCCGGTGGTGCTGAACCTGCTGCGGCTGCTGGTGATGCATATCACGCCCCTGCTGATGGCGGCGGCCGCCATCGAAGCGTATGTCACCCCCGTTGTTATGGAGGCGCTGGCGCGGTATATCTGATGTTGTTCCTGCGGGAGTGTCCCGCTGAAAGATAGAACTACAGACCGCAAATGCGGCGAAAGGAGCCTTACAATGAACGAAAAAGTCACAAGTATCCCTGAACTGTTCGGAAGCATGGTGTTCACACAGGAGCAGATGCGACAGCGTCTGCCGGCCCACATCTACGATGCTTGGCAGCAGTGCCTGGTGCAGGGAACGTCATTGGACCGCTCCATCGCCGACGAGATTGCCGCCGCCATGAAGGACTGGGCCATTGAAAAGGGGGCCACCCACTATACCCACTGGTTCCAGCCCATGACCGGCTTCACCGCCGAGAAGCACGACAGCTTCATCGCCCCCCAGGGGCCCACCGGCGTGCTGATGGAGCTGTCCGGCAAGGAGCTATCCCGGGGCGAGGCGGACGCCTCCAGCTTCCCCTCCGGCGGCCTGCGGGCCACCTTCGAGGCCCGTGGCTACACCGCCTGGGACCCCACGTCCTATGCTTTTGTGAAGGACAAGACCCTGTATATCCCCACCATTTTCTGTTCCTACGGCGGCGAGACTCTGGACAAAAAGACCCCCTTGCTGCGTTCCATGAAGCTGCTGGACACCCAGAGCATCCGCATCCTGCGGCTGTTCGGCAACACTCAGGCCCAGCACGTCACCGCCCAGGTAGGCCCGGAGCAGGAGTATTTCCTCATCGACAAGGAGATGTACCGCCGCCGGGAGGACCTGGTCCTCTGCGGCCGGACCCTGTTCGGCGCCAAACCCCCCAAGGGCCAGGAACTGGACGACCACTACTACGGGGCCATCAAGCCCCGGGTGGCGGAATTCATGCACGAGCTGGATCAGGAGCTGTGGAAGGTGGGCGTTCCCGCCAAGACGGAGCACAACGAGGTGGCTCCCGCCCAGCACGAGGTGGCCCAGGTGTATTCCGATGCCAACAGCACCTGCGACCACAACCAGCTGACCATGGAGTTTCTGAAGAAGGTGGCCGACCGCCACGGTCTGGTGTGCCTGCTGCACGAGAAGCCCTTTGACGGCGTCAACGGCTCCGGCAAGCACAACAACTGGTCGATCTCGACCGACACAGGCGTCAACCTGCTCGAACCCGGCGAAACGCCGAGTGAGAACGCGCAGTTCCTGCTGTTCCTGTGCGCCGTTATTCAGGCCGTTGACGATTATCAGGACCTGCTGCGCATTTCCGTGGCCTCTGCGGGCAACGACCACCGGCTGGGCGGCAACGAGGCCCCTCCGGCCATCATCTCCGTGTTCCTGGGCGATGAGCTGACGGCCATCCTGGATTCCATCATCAACGGCCAGGCCTATGTGGACAAGGCCAAGCGGAAGCTGGAGATCGGCGTGGACACCCTGCCGGAGATTCCCCAGGACACCACGGACCGCAACCGCACCTCGCCCCTGGCCTTCACCGGCAACAAGTTCGAGTTCCGTATGCTGGGCTCCTCCCAGTCCATCGCCAGCCCCAACGTGGTGCTCAACACCATCATGGCCCAGGAGCTGGAGGAGTTCGCGGACATTCTGGAGCAGTCCAACGACTTCCGGGCGGACCTGCAGAACCTGCTGCATGACACCTTCAAGGCCCACCAGCGTATCATCTTCGACGGCAACGGCTACGGCGAGGACTGGGTCCGGGAGGCCCAGCGCCGGGGCCTCAGCAACCTGCGGGACACCGTGGACTGCATGCCCGCCTATATCGATCCCAAGAACATCCGCCTGTTCTCCGGCCACAACATCCTCAGCGAGACGGAGATGCGGGCCCGGTACGAGATTCACCTGGAGAATTACTGCAAGGTCACGTCCATCGAGGCGGCTACCCTGCGGGATATGGTCATGCGGGGCATTCTCCCGGCGGTGAACCGCTACACGGCGGACCTGACCCAGGCCATCCTGCACAAGCGGGAGCTGGTGGTCCCCTGCCGGGTGGAGGAGGACCTGCTGTCCAAGCTCTCCGGCCTGACCGCCAGCCTGTACGACACCATGGCGGCTATGGAGCAGGCCATGGATCAGGCCCCCGACGCCGAAGGCGGCATCGAGGCCGCCCGGTACTACCGGGAGGAGATCGGCCGCCGCATGGAGGAGGCCCGCCAGTCCATCGACCGGCTGGAATCCCTGACCGCCGCGGAATACTGGCCCTATCCCACCTACGCCGACATCCTGTTCTCTGTGTAAAATCAATCGACCAGCCCCGGGGGCCTCCCATTCAGGAGGCCCCCGTTTTTTCTGCCCGGCAGTTTATAATTAATTTAAAAAGCATTAATGTTCCTCTAATATTTCCGCCGTAAGATAGCACCAGAACGAAGGGGAACGACACCCCGGAACACAGAATATCAAGGAGGAACAACTTATGAAAAAGACCATCCGTAATCATATCGACACCATCACCACCTGCCGCCTGGCTGAGGGCCTGATCCTGGAGCGCCGGGTCACCGAGAACGGCATCGACCTGCGGGTGATGCTCCAGCGCCCCCTGGAGGAGTATGACGGTCTGCAGACCGCCGCCGAGGCTGCCTACATCAAGCAGTACCTGGTGGAGAAGTACCGGGGCGTGGCGGATGTTGCCACCATTCTCCAGCTGGCCTCTTGAAAAACCGGCCAAAATCTGTTGCGCTGATACCGAGACCCGGCGACGCCGCCTATCCCATCCTGCGGGCGGCGCCGCCATGCTTTATAAAAGAGGAGGGATCCCCCTATGCGCCTTCTGTTTGCCGAGGATCAGCCCCAGCTGCGCCGCTCCGCCCGGGAATACGCCCTGCTGGAGTATCTGATCCGCAACAAGGGCATCATCCTCTCCCGGGAGCAGATCGAAAACAACCTCTGGAACTATGACTACGCCGGAGACACCAATGTGGTGGACGTATACATCAGCTATCTGCGCAAAAAGCTGGACGGCGGCCACGAGAAAAAGCTGCTGCACATCACCCGGCTGGAGCAGGGTACGCAGAAGCTCCAGCTGGAAACGGCGGACCTGAGCCAGCTGGTGGAGGTCCTCTGTGAGGAGCAGGCCCATCTGGCCCCGGGGGCACCACGCTGGCGGTGCATACCCAGCCGGACCTGCTGGAAAACGGGGACGTGACCCTGCTGTCCCGGCTGCTGACGAACCTGATCTCCAACGCCTATCGCTATGGGAAGCCCAACGGCCATGTGTGGGTGGATCTGCGCCGGGAGGACCGGTGGGCCGTGCTGTCCGTCCGGGACGACGGCATCGCCCCGGAGGACCGGGAGCGCATCTTCCGGCGCTTTTACCAGGTGGACGCCGCCCAGGGCAAGGACGGCAGCGGCCTGGGCCTGTTCATGGTGCAGCAGGCGGCCCGGCTCCACGGCGGCTCCGTCACCGTGGACAGCCGGATAGGGGAGGGGAGCACCTTCATCGTCCGTCTGCCGCTGGCAGAATAAAACAAAACGCCGGACCCCATCGGGGTCCGGCGTTTGTGCGTATTCAGATGCTTTCATTTACCTTCCGGGCAAATTCCGCCGCCAAGCGGGCCTTTTCCGGGTCCATGAACACCGTGTCATAGCCCCGGTGCCGCTGGGCCAGCATACCCAGCAGCCGCAGACGGGAGTGCTTGCAGTAACGCTGCATCCCGGCCTCCCAAAGGTCCGCGCCCTTTTCCACGGGATAGCCGCAGGTGGCGATCAGGGCCACGGGCTTGCCCTCCCACAGGGACGGCCCCTTCTCCCGGCCATAATACTTGTTCATTCCGTATACCAGCCGGTCCAGGACCGCCTTCATGGGCGGGGTGCAGTACCAGGAGTAGATGGGCGTGGCCAGCACCAACAGGTCGCAGGCCAGCACGCTGTCGAAAATCTCCTGCATGTCGTCTTCCTGGGGGCAGCCGAACACCGTCCAATCCTGCTGACACACCCGGCAGGCCCGGCAGGGCCGGACCTCCAGGTCATATAGCCAGACCGTCCGGCAGGACCAGCCCAGCTTTTCCAGCTCCGCCGCAAAGGGCGCCGTCAGCGCGGCGGTGTTGCCCTGCTTCCGGGGACTGGCCAGCAGGATACAGGCCTTTTTCATGTCTCTTAGCCCGGAGGCCAGGTCATATCCCGGCCGGACAGCACATGGAAGTGCAGGTGATGCACACTCTGACCGGCCTGCTCGCCGATGTTGGACACCACCCGGTAGCTCTCCAGGCCCAGCTCCCGGCACAGCCGGGCGATGACCTCGAAGATGTGGGCCACCACGGCACTGTTGCCGCCGTTTACCTCCGCCACGGAGCCGATGTGCTCCTTGGGGATCACCAGGAAGTGCGTGGGGGCCTGAGGTGCGATGTCGTAAAAGGCGTAGCACAGCTCGTCTTCATACAGCTTGTTGGAGGGGATATCCCCGCCGACAATTTTGCAGAACAGGCAGTTGTCGTCTCGCATAGTCATGCTCCTTTCGTTATTTCCACTCTCCCGGCTTCAGGAGAGCTTTTCCGACACAAAATCGTCCACGGAAGCCAGGGCGTCGTCCACCTTCAGCAATTCGGTGCCGCCGCCCATAGCGGAATCTGGCTTGCCTCCGCCCTTGCCGCCGCACACGGCGGACACGGCCCGGACCAGGTCGCCGGCCTTGATGCCCCGGGCCACGGCCTCCTTGCCGCACACGGCCAGGAAGGATACCTTTTCGCCGTTGATGCTGGCGATGACCGCCACAACGCTGGGGTCCTTATCCCGCAGGAAGTCGCCCATGGTGCGCATGGCGGCGGTGTCCATGCCGGTGCGGGTGGTGGTGATCACGTGCAGGCCCTTCACGGTTTTGGCGGAGGCCAGGAACTGCTTGGCCTCGCCCAGGGACGCCTCGGACTTCAGCTTGTCCAGAGTCTGGCGCAGCTGCTTCATTTCGCTGGCCTGCTGCTCCATGCGCTCCAACAGGGAGGCGGGGGCGGTTTTCAGAAACTGGGCCGCCTTGTGCAGCACGCCCTGGCTGCGCTCCATGCCCTGCAGGCTCAGCTTGCCGCAGGTGGCCTCGATCCGGCGCACGCCGGAGGCCACGCTGGTCTCGGATTTCACCCGGAAGGGGCCGGCCTTGGCGGTGTTATCCACATGGGTGCCGCCGCAGAACTCGATGGACACATCACCCATCTCCACCACCCGGACGGTGTCGCCGTACTTTTCGCCGAACATGGCCACGGCGCCCTTTTTCTTGGCCTCCTCGATGGGCAGGACCTCCGTCACCACGGGATAGCCCTCCAGAATGGCGTCATTGACCAGCTCCTCCACCTGATGCAGCTCTTCCGGGGTGATGGCCTCGAAGTGGGTGAAGTCGAAGCGCAGACGGTCCGGCTCCACCAGGGAGCCCGCCTGGTGCACATGCTCGCCCAGCACCTTCTTCAGGGCCGCATCCAGCAGGTGGGTGGTGCTGTGGGCCCGGCGGATGGCCTTGCGGCGCTCGGTATCAATGGCGGCGTGGACGGTGTCGCCCACATGGAGGGTGCCCTCCGTCAGGCGGCCATAGTGCATGAACTTGCCGCCCTTGTTCTTCTGCACGTCGGACACGGTGAACAGAATGCCGTCTGCGCTGATGGTGCCGTGGTCGGCCGCCTGGCCGCCCATCTCCGCATAGAACGGGGACCGGTCCAGCACCACCACGGCGTCGGACCCGGCGGGGATCTCGCCCCGCAGCTCGTCGTCGGCCACCAGGGCCACCACCGTGGCGTCGAACTCGTCGTGGTCATAGCCCACAAACTCCGTGGCGGGGATGTCCTTTCCGAACTCCACACCGGCCCAGCCCAGGTCGCCCAGGGCCTTCCGGGCCTCCCGGGCCCGCTGCTTCTGCTCCTGCATCAGCTGGCGGAAGCTCTCCTCGTCCACAGTCATGCCCTGCTCGGCCACCATTTCCGCCGTCAGGTCGATGGGGAAGCCGAAGGTATCATACAGCCGGAAGGCGTCCGCACCGGAAAACACCTTCTCGCCCTTGGCCTGGTGCTCCGCCAGCAGGTCGGAGAAAATCTTCATGCCGCCGTCGATGGTGCGGCCGAAATTCTCCTCCTCGGTGCGGATGACCTTGGTGATATACGTCTGCTTTTCCCGCAGATCGGGATACTGTCCCTGGTTTTCATGGATCACGGTATCCACCACCTGATACAGGAACGGCTCGTTGACGCCCAGGAGCTTCCCATGGCGGGCGGCCCGGCGCAGCAGACGCCGCAGCACATAGCCCCGGCCCTCGTTGGAGGGGAGGATGCCGTCGCAGATCATAAACGTGGCGGAGCGGATGTGGTCGGTGATGACCCGCAGGGACACGTCCCGCTTCTCCGTCTCGCCGTAGTGGGCCCCGGTGAGCTCAGACACCTTGTGGGTGATGTTCATCACGGTATCCACGTCGAACAGGCTCTCCACATTCTGGCACACGCAGGCCAGACGCTCCAACCCCATACCGGTGTCGATGTTCTTCTGCTTCAGCTCGGTATAGTGGCCCTGGCCGTCGTTGTCAAACTGGGAGAACACGTTGTTCCAGATCTCGATATACCGGTCGCAGTCGCAGCCCACGGTGCACCCGGGCTTGCCGCAGCCGAACTCCGGCCCGCGGTCATAGTAGATCTCGGAGCAGGGGCCGCAGGGGCCGGAGCCGTGCTCCCAGAAGTTGTCCTCCTTGCCGAAGCGGAAGATCCGCTCCTTGGGGATGCCGATCTCCTTGTTCCAGATGTTGAAGGCCTCGTCGTCGTCCAGATAGATGGAGGGATACAGCCGGTCGGCCTCCAGACCCACCCACTGGGGGCTGGTCAGAAATTCCCAGCTCCAGGCAATGGCCTCGTGCTTGAAATAGTCGCCGAAGGAGAAGTTGCCCAGCATCTCGAAGTAGGTGCCGTGGCGGGCGGTTTTGCCCACGTTGTCGATATCGCCGGTGCGGATGCACTTCTGACAGGTGCACACCCGGTGGCAGGGGGGCTCCTCCTCGCCCTTGAACCAGGGCTTCATGGGGGTCATACCGGCGTTGATCAGCAGGATGGACTTGTCGTTCTGGGGTACCAGGGAAAAGCTGGGCAGACGCAGGTGGCCTTTGGTTTCAAAGAACTTCAGGAACATTTCCCGCAGCTCGTTCAGGCCGTGATAGGGATGGGACATGGTTCATTACTCCTTTATCTCAAATGTATTTTACTGATTTTCTTCTGTGGGGCACAGGGCGGCGATCTCCTCCTCCAGGGCCCGGTAAAACTGCGCGATGTGCCATCCGTCCGCCAGGGCGTGGTGGACTTGGATGGATACAGACAGCTGGGTCATGCCGCAGCGCATGAACAGCTGCCCCCAGCTGATCCGGACGTTGCTGTCCGCCGGAGTGCAGGCCGGGTGGGTCAGGGACGTGTAGTTCAGCCACGGCAGGCAGGAGGCAAAGATGCTGGGGCTTTCCGCCCGGCGGTCCGTTTCGATGGTGCCGCCCTGCCGGGCCGCCGCCTGCTGCACGCGTCCCATGGCGATGTAGTCCTCATAGGGCACCCGGGCCGTCTCCAGACGGCAATAGGCATAGCTGCCGTCCGGCTTCATCTCGGTGAAGGATACCGGGCACTCGTCATACTCTACCACCTGGCCGTCCTCAATGCGCCGCCGCAGCTCCGGCACCCGGTTCACCGCCCGGTGAATGACATACAGCATGGTCAGGAAGATAGGCTTGTGCTCCGCCCGCAGCCGCAGCTCCAGGGCCGTCACATCCAGCTGCACCGTTACCCCGGCATAGGGGAAGGAATACCCGCTGAACAGCTGAAACTGCTCCCGCCGCGGGTCCTTTTCCATATCAATTACACGCCGCTCCATAATCGCCTCCTGATAAACAAAAACGCCCCGCCCCACATAGGGGCGAAGCGATGCTTCACGGTACCACCCTAATTAACGGCCGCAGCCGTCGTCTCAGTCATCCGGTAACGGGGATGGGGCGTGCGGCTCGTCGCCGCCGGCTCAGAGACGGCCCTCTGCCCTGTGACCCGGCGGGCTCACACCCTTTCCCGCCTCGCTTGCGGCGCACTCCGCGGCAGATTCTTCTCGTCATTGCCTTTGACGTTCTGTATTTTACCACAGATCCGGCCGTTGTCAAGGGTTCCGCCCGCTTCCGGTCACAATTTTTTCACAATTTGCGCCCCAAAGCCGCACTTGACGCTGGGACGGGTCTATTGTATAATGGGTTGATTTAATGTGCGGAGGTATACCCATTATGTGGATCGCGGATGGCTGGAAGGATTATGAGCTGCTGGACTGCGGCGGCGGAGAAAAGCTGGAGCGCTGGGGCGACCAGATCCTGGTGCGGCCGGACCCCCAGGCCATCTGGGAGTCGGACCGGAAGAACCGGGGCTGGCGCACGGCCAACGCCCGCTACAGCCGCTCCAGCACCGGCGGCGGCCACTGGGACAAAAACAAGCTGCCGGAGAACTGGCCCATCGCCTATAAAAACCTCCGCTTCCAGGTGAAGCCCATGAACTTCAAGCACACCGGCCTGTTCCCGGAGCAGGCGGTCAACTGGGACTTTGTATCAGGCAAAATAAAACAGAGCGCAA
>ERZ1027245.772-NODE-772-length-11463-cov-3.536378_pt1 | contig 11463 bp, 7 predicted proteins | sample MGYA00519475_ERZ1027245 | MGnify/ENA primary metagenome ERZ1027245 (study PRJEB26926, sample SAMN06164723) | human gut metagenome | biome: ENVO:00009003; feature: ENVO:2100002; material: ENVO:00002003 | host: Homo sapiens | place: USA | collected 2012 ... | reverse complement strand
GTTAATTCTTAAAAACATATCCATACATTTTTTTTTTAATTATGGAACCGGAAACGCTATAAAAGTATTTTCTGAAATACCCAACACACCCCATATTGCCAATGCTCCTGTAGATGAAATACACTCCAAATGAATACAGCCGTTTCCGGGAACATATATACCAGGTTCACCACTACCAAATATCTTTACTTTCCCATCAGAAACATTAAAGATAGTAAGAGAGCGTCCACCCCAAAAATCGTAATTAGAAGACAAAGCCACTTGAGACAAAGCACTGGTTATTACCATGTGGTCCATAAAGGTATCCGCTGTATCAGGGACTTTCCATATCTGCCCATTTTGAGAAATCCCAGGGGTAACACCCCTCTCTATAGTGACCTTATTCAAATGCACCTTTCCCGAAAAGTCCACATCACCTTCCTTTGTCCAGCTTACCGCTCCATTGGCTAATTTCCCGCTTCCATCCTTATTCAAAAGGGTTTTCCCACCGGCAATATTGACACTACCACTTTTTAAATCACCTGTAAAAGTCCCGTCTGCGCCATCCAGGTGCTTCACCCGCAGATTATCCACGTCGATGAGGTCTGCGTCTATCTTCCTGGCAAGCAAAAGCTGCGTACCCAGTAGCGGGTATTCCTGGATAGATTTCCAGGAAGTAGTGTCCGGGTTCTGGGCCACATCGTCGAACGGGTGCATCTCACTGTTTCCGGCCACCGGATTCATCCACATGAATACAAAGCCCTTGTCCTTATCCAGGAAATATTCCCCATTCTTATACTTGAACGGCAGCGGTTTCCAGTCACCCTCGACCGGGAAGGGAGACGGGTTCTGACGCACAATACTTATCCGTTTCTGCGCAAGAAGGGTCTCGCGGGTACTATCACGGTACGCTTCCACGATAATAGAATCCGCATTGCCCCACTTGTCAGACGGAAGGTAGTATTCCCATTCGGACGATGCACCGGGGGAATCCGCCGTACCGAGGTCCTTGCCGGCCGACTGGACATGCAGCCGCCAGAATACATCCAGAAGGGCCGCATCAGCCCCGCTGCGGTGCAGGGCTTTCAGCTTCAGCGGCACCATCTGTACATTGTTACAGTCCACAGAGATGGCAGCCGGCTGGCACTCGATGTCAACGTATTCCACCGGGTCAGGCTCACGTACCGCCACGACACTCAAAAACGCTGTCACCATCATAGCTCAATAGGATTAGTGTTCGTTGCGATTACTCTGAATGTCTTGGCCCTCGCCGCATCCGTATAGGTCAGTGCAATATCCTTTCCTTGGAACTTGTTACTATCTTTGCCAGACAGTGTGAACGGATTGTTCTCGCCATCGAATGTGGCGAAGTCCCAGCTTGCCACCGCCACTTCCTCTCCGGACTGACGTTTATAGGCATACGGAATAAGAGTTCCCGTTTCTCCCGGATATATCTGCCCGTCAGAAGCAAGCCCCTTGACCTTGAATGCCGCCAGTATAGGGTCACTAAGGTCGAACACGGTAATGAAGCCCTTTGCAATGACTTTCGCATTCTGCACAGCTTCACAGCTAACGACAAGCGAACCGTCAATATCATTCGCGGCAATGTTCTGGGTTCCCTGAGTTCCGAGGTTGGCCTCTCCCGATGGCAGTTGCTTCTTCCATTGCAACGTAATGTTCCCCAAATCGTTGATAAGGTCTCCGCCACTGTACAGCGATGCCTTCAACGTCAGCACTTCGGACGGATTGATTATCTGCGTACCCTTGTCTGAAGTGATGAATAACTCATACTGTTTACCGGATGATTCCTGGATAACAACATCCGTCGCAAGCTCGTTGAATGCGACCGTATGCCCGCCAATTTCAACTTCCCCGGAAACGGTTATGCGGTCATTGTCATATCCGGAAATGGGTACGAGGTTCTTCATGACGCGAAGTCCGGTCATGGGATAGGACTGCGAGTCTACACTTACATTGTACCCGGTTACGCGTTTGAAAGTACCGACAAACTGTTCCGTAGTACACAGCCCGTCCTCCCCGAATGCAAGTTCGGTTCCGTTATACTTGAATACAAGTTTGGAAGGAATGAGGATGCGCCCGCTGCTCACATCCCGCAATACGACGATGACAATAGGGCGTTTGTCTTCTGCGAGTGCTTCAAAATCCGGCGTATACTTGTCACTTCCCTTTGTCCATGCCTGGATAAGCGGACCATTGTCTACGCGTACATACCCGTTGACGGTTGTCCCGTTGCTCACCGCCACGATAGCCAGTGAAGCGGTCACTTGATTCTGGTTCATCGCTGGCCTCCTTTCCTTTTTCCGTCAGTCTTTGCCCCGGCCGGCTGTTCCGGACCGGTCACGCTGCCATCACCCTCTTCCGACGCCCCGCTGTCGCTGTCCGGATTCGGTTCCTGACTGAAACCGGGGTCTATTTCCTCTTCCTCTCCGGGTGTCACACTGAAACTGGGGTCTATTTCCTCTTCCTCTCCGGGTGTCACACTGAAACCGGGGTCGATGTCCTCTGAACCCTGCATCGCTTCCTGCTGTTTCTCTATCAGTTCTTTCAACTCACGTGCAGAACCAATGATGTCGATGTCAAGAAGAGTACCCACATTCCGCATCTCACTGATAGGAATGTACACCCTGCCATCCGGAAGGGTATTCATTATCCCAAAGAATTTGCCTTCGAGCTTTGCCTTTTCTACAATTACGTACATATTGATTAAAGTTTAAAGTTATTACTCAATTATTCATATACCGGACCCGTGGCAATGAATACCGTCTGTCCGTCAACCTGCGAGGATATAACGGCGCCTTCCTCATCACCCATCAGGGACTCACCGATGAGAAGCCCCACTTCCGCCCACACCTGGAAGATATGTCCTGCCGGAAAACCCTTGTCCGAGGGAATGAACTCCAGTGTCCGCCCGCCGGTTGCCAGCACCTTCTCCGGCTCGCCCGGCTTCGCACTCTGGCCTTTCCATGTGATACGGAAAAGGTCATCGTACTCTGTACCGTATTCACGGCGGTTGTCGAAGATGCGTATTTCATAGGCGCTCGGCTGCTTCATATCATCGGGAAGGGTGAAGCCTTTCGTCTGGATAATTTCACAATTGAGGGAAGCTGCCATCTCCGTCTTTACCTCAATTACCACTTCCAGCCGCCCGTCCGTAGGGGCCTGCGGTCTGCTGCCCGCATACTCACAGGCACGGCAACGGAAGCTTGCACCGGTGACATACTTCGCCTGGTATACCAGCTTGCGGGTGTACACTCCGTTCCCGTCATGGCAGACGATACCGGGGTCGTCCGGTGTAACCGGGCGGTATGCTCCGTTTTCGAGGATGTCCCAGAAGTATGCGGCGTGTTCATCATCCACGGGTTCGGTCCCTGTATAGAGCTGCGGTTCTATCTCTCTGTCCCAATAACCGGAACGGTCGGCCAGACGCAGCGGGTCGGTCACCATCACGGAATCACCCTTCAGGCGCAACGAATACGCCTTGTTGTCATAAAGGTGCGCATAGGACTTCACGCTCCGTTCACAGCGGACCTCGCGGTTCGTGCGCGGGTCCGTGAATATCGCGATGCCGAAATACTCCACCGGCTTCTCCGGCGGAATGTTCTTCCGGATGGTAAGCGCATATTTGGGCACACCGCCGCTACCGTCGGAAATGCTGTAATACTCGCCCTCGACGATGCGGTTGGCCGACTTGTCACGGGGTGCGCCCTCGAACCACTCCACCCCCGTGAGTTCCATTTCACCGAATACCGTCTTCTCGTCGAACGCCGATACCTTCGGCACGATGACCAGCGGTGTCAGGGTCCGGTCGGGGCTGTATTCCCGCAGCTGCTTGTCATAGGTCTGCACGGGACTGCCCGACAGTACAATTATCTCTCCATGGATGGAAAGGGGACTCACATAAATACGCCCCTGCTGTTTGTTACTCTTTATTCCCATAGTTATAATATGTCAAAACCAAATCTCTGTTCTATCTGCTGCATTTCCCCTTCAACCGGAATGTATACCCGGCAAATGAAGGCAACGGACCTGCTTACAAAGCCGAAGTCTGAACCGACCCCGTGCTGGTTCCCGTTGTCGATATGGATGGCAAGCCTGTTGCCGTCCACGTACTCAGGCGTCCAGAGGTTATCTGCCGGTACATTTCCGCTGTCACGGAACCATTCCACTTCGGTGGCACCGTCCGCCATCACATCATCCGTTATATCCGTAGTTCCGAAATATATACGCCCGGACATTACCGTATCCACACCGCCTATGACGAATGCCTCCCCGCCTGAAAGGGAGAGCTGGAGCGAATACCTGCTGTCGCCCTCAAGGAGTCCCCATGACGGGGAGTTCCATTTCGGTTCGTCGGTTGTCTTATCTGACAGACAGCCCCACTTACAGCCAAGGTGGTAGACCGTATGCTGTTCCAGCAGGGTATATTCGTTGCCGGAAGGCTTTGCCAGCTCGTATTGCACAAAACGGTAAGGAGCACCGCTCTGGGCCGTTTCCAGAGACCAGATACCCCGGTCTACCTTGTTGGGTATGACATCGCCGTTGTGGTCGAGTTGGTAGAATTTCTCGGCAATGACTGTCTGTGTCATGACGCCTGTCTCATTCTCGGAAATCGGCAGCTTTTCAAGTGCCTTGGTACGGGGAAATCTGCCGATGCTGATTGAGTAGTTGTAGTCTTCCAATATCGGCTTGTGTATATTCGATAAGAATAACATACTTTGTTTTCTTATATCGAATTTAAAATTTCTGGACCGTTCTAAATCTTCAATGTCAGCATTTCCGTAAACAGATACAAGCATTTGAGGCATAGGCTCGTAATTAACGCCTCCCGGAACATCTTCATTTGGATACATTACAACAGTGATCGTGTTCACAGATGTAGCTACGTTTGTAATGCGAAACCATGAAACTATCGGACTATTACTGTTAACGCACCCCCAGCAGATGTCTCCAATATGAAATAGGTCAATATCATTTGACAGGTTGTAATTAAATTTTAAATTATAACTATTGTCTTCATTTTTATCTACAGCCACCAACATTGCGGATTTTGTAGATGTGATATTGGTTTGTCCCTTACTGTTCCAACTAATACACCCATGTCCTAATGCACCGTCACCATTACTGTTTAAATACCAACTGTAGCCTCTCAGACCTGTTTCCCCAATTGTAATATCTTCTGGACTTGCTGTGGTTCCGGTATCGGAGAATTGACCCATGTATATGGCATCTTCTTTTATTGTCCAATTTGCTATTTTTCCAGAAGCGGATTCAATTTCTCCTTTAAAATATGCAGACCCATCTTCTAAAAATCGAACATTGTTTTTAGAAAATATTGCCTTACCGCTTTTGTATATCCCCCATAAAACTTCTGCATACTCATTTTGAGCTATTATACTGCCCTCAGCATTAATGGATAGCTTTAAATCTTCAGTACAAATTTTATTAGTATCTATTACCCAGCCTGCAATTTTCCCCTCACGTTCATTAATATGAAATATGTCAATGCCTTCTTTATATCCGTAAACGCCTGCCCCATTGCCATTAGGACCTATATAAACTCCTGTGATATTTGTTAACCCTTCTTCATTTTCTATTTTTTTACCAACAAAGATTTTTGGTGTAATCAATGATTCGCCACCAATCACAGTTTTATTAGAATCCCAATCATCAATCCAACCTGGAGTATTTGCAATGTTACCCCATGATATAGTGACATCATCTCCAAGAACAACATGTCCATTATGATCCCATTCTATATTTTTGTTTGCCAAATACCCAGAGCCATCGTATCCAAGAAAAAACGACTTATTTTTAGTACCAATACCACCTTTCCCATCAAAATTCAGTTGTAATAATGGATTTTGAATTGTTCCGCCAATCCCTCCTCTATTGAACCATGCGCCATAATCATTGGTTTCTCTCAATATATCGTCTGTTGGTTGGTATTGGGTAGCTGTATTACCTAACTCTAATTGTGGAGCAACAAAATAAATGTACACACTTGGATCAACTAATTCTGGAAGCAAGGAAATCGTTAAGTCGTCATTCTCTTGTGGGGACTGTAACTCAAAAGAGATTTTGTGTCTTTGCCAATATAAGGTTGCACTTTCTTCTATTTGTATAGTGCCAATAACCTTGTTGTTTTGAAGTACTGAGAGCTGTCCGCCAGCCTCAGCATATAGCCAAAACGATAAGGTATAAGATTGGCCTATATTTTTCAATAGCCATTTATTGGTCTGTGCCCTCATTGTGGCATTGCCATCAATTTTATACACATTACCTATACCTGTTGGGTTGTCAATATGATCATCCGTGATTACAGGTGTTGTAAACTCCACATTCAATGAGTTAACAAAAGTATTTCTATGTATCTTTCCTGCATAAAAGGTTGCAGCAAATCCGTTTTCATCCCCTGCTGTTAAAGTTCCTGATATATGAGCAGAACCAGAAGCAAAAAGTTTTTGTATATAACTTCCATAACTGTCCAACTGCCCAAAAACAGGGTCAATAATGCCGGTTAGCTTTCCTACGCGAGTGTGACAAGCATCATTAAAATTGGTAACACTGGAAAGCAAAATAATGTTGAAGTCCGCTATCCATACTTCATCATGTGCTTTCATGGAAGATGTATCCAATTTTAGAGTACGCAAATACCTTCCTGAATAATCAATGGTAACAGCATGTAGTTTGTATTGCCAATCTGTAGTGACCGTATAATCCTCTTCTCCATCAATCCGTGTGCCGTCCTGAAAACCCAAACTTATCTTGCAGGATAATTCACGGGAAGACTTGATTTTATAAGAAATAAGCACTCTATTGGGATTTTTGACGTATTCTTTGAAGTCTTGTTGAATTCCAATAAAGTTTTTATCTTCGGTATTCTGTCGTTTTAAATGGAGTACCCGATAGTTATCCTCTATTGACGGCTGGTAATCGACATCTACCGCCCCTTTCACTATATACTGAGATTTTGGATTGGTATAATCTTTTGTAGCTACATTTTCAGGCCAACACAAGCTGGCATTTCTTCCAATACCATCTATTACATCCATGTATGGTGCCTGGTCATCAGAGCCTGTCAAATACATAGCACCAGAACGGGAAGTGTCAAATAAATTGGTGATACGTGCAAAATCCAATATTTGCTCCGATTTTGGCACATCTCCTTCGAGCAATGCTCCTATAAAATAATTACGCTCAACAGTTCTGCCGGTTTTAGGATCAAGTACCTCTTCCTTTCCGTAATTTAATACACACATTAAGGAATAAACTAAATTTTTACCGTCAAAATATTGTCTTCTGATTATATCTCCGGTGCGTAATCCTTGAGTTTTTTTTGTGTCGTGTTGAAGAGAAATTTTATATTTTTTGAATGTGTATATTGCCATTTATACTATTTCTTCTACCAAGTCTCCGGAACAAGAGTCACTGACCCACAAAGACCCATTAGTAACAGATTGCTTTTGTACTTCCAATTCATAGAATCTTGCTTTTTTACGAATTGTAAGCCCATCAAATGTCGCTTCTATATTGCCAGTCAATAAATTTTGAATAATCCCCCAACCGCTTCCTGCAAAACCACTGGAGAAAACAACGGAGCCAATATTGTTCACAAAATAGGCATCACCGTAATGCTTAACCCCATTTTCTAAAGCCAGCCAGTAGATTGAATCATTAAAGAATAGTTCATTGTCAAGAAGGCGGGTTTTAGAATTTGCAATTCCTATTGATTTTTCCCCCTCAATGGCTTTATTAAAAACAAAGAAATCAGCATCTGTAGAAAATTTAAGACTGGACGACTTTCGGTTTAACGGTGCGTATAAACTTGATGATTCTATATAGCCGAAAGATGACTCTTTTACTTCTATTGTTGAGGTGACATTGTCTCCAGATCCTTGATTATATTTGAATGGAGCCTCAAGGAATATCGTATCACCATTACTATAAAACCCTGGTCCGTCTTTTGTATTGAATCTTATGTAACGTTTGAAAATCAATCCTGCATCTTCGGAAGATTTCTTATATGTCTCAACCAATACATTTCCTAATCCATGACCGGCTTTAAACGATGCGGGGAAATAAGCAGAACCGAACTTTGAAATCAATTCATATTCACCGTCATCATCGTAAACACTGGTTTGTAGATTTATTTGTTTGGTGCCATCATCCCCAAAATTTAGAATTTTATCATTGGCAGAAAAAGATATGATATTGCTGTTTTTTGCATGAATAACGTAATTTCCATTCAACTGTATCCCTACCCATCCAATTAGGTTCAAATCGCCCCTTAACTGGGCTAATCTTGGAGCTGAAACGGACAATACATCTGTACCTTCAAACCCTAATTTAACACCATACAAAGCAGACACTGAAGATCCAAAAACACCGTCTCCTGATACAGATAAGTTTCCTGCAACTGTTCCGTCTTTCATGGTCCAGCTAATATCTTCTTTGTTAGAGTTGCCGGCATGATAAAAGTCATAATCTTTATACTTAATACCGTTATTGGAAATCTCCAGTTCTTCTAATGTGATGCGCCCACTGCACATGACATTACCGTCCAATAATATATTGCCTGCTTTAATGGACAGTATATAGTTCTCATACTTTAGTATATTCGCATTATTGATATACAGTCCACATGAAGACAAATGCAATTCTCCATCAATAGAGACGATGCTTGTCTTTTTATCTTGGTTAGGCTTAGAAATTTGATAGACATCCAGAATTTTGATGCCATTAAATCCTGCCGCAAAACCATACAAGGCGTTCAATTTCCCCGCCATAGAATCACCGTTGATGGAAACAAAACCGCCTCCACCTTCCCCGCCATCACCGCCTCCCGTCAAACTACCGACAATCGTATTTGCCAATAAATAAGCAGCGTTTTTTCGGGTAATATCTTCATAATCACTTATTTCATCTTTAATTTTCTCTTCATTGACTACATATCCATCAACGTACTCTGGCCCTGTAAAATCAGGGAGTGTTTCGTGAGATGCTTGCTCCATACCTGACACGAAACGATTGTACATTGTTTCCAGTATGCTCCCCTTTTCTATTTGTGATATACCTTCATTTAGTTTTGCCATTATTCTGCGACTTTTACGGTTTTTGATAAAAATCCTGATATGGATGCCTTATATGAATTAACTTTTGCTTGTAGAGATACAAATTTGGCTAAGTTGGCTGGTGGCTGAGGACCCATCATTGTTGGTGTCATCATTTGGGATAATGTTCCTAACCAATCAACCAATAAAGTTGCTAATTGATTTCCTAATACGCCGGGTTCCTTAGCACTTCCACTACCCAAATACACCCCATCCTCTTTTATTACAATTTCCTTGGCATTGTATTTGGCCAAAATCTGTTTGGCATCAAGAAGTATTTGGCTTTTATCATGCTGAGATACAATGTTATCAGCAGTGACTTGAAAAATACTTTTATCTGATTCATTATCCCCCTTAGCTACCTCTGACAATATAGATACAGGGGTGTAAGTGGTGTGCGCATGAACCCCTGTCTTTTCCAGTTCATCTATATCAGGAGAGTCCTCAGAGTCCTCCCATTCCTTGGTTTCTGTGACCCCAATAACAACTTTATTGTGTGCATCTATTTGTACTGTGTCAGCATGAGAATATTGGATAACGTATTCACGCAATGTTGCGGGGTCTGTTGTGATTACTACGTCTGAATAAAGATAAGGGATAATCACCATACCGTTTTCATTGTTTTGGATAGCAGAAAGGTACACCCCTTCATGCAAACCTACCGGCAAGCCATTTTCCAAAGACTGTTGCTCTGAAAGGCTTGATAAATATTCTTGTACATCCACCGTTCCACACAGCGCATCATCAGCGTCAGTATGAACTTTTACAACGTAACCTGATATTTTAGATGTGTTTTTCATTACGTTGGTACGTGGATTAACTAACTTATGAAAAGCTATTTGCCTGATTGCTTCATAGATAGTTTCGTTTGCGCTTAAATCGTTTGTGATGTGTTTCATATAATTATTCTTTTTCGGGTTTTGCTATGCAATACGGCAATTTCAGGGTTTGCCGAAAACCACTCACTCCAAATTTCGTATTTACTTCTTCTACACGATACCAACCGTTTTTCTCAGGTTCTCTGAAATCTAATAACTCAACTTTTGCAGCAGCTTTAATGTTTAGATCTCCGAATATAACCAAGGTTCCATCCACTCCATTTCGGTTATAATTCTCAAAATATTCTTCAGCTTCCTGAACCAATTCGCTTTCTGTAACACCTATTTTTCTGGATATGTAGGGGATAACAGTGTATTTGCTTAAATCAACACGGTCTCTGGACTTGGATTTAGTGACCGCCCCCAACTTCATAGCTTTTGTACTCAGTTTGGTTTCATTGAGAAGTTGAAACTTCTTGTGTTCGGTGTCGCTGCTTCCAGTCCATTCCGGATTTAGCCTTATAGTTATACTATATTTAATCTGCTTTTTTCCTTCCATTCGGAATCCCTCGGCTGAAACAGCCAGATATGCCGGATCTACGTTCATTAGTGTAAGGTTGTCATTTGCCACATGGTAATTGAATTGAATCAATGTTCCCATTGATGGTTCGCTGTCGTTCTCTATAAGCATGTTTTTGTTCTTGGAAAAGGGCATTCCAACCTTTATATATGGCTTGTCGTTATCATAACAGAGAAAACAATACAAACCATATTTTCCCCATTCGGTTAGTACATCTGCTATCGTAAGGTCATCACTTAATTGGATTTTTCCGATGTTTATTTCCTCTTTTAAGGTGTCTGGGTGTAACTCCAATCCTGTGCCTTTCAATAGATCGTACTTTCCTCCAGCCTTTAATAAATCTGAAATGGTAGCATTGTTTATCAGGATGTTTGGGCAAGTCTTCCGTTTAAGGTTACTCGCAACACTTTCACATTTGATTTCTATTGGAGTGGAGACGCCACATTTGACAATATATCCATCAAAATTAGGCGCGTGTCCCAACGCTTCTTTTTCCATTTCTTGCTGGCGGGCTTTTTCATTCGCAAATATTTTTCCTTTGTCCCGGTAATATCCTAAATATATACGGATTCGTTGCCCAACTTTAAAGTCTTTTGGTTGGGCCACTGAATAACCGGGACGCTTTTCGATTATCGCCCCATCGTTCAAACGTTCGGTGTATATAGAAGTAACCCCATCTTCTTCTATTCCATTAGCTGTAACAGTACGTTTTATCACAGTCCCTCTTGGAAATCTTACAGAAGCTGTACCTATAAGTTTTTTATAAGACTCTTCTATTTCTATACTTTGACATTCACGCAATACCAGGCACTTGTTCTCGTCCGGATCGCTAATGTCTATAACCTGTTTATCGGATGGTTCCCAAATTATAATTTTGCATACCAAGATGTCCAATCCGTCTTGGTACTGTCTCTTATACACATCTCCGAGCCCACGAGACTCGACGTCATCTCGT
>ERZ1027245.766-NODE-766-length-11492-cov-10.088135_pt1 | contig 11492 bp, 8 predicted proteins | sample MGYA00519475_ERZ1027245 | MGnify/ENA primary metagenome ERZ1027245 (study PRJEB26926, sample SAMN06164723) | human gut metagenome | biome: ENVO:00009003; feature: ENVO:2100002; material: ENVO:00002003 | host: Homo sapiens | place: USA | collected 2012 ... | reverse complement strand
GCGCGGATGCAATACGCGATTTGCAGAAGCAGTCCGAACAACTCAAGGCAGTGAAGCTCCGGCTGTATGAGAAATACACTTCCGGCAGCATCACAAAGGCTGAATATCTCAAGCGGAAAGCAGAAACAGACGCGAAGATGTCTGAGAATGAAGAAGCAATCCAGCAAGGTCATCAGCGGATGCAGGAGCTTGATTCTGAACATCCCTGTTCGGATGAAAGGCTTGATGCGGTGCTCGGCGAATACCAGAAAGGCGCAGGGCTTACATACGAGCTTGCTCATGCTCTAATCTCCGCTATCTATATTCATGGGCATGACAGCATCGAAATCGTCTGGCAGTTCAAAGACATCTTTGAGGATGCAGAAATCTAATAGGCTGAATGTTACAAGCCGTTCACGGGTGGTCATCCACCTATGAACGGTTTGTAAAATCTCAAAAATTTTTTAGTTCCTACTTGACACAAGAAGACCTGTCCCGGCTGGGCAGGGAGTATTCCTACATGGGGCGGCTGCAGGACTTCATCTTTCCCGCTTATGATGTCCGCTTTATCGCCATCAACGATGGAGTAGACAGCGCACAGGGCGACAATGATTTTGCCCCTCTGCGGAACATTTTCAACGAATGGCTGGTGAGAGATACGAGTAAGAAAATCAAAGCTGTAAAACGGTCAAAAGGCATGAGCGGCAAGCCTGTTACGAGCAAACCCGTGTACGGCTACCTCATGGACGAGGACGAAAACTTCATCATTGACGAGGAAGCCGCACCCGTGGTCAAGCAGATATACCGTCTGTGCCTTGCCGGGAACGGTCCGACCAAGATAGCCCGTATGCTGACCGAGCAGGAAATCCCAACGCCGGGAACGCTGGAATACCGCAGGACGGGCAGCACACGCCGCTATCACCCCGGCTATGAGTGCAAATGGGCGACAAATACCGTGGTGCATATCCTTGAAAACCGGGAGTACATGGGCTGTTTGGTGAACTTCAAGACGGAGAAACCGTCCTACAAGACCAAGCACAGCATAGAAAATCCCATTGAGAAACAGGCAGTTTTCGAGAACCACCATGAGCCTATCATCGACACCCAGACATGGGAGCGTGTGCAGGAATTACGCAAACAGCGCAAGCGTCCGAACCGCTATGATGAAGTGGGCTTGTTCTCTGGTATGCTCTTTTGCGCGGACTGCGGCAGCGTCATGTATCAGCAGCGTTACCAGACCGATAAGCGGAAACAGGACTGCTATATCTGCGGGAACTACAAGAAGCGCACCCATGACTGCACCGCACATTTTATCCGCACCGACCTTTTGACTGCGGGCGTTCTCTCCAATCTACGGAAAGTGACGAGCTATGCGGCAAAGCATGAAGCCCGTTTTATGAAGCTGCTGATCGAGCAGAACGAGGACGGCGGCAAACGCCGGAACGCCGCCAAGAAAAAGGAACTGGAAGCTGCCGAAAAGCGTATCGGTGAACTTTCCGCTATTTTCAAGCGGCTGTATGAGGACAGCGTAAGCGGTCGCATTTCTGACGAGCGTTTCACGGAGCTTTCGGCAGACTATGAAGCCGAACAGCAGGAATTGAAAGAGCGTGTTGCCAGAATACAGGCGGAGCTTTCCAAAGCACAGGAAGCTACCGTAAACGCAGAAAAGTTTATGAACATTGTCCGCAAGCACATGAACTTTGAAGAACTGACCCACACCCTCTTGCGTGAGTTTGTAGAGAAAATCGTTGTGCATGAGTGCAGCTACGATGAAAACGGCACACGCAGACAGGATATTGAGATTTACTATTCTTTCGTCGGCAAAGTGGACTTGCCCGAATGACCGCCCGCCCTATCCGATATCAAAGGCAAGTATCGGATAGGAAAGGCAAAATTTTTTACACTTCTATTACTTCTTTATCACACATAAGCAAAAAGTCAGGGTATGAAGCAGCTCATGGCTGGCGGCGGTGTTGCCCTGATTGGCATCACCCTGATTCCCCTGCTGAGCGGTCTGTTCGGCTAATCTTTTCCGGGCGGCGTCTGCCGCCCCGTACATATTTACTTGCAAGTGTTTCCAGCCCCTCCGTGGCAAACGGATTCTTATCACAAGAGGAAACGCATTGCAAATCGAATATTCACCTTTATACTGAAAGGACGGTGCTATTATGCAGATTCTGACTCACCTTATTTTTCTGCTCAACCTGCTCAAGACCCTTATCAACCATTTTTCTTGATAGGTGGTGGCGCTGAGTGGAAACAGTTCTCAAAGCGATCTCAGATTGGATCAAGTCGCTGCTGACAGCGGCGATCATGTCCAATCTTTCCGGCTTGTTTGATGATGTGAATACCCAAGTGGGCAACATCGCACAACAGGTCGGCACCAAACCATCCAGTTTTGAACCGAGAGTTTTTGCCATGATTGAAGCCCTCTCTCGAAATGTGGTGCTGCCCATTGCAGGCGTGATTTTGACCTTCATTGCCTGTTATGAATTGATTGAGATGATCACCCAGCATAACAACATGGCACAATTTGAACCTGCGCTGCTGATGAAATGGATCTTCAAAACTGCCATTTCGGTCTGGATGATCTCCAACACTTTCGACATCATCATGGCGGTGTTCGATGTGACGCAGCAGGTGGTGGCAAATTCCAGCGGCATCATCAGCGGCAACACACGGGTGAACGACATCGGGCTTTCCATGTTGCAATCCAGCATGATGCAGATGGACGTAGGACCCTTGTTCGGACTGTTCTTGCAGTCCTTCTTCATCGGTATCACCATGCGCATCCTGTCCATCGTGATTTTCGTCATCGTCTACGGAAGAATGATTGAAATCTACATGATGGTCAGTCTGGCTCCAGTGCCCATGGCAACATGGGGCAACCACGAGCAATCCCATGTTGGACAGAACTATCTTCGTTCTCTGTTTGCGCTGGGATTTCAGGGCTTCCTGATTCTGATCTGCGTGGCGATCTATGCCGTTCTGCTTCAGAATGTTGCCATATCCGGGGATGCCATCAACTCGATCTGGAGCATCGTGGGGTACACGGTGCTGCTATGCTTTACGCTGTTCAAGACTGGTTCCGTCGCCCGAAGCATTCTGGGCGCACACTAAGGAGGTGGAATTTTGGCAGCTTATATTTCCGTGCCGCGCGATTTCAGCAAGGTGAAGTCCAAAGTAGCCTTCAACCTGACCGCCCGGCAGCTTATCTGTTTTGGTGCAGCGGCAGTCGTAGGGGTGCCGCTGTTTTTTGTTCTGCGGGACACCGCTGGCAATTCCGGTGCTACCCTCGGCATGATGGCGGTCATGCTGCCCATGTTCTTTCTGGCCATGTATCAGAAGAACGGTCAGCCGGCTGAAAAGATCCTGCGGTACTACTTTCAGGCGCGCTTTGTTCGCCCGAAGGTGCGTCCGTACCAGACCCGCAATTACTATGCACTGCTTATGAAGGGAGATGACGCCCATGATTCCGTTTCTGAAAAAGAATAAGGACGGCAAAAAGTCGCCCAAGTCCACAGTGCCCCGCACGGCACAGGAGAGCATTCCGTTCCAGCGGATGTTTGAGGACGGCACCTGCCGTGTCCGTCCCGGCTACTACACCCGCACCATCCAGTATCAGGATATCAACTATCAGTTGGCGCAGCAGGAGGACAAGACCGCCATCTTTGAGGAATGGTGCTCTTTTCTCAACTTTTTCGACAGCTCTATCCACTTTGAGCTGTCCTTTGTGAACACCGCCACCGATTCCGCAGACTTTGAAAAGTCCATCCGCATCCCGTACCAGCAGGATGGTTTTGACGATGTGCGCGCCGAGTACAGCCAGATGTTGCGGCAGCAGCTTTCCAAGGGCAACAACGGTCTGACCAAAACGAAGTTTCTGACCTACGGCATCGAGGGCGACAGCATGGCGCAGGTCAAACCTCGGCTGGAGCACATCCAGAACGACCTGATGAACAACTTTCACAGGTTAGGCGTTCTGGCAAAGCCGCTGGACGGTACGGAGCGTCTGCGGCTGATGCACGGGATGCTGAACATGGATGGAGCCAACAAGTTCCACTTCAACTGGAAAGACCTTGTGCCCAGTGGTCTGTCCGTAAAGGATGCCATTGCCCCCACTGCGCTGGCGTTTAAGAACAGCCGCACCTTTCAGATGGGCGGCATCTTCGGAGCGGTCAGCTTTCTGAATATCACGGCTTCTGACTTGAGCGACCAGTTGCTGAAGGATTTTCTGGACATGGATTCCAGCCAAATCGTTACCATGCACATCCAGTCCGTTGACCAGAACAAGGCCATCAAAACCATCAAGCACACCATCACCGAACTCGACCGCAGCAAGATCGAGGAGCAGAAAAAAGCTGTCCGCGCCGGATACGACATGGACGTGCTGCCGTCTGATTTGGCGACTTACGGCAGGGATGCCAAGGCACTTTTGAAGGAGCTGCAGAGCCAGAATGAGAGAATGTTTTTGGTGACGTTCCTCGTGTTGAACACCGGAAAAACCGAGCAGGAACTGGAAACCAACGTGTTTCAGGCGGTCAGCATTGCGCAGAAGCATAACTGCGAATTATGCCGCCTCGATTTTCAGCAGGAGCAGGGGCTTATGTCCTCGCTGCCGCTGGCAGACTGCCAAATCGAGATCCAGCGCGGTCTGACCACCAGCAGCACGGCAATCTTTGTGCCGTTTACCACACAGGAGTTGTTCGACAATGGCAAGGAAAGCCTGTATTATGGCTTGAACGCCCTGTCCAACAACCTGATTATGGTTGACCGCAAAAAGCTGAAGAACCCCAACGGTCTGATTTTGGGCACTCCCGGTTCCGGTAAATCCTTCAGCGCAAAGCGTGAGATCTGCAATGCGTTCCTCGTGACGGACGATGATATCATCATCTGCGACCCGGAAGCAGAGTACGCTCCGCTGGTGGAGCGTCTGCATGGGCAGGTCATCCACATCAGCCCTGCCAGCACCCAGTATATCAACCCGATGGACATCAACAGCAACTACTCGGAGGAGGACAACCCGCTGGCTTTGAAAGCCGACTTTGTACTGTCCCTGTGCGAACTGGTGGTGGGCGGCAAAGAAGGGTTGCAGCCGGTGGAAAAGACGGTCATTGACCGCTGCGTCCATGTAATCTATCGCAAGTATTTCGAGAATCCCACCCCAGAAAATATGCCGCTGTTGGAAGATCTGTACAACGCCCTGCTGACGCAAGACGAACCGGAAGCGCGCCATGTGGCGGCTGCGCTGGAAATTTACGTTAAGGGTTCTTTGAATATTTTTAACCACCACACCAATGTGGATATCAATAATCGCATTGTCTGTTTTGATATCAAGCAGCTTGGCAAGCAGCTGAAAAAACTCGGTATGCTCATCGTGCAGGATGCCGTGTGGGGGCGTGTGACCGCCAACCGCAGTGCCGGAAAATCCACCCGGTACTATGCAGACGAGTTCCACCTTTTGCTGAAAGAGGAGCAAACTGCGGCATACAGCGTTGAAATTTGGAAGCGTTTTCGTAAGTGGGGCGGCATCCCGACAGCCCTAACGCAGAACGTCAAAGATCTGCTGGCAAGTCCCGAAGTATCGAATATTTTTGAGAACTCGGACTTTGTGTATATGCTCAATCAGGCCAACGGAGACCGACAGATTCTCGCAAAGCAGCTCAACATCTCGCCCCATCAGCTTTCCTACGTCACTCACTCTGGTGAGGGCGAAGGGCTGCTGTTCTTCGGCAACGTGATCCTGCCCTTTGTTGACCACTTCCCGAAAGACCTTGAACTCTACCGCATCCTTACGACCAAGCTCAACGAGATCTCGGAGGGCGCACAGAAATGAGTGAACCAAAACTGATCATCAAAGAGGAATCGTCCGCAAAAAAGACCCGTTCTCCCCCGAAGAAACCCAAGGTGGAGCAGTCGGTGCCCAGAAAGAAAAAGCTGAAAACCGATGCAGATAAGGCTGCGGAAAGGACGCAGCACCTGCGTTTTGGCAAAGCCGAGATCACCCCGGATGAAGCATCCCGCATGACAAAGCAGCAGAAACGTGCTATGTATGCCGCTGCTGCCGCCCGGTCTGCGGTGCATCGGGAGGTTGACCAGTACGAGGACGATAATGTGGGCACGCAGGCTTTAAGCGAGGGCGAAAAGGCAGCAGGAAATGTCCGGGATATTTCCAAGAGCATCTATGCCCGGAAGCTGAAAAAGAAAGCCAAGATGCAGGGCAAGAAGGGTGCCAAAACCGCAAAATCTTCCCCGCAGAAGCCGACTGCGGCACAAGATGCAGGCGCATCCGGCACCGGCGAGGGCGGCTCCAACTGGCTCTCCCGATGGCGGCAGAAACAGGACATTCGGCAAAGTTACTATGCCGCCGCCCATTCGGGCACAGCGGCGCAGACCGCAGGCGGCAAAGCGGCATCCAACGGTGCATCTGCTGCCCGGTCCGGCGTGGAACAAGCCGTAGAAAAAGGTAAAACCGCCGTCAGCACTGCCTTGAAAGGGCTGGCGAATGCCGCCAAGGGCAACGCACACGTTCTGGTGATCGTGGGCGTTTTTCTTTTGCTCATCCTCATGGTGATGTCCGGCTTTTCCTCCTGCGACATCCTCTTTTCCGGCGGCACACAGGTATCCGGGCAGACCATGTACTCTGCCGAGGACCGGGACATCCGAGGCGCAGAACAGGACTACAAGAAGCTGGAAAAGGAACTGGACAAAAAGATCAAGCGCACTCCCACCGACCACCCCGGCTACAACGAGTACCAGTATCACCTTGACCCCATCGAGCATGACCCATGGCAGTTGACCTCTTTTCTCACGACTCTCTATGACGATTACACCCGGTCAGAGGTGCAGGGCAAGTTGAAGGAGACTTTCAAAAAGCAGTACAAGCTGACCACATGGGTAGAGGTGCAGACCCGGTATATGACTGTGTGGGTCATGACTCCCGCAGGAATCCCAGTCCCCACGCAGGTGCCCTACGAGTATCGAATCTTCCACACCAAATTGGTGAACAAAGGGCTGGAAGTCGTTATCCGGGAGGAACTGAATAACGACCAGTGGAAACGCTACGAAATCTTTCAGGACACGCTGGGGGGTCGGCCTTACCTGTTCAACGGTGGTCTGCCGCCCGGTGGTTCCGATGGCTCCGGCACACCCGGCATCGACTATCAGGTTCCGGCAGAAGCCCTGACGGACAGCGAGTTTGCCGCCATCTACAAGGAAGCCCAAAAGTATGTGGGCACACCCTATGTGTGGGGCGGCTCCACCCCGGAAACCGGGTTTGATTGCTCCGGCTACGTTTGCTGGGTCTACAACCAGAACGGCTACAATGTGGGGCGCACCACCGCCAACGGTCTGTGGAACAAGAGCCAGCACATTTCCGAAGCCGAAGCAAAGCCCGGCGACCTTGTTTTCTTTGAAGGAACGTATGATACGCCGGGGAAAAGTCATGTGGGCATCTACCTTGGAAACGGCAAGATGGTGTCTGCCGGAGACCCCATAAAGTATGCTGATATTCACTCGTCCTACTGGCAGAAATACCTGTCCGGTTTTGGACGGCTTTCAAAATGATTGGAGGAAGAAATGAGCGAAAAACTCGATAAACTGCGCGCTTCTCTGGAAAAGGAAAGGGAGCGTCGCATTAAGATCAACACTCGCATTGAAAGCCTTGAGCGGCGGATTCAGGAAGCAGAAGCTGCCGAGGTCAACGAGATGGTGCGCACCGCCAAGGTCACGCCGGAACAGCTTGCCGCCCTGCTGCGCCAGTCTGCAACTTCCACCCCGACCCCGGCTGCGCTGTCCGCAGTCGGTGCTACGTTCAACAAGGAGGAATCTGATAATGAAGATGATGAATAAGTTCTGTGCCCTGATGTTGTCGGTGGCACTGTGCGCTGGCATGGCGGCTCCTGCTTTTGCCTATGGCGGTGAGCCTGTGGAGGAAGTGGAACAGCCCGTCCTGACTTCTACCACCGATGAAGAAGATGTGGTCACCGTGACCGATGAGGAAACCGGTGCTCTGACCCCGGAGGGCAATCTGACGATGGTGGACGATTACCACACCAGTTATTCGGATGGCTCTGGCCAGCAGTTCATCACGCTGGTGTCGAAGTCTGGCAACACATTCTATCTGGTCATCGACCGCAACGACAAGGGGGAAAACACCGTTCATTTCATGAATCTTGTGGACGAAGCCGACCTTCTTTCCCTGATGGAAGATGAAGATGCCGATGCCTACACCGCTGAAAAAGAAGCGGCGGCGCAGGCAGAACAGGAGCGCAAACAGGCCGAGGAGGATGCGAAAAAGGCTGCGGAAGAAGCGGCGGCATCCGGTTCTGAACAGACTGGTGGCAACAAAGTTACGAAGTATGCTGCTACGTTCTTAGGCGTACTGGCACTGGTCGGTTTGGTTGCTGGCGGTGGCATTTACACCTTTATGAAGCAGAAGCAGAAAAAGCAGGCAGAAAAAGAAGCCCTTGACCCCGATGCAAACTACACTGAGGACAAGGGCGACTTTGAAATCCCTGTGGAGGATGAGCCGGAGGAGACCGGCGAGGAGGATAACGCAGAAGAATAATTCTATTGGCGGCGTTTGCCGCCTTACATATTGCAATCCAAAACAGATTGGAGGGATTCTTATCGCAAAATTGATCGTGGCGGAAAAACCGTCCGTAGCCGTGTCATATGCAAAAGTCCTCGGTGCGACTAACCGCAAAGACGGTTATCTGGAGGGTAACGGCTATCTGGTAAGCTGGTGCGTGGGGCACTTGGTGGAACTGGCACCGCCCAACATCTACGATGCCAAGTACGTCAAGTGGAGCATTGCAGACTTGCCCATCCTGCCGCAAAAGTGGCAGTATTTGGTGTCTGCGTCCACCAAAAAGCAGTTTGGTATCCTGAAAGACCTGATGAACCGCCCGGACGTAGATGGCATTGTGAACAGTTGCGATGCAGGGCGTGAGGGCGAACTGATCTTCCGCCTTGTCTACCAGCAAGCGAGCTGCAAAAAGCCCTTTTTCCGTCTGTGGCTGTCTAGTATGGAGGACAGCGCAATCCGGGAGGGCTTTGCCCACCTCAAACCGTCAACTGAATACGATGCGCTGTACAACGCAGCACTCTGCCGGGAACGTGCCGACTGGATGGTCGGCATCAACGCTTCCCGGCTTTTTTCGTGCCTGTACGGTCAACCGCTGGCGGTGGGGCGTGTTATGACCCCGGTGCTTGCCATGACAGTGGTGCGGGAAGCCGCCATTGCCGCCTTTGTGCCGGAGAAATTCTACACGGTTGCCCTGACCCTTGCGGACGGCGGCACCGCATCCAGCAAGCGGTTTGCCCAGAAAGCGGATGCCGAACTGCTGCTTTCCAAATGCCGAAAGGAGGGGCGTGTCACGGTACAGAAGATGGAACGCAAGGAGAAATCCGAAAGCCCGCCGCAGCTCTATGACCTTACCGCATTGCAGCGGGATGCAAACCGTCTGTTGGGATTTACGGCACAGCAGACCTTGGATTATGCCCAAAGTCTTTACGAAAAACGGCTCATCACCTACCCCCGCACGGACAGCCGCTTTTTGACGGAAGATATGGCGGCATCCTTGCCGGGGCTGGTGACGGACACGGGTAAGGTGTTTGCCGTGGAGGAGTCGCTTCCCATCCATGTGCAGCAGGTCATCAATGGCGGCAAAGTCACCGACCACCATGCGCTGCTGCCTACGAAAAGCATGGCAAACGCAGATCTTGCCGCCCTCCCTGCCGGAGAGCGGAATGTCCTGCGGCTGATTTCCGCACGGCTGCTCTGCGCCGTAGGCGAACCGCACCGCTATGCAGAAACTACGCTCACCACCATCTGCGCCGGGGAGGAGTTCTCCGCAAAAGGCAAGGTGGTGCTGTCCGAGGGATGGAAAGCAGTAGAGCGGAAAATGCTGGGCGTACTGCTGGGCAAGCAGAAAGAACAGGCTGTTTTGCCCGATGTTCAGGAGCAGAGCCAGTGCTGCGTTACCAGTGCCGAACTGAAGGAAGGTCAAACGTCCCCGCCGAAATCCTACACGGAAGACACCCTCCTGTCAGCTATGCAGGCGGCGGGTGCAGACAGTATGCCGAAGGGCGTGGAGCGTCAAGGCATCGGCACCCCGGCAACCAGAGCCGCCACCATCGAAAAGCTGGTGCAGAAGGGCTTTCTGGAGCGCAAGGGCACCAAGAAAACCAAGGTGCTGCTGCCCACGGATAAGGGAAAAGCCCTCATTACCGTAATGCCCGAAGAGATTCAGTCTGCGGATATGACGGCTGACTGGGAAGCGAAATTGCTACAAATCGAACGTGGCGAAATGGAGCCGAGTGAATTTATGACTGAGATCAATACGATGATTACCGAACTGGTAAAGAATACGGAAATGAAAAAAGGAGTAAATGCGCTTATGAAAAACAAAATCATTGGTGTCTGTCCGAACTGCGGTGCAAATGTTGTGGAGCGTGAAAAGGGCTGGTTCTGTGAGAACAGGGAGTGCCGTTTCGTGCTGTGGAAGGACAATGCGTTCTTCAAGCGTCTGGGTAAGCGACTGGATTCCCATGTGGCGGACAAGCTGCTGCGGGATGGGCGTGTCCGGCTGAAGGACTGCAAGAGTGCCAAGGGCAAGACCTACAATGCCACCGTGCTGCTGTCCTGTGAAGCTGATGGCCGCAGCAAGTTTTCGCTGGAATTTGAAGGTGGGTGCTGATGGAGCAGATAAAAGAAGCGGTCTACCTTATCAACGATGAACGCTATCTGCATCTCCGGGAAAACGGTGCAGGGGTCGGCTTTGCCACTTATAACAAGGTAACTGTTGAGCCGCTGGAAAGCGGGCAGATCTCGGAAAAGAACCTGCCGCCCGATGGCAGGAACGCCATTCCTGCCGCCCGGAACTGGTATCTGTTTGAACTTTCGGACGATGACCGCAAGGTCATCCAACAGGAAAGCGTAAAGATCCTCGAAAACATCCCGCAAGCTGGTATCGGCAGACGGCGCATCTGGGAGCCTGAAACGCTGCCGAAGGATATTCGTCTCATCAACAGCCACTATGACGACCTCTACCGCATTCCCGATGGCGGAGTTGTACAGGTGGATTACCCGGATGGGCGCAGCTTTACGGCACGGCTGGAACATCTGGATGATTACCACTTTGACATGGGCGGTCTGGGCAATGTGTTCCACATCTGCCAGTTTGCCGAGGTCATGGAACGAAACCATGCAGATTTCTACCCGGAGATTCAGACACAGGACGAGCAGGCTGCATGGGAACTGGGCGGCAAAGGCTACCTTGCCATCCAGTCCTGTGAGGATGGATGGGACTACACCCTCTACCACAGCGATTATTCTGTGATGGACGGCGGGCAGCTGGGTGCCCCGGAACTGACCATTCAGGAAGCCCGTGAGCAGATTCTGGAAGCACACCACATGGAAAAGGGCCGGCGGCTACTGCAGGACTACGATGCAGTCATGGATAAAGTTGCGGAAGCCGAGGAACTGAGTGCAGACCATCGCCCTTCCA
>ERZ1027245.765-NODE-765-length-11508-cov-4.284554_pt1 | contig 11508 bp, 10 predicted proteins | sample MGYA00519475_ERZ1027245 | MGnify/ENA primary metagenome ERZ1027245 (study PRJEB26926, sample SAMN06164723) | human gut metagenome | biome: ENVO:00009003; feature: ENVO:2100002; material: ENVO:00002003 | host: Homo sapiens | place: USA | collected 2012 ... | reverse complement strand
AGATCTACACTCGACTAGTCGTCGGCAGCGTCAGATGTGTATAAGAGACAGTATGCCATGCGTTCAAAAAGTTCTACTGTGTTGCTTACCCAAAAGGCTTTGCTGAAACCTTTGGCATTAGTTTGGGGTGATTGAGTCATCCTTTACTGATTAATAGTTATGTTTTAATTACTTATATTTGCAGCAAATATACTCAATAACAATAAAACGGACAACGTATGAAAGATAAAATAGAAGTAGTAGCATTCGATGCAGACGATACCCTTTGGGAAAACGAGGTTTATTTTCAGGAGTTTGAGCATCAGTTCTGTGATTTACTGAAAGCGTACCAACCGCAGAGTGCCGTTTCGCAGGAACTGTTCAAGACAGAGATGAAAAACCTGCACATGTATGGCTACGGTTTGAAAAGCATGATGCTCAGCATGATTGAAACAGCCTGCCGGATTACCGGAGGAGAAGGTAACATGCATTGCGTGAAAGAAATCGTCAGGTTGGGGCAGGAGCTTCTTCAAAGACCCGTAACGCTTCTGGACGGGGTGGAAGAGGTGCTGCTCCGCCTGCAAGGAAAATACAGGCTGGTACTGGCGACCAAAGGAGACCTGTTCGACCAAAGAAGAAAAGTCCGGGAGTCGGGATTGATGCACTACTTCTGCCACATCGAGATAATGAGTGACAAGAAAGAAGCCGATTATCGGAAACTACTTACCACCGTGGAATGCGCCCCGCAGAATTTCCTGATGTTGGGAAACTCCGTCAAGTCGGACATACTGCCGGTTTTGGAGCTGGGCGGATATGCAGCCCACATTCCTTACCACGTCACCTGGCAGTATGAAACCCATGATGGGGATATTGCGCATCCCAACTTCATCCGGTTAAAAAACATCACGGATATAATGGAATATCTCCTGTAAGGTATCTGCTGCACAGGAAAGCTTAATTCAGCGGTATCCAATGAAAAGCCCTTCCACGCTTGCCATAAGGTATCAAGCATGGAAGGGCTGATTTTAAAATTATCTCATTCCCGTCTTTTAGAACTGGAAGAACTTCTTGGCGTTGTAATAACTGATGTCCTCAATCATCTGATTGACGCGTTCCATTTCGGAAACAGGAATTTCACCGTTTTCCACATCACGGCCTACGAGGTTACACAACGTGCGGCGGAAGTATTCATGACGCGGGTAGGAGAGGAAAGAACGCGAGTCTGTCAGCATACCTACGAAACGGCTCAGCAGGCCGAGTACGGAGAGTGCATTCATCTGTTTTTCCATACCGTCTTTCTGGTCGAGGAACCACCATCCGGAACCGAATTGAATCTTGCCGGCAACAGTACCGTCCTGGAAGTTGCCCAACATGGTAGCGATTACCTCATTGGCACATGGGTTCAGATTATACAGAATGGTCTTTGTCAGTTTGCCTTCCGAATTCAGACGGTCGAGGAATTTAGCCATCGCCTTGGCGGTTGTAAACTCGCCGATAGAGTCGAAACCAGTGTCGGGACCGAGCAGTTTGAACATTTTGCTGTTGTTGTTGCGGATAGCCCCGTAGTGGAATTGCTGTGTCCAGCCCTTTTCCCAATCCATCTCGCCAAAGGCAACCAGCATAGCCGACTTGAACTTCAGGATTTCTTCCTTAGTCAGTGCAGTACCGCCATATACCTTATTGAAGATTGCCTTAATTTCCGCATCCGTATAGTCTTCCGCATAGAATTCTTCGATGCCGTGGTCGGACAGCTTGCATCCTTGGGCGGCAAAGAAGTCATGACGCTTGCGCAAAGCGGCAATCATATCGTCGAAAGTAGAAATAGTCACACCGCTTACTTCCGCCAGCTTCTCTACGTAAGCACGGAAATCGCCGGGAACTTCCACCGCCATCGCCTTGTCGGGGCGCCAGGTAGGAAGCATCTTTATCTCAAATCCGCTCTCACGGGTCTTGATATGATATTCCAGCGAGTCAATGGGGTCGTCCGTAGTACACACGGTTTCCACGTGATAACGGCGCATCATGCCGCGGGCAGAATATTCGGGTTGTTTCAGTTTCTCGTTACATTCGTCGTAGATTTCACGTGCGGTCTTGGGGTTCAGAATCTTGTCAATGCCGAATGCCGTCTTCAACTCCAGGTGCGTCCAGTGATACAAAGGATTGCGGAAAGTATAAGGTACGGTTTCCGCCCATTTCTCAAACTTTTCCCAATCGGTGGTGTCCTTGCCGGTACAGAAACGTTCGTCCACACCGTTGGTGCGCATGGCACGCCACTTGTAGTGGTCGCCTCCCAGCCAGATTTCCGTCAGTGACTTGAATTGGTAGTCGTCTGCTACCATTTGTGGAATTAAATGACAGTGATAGTCAATAATCGGCATTTTAGCCGCATGTTCGTGGTACAACTTCTGCGCGGTTTCAGTCTGCAACAGGAAGTTCTCGTCCATAAAGTTTTTCATCTTCTTGTGTTTTAAGTATCTAAAAATTTTACTTTCTTGTCGTTACACCTATATAGTATTGATTGTAAAGCTAATAGGTCGTATAATTGTTTTTAGTTTTATTAACCGTTATCGAACACAAAAGTAGAAATTTTACTTGGAGAAACAAAATAATTCGTATCTTTGCGGCGAATATTTATAATATTTAAGCTTCAGACGTCTCACCTTTACCGCCTTAGGCAGCATACCTCAAGATGGAAAACAAGAACTATACCATTAAAGACATAGCACGCATGGCCGGCGTCTCTGCCGGCACTGTAGACCGCGTACTGCACAACCGCGGAGACGTATCCGTTTCCAGTAGGGAAAAAGTCCAGAAAGTACTCGACGACATAGATTATCATCCCAATATGTTTGCCATCGGGCTGGCGGCTAAAAAGCGCTATCATATTGTCTGCATTATACCTTATTATATAGAACATGATTATTGGCATGCTGTAGCAGCGGGAATTGACCGTGCCGCACAAGAATTACGGCCGTTCAATGTTGAGGTTAGCTATCTGTACTATCGGCATGCGGACAAATCCTCCTATAAAGAAGCATGTGCTGTGCTCCGGGAGGAAAATGCCGACGCCGTACTTGTTGCCCCGAATTTCCGAGAGGAGACCATAAAACTCACTACTTATTTGGAGGAAGCGGATATTCCCTATGCATTCATAGACTTCAATATTGAACAGACGCATGCCTTGTGTTATATCGGACAAGACTCCAAAACCAGCGGATACATTGCTGCCAAGATTCTGATGCGTAGCTATGAAAAAGGGCAGGAGCTTGTGTTATTCCTGAGCAATCAGAAAAACAATCCGGCAGAAATCCAGATGCAACGCCGCCTCGAGGGGTTCATGCAATACCTTTCCGAGGAACATAAGGATTTGACTATCCATGACATTGTGTTGCACAAGGAAGATACTGACGGCAACAGACGGATATTGGATGCTTTTTTTAAAGAACATCCCCAAGCCGTACTGGGAGCTGTTTTTAATTCCCGTGTTTATCAAGTGGCAAGTTATCTGCACGAAAAGGGGTGGAAGCTGGCAGGACTTGTGGGATATGACCTTTTACACAAAAATACAGAGTTCCTGAAAACCGGTGAAGTAACCTTTCTCATCGGTCAACGTCCAGGCCTGCAAGGCTATTGTGGCGTAAAGACTTTATGCAACCACGTGGTATTTAAAAGACCGGTCACTGCAGTGAAATACATGCCTATCGACATATTGATGAAGGAAAACATAGACTTTTACTTTGAGTTTGAATAATTAAAAAATTACATATCAACCATTTAAATGAAAGCATTAAACAAAGAAACTGCTCCCAAAGCACAACGCCCGGAACGCATTATCCAGTTTGGCGAAGGTAATTTCCTTCGCGCATTTGTGGATTGGATTATTTATAACATGAATCAAAAGACCGATTTCAACAGCAATGTAGTAGTAGTCCAACCCATTGATAAAGGTATGGTTGACATGCTGAATGCCCAGGATGACCTTTATCATGTAAATCTGCAAGGTCTGGATAAAGGAGAAACCATCAACAGTCTGACTATGATAGATGTAATCAGCCGTGCCTTAAACCCCTATACTCAAAACGATGAGTTCATGAAATTGGCCGAACAACCGGAAATGCGTTTTGTCATTTCCAACACGACGGAAGCAGGTATAGCCTTTGACCCTGCTTGTAAGCTGACAGATACACCGGCGTCTTCTTATCCGGGCAAGCTGACACAGCTGTTGTATCACCGCTTCAAGACATTCAACGGCGACAAGAGCAAAGGACTGATTATCTTCCCTTGCGAACTCATCTTCCTGAATGGCCACAAGTTGAAGGAGACAATCTATCAATACATTGAATTATGGCAATTGGGTGATGAGTTCAGAGCTTGGTTTGAGGAAGCCTGCGGTGTGTATGCAACACTGGTGGACCGTATCGTTCCAGGATTCCCCCGCAAAGACATTGCCGCTATAAAAGAAAAGATACAGTACGATGACAATCTGGTAGTGCAGGCTGAAATTTTCCATTTATGGGTCATCGAGGCTCCGCAAGAAGTCGCCGAAGAATTCCCTGCCGACAAAGCCGGACTGAATGTATTGTTTGTTCCTTCTGAAGAACCTTACCACGAAAGAAAAGTAACCTTGCTGAATGGACCTCATACCGTATTGTCTCCAGTAGCCTATCTGTCGGAGGTAAATATTGTACGCGATGCCTGCCAGCATCCTATAATCGGACAATACATCCATAAAGTGATGTTTGACGAGCTGATGGAAACGTTGAACCTGCCGAAAAACGAATTGAAAAAGTTTGCAGAAGATGTATTGGAGCGCTTCAACAATCCGTTTGTTGACCATGCCGTAACCAGTATTATGCTGAACTCTTTCCCTAAATACCAAACCCGTGACCTTCCTGGCCTGAAAACCTACTTGAAACGTAAAGGAGAACTGCCGAAAGGTCTGGTATTGGGACTGGCTGCCATCATCACGTACTACAAAGGAGGTACCCGCGCAGACGGCACAGAAATCATCCCGAATGATGCTCCCGAAATCATGCAGTTATTGAAAGACCTTTGGGCAACGGGGGATACCCGCAAAGTGGCAGAAGGCGTATTGGCAGCCAAAGACCTTATCTGGGGGGAACACGGAGACTTGAATACCGTTCCAGGATTGACAGACATGATTACCTGCTTCTTAAAATCCATCCAAGAAAAAGGCATGCAGGAAACAGTAAAAGGTATTCTTTAATTCCTATGATTTTAAACAAGCAGACCGTACAAAAGGAGTTTTTATACGGTCTGCTTTATTTATACCACATTTGATGGGAAATAATTAAGCCACAGTTTTCTTTTTTGTCTAAAGGCTTTCCTGCTCTGCTGCCCGCAATATAAAAGTAGTGGCACCAATAGTTACAATGGCTCCATCCTCAATGCGAATACGGTCTTTGTCACCCAAAATTTCATTATTAAGGAAAGTTCCCGTCAGGCTGGGAGCATCGCGTAAGGTATAAATCAACACTCCCTGCTTATTACGCTTTACATTAATGATACAGTGACGCCGGTCCATACTCATATCCGAAGTCTCAATCGGCACATCGATAACATTCCCCACGCAACGCCGGCCTATGATATTGTCACCTTCTTGCAATGGAAGTACCTGCTTAAAACCAAACACGTTCTCAATGACCGTGATGCTGCCAAAAGCCTCTTTAAACTCCGCTTCATCCGGACGTTCTTCCTTTTGAGGGGCTTTCATCTTTGATTTACCTAAACGGATACTGAACTGCTTCTTACACTGGTCACATACAAAGACCAGTGATTGGCCTTCGGTATACTTGGTTTCATCGAATGTTAAGTAATTCTCACATTTGGGACAACGGATACGCTTCATGATAGTTAAAAATTAAAGAATTAAAAAATAAAGCAAGGGTAGATTACTTTCTACTTCTTTAATACCCAAGCGTTCTTATACGTTTCATTCTGGCGAACTCTGTTCAATGCCTGATATGCTTCTGTTTCTGTGCCACAAGACTCAATGCTGACACGCATTTTACCATCTCCAACAATTGCTTTTGCATGAGGGTAACCTTTTTCAATCAGTTGCTTTGCCATTGCTTCGGCATCCTTCTCAGTACCTACACTGGCAATGATGACGTGGTATTTCTGTGCAGAGACAAGTGACGGGGCGACAGTCCCTGCTGTGGTCTTTTGAATTTCACTCTTTGTTGTTACAGATGTTGAAGAGGACACTTCTGCCGCCTGCTGCTTAGGCTGAGAAACAACCGGAGCATTCTGCGCGTTAGCTTGGCCCACCTTAACCTCTCTTACGGCAACCGGAACCACCTTTTTCTTTGCCTTCTGCCCCGTGTTTTTTTGAGCCGACGCTTTCGGAGTGTCGGCCTTCCGGCTAACAACAATCGGATTAATGGCAAGGGATTCCTTTTCTATCATCTCAAAAAGTTCATTCGGAAGTAATTGCGCATAATTTCCTTCAACCACTTCCGTATTCTCTATCGGTGTAGACAAAAAGAAAAACAAGGCAACCACTGCAATCATGGCAACCGCATTCGACAAATAGGAACGGTTGAATTTAATCTCAAACCTTCGCTTTTTGTCTTCCGGCACAACTGGAACAGAATAACGGATGGTCTTTTCCATGTACGGTTTCTTCAGTTCCGCCAGTTCCTGCATTTCAAAACTATCCAACCCATATAAGTAAGGAGTGGTTATCTTGTGGTCATAGGGAACAAAGTCATAAATACCATGAATGGAGTAACGCAATTCGCCAATGTTGGGCAAATCCACCTTACCTTCTTCATGGAGAGCAGTGAATATATGCGCCACTTCTTTTTCTACAATCCGCGTAGCATCAGAAAAATCAGTATCATAGACAGCCATATAGGATTGTACAAGTAAGCCGTCATTCATCTTCAGTTGAGGATTGAAACCGATAATACGGGTAGGGGGCAGAAAAACATTCTCTTCCGCTACTCTCATTGCCGGAGTATAATGAGCTACAAATCCTCCCAAACCGGGAACAATGACACAATCGTTCTCCAATAACAATACTTCTATGTGCTGTGCTAATTCAATCATGCTACAAAAGTAGCGGAAATATCGGATATACGCTAGTTTCAGAGCTTTTTTCTTATCAACAAATTATGAACATTGCACATTGAAAATGTATTTGAAAAAGGTTTTTTGGCAAGAGAAGGAATTTTTACCGGAAAAATTTCTACTTTTGTACCGTTTAACTATACTCGTCAAGAATAGAAAGACAATTGTCCTCGCAAGAGTATACAAACCTAAACACTTAACAAAAGACTATTATGCGTATTATTTTCTGTCTGATGGTTTTCTTGTTCATAGGAAAGAACACGATGCTGGCACAGCAGTTGTCCTCATTCGTAGAATATGGAGCAGCCCTGCATACCGGTGACAATACTCCTCTTTGGCAGGTCAGCAACCAGCAAGGACTCACTTCGCTCGACAACAATACTTACATACGTGGAGGAATATCCTACAAACACCAACTTGGAAAATGGAAGTTTGAAGAAGCACTGGATTTGGTTGCAGCAGCCGGATTCAGCACGACCTCCTTCATTGTACAGCAGGCTTACGTAGACATCCGTTACAAGTGGTTTGGATTCTTTGCCGGAAGCCGGGAACAGAATTCTCCATTGCTGAATCAAGAGCTGAGCAGTGGCGGCATGACCTGGTCGGGTAATGCGCGTCCCATCCCACAAGTACAGATAGGCATACCCGAGTATGTACAGTTGCTACCCCGTTTAGGCCTGAAAGGAGAAATCTCGTACGGATGGTTTACAGATAACAAATACCAGCGGGAGCAAGTCGGAGAAAAATACTGGTACACCAAGAGTATCAAATACCATCATAAAGAAGGGTTCCTGCGTATCGGTATACCCAAAGGAAAATGGCAACTGGAACTCGGAATGACCCTCGACACCCAATTCGGAGGATACAAGATTGGAGGTTCCGAATCGGGAGACTTGGGCAACGGATGGAAGGATTACGTACGCGTATTCTTCCCCGGCCACGGGCGTGAGGACGGACCGGTAGGTGAACATCTGGCTTTCCAAGGCAATTTTCTGGGTAGCGAATATATCAAAATGACTTATCGTCCTAAGGAAGATTTCTCCATCAGCGCCTATCTGGACAATCATTTTGATGACTTCTCCGCCATGGCCAAACTCAACGGTTGGGATGGCTTATGGGGTGTGGAATATAAATCCAACCATAGACAAGCCATCAACGAAATCGTTATCGAATATCTCCAGACTACCAATATGAGCGGTCCACTGCACGGTTTGCAAAATTCTGTAGTAGGTAAGACCGGAGGAGCCGACAACTACTACAACAACGGTTACTACCCAGGATGGGCACATTGGGGTATGGCGATAGCCAATCCGTTGATAGCATCGCCTATCTATAATAAGGATGGCGATATGAGTTTCAAGTACAATCGCGTTAAGGCCCTGCATCTGGGATGGAGCGGCGACATCAGCAGTGAGTGGAGATATGTGGCAAAATTGTCCCACAACAGAACTTGGGGAACTCCTCATCGTCCAATACCCGATATATTAGAAAATTTTTCTACTTTTGCATCGTTTTACTATATTCCCCGTAAATGGAAGGGCTGGTGCTTCAACGCGTCCCTTGCATTGGATATGGGAGAGATATATGGAGACAATTTTGGATTCCAACTGAAAGTACATAAAACATTTTAAGAAAATGAACTACATACAAACAGAGATTGACGGCGTATGGCTGATTGAGCCGAAAGTATTCCATGATGCCCGCGGATACTTTATGGAAGCATTTAAGGAAGAAGAGTTCCGTGCACATGTCGGAAACGTTCACTTCATCCAGGACAATGAGTCCAAATCCTCTTTCGGTGTATTACGTGGTCTTCATTACCAGAAGGGTGATTGCAGCCAGGCCAAACTGGTACGTGTCATTAAGGGAAAAGTGCTGGACGTGGCTGTCGACTTAAGAAAATCTTCTCCCACTTTCGGAAAGTATGTCAGTGTGGAGCTAAGTGAGGAGAACAAAAGACAATTCTTCATTCCGCGTGGTTTTGCCCACGGTTTTCTGGTGCTGAGCGATGAAGCTGTCTTTACATACAAGGTAGACAACGTATACGCACCACAATCCGAGGCATCCATCCGTTTTGACGACGAAACCATCGGTATTGAATGGCCCGTTGCTACGGAACAGCTTCTATTATCAGATAAAGACGGACATGCCGTATCGTTCAAGGATGCGGTCTATTATGAATAAAATATGAAAATAGCCATTGTCGGTACAGGATACGTCGGTTTGGTAACCGGAACCTGCTTTGCGGAAATCGGTGTCAACGTTATTTGCGTAGACACGAACAGTGAAAAGATAGAGTCACTGAAAAAGGGTGTTATTCCTATCTATGAAAATGGACTGGAAGAAATGGTTAGCCGGAATGTGAAAGCAGGACGCCTACAATTCACCACGTCTCTGGAGAGTTGTCTGAATGAGGTGGAAGTGGTATTCAGTGCCGTAGGTACACCACCCGATGAGGATGGAAGTGCCGACTTGAGCTATGTGCTGGAAGTTGCCCGCACCATTGGACGCAATATGCAGAAATATGTGTTGGTGGTAACCAAAAGTACCGTTCCCGTAGGTACTGCCAGAAAAGTGCGGGCTACCATTCAAGAAGAACTTGATAAGAGAGGGATGAACATTGACTTCGATGTCGCTTCGAATCCCGAGTTTCTGAAAGAAGGTAATGCTATCAACGATTTTATGAGTCCCGACCGTGTAGTGGTGGGAGTAGAGTCCGAACGAGCCAAGAAGATAATGAGCAAGCTCTACAAACCATTCCTGCTGAACAACTTCCGTGTCATCTTTATGGACATCCCTTCTGCAGAAATGACAAAGTATGCAGCTAACTCCATGCTTGCCACCCGCATCAGCTTCATGAACGACATTGCCAATTTGTGCGAATTGGTGGGAGCGGATGTAAACATGGTGCGCAGTGGTATCGGTTCGGATACCCGTATCGGACGCAAGTTCCTCTATCCGGGGATAGGTTACGGCGGTTCATGCTTCCCTAAGGATGTAAAGGCACTGATTAAAACGGCTGAACTGAGCGGCTACAAGATGCGTGTACTCCATGCAGTAGAGGAGGTGAACGAGAAACAGAAGAGTATCTTATTCGAAAAGTTGCAGAAGCATTTCAATAATGATTTGGAGGGAAAGACCATTGCCATTTGGGGGCTGGCCTTTAAACCCGAAACAGATGACATGCGTGAAGCCCCGGCTCTGGTATTGATTGACGAGTTGCTGAAGGCCGGTTGTAAAGTACGTGCCTACGACCCGGCTGCCATGAACGAATGCCGACGCCGCATAGGAGAAAGTATTTATTATGCGACAGATATGTATGATGCTGCGCTGGATGCAGATGCACTGATGCTGGTGACCGAATGGAAAGAATTCCGCCTGCCTTCATGGGCAGTCATCAAGAAAACTATGGAGCAGCCGTTGGTATTGGACGGACGTAACATTTATGACAAGAAAGATATGGAAGAACAAGGTTTCACATATCATTGCATCGGAAAATAAAGTTGCAGAAAAAAGAAAAGAAATAAATAGGGACGTTATGACAATAAAAGGAAGTGCGATTCTCATTGTACTTGTTGTCTCATTGGCCTCATGCAGCAACAGACAAACAGGAGAGGTTTCCGTAAAGGAAGACCTCATTGCAAAACAACTGTTACAAGGCATCTGGGTGAACGATGAAACAGAAATGCCGTTGATGCGCATCGAAGGGGATACGGTATATTATGCCAACCCGCAAAGCGCTCCCGTACCTTTCAAGGTTGTTCACGATACAATCTACATATACAGCAATGAACCGGTGGCCTATAAGATAGACCGTCAAACGGAATACAGCTTCTGGTTCCACTCGCTGGCCGACGAAGTAATTAAACTGCATAAATCAGAGAATGCGGAAGATTCTTTGGTTTTCACCAGTCGAGAAGTGGAGGTCATTTCTACTACTCCGGAAGTGATAAAGAAAGACAGTATCGTAACATACAAGAATACAAGATATAGGGGATATGTATATATCAACCCTTCAAAGATGAAGGTTTTCAAGACTTCCTATTCTGAAAATGGAATCAGTGTGGACAATGTGTATTATGATAATGTAATCCACATCTGTGTATACGAAGGGAAGAAGATGCTTTATGGCCAGGACATCACTAAAAAGATGTTTGCGGATATATTCCCTGCCGAAATGCTGGACCAGGCCATTCTTGCCGATATGAATTTCATGGGTGTGGATAGTAAGGGGTACCATTATCAGGCAACCCTCGGCATACCCGAAAGTTCCGTATACAATTTGGTAAATATGATTATTGGTTTTGACAATACAATGAACATAGAAAAAGCGGAATAAATCCGCTTTTTCTATTTCTTTTCTTCACCACAATGTTTATTTCTTCTCGCCGCCATTCTGTGGACGTTTGGCTCTGGGCTTTCCACCTTTACTAT
>ERZ1027245.692-NODE-692-length-12203-cov-4.607260_pt1 | contig 12203 bp, 13 predicted proteins | sample MGYA00519475_ERZ1027245 | MGnify/ENA primary metagenome ERZ1027245 (study PRJEB26926, sample SAMN06164723) | human gut metagenome | biome: ENVO:00009003; feature: ENVO:2100002; material: ENVO:00002003 | host: Homo sapiens | place: USA | collected 2012 ... | reverse complement strand
GGCGGCGGTCGGTGAACTCCTGCAGCTCCTCGATATCCTGCTCCGTCAGGTGACGGAACTTCTTGAAGCGGGTGACAAACTCCTTGACGGGCTTGGGGTTCTTCACGTCCACAGACATCTTGAACACGCCGTTTTCCACCTCGTACAGGGGGGCGAAGTTGGTCTCCACCGCCAGGCGGGCCACCTCGATGCTCTCATCGGACTTGCAGCCCCAGCCGGTGACGCAGGGATTGTACACATGCAGGTACACCAGGCCGTTGTCCACGGCCATGGCCTTCTCCAGCTTGCGGACCATATCGGGGATATAGGCGGGGCTCATGGTGGCCATATAGGGCACATCGTGCATGGCCATGATCATGGGGAAGTCCTTCTTGTTCTGCTTCTTGCCGCCGTGGCCGTTGATAACGGGGGTGGTGGAGGTCCAGGCACCCTTGGTGGTGGAGCCGCTGCGCTGATAACCGGTGTTCATGTAGCCCTCGTTATCATAGCAGATATAGATGATCTTGTCGCCGCGCTCCGCCGCGCCGGACAGGCACTGCATGCCGGCGTCCACGGAGGCGCCGTCGCCGGCGAAGGCCACCACATTGACCTTGCGGCCGATGCGCTCATAGTGCATCTTGATACCGGCCAGCATGGAGGCCACGTTGTCCAGCAGGGGGAAGAACACGGGGGTCTTGGCGCCGGACTCCTTGTCCCAGCCCACGACGCCCACGCCGCCCATGCATCCGGGAGGCACGGCGAAGATGGTGTTGGGGCCCAGCACCTTCATGCAGGTGCGCAGAGTCAGCTCCACGTTGCAGCCCACGCAGGCGGATACGCCCGGGGAGATCTGGTCCTCATAGGTTGCCAGCTTTTCAATAACATTCATGACAGTTCCTCCTTACAGACCCATGACCTCGCGGTTGAGCCAGACCGTGTCGTGCTTGCCGGTCTTGCCGTCCTGAGCGATGATCTTGTCGATGGCATAGTCGATATGGGTGGCGGTGATGTCCTCGCCGCCGAGACCGGCGATAAAGGGAACGTTGGGGACGAAGGATGCAGCCCGGTTCATGGAGGCGCAGATCTCCTCATAGATGATGCCGGTGTTCCAGCCGAAGGACACGTTGCGGTCCACCACGCCGAAGGCCCGCTTGCCGGAGAGCACCTTGGCCACCCGGTCGCAGGGGAAGGGACGAACCATACGCATCTTCAGCAGGCCCACCTTCTTGCCGTCGGCCCGGGCCTTGTCCACCCGGTCCTTGGCAACGCCGGTCATGGAGCCCATGGTGACGATGACGTAATCCGCGTCGTCGCAGCGGTACTCCTCCACGGCGCCGCCGTAGCTGCGGCCGAACTTCTCGCCGTACACCTTGTCCAGCTCCTCCAGGAGCTTCAGGGCGTTCTGCTGGCCCATCATGTGCTTGAGGCGGTACTCGGTCAGCAGGTTGCCGTTGGTCAGGGGGTCAACGGCCATGGGACGCCGGGGATCCAGGATGATGTGCTCGGGCACATACTTGGGCAGGAACTCGTCCACCTGCTCCTGGGTGGGAATCTCCACCCGCTCGGACATGTGGGACAGGTAGAAGCCGTCGAAGCAGACGTTGATGGGCAGCAGGACATTCTTGTCCTCGGCAATGCGGTAGGCCATGATCATGGTGTCCAGGATCTCCTGGTTGTCCTCCACATAGATCTGCAGCCAGCCGGCGTCACGGACGGTCAGGGAGTCCTGGGGACCGCCCCACAGGGTCTGGGGAGAGATCATCTCGCGGTTGGCCACGGCCATGACCACCGGCAGACGCAGGGTGGAGGCCCGGAAATAGGGCTCATACATCAGGGACAGGCCCTGGGAGGCGCTGGCGGTGAACACGCGGGAGCCGGCCAGGGACGCGCCGGTGACAACGCTCATGGCGGACAGCTCGCTCTCCACCTCGCTGACGCTGCTGTCCAGCTTGCCGCCGGTGACGAAGTCGGCCAGATACTCCACGATGGGGGTCTGGGGGGTGATGGGATAGGCGGCGATGATATCGGGACGGCACAGTGCCGCGCCGATGGCGGCAGCCATATTGCCGTTGATGACCTGAATGTCAGCCATTAGTTCTCCTCCTTTACCGGCTGCATGGTGATGGCGCCCTTCTTGCACTCGTGGGCACAGATACCGCAGCCCTTGCAGTAATCGTAGCAGATCTCGAACGAACCGTCCTCGTGGCGGCGGATGGAGTTAACGGGACAGTACATCAGGCACATGCCGCACTTGACGCACTTGTCGGTGTCCATCACGGGCTTGCGGGTCCGCCATTTACCGGTCTGGATAATGTGCAGGCCCTCCGGTCCGATGGGGACGATGTAATCACTGATAAATTTCATGGTGTTCCTCCCCTTATTCAAACGTGTACAGCTTCACTTCGTTATAGCCGCGGCGGAAGGTCTCCACGTTCTTCTCGCCGAAGAAGCGGCAGATGACCTTTTCCAGCTCGTCCTTGTCCACCCAGCCGGTGGCACGGACGAAGGCGCCCAGCATGATGGTGTTGGTGATGGGACGGCCCAGCATCTCCAGGGCGATGGAGGTGGCGTCCAGCCAGGCCACGGTCTTGACGTTGGGATTTTTCACCAGGTCCGCGCCGTTTTCGGCCTTGGTGTTGACAATGAAATAGGAGTTCTCCGTCAGGCCGTCGAACACCGGGGCGGAGATCAGCAGGCTGGGATCCAGCACCAGGGTGCAGTTGGGATGATAGACCTGGTTCTTGGGACGGATCTTCTCATCGCCCAGGCGCACATAGGACGTGACCGGCGCGCCCTGGCGCTCGAAGCCGAAAAACGGGATGGAATTGCCGTATTTTCCACTGGCTACCGCAGCGTGGACCAGCATTTCGCCGGCCTTCACCGTGCCCAGACCGCCGATGCCGTGGAGTCTGATTTCTTTCATATCGCTACGCTCCTTCATATTCCGCATGTGCGGCGTTTTACTTTTTCATGACCACCATGGCGTCCACGGCGGTGGCCGGACGGCCGTCGCCATAGAGCATCAGGGGATTGATGTCCACCTCGGTGATCTCCGGGTGCTCCTCCACCAGGCGGGACAGGCACATCAGGGCCTCCACGATCTCCTCCCGGCGGTACTGCTGGCCCCGCAGGCCCTGGCAGGCCTTGGCCAGCGGCGTTTCATCGATCATATCCTCGGCATCCTGGCGGGTGATAGGCAGCACACGCAGGGACACCGCGTGCAGCAGCTCCACCAGCACGCCGCCCAGGCCCGCCATGATCACATGGCCGAACTGGGGATCCGTGCTGACGCCCAGCAGGACCTCGAAGCCCTTGGGCAGCATCTGCTCGGCCAGAACGCCCTGGACCCGGGCCCCGGGGGCATTTTTGGCGGCGTTGGCCATGATGGTGTCGTAGGCGGCCTGCATGCCGTCCACGTCCGTGACGTTCAGCACCACGCAGCCCACGTCGAAGGCGATCTTCATGTTGCCGAAGTTATGGCCGGTGCGGTCGGACACCGCTGGCAAGCACTTTCTTGTTCATGCGATGCTCCATCCTTCTTTAACGTGCTTCTTTCGTATGGTTGACGTGCTTCGGCCGCACCCCGGAGGGTGCGGCCGTTTTTCGCATATGGTGGGTTCAGATACCCAGCTTTTCCAGGGCCGCCATGCGCAGGCAGTCGCACAGAATGGCGATGGCCTGCTCCAGCTCGTGGACCGGCGGCAGGGAGGGGGCAATGCGGATGTTGCTGTCCTGGGGGTCCACGCCGTAGGGGAAGGTAGCCCCGGCGGCGGTCATGGTGACCCCGGCGTCCCGGCACAGCTCCAGCGCCCGCCTGGCGGTGCCGGGCATGGCGTCCAGACTGACGAAATAGCCGCCCTTGGGGTGGCTCCAGCTGGCGATGCCCCAGGGGGCCAGGTGGCGGTCCAGCTCGTCCTCCACGGCCCGGAACTTGGGCCCCAGAATGGCCGCATGACGCCGCATCAGTGCCAGGGTGGTCTCCTTGTCCTTCAGATACCGCACATGGCGCAGCTGGTTCATTTTATCGTAGCTGATGATCTGGATGTTCAGCAGATTCTTGAAGTATTCCACGTTGGCCTCGCTGACGGCCCCGCAGGCGATGCCCGCCCCGGGGAAGGTGATCTTGCTGGTGGAGGCAAACTCATACACCATGTCGCCATTGCCGTACTCCGCGCACAGGGACAGAATGTCCGGGAAGGGCACGAAATCCCCCTCCAGCTCGTGGACGCAGTAGGCATTGTCCCACATGAGCATAAAGTCCGGCGCGGCGGGCTTCATGGCGGCCAGCCGGTGGATGGTCTCAAGGGAATAGGTGATGCCCGTGGGGTTGGAGTATTTGGGCACGTTCCACATACCCCGGACCTCCGGGTCCCGGATCAGCTGCTCCACCCGGTCCATGTCGGGGCCGGTTTCCGTCATGGGGACGGACAGAAGCTCCATGCCGAAGGATTCCGTGACCTTGAAGTGCCGGTCGTATCCCGGCACCGGGCAGATCCACTTGACCCTGTCCAGCTTGCCCCAGGGCTTTTCGCTGTGCAGCAGGCCGTGGGTATACGCCTTGGACACGGCGTCGAACATCATCTCCAGGGAGGAGTTGCCTCCGGCGATGACCTGGCCGGGCTTGCAGCCCAGAAGGTCCGCAAACAGCCTCCGGGCAATGGGAATACCTGCCACATAGCCATAGTTCCGGGCGTCGATGCCGTCGGTGATGAAATCATCGGCGGTCAGGGGGATGTTGTACATCTCCATGACCATATCCAGCTGCTCCCGGCCGGGCTTTCCCCGGGCCATATTCAGGTCCAGGCCCAGGGCCTTCTGCTCCTGATGGGTCCTGCACAGGGCGGCGTATTCCGCCTGCCGTTCCGCAAGGGTCATTTCCTGATAGGTTTTCATATGCGCTCTCCCTCTTTTCCCATAGTGCCGTGTCCGGACGGACCGGCAGGCATCAGCATACCATACAATCCCGGAAAAGGCAAATATTAGTTTGCGTTTGTATTCAGCTGCCGATGGCGGCACGGATACCCCCAGCAACTGCCTTTGGCATTGAGATGCTGGTATTCTTATCCTCTCATAAATCCACAGCAACCGATTTCGGACAATTCATAGAATCCCATTGACTTGTAAAAAGCAATGGTTTTCGGCGTGTGATCCGTTGCCAGCTCAATCTGACGAACATGGCTGTATCGGTTCAGAACGGCTTGTAAGAGCGCAGAGCCGAAGCCTTTTCGCTGATGCTCCGGAAACACCAATATGTCCTGCACAAACACGATGGTATGCCCATCGCCCACGGTGCGAATGATGCCAAGAAGCTGATCGCCCTCATAAGCGGCAAGGGTCAGCATAGAGCCCTCAAAGCCTTTACGCAGTACCTCCGGCTGATCGGTGTAGGCCGTCCAGCCAACACTCGTGTATAAGCGCAGAATCTCTGATTCGTTGTATGTTTTGTATTCTCTGATTTCCATATTAAGTAACCTCCATTCAAATTTTATGGAAACTGTTACTTATCTCTGCGTAATCTCATGGTTTATCCTCCTCACTGCTGCGTTTTGGCGGAACACAGCCTGCCATCACAGCTCCGTCAGCCGGTACACGTCCTCCCGGCGGGCGATTCAGCCCAGATGTGCAAACGCCTTGCCCAGATGGGTATCGAAGCTGAGCGCTTGATACATCCCTTCATCGCAGGGGGCGCAGGTGACGGTCAGGCTGGCAAGGGCGTTTTCCTTGCTCCATTCTTGCGCCGCTTGTGCCAGCAGCCGGGCAGCGCCCTTTTTGCGGAACACAGGCTCAATGTAAAAATCATCGAATATCCCGACATCTGTGCAGGTGAAGGTGGAAAAGCACCGGGAAACGCTGCACATCCCCACTGCCCGATAGCCCCGCCTTGCCGCAAAGAACGTGATTTTCCCATCCCGGATGGCTTGCGCCAGCCGTTCCTGCTTTTCCTCCGTTGACGGTGCTTCGCCGATCTCTTTGAGAAAGCCGTTTTCCAGTTTTTTCAGCTGCCAGTCCTCCGGGTCGGCGAGAAGCTCTGCGGTAATCGGAAGATTTTCCTCCGGGGGCAGGAGCATCAGCGGTTCGCCCCATTGGTCCGCGCCGTTCTCGATAAAACCCACCGATTTCCAGAAGCGGCGCCGCCGCTCGTTGCCGCCATAGTTCAGCTCCGCATAACGTGCGCCGTGTTTTTTTGCCCAGTCCAGAAGCGCTGCTGCACACGCTTTTCCCGTGCCGCTGCCCCGGAACTCCGGGTAGACGCAGAACTCCATGATAAAGCACTTGCCGTCCTCCGTGGTGAAGATCACCGGCATAGCAAAGCCGATATCCTGTCCGCCCCGATGGAAGAACAGGAAGAAGCAGCGATCCTGCGGCCTGCCGTAGATTTTCATCATGTGGTCACGATACGCTTGACCAAGGAAATATTCCAGTTCTTCCTTGTCGGAGTCTGTGAAAATATCCCGCTTGTGATAGGCGTGCAGCTGCTCCCAGAAGGCAGCAGCATCGTTTTCCGTGACGGCTTCACGGATGGTGATTTGGTTTTCCATTTTGTTTCCTCCAAAATTTTATTCGGAGGGTTAGGAAGCGTGAACCCTCCATACACGATTCATCTTCATAAAAACCACACCTTTCTTAATCAAATTTGTATGAGACGTCACAGCGTGTTTTCACACGCTGTGCGTGCGCACAGCGCACGGGATTCTTGATTAAATTTTTTAATCAAGAATCAGTATTAATGATAACAAGGAGATAATACATCATGAAAAAGACTTCCGTGAAGCTGACGGCGCTGGTTCTGGCGCTGATCCTGTCCCTGGCCCTGACGGGCTGCGGCTCCAAGAGCGCCTCCCTGAAGATCGCTGTTCCCAACGACACCACCAACGAGGCCCGGGCCCTGCTGCTGCTGCAGGAGAACGGCATCATCAAGCTGCGGGACGGCGCCGGCATCACCGCCACCAAGAACGACATCGTGGAGAACCCCTATAACGTGGAGATCGTAGAGGCCGAGGCCGCCCGTCTGCCCGATATGCTGAAGGACGCCGACTACGCCGTCATCAACTCCAACTACGCCATCAACGCCGGGCTGAACCCCGTGAAGGACTCCCTGGCCATCGAGGGCTCCTCCTCCGCCTATGCCAACATCCTGGCTGTGAAGGAGGGCAACGAAAATACCCCCAAGATCCTGGCCCTGAAGGCCGCCCTGGAGAGCCGGCAGGTGGCCAGCTTCATCGAGAGCAAGTATAACGGCTCCGTGGTCAGCACCGTCACCAACCCCGGCAACGGCTATGACGATTCCGTGGATTACGACGCCCTGAAGGGCCAGACCATTACCGTGGCCGCCTCCCCCACGCCTCACGCCGAGATCCTGGAGGTGGCCAAGGAGATCCTGGCCGCCAAGGGAATCACCCTGGACATTCAGGTTTATAACGACTATGTGGTGCCCAACACCGTGGTGGACGACGGCACCCTGGACGCCAACTATTTCCAGCATCTGCCCTATCTGGAGGACTTCAACGCCGAGAACAACACCCACATCGTGTCCGTCAGCGCCATCCATGTGGAGCCCATGGGCCTGTATGGCGGCCTGCAGACCAGCCTGGACGCTCTGAAGGCTTCCAAGTAACCGTTTATCAACAACAGAAGGGGAGGCAGTAGCCTTGATCGAATTACAGCATGTCAGCAAGACCTTTGAAAACGCCGGCGGGCGGGTGGACGCCCTGCGGGACGTGTCCCTGACCATCGCCGACGGGGATATCTATGGCATCATCGGCATGAGCGGCGCAGGCAAGAGCACTCTGGTCCGCTGCATCAATATGCTGGAGCGGCCCACAGAGGGCCGGGTCATCGTCGACGGTCAGCAGCTGGACGCCATGACCCCGGCCCAGCTGCGGGCGGCCCGGCGGGAGATCACCATGATCTTCCAGCAGTTCAACCTGCTGATGCAGCGCACCTGTTTGCAGAACATCTGCTTCCCCATGGAGCTGGCCGGGGTGGGCCGGAAGGAGGCCCGGGCCAAGGCCTGGGAGCTGCTGGAGCTGGTGGGGCTGCCGGATAAGGCCCAGGCCTATCCCGCCCAGCTCTCCGGCGGTCAGCAGCAGCGCATTGCCATCGCCCGGGCCCTGGCCACCAATCCCAAGGTGCTGCTGTGCGACGAGGCCACCAGCGCCCTGGACCCCAAAACCACCCGGCAGATCCTGGAGCTGATTCAGGACATCAACCGCAAGCTGGGCATCACCGTGGTGGTCATCACCCACCAGATGAGCGTGGTGAAGGAGATCTGCACCCACGTGGCCATCCTGGACGACGGCGAGGTGGTGGAGGACGGCCTGGTATCGGCGGTGTTCTCCGCCCCCAGGTCCCAGGCGGCCCGGCACCTGGTATTCCCCGGCGGAGCCGACGCGGCGGTGTCCGACCCCAGCCAGGAGCGGCGCATCCGGCTGATCTTCCGCAGCGCCCAGACCACGGCCATCCCCATGGTGGCCCGTCTGGCAGCGGAGGAGAGCATCTATGCCAACGTCATCTCCGCCAGCACCCAGAAGCTGTCGGAGGAGGTTTACGGCAGCATGCTGCTGGGCATCCCCAACAGCCAGTTTGACCGGGCCTGGCAGTTTTTCCGGACTATCCCCAATTTGCAGGCAGAGGAGGTAAGCGTGGATGTACAGTGATCTGTTTACGGCGGAGTCCCTGGCGGAGCTGAAAACCGCCTTTCTGACCCAGTTTCCCATGGCACTGTGGGAGACCTTCTATGTGACGGTGCTGTCCACCGCCCTGGCCATCCTGCTGGGCCTGCCCCTGGGGGTGCTGCTGGTGGCCGGGGAGAAGGACGGCGTCCTGCCCCTGCCGAAGCCGGTGCTGTCGGCATTGAACGTCATCATCAATCTGCTGCGGTCCATCCCGTTCCTGATTCTGATGATCATGGTGTTTCCCCTGTCCCGGCTGATCATCGGCACCGCCGTGGGTACCACGGCCACCATCGTTCCCCTGGTGGTGGCGGCCTTCCCCTTTGTGGCCAGGCTGGTGGAGAGCAGCCTGCGGGAGGTGGACCCCAACATCATCGAGGCGGCCCAGAGCATGGGCGCCACGCCCATGCAGATCATCTGCAAGGTGATGATCCCCGAAAGCGTGCCGTCCCTGATTCAGAACGTCACCATCTCCCTGACTACCATTCTGGGCTACTCCGCCATGAGCGGCATCATCGGCGGCGGCGGCCTGGGCAAGGTCGCCATCGACTATGGCTATTACCGGTATAAGTACCTGGTGATGTTTGCGGCGGTGATCCTGCTGATTCTGCTGGTGCAGCTGTTCCAGACGGTGGGCACCAAGCTGGCCGTGAAGTGCGACAAGCGGCTGAAAAAGTGATAAAGAGCTGAAAAAATCCCGCGCCGGTATCGGCGCGGGATTTTCTATACGGTAGGGGAGGGAGCTTACTTGCCCATGTTCATCTGAGCGGCGACCTCGGCGGCGAAGTCCTCCTGCTTCTTCTCGATGCCCTCGCCGGTCTGGAAGCGAACGGCGGTGACGAACTTCACGGAACCGCCCAGCTTCTTGGCGGCGTCGGCAATGTAGTGCTCCACGGTACCCTGGAAAATGTCGCTGCGGACGAACTCCATCTGCAGCAGGCAGTTCTCCTCATAGAACTTGTTCATCTTGCCCATGACGATCTTTTCCTTGACCTGGGCGGGCTTGGAGGCCATCTTGGGATCGCTGTCCATCAGAGCCAGGGCGATCTTCTTCTCCTCGGCCAGGACGTCCTCGGTGACCTGGGACTTATCCCAGAAGCGGGGATTCAGAGCGGCGATCTGCATGGCGACGTTCTTGCCGATCTCGGAGGCGTCCACGCCCTCCACGGCCAGGTTCACCAGAACGCCGATCTTGCCGCCGGCATGGACATAGCCCACGCTGGTGTTCTCGGCAAAGCGGACGAAGCGGCGGATCTGCAGGTTCTCGCCGATGGACATGACCTTCTCGGGCATGGTCTCGGACACGGTCAGCTCGGTGCCGGGATACTTGCAGTTCATCAGGGCGTCCACATCGGCGGGGTCGTTATCCAGAACGGCCTTGGCGATATCCTTGACGAAGGCGACAAACAGGTCGCTCTTGGCGCAGAAGTCGGTCTCGCAGTTGACTTCCACCAGGGCGCCCACGCCGTTCTCCACCAGGGCATAGGACATACCCTCGGCGGCGATGCGGCCGGCCTTCTTGGCGGCCTTGGCCAGGCCCTTCTCCCGCAGATACTCAACGGCCTTGTCCATGTCGCCGTCGCACTCGGTCAGGGCCTTCTTGCAGTCCATCATGCCCACGCTGGTCATCTCGCGCAGGGTCTTCACATCAGCAGCAGTAAAAGACATTCTTAGTTCCTCCAATTTCGTAATAATACAGTAAAAGGGGCAGGGCATACACCCTGCCCCGTGGTTACGCGGTGATACAGCCTGAAAATATACGCTTACTCAGCGGTCTCCTGGGCGGCTTCCTCGGTCTGCTCGCCCTGACGGCCTTCGATCATGGCGTTGGCCATAATGGAGGAGATCAGGCGGATGGCGCGGATGGCGTCATCGTTGCCGGGGATGGGATAGTCGATCTCGTCGGGATCGCAGTTGGTATCGGCGATGGCCACAACGGGGATGCCCAGACGATGGGCCTCGGCGATGGCGTTGCGCTCCTTGCGGGTGTCCACGATGAACAGGGCGCCGGGCAGCTTCTTCATTTCCTTCACGCCGCCCAGGTACTTCTCCAGCTTCTCGATCTCGCCCAGGTGCTTGATGACTTCCTTCTTGGGCAGCATATCGAAGGTGCCGTCGGCCTGCATGGTCTTGAGCTGGTTCAGGCGGTCGATACGGGTGCGCATGGTCTTGAAGTTGGTCATCATGCCGCCCAGCCAGCGGGCGTTGACATAGTACATATTGCAGCGCAGAGCCTCTTCCTTGATGGCCTCCTGAGCCTGCTTCTTGGTGCCCACGAACAGCAGGGACTGGCCGCTCTCGGACAGCTGACGCACGAAGTTATAGGCCTCCTCCAGCTTCTTCACGGTCTTCTGCAGGTCGATGATATAGATGCCGTTGCGCTCGGTGAAGATATAGGTTGCCATCTTGGGGTTCCAGCGACGGGTCTGGTGACCGAAGTGGACGCCCGCCTCCAGCAGGGCCTTCATGGATACGACGTTCTGGTTAGCCATGGTTTCATTTCTCCTTTGATTTTTAGTTTGTTGCCTCCAGGAGCTTCCTCCCCCCGGCCAACCTTGCGGCACCGACCGAAAGTCCGCCCCTGTGCGGAATGCTGAAATATAATACCACAGTGCGCCGGGAATTGCAAGATAAATTTTGCGGTTTGTGACGGAAAGACGGCGTTTTTTATAAAAAACCTTATCCCATCCAGCGGAAATGGCCGGTAATGACGTATTTGCCCATGTCGTTGCGCTCCACGGCCTCGTCGATGGGGTTTCCGTGGTGGATGAGGAAGGGGATCCCCTGCCGGTTCCGGCGGTCGGAGCAGATGCCGATGTGGTCCCGGTCGCCGAAGATCACAATGTCCCCGGGCTGCCACTGGGCGGGATCGTCCAGCTCACAGGTCAGCACCTGGGCATGGCGGCGGAAGAAGGTATCCAGATTGCTGACCCGGCGGAAGTCGATATTGCCGTCAGGGGTCTCGATGTTGGGGTAGCAGGCGGGATGGTCGGCGATGTCCCGGTCCACCAGGTCCTTCAGGGAATAGCCCGCCGCCCGGAAGGCTTGCCAGATCACATCGGTGCACACCCCCAGGCCGTCGTCGGGATAGCCGCCGGCGTAGTATTTGCTTTTATAGTGGGGGTGGGTGCCGATATAGGCCCGGGCGCCCAGGACCATGTCCGTCCAGTCGTCCACGCCGTCGCCGTCGGCGTCCAGGGGGCTTTGCAGCTGGGGGATGCCCAGTTCATCGGCGGTGTACCACCGCTGGGGAATGCGGCTTCGCAGCAGGAACCAGGCCGCAGCCAGCAGCAACAGGCACAGGGGGATCAGAAACAGGCGCTTTTTCTTCATATCCGTGGTCCTCCTTGGTGGGATAGAACCATTATACCCGGCCGGACCGCCTTTGTCGAGGAGAAAAGGGCGGCCTGCCCGGGTGACAGCTAAAATAAAACTTTTGTAAAATATACTTGACAAACTGTCGGGCGGGTGATATGCTGGGGCAACAGTATGATACAAAAACCTGTTAAAAAGCTTGAAAAGCTTTTTATAGCACCGAAGGTGCGTCAGGTT
>ERZ1027245.680-NODE-680-length-12297-cov-5.181180_pt1 | contig 12297 bp, 9 predicted proteins | sample MGYA00519475_ERZ1027245 | MGnify/ENA primary metagenome ERZ1027245 (study PRJEB26926, sample SAMN06164723) | human gut metagenome | biome: ENVO:00009003; feature: ENVO:2100002; material: ENVO:00002003 | host: Homo sapiens | place: USA | collected 2012 ... | reverse complement strand
GTGTCGAAACTCGATAGTGTTTGAGCAATCTTTTTTTGTTCAGTCAGTGACGGAATACACACAACTACATTTTTTACAACTTCTTTATTCAGGTTTTGAACGCCACTTCCTGCTGCAAAGGATTCATATTGTCTTTGTACATACGAAGAAGATAATAGATAATACAAAAACTCGTCATCTGCTTCCGCTTGAAAATCATATAGACGCAACCAACCATCATGGATACAACCAGCAATACTCAAGATATAGGGTCTTCCAAAACTCATAGAATTTGAAAGTATAAAATCGCCGGGAAACACCCTCACAGAATGTGCTGCACCCATAGTTGTAATTTTCTCTTCCGTCGAAGTTATATATTTTCCATATCTTGGTGCATCACCGATTTTAATCCAATTTACCCCGCCAATGTTTGAGGTAAGATAGCTTTCAATCGGACGTGGTGAAGCTCCGCGCTTAATTTTTAAAAAAGCATTGAATGTTTTTTCTCTCCAATCCTTAGGATAAGTTACCATTTGTACCCCATCCTTTCCAGTGCTGCCATAACAGCCGCCTTTGATTTTGTAGTTCTGTCCTCAATTTCTCCAAGCGTATGCTCATATCGTTTCGCTATCAACAGCACTCTGGAAGACAATGCATTCAGTACCTGCTCAACTTCATCACAAATATCAGTTTCCAACTTTTCCATCCACTTGAGATCAAACAGCAGATGCTTAATTTCCTCAATGGAAAGTTCGCTGTACTTCGTTTCAACCTTGTCATCCAGTGCATTTCGAGCTTCTTTCAGCTCTTTGTCAACGGTATCTTTTTCTGCTGATTTTTCCGCATAAGCTTTCAGTGCTGCGTATTCATCTTGATAGATTTCCGGTACAGCTGCAGATCCTGCTGCTGTTTTCAGTGCAGCTTTCAGCTTTGCCTTGCCAAAAGTACCATTTTTATTGCGAAGGTCAAACTTCTCTACCTTAGGTAAAGTCTTTACAAGTGTTTCCATCTCAGCTGTTTTTCCCTCATCAAAAAGAGTCACCAGCTGTGCCAAAACACTCATGGCCTCCGATGTTTTTTTCGCATCTAATTCCTTAATACGCGCATTCAGTTTTGCTTTCGGAATGCTGTCTCCTTTATCGTTCAGTGCTTCCTTTAACAGCCCATCATCACCAGATTCTTCTTCCCTCATTTCATCTAGTTCAGACTCCAGTGCTGCGGATTGCTCCAACAAAGCATTGATGGCTGTTAATTCTTCAGCGAAATACACGTTTTCAATCAGTTCTCTCGGAATCAGTGCACCATCGAAAGACTTCACCTTTGAGGTATCATCTACTGTGATAGTATCTCCACTCTCATCCTTTGCTTTCTTCTGTGCATATACATACTCAATTTCTCTACCTGCCTCGTAGCCGCTGGCCTTGATGACATACACATCATCTTGGAGCTTTGCGTTCCAGTAATTCATTAGGCAATCATAGACATCGTAATTGTCCAGGAGTTTTGCAGCCTCATAAGCATGGAGCAACATAACCGAGGTGGTACGAATCAACTCTTTCGGATTCGTTTTCGAATCAATACCAAGCAAAATATCCTTTACGGATTCTCGCCATTGTCCAAATATCTCATCGGTTTCTGTCTGCTTTTCTGTGCAGATATTACCATCCTGCCCAATCACTGTTTCAATGGAAGCAGAAGGCAATGCAAGATTATATACATCATGTGTCTCATCGATACACTTGAAAATCTGCAACTTTAAGTCAGGGGAGATAGCCCACAGTCGCTTTAACGATTCCACATCCTTTCCCGGAATGCCCCCCTTCAGATGTGCTGCAATATTCTGCGGCAGAGTATCGTCTATTTTCTGAATGTAACGCGGAATGTTTAGATTACCGCCGTTACCCTCTAAAATATCGCTGTATTTAACAAAACGGGAATACCCCTTGATCTCAAGTCTGTGGGTAAAGGTCTGAACGATCTTTTCAATATCCTGTTCCCGCAATCTGTTTTTATTTCCATCCTTCTTATATCCACGACTGGCATCGATCAGGAAAATACCATCCCGTTCATCTGCATTCTCCTTGTCGATGATGATAATGCAGGCCGGAATGCCAGTGCCATAAAACAGGTTACCCGGAAGGCTGACGATTCCCTTGATGTATTTTTTCTTCAACACCTCGATACGGATACTCTCCTCCGCATTTCCTCTAAACAACACACCGTGTGGAAGGATAATACCTGCCTTTCCGTTGCTGTCCAGTGCTTTTAGGACATGAAGAAACCATGCATAGTCACCGTTCTTTTCCGGAGGAATGCCGAAGCCATCAAATCTTCTGAACTTATCCTTTGTAGTCGTAATACCGTCGGTCCAATCTTTATCGGAGAAAGGTGGATTCATAACGATAAAATCAAACTTCTTTAATTCACCGAACTCATCCAAGTACTGCGGATCTGCCAGCGTATTGCCACTCTTTATTTCACCGGTTCCCTTATTGTGCAAGACAAAATTCATTTTTGCCAAGCCAGCAGTATCTGGATATTTTTCCTGTCCGAAAATAGTCACAATAGAATCACCATTTTCATCCATTGGTGCTTCATCTGCTGCCCGGATGAGGAGGCTTCCGCTGCCTGCTGCTGGATCGTGCAGAGTCCATTTTTTGTTTGGCATCTGCTTGATGTCACCAATACCGATTAGACGAGCAATGATGCGAGACACCTCACTTGGTGTATAGAACTGTCCCTTACTCTTGCCAGATTCCTGAGCGAACTTCATCATAAAATACTCGTAGGCATCTCCGATGATATCATCACCGCTGGCACGGTTGTTTTTAAAGTCGATGGCAGGATTCTGGAACACACCGATCAAGCCGGTTACTCTGTCTACCAGTTCCTTGCCGGAACCAAGCTCTTCACGATTGTTGAAGCTGACATCCGGCAAAGCACCCTGCAGTCTATTATCCTCCAGAAACTTTTGAAGAATCTTGTCTACCCGTTCACCAATATCACTTCTACCTTTAGCGGCAATCAGATCATCAAAAGATGCTCCCTGACTTACCGTAAATTCAGCAAATGGTTGTCCTTTATATCTATCGGATACATACTTAAAGAACAGCAGTACCAACACATAATCTTTATACCGTGACGGTTCCACACCGCCTCTTAATTTATTACAGGCCTCCCACAGGAGTGAATATAATTCAGACTTTTTCACAGCCATAATCCTCTTAAATCTCCAATCTAATTGTTATATTGTCACTACACAGTGCAGAATCAGTCCATTGCGCTTTTCCCACTCTCAATCCATTTGTCCAGCTCAGAACATTTGAACTTCCATTGCTTTCCAACCTTACGTGCCGGAATGCCCTTATTGTTTCTAATCCAGCCACGGATAGTCCCAGCCTTCACGCCTAAATATTCTGCAGCTTCATCAATGTTAATCCATTTATCCGTACTGACATCCATCATTTTTCACCTCCGAGCCAAAGCAAAATGCGTACACTAAATCATACTATATCATACCAATTTCTCTCGTGTTTTTCAACTCATCTTCTATTGTTTTTTGTTATTTGTTGTTATTTGTGTGTTCAACATACCGCTATTCATGCCTATTCATAAAACAGTAGCAACACTCCCTTGTAAAAAGGAAATGCATACTCTCATAATAAAACACACATTTTATCGTTACAGATATATAAATCGTTGCGATGGTGTGAAGTTTTTTATCCCTTTACCGTGGCATCTGGGCTGTTCCACAGCTATCCTTTCAATTTCCAGACAAAAAATAAGCCATCTGCCCACTTAGTGACATAAAACCTTTTCTTAGATTAGATAAGATAGATATTATTCATATAAGTCTTAATATTTTCAGTTTCATTACCTTGTCCTTTGAACACTCCAAGACAACCAAAAAAGACATCCCTTGACCCGTAATAATTACGGTTCAGGAATGTCCTTTTTACGCTTCTTTCTTCTCCGGTGTGCATTGTGGCTGTCTCGCATTCTCTGATTTTGGCAGATTAAAGTTCTCCCCCACGTCCAGTCCGCATTTCTTCTTAATCTGTGCGATATACAATGATGAAACCTTAAGTACTGTCTGCTCAAATACATATGCCTTTATCTGCTCATATGTCGCTTGTCTCCGCTCCGCTTCGGTCCGCGCTAGACAAAGGTCCACCGGACCTTTAGCGCCCCTTGAATTCAGATAAATCCATATCCACCAGGGAGAAGTCAACGTTCACTTTTCTACTGTCGACTAGTCTCCGTTCCACTTCGGTCCGCGCTGAGCAAAGGTCCACCGGACCTTTAGCGCCCTTGGAAAGTAAGACAACAAACCGTTTCAATGTGGCTTGTAAATGGAAAGCAGTCATATGGTGTTGCCCGCTTCACTGTATATCCATGCTTTGTAAGATACTTTAAATCCCTCGCCAGTGTTTCCGGACCACATGACACATACACCACTCTCTCCGGCGACAGCTTGACAACAGATGATAAAAATTCCTCGTTGCTGCCGGTTCTTGGAGGATCCATTATGACAACATCCGCTTTCTCACCCTTTTGTGCCATCTCGACCATGAATTTTCCGGCATCATCATTGTAGAAGCGGATATTTCTGATGTCGTTTCGCTTTGCATTGATGACTGCATCGCGGATTGCATCACGGTTTAGCTCGACTCCGATGACTTCACCTGCATTTTTCGCTGCTATGATGCCTATGGTTCCGGTGCCGCAATATGCATCGATTACACGCTCCTTGCCGGTGAGGTGTGCCTCATGAATGGCTTTTTCGTATAAAAGCTCCGTCTGCACCGGATTCACCTGATAAAACGAGCCTGGTGAGATGCGGAAGGTGCAGCCACACAGCTTATCCTCTATGAATCCCTTGCCATAAAGCGTGATGTTTCTGTCTCCGAGCACCATGCTTGTCTTTTTATCATTCACGTTGAGCACCACTGTCGTAATATTGGGATGCTTTTTCCTAAGTGCTTTTACGAAATTGTTCTTCGATGGAAGTATCGGCGATGCCAGGACAAGCACTACCATTATCTGCCCTGTTGCATAACCCTTTCTTACAAGCACATGTCTGAGAAGGCCATAGCCGGTGTCCTCATCATAGGTCTTTATCCTGAATGAGCGGAGCATATCCTTTATGTCCCTTATTATCTCATCTGACTCCTGCTCCTCTATCATGCAGCTTTCGATATCCACCACATCATGTGTGTTTTTCCTGTAGGCTCCCGCCACAATCTGACCGCGCCTCGTACAGTCAAAGGCTGCATGAACCTTGTGACGATAATAGAGCGGATTTTTCATGCCGACAATCGGCTCCACAAAGCAAAAAGGCTTTAGCAGCTTTTTCATGTATGCCTGCTTGGTTTTTAACTGTTCCTTATATTCTACGCCCTGATAGTCGCAGCCGCCACATTTCTTCGCATACGGACATACGTTATCGCTTTTTGCCCGGCTGCTTTTCTCCTTTAGTCTCGGCTGTCCATTGGCTTTTTTGTATTTTTTCTCATTACGCGTGGGGTTTTCCCTGTAATTGCCTTGATTTCCCGCCATATCTGTGCTCCTTAAAATCAGCTATGCTGACTACTTTGTGTATGTATTATATAGATACACATGATTATCTATACAGTGCCATCCGCTTGAAGCGCCTGCTGTCACACATATATATGTCTTTCCGCTTGCTGCCTTCTCATAGCTGACCGCACAGTTGCCGGACTGATTTACAAAGCCTGTCTTTGCACCGATTACCTCGCCGCTTGTCATCCTGTCCTCTATTCGGCGCAGGAACAGATTTGATATGTTCAGGTTCTCCGGATGCTGCGGTGTTGCAGCCGTGCTATATGTATGATTTGAAAGTACTGTTTTACAAATGTCGTCCTGCATCGCTGCCTGCATGATGACCGCCATATCATAGGCTGTGCTGTAATTGTTCTCATCATATATGCCGACAGGGTTTGCAAAATGTGTGGTCTGGCCTATACCAAGCTCTGCTGCCTTCTGGTTCATCATATCGACAAATGCTTCCATGGAGCCTGCTGTATAAACCGCAAGCTGATATGCCGATTCTCCACCTGATGGCAGGATGGTTCCGTTAAACACATCGCGAAGAGGCACCTGCTCACCGTCTAAAAAGCCTGTTGTACTGCAATCATGCACATATGAATAATCTGTGGCTTCTCTTGTAATTGTAACAACCTCGTTGAGCTTGTTTTCTATCACTGCCTGCCTGTCTATTTCGGTATTTTCATTCTCCGCTGCTGCAATTGCATTTTTCTCAGCCTGCTCTGCTGCTACAAGCACTGTCATAACCTTTGTCATGGAAGCCGGATACATTTTCTCATGAGCATTTTTTCCCGCAACAACTGTGCCGTCCTGCTCATCAATCACTACGGCATAAGAGCTCTCAAGCTCATCTCCAATTGCTGCTGTAGCATCAGACTCCTTTGGTGCAAAAAGCTCCTTTGCTTCCTCTGTCTCACTTACCTGCTCAGTCACACCGGTCACATTTTCTGTGGCCGTTCCTGTGTCTTTTGCCTTATTACTGTCTTTTTTTGTTTTATTAAAGCACGATATAACTATTATAATCGCTATAACGACTATCACAGCCACTATTCCTACAAGCTTAATCTGTGAAGCTCGTGTATTTCGTCTTCGGCGTCTGTAATTTTTTCTGCTATTATTTCTCATATCCAATCCCTGTCTCGTTGTAACTATTCATCCCACGCACATTCGCAAAACCGCACTATACTCGTGCTTTACTGCTGCTTACATGCAATCATGCCGCAACAGCTTTTTGTTCTCAGTGATTCTGAATAATCACATTTCATTTTATACTGTAACTTATTTAGTATACTCCCTATCCGGAAGCTGTGCAATAATTATCGCAATAAACATGAGCACACATCCAAAAATTTCTCTGCCACCCAGCATCTGGTCCAGCAGAATCCATCCTGCAATCACAGAAACCACCGACTCAAGACTCATCGCCACCGATGCCACCGCCGGATTTAAGCCCTTTTGTCCGACAATCTGCAGCGTATAGCCCACTCCGCTTGAGAAAATACCGGCATAGAGAATCGGAATCCATGCATCCCATGTGCAAAGCGACTGTGCCCACTGCGCTATACCGCCTGTAGACGGTCCCATATCAGTAAAAATCATCACTATACAAGAGCCAAGCCCGGTGACAAAAAACTCAATGCATGAGAGTCTGACCGCATCTACATGTGACACGAAATGGTCAATCACAAGTATCTGTATCGCAAAGCACAATGCCCCTGCCAACAGGAGCAAATCCGAGCCGCTAAGTGAAAATGTCCCATTCATGCACAGAAAATACATGCCTATCAGTGCAATAAATACACCTATCCATATTTTGACTCCGCATTTTCTTTTAAGGAAAATCCCAAGTATAGGCACCATAAGTATATATGTAGCTGTAAGAAATCCTGCCTTGCCGGATTCTGCGCCCATGCTGATTCCAAGCTGCTGCAGGTTGCTCGCAAAGAAAAGTGCTATTCCACAGCAGCTTCCGGCTATCCAAAGCTCTTTCTTTTGCTTTTTGCTTTCAGGTCTGTTTACCGTCAGCTCTTTCTTATCCAGTATTTTTATGACCGGCAGAAGGCAGAGCGCACCAATAAGGAAGCGGATGCCGTTGAATGAAAACGCTCCAACTGCATCCCCTCCCTTTGACTGCGCTACAAAGGCTATTCCCCAGACTATATCTGCCAAAAACAAAATAAAGACATGTCTTGTCTTTGAGGCTGTATTCATTATAATAGTTCCTCCGTGTTATTAAAATCAGAGATATTATATCACCGACTGCCTTAAATTGCATACTTAAATATGCTGTTACATATCGTTTGTATATGAAATTATACAAAAAACAGGCGGCAAACACCCTCTTTGGGTATTCGCCGCCTGTCTTTATATCTTATTGCGTAACACTATTATTTACGCTATTCTGCCAACTTAAAATGCTTTATCTCTCCGTTTCCTGCCACATAGAAATCATTATCCTTATAAATGCCTCTGTAGCCTTCTGTGTTTTTATAGGTCAGTGCCTGCTGCTCCAAAAGACTAAAGCCGTTTTCACTGTCATACGAAAACAGATAGTAGTCATTTGCAGTAAATCCTATCAGATTTTTCTCCGGGTCAGCAAGAATAGCCTTGTAGTTGTATACAAACTCATTACTCCAGCTCTCAGAACTGTCGATAAGCTTCTGGTTCACCTCAACCGGCTTTGTCGGATCGCTCACATCAAACATAGTAAGCTTTATCTTACTCTGCTGCGAATCACCATAGCCTATTCCAAGTACGTGCGTATCATCCCACATATGCAGATATTCAGAAAATCCACTCACCTTAAGCTCTCCCAAAAGCTTTGGTGCTGTCGGATTAGATATGTCTGCCACAAAAAGAGGATCCGTCTGCCTGTATGTGATGAAATATACGTATTTTCCAACAAAGCGGGCTGCGTATATACTCTCCCCGCGTGCAATCTCGTTTATCACACCGACCTCATTCATATCCTTATCCAGCACATGAAGCGAATTGACAGGCTGGCTGCCGGTATTTGAGGTTGGAAGCACATACAGATACCCTCCCTGCTCATTTATTGCAAATTTATCGTTAAGATAACCATTCACTGAAGTCGTCTCCCCGGTCTTCATCACTCCATCCTCAAACGAAATTTTGCTGATTTTGGTAAGCTCACGGCTTGCACTCCAATCAGAATGATACAGATACATAGCATTGCTAGAAACGTATACCTCGCCGCTATTATTCATAATGCATTTTGCATCTATCGTCTTATCAGGTTTATCCACATCAAAGCTCGAAATAACTGTGCCTGAGTATGTATCCTCTCCTATATAGAAGCAGTCATAGCTTATCACTTTGCCATTTACCTGAGGCACCCATTTCTCCAGATTATCCTCCTGCAGCGCCACATTTCTATTCATATCGGAGGTCTTTATATATGTGTCTGAAAAAACATATACCGTATTGCCGATTTTGCGCGATGTATTGTAAAATCCATCCTGACGCGCTTTACCTATAAGCACCGGTTTCGTCGGGTCAGCTATATCATAGCTATAGCATATAGTCTCATCCTTATCGCCTGCGTGGTTTGATATAATAAGCATTTTTCCGTCACTGATATAAAGCTCCTCTACAGTATCTGACGGTACCTCAAAATCAGGACGAAACAGCGTCTCTTCCCCGGGCTTTCCCTTTGAAATATCCGTAATGGATATCTGACCATCCTCGACCATGTAAATGTATTTTCCGTCCGTCTTTACCACATCACTCTCATCAACGCCCTCTGTCATCACGTTGGTTGTTGAATACTCTGTACCGACTGCCGACTCCTGTTTATTTGTAGACGATGCATCAGACGTAATTCCTGTTGCATCCGCACTCTCCAACAGCTCTCCAAATGCGGTATCCCTTATGGAAGCCTCTGCTTTTTTTACCACATCATACAATTTCCCGTAATCAGAGGCCGCTTCATAATCCCCAAGCTTTGCACCGCTCTTTATCCCTGCATAGACATTATTCTGTGCATTATTCTGTGAAATCACATTTGCAGTTTTTGTTTCCAGCTCATCTATACGGTTATTAAGCCGCACAACCTCCGTGCCTAAGACTGCAACAACAAGGACTGCCGCCACTGTGACAAGCGCTTTTGCTGCCCGTGCAAATTTTTTGTGCTTTTTCCTGTTTTTGTCTTCTTTTTCGCCGTGATGGGTTTCATGATTTTTTACATAAATTTCATCACTGTACCCGGCCGATTCTCCGGTCGGCTGCGCTTCTTCAATTATTTGGTCATCGATGTAATTTAAACCATCAAATAAATCCTTTTTCGTCATAGATATACGCCCTCCTCATCCAGATATTTTTTAAGCTCTGCCCTTATCCGAAACAGTGTGGTCTTTACGCTGCTTTTGCTCCTGCCGCTCATATCTGCCAGCTCATCAATCGCCATGCCATACCAGTAGCGTCTCACGAAAAGCACTCTCTTTTCCGTCTCCAGTCCGTTCAGAAAATCCGATAAACACCTTCCAATGTCCGACAGCTCGCCCTCGTATTTTGCATTGCTGTCTGCAAGGCACTCCTCAAGCTCATCAAGCATACAGTTCATGTTGGAATTTCTCTTTGAAGCATTATTCCAGTCAATCCTGTCGCAGACGATATTGCGGCATACCCCGTAAAGCCAGGAAAGGAAACGCATAGGGCGCTCCGGCGGTATCTTGTTCCATGCTGCTATGTATGTGTCATTTACGCATTCCAGCGCATCCTCATGTGCTATCATCGTGTCTGCAAACCGGGTAAGCTTCGCTCCGTACATCTGCGAGGTCGCACTGACAGCCTGCTGGTTGCGCTCAAAATACATATCAAGTATCTGTTCCTGTGTGTACATTTTCCGCAAACCTCCCTTCTATATATTATGTAGGATTTTGTTTGGTGGGGGTTACATTTCATAATGTTATATTGTATACACATATGAATATAGTTCTTTCGCTGATGCTTATTTACACATTATATAATATTTCGTCTTAGTTTAAATATCAAAAAAGGAAGATTCTCCTTAGAATCTTCCTCATATGAATTCAAATAATAATATTTAATTGTTCTTCTTTGCCATAACCAGTGCAACTACCGCAAGAACTGCATTTATCAGACACCAGCCTGCCCAAATAGCAAGATCCGAAAAACTTCCATAACCCGCAAATCCGATAATTGCTGCCAATCCAAAGAGTACTATGAGTGCGATATTCCCACCCTTGCCTAACGATTTTCTCGTAGCGATTGAAACAATTCCACCTGCAAGCATAAGAATTGCCACAATTATTCCTGCACTTCCTGATGCCTCACCATTGGCCTCCAATGCATTAGATACTCCTGCAGCGCATGACTGAAATGATACAAAAACAAATAAAATTATTGATAAAATACCTGAAACTAATTTCCAAACCTTCATGATGAATTTCTCCTATCTATTTAAATATTGCGTAGCTCTACTGTTTAATAATCATGTTTTCATATGATGTTTAAATTATTTACTGTGCCGTAAATGTTATCGCATCTGAATCCGCTATTGTATCGTAGCTCTCAGCATTGTATATATGGAATTTAAGCTCCACCTGATCAACCGACGTGATTCCGTTTGCCTCAAGATCACTTGACATAATGGTTATATCATCTATCGACTTCTTTCCGTCATAGACTGTGGTTGAAAACAGCGGTGTCATCATATATCCATTGATAGACATGTTGTCCACGTTTATTCCGACATTCTGACCTGAGGTGTTTTCGATGTAAAGTAAAATTGCTGTTCCCCAGAAGGAATTTTCATCAACTGTTTTTCCAACAATCCTTACACCATTTGCATTGTAAAGCTCCTGTCCCTCATCGTTTGGTGTCGTATCCATGTTTGCAAATTCAGAGGTCTCAAGCTTTGAATATACATTCTTGAAAAGATTATCCCAGTTTGAATCGTATGCGTGGAAATACATCTCAATTTGTCCTACTGTATCTATTCCGGCAGCTTTAAGCTCTGCTGATGATAAATACATAACCTCATTCGACTTCTTTCCTGCCGCAACATCCGCGCTGAACAGATCTGTGATCATATAATCGTTCACGATAAGTGCATCACAGCCTATTGTATAGTCCTTGGCCGAATTATTTTCAACCAGAAGCTTAATTCCATCTCCCCATATGCTGTCCGTCACATATTCAGTCGCAGTTATTTTGATGCCATCCTGGTCTACAAGCACCTGCTCATTTATGCTCTCATCTGCTGATGCCTGATCTGCGCCGCCTCCATTAGTTCCGCTGCTCTCTGCACCTCCACCGGTCTCTGTTGCGCTTCCCGGTACAGCTATGCTCTTTTTTTGCCCTGTGTTCGAACTGCATCCAAATAATGTAAAAGTGATTGCCGTGATGCTCAGTACAAGGGCCAGTAAATTAGTTCTTTTTTTCATGGTTTAAGTCCTCCTCTGTAAATTGTAGGACTATTATACCATCACAGTATGAATACTGTTCTCCCCGCAGCGGTGGTAAAATTATATTCTAAACTTACTCCTGCACTCCACTTGTCCTGAGCATTTCCATGCCTTTTTTGCTGAGTAATTCGTTCACTTCTATGATTCCACCCGGACGGTCCTTAAAAATAAGCATAAGAAAAGCATCTCTCGGGATTTTTGCATAGAGCTGCGGCATCTCGTATTTTCTCAAGGCTCTCTGTGTCTGCTCCAATGTAAGCCTGTCTCATATACACATCTCCGAGCCCACGAGACTCGACGT
>ERZ1027245.653-NODE-653-length-12575-cov-12.234185_pt1 | contig 12575 bp, 14 predicted proteins | sample MGYA00519475_ERZ1027245 | MGnify/ENA primary metagenome ERZ1027245 (study PRJEB26926, sample SAMN06164723) | human gut metagenome | biome: ENVO:00009003; feature: ENVO:2100002; material: ENVO:00002003 | host: Homo sapiens | place: USA | collected 2012 ... | reverse complement strand
GCAAAAATAAGCATATCAAAGCATTCTTTCGGTGTACTATTCGGTGTACCTGATCGCTTTTAATACTATGTACACCTATTGGGTAATGTAATCATACAGAACAAAATGTAGATGCCTAACGTAAGATATACTATCTTTCTTTTTCGATAAAAGTAGTGACAATAAAGTTGTCATAACTATAATAGTTATCGTACATATACTCATATATCTCCATCATTATGGGTTAAGATAGGGATACTGTTAAATGTTATCATGCTTTGCTAATGTCTTTTTTCTCTGTAATAGATGTGAAATGCCTATTGCTAAAAGCAAATAAAAAACAAGAACTTGGTTCGCCAACCATACAAAAATGAAATTATCAATGTCGGGGGGGAAGATATGCATCATTAGGCGAATATTTAACCCCATCCCAATATTCTTTTAATTCTTCTATTTTAAAATAGTAGGTGTAAGACCATATGTTAAAACATAATAAAATGATGGTTGAAATTACTCTCAAGGTTATTTTATGCAAAACAATATCCCAAATTACAAATAATAACAGTGCAATTATCAACAAGAATGCTTGTAAAAAAGGAGTGAAATTCATGCCTCCATTTGTATCTACTATACATATAGTCCATCTTAAAATACCTATTATTATGGATCAACGTAACAATCTGAGGGATTTTATATTTAAGCATATAATTTAGCAAGTCTATATAAGAAAAAAGCTCTATCTCTTACTCCTCTGAACTGTGCTCTAAATGCTTTGATTTTAGCATTGAATGACTCTGCTGCGGCATTGGTTGCCCTCCTTTCAAAGAAATTGATTATATCCAGATAATGTGTTTGTATAGAACGTGCGACCCTTCCAAAGGTGAGGAACCCTGATTTATCTACTTCATCATACCACCTTGCCAGCCTTGTCAAAGCAATATCCTTAAACTTACACTGATGATAGATTAAGCCTAACCGCATAGACAGATAATATCCTTTCTTTATATCGGGATATTCCTTGAAAAGAATTTCAGCCCGTATTCTTTGAGACTGAGTCCATAAGGATTCCTTCTTGTAAAGCAGATAAATACTTCTCGCTAACAACTGCTTTCTTGTATCTCCATTAGCGAAAACAGGTGCATGATACATCTTTCCACAGGCCTTTGCATAAGCAATCTGAGTGGACTCTTCATCCAAAGCCTCCCAGCGAGCTTTTACACGCATCTCCTGCACAGCTTCATAAGCTAACTTCTGTACGTGAAAGCGATCGGTAACACGTTTGGCCGCAGGAAAGCAGATGCGTGCAATCTGCTCCATGTTAGGAGCCATATCCAAGGTTATCTCGCGCACTTGGTAACGGCGGCGACGGGAGAGCTTAAGCAGGACAGAAGTGACCGTATGAACGTCCGTACCTTTAATGATGGCAATCATACTACCTTTACCACCGTGAGCTTCTTTATTGGTCAGTACAGTATAGAGTTCCCCACGCGAGAGGGCTACCTCATCAATACAGATATAAGCACCGATATTCTTTTCGAATAGTAGCCAATCCTCTGCATGAACAAGTTGGTCCCAATGGAGATAACCACTTAGATGGTTACGGTATTGACGCTCCAATAAATCCCCGTCAACTCCAGATAAAACACCTAAGAGCTTGCAACTGATCGGATAGCTATCAATATAGTTCTTTTAAAAAAGACGCAAAATCCTGCGTCATACGAGTACCTTCAGCCACCATACGCCAGTTACGAGAGATATACTCATTATGCTTCTTTAAGAGCCAGCGACGACGACGAATATTAAGGAAGACCTTCTTGCCACGAAGAGGAAAATCCTGAACAATAACAGGATCATAAAAGCCTTTACTCTCAGTATCCTGATCTGTATACTTCTCAGGAACGATATTTTTCTCCTCAAGATAGATCACAACTTCATTTACGCTTTCCTTCACATCAACAAGATCAAAGTAATCTAAAGTGCCTTCAGGAAGAAGAAGGCGATAACCGTTTAACTCCATAAGCTATGAATTTGGAAACAAAGATAACAATTTATAAATTTACCCCTCAGCTTTTTACATTGACCCTAAAAATGCACAAGCATTCGCATTATACCTACTAATAGTGATGCATAGCTCACAAAAAAGGAGTACCTTTGCAGCCCTAAATCATCATTAATAATGACAGTATGGAAATGAACAAAGTTTTTAAGGATGGATTGTGGAGTAAGGAAATTAATGTTTCAGACTTCGTATATACCAACATTACCCCTTATGAGGGCGATGCCTCATTCTTGGCAGGCCCCACAGAGCGAACTAAAAAAGTGTGGAACGAATGCCTCAAGGCACTAGAAGAAGAACGTGCCAATAACGGAGTTCGTTCCCTTGATAATGTAACAGTATCTACTATCACCTCACATAAAGCAGGATACATTGACCGTGAAAACGAACTGATTGTAGGTCTTCAGACGGACGAACTTCTGCGCCGTGCCATCAAACCTTACGGTGGTATCAAGGTCGTAGAAAAAGCCTGCCATGAAAACGGTGTGGAAGTAGATGAAAAAGTAAAGGATATCTTTACTCATTATCGCAAAACCCATAATGATGGCGTATTTGATGCTTATACCGAAGAAATCCGCTCTTTCCGTTCACTCGGTTTCCTGACCGGTCTGCCCGATAACTATGCACGCGGACGCATTATTGGTGACTACCGCCGTTTGGCACTGTATGGTATCGACCGACTGATTGAAGCAAAACAAGAAGATTTGCGCAATATCACCAGTCCGATGACCGATGCCCGTATCCGCCTGCGCGAAGAAGTAGCCGAACAAATTAAAGCACTGAAAGAAATAAAAATATTGGGTGAATATTACGGACTCGATTTGAGCCGTCCCGCTACTAATGCACAAGAAGCGGTTCAGTGGGTTTATATGGCATATCTTGCTGCCGTGAAAGAACAAGATGGAGCAGCTATGTCATTGGGCAACGTTTCTTCATTCCTGGATATCTATATTCAATATGATTTGGATCATGGTAAAATTGACGAGTCATTCGCTCAGGAGCTAGTGGATCAGTTTATCATCAAGTTACGTATGGTCCGCCATCTGCGTATGCAATCATACAATGACATCTTTGCAGGTGACCCCACCTGGGTGACCGAATCTATCGGCGGACGATTCAACGACGGACGCACCAAAGTAACAAAAACTTCTTTCCGCTTCTTACAAACACTATACAATCTGGGTCCGTCACCTGAACCCAATATGACTGTACTGTGGAGTCCGGAGTTGCCGGAAGGTTTCAAAGAATTCTGCGCACAGGTTTCTATCGACACTTCTTCCATACAGTACGAAAACGATACGCTGATGCGCGAAGTGCGTAACTGTGACGATTATGGCATTGCCTGCTGTGTGTCTTATCAGGCTATCGGCAAACAAATCCAATTCTTCGGGGCACGCTGTAATCTGGCTAAGGCTCTGTTACTAGCTATCAATGGCGGACGTTGCGAAAATACAGGAACTGTAATGGTGAAAGATATTCCTGTATTGACAGGAGACTTGCTGAACTTTGAAGAAGTATGGTCTAATTATAAGAAAGTATTAATGCAGATTGCACGTGTGTATAATGATGCGATGAATATCATTCACTATATGCATGACAAATATTATTACGAAAAGGCTCAAATGGCATTCATTGATACCGATCCACGTATCAATCTGGCATATGGCGTAGCCGGTCTGTCCATTGCCATTGACTCATTGTCTGCCATCAAATACGGCAAGGTACGTGCCAAACGTAATGATATAGGTTTGACTGAAGGCTTTGATATTGAAAATACATATCCTTGCTTCGGTAATGATGATGACCGCGTAGACCACTTAGGAGTAGATTTGGTTTATTTCTTCAGTGAAGAATTAAAGAAACATCCGGTATACAAAAACGCCCGTCCTACCCTGTCACTGCTGACTATCACCTCCAATGTAATGTACGGTAAGAAAACAGGTGCCACTCCTGACGGTCGTGCCAAAGGGGTTGCTTTCGCTCCGGGTGCCAACCCGATGCACGGACGTGATAAGAACGGTGCCATCGCCTCATTGAGTTCTGTAGCCAAACTACGCTATCGTGATGCTCAGGACGGCATCAGTAACACATTCTCTATCGTACCAAAATCACTAGGAGTGGATCGGGAAACCCGTATAGAGAATCTGATAACCATGATGGACGGTTATTTCACCAAAGGGGCACACCACCTGAATGTAAATGTGCTGAACCGTGAAATGCTGGAAGATGCAATGGAGCATCCTGAAAAATACCCGCAACTTACTATCCGCGTATCAGGTTATGCCGTAAATTTCATCAAATTGAGCCGTGAACATCAGCTGGAAGTAATCAGCCGTTCTTTCCACGAAAGAATGTAACATCACATATACATTAATCGTAGGGGCGGGTTTTAAACCTGCCCTTACCAGTTTAAAGACAAACCATTATGATCAGAGTACATTCTTACGAGTCAATGGGGACGTTTGACGGTCCCGGCTTACGCTTAGTCGTATTTTTACAAGGATGCAATTTCCGATGTCTCTATTGTGCCAACCCCGACACAATTGACACCAAAGGTGAAAGTACGGAAACGGCAATAGACGAAATTGTGCATATGGCTGTCAGCCAAAAAGCTTTTTTCGGTAAAAAAGGAGGTGTGACTTTCAGCGGCGGCGAACCTACATTGCAAGCAAAAGCACTGATTCCGTTATTCCAGCGGTTAAAAGAACAAAACATCCACATCTGTATAGATACCAACGGCAGTATATGGAATGAGGAAGTAGAGGAACTGCTAAAATGGACAGACCTCGTATTATTAGATATCAAGGAATTTAATAATGTGCGACATCGGCAACTGACAGAACGTAGCAACGAACAAACCATACGTACCGCTGAATGGCTTGAAAAAAACGGAAAACCTTTTTGGTTGCGCTACGTATTAGTTCCAGGCTATAGTTCCTTTGAGGAAGACATACGGGCATTAGGAGAGCACTTCAAGAACTATCACATGATTCAAAGAGTAGAAATACTACCTTATCATACATTAGGCGTACACAAATATGAAGCCATGGGAAAAGAATACAAACTGAACGGAATAAAAGAAAATACCCTAGAACAATTGGAAACAGCCAAAACGTTATTTGGTGAATATTTCAATACCGTATATTTAAATTAGAAAAGACAAACTTACCGTCTATCCGGTACTTAAGTTCCGTTAAGGAGATGAGCCCCATAATTTTCGCCTCATCTCCTTTTTATGTATAAGAAACAATATATTTATATCAGCACTACCATCACATCCCGTGCCCCATGAGCACCCATTACCAAGGCCTGCTCAATATCAGCTGTCTTTGACGGACCGGAAATAAAGGTTCCGAAACCATATTCGCCTGTATCTATCAGTTTATATGCTTCATGCATATTGTTCACAATCTTATTCTTATCTAGAAGAATAACCAACTTTTCGGCAATAAAATAAATGGCACGCTGCTTTACATCCTGCTCTATCCATACCCCACCATTCTCCGCAACCCCAATCTTTCCATCTATGACAGCCAAATCCGTCCCATTCAATTCTGCAGGATCTTCCAAATCATCGGGATTAAATGTTGCACAAGTAATACTCTTCAGATTAGAAGCGATGCGTTTGGCTCCAGGATAAGCTTTTTTAATGAAATCATTCACGTTCTCCTCTTTTTCCAAAAAAATGGCTTCTCCTCCTACTTGCTTCATGACGAAATAAAACTGTTCTACCATACTGGGATAAGTCAATGCCATATCTTCCAATGGCTTTAAATCCGGTTTCTCATATTTTACATGTGTAGCACGCCGGATGCTCTGCAATATATCTTCTCTGCTGCTCATAATTTACTTCACTTTACCTTTCTTCCACATTTCATTGAAACTCTCCTTAGCAAATTTCGGCATTTCACGTCCTTTCCCCCAGTCATTCAATCCGTTATAGATAAGGAAACGCGGCACTCCGTTTACCAATGGCGCCCATTTTAATGCCATATTGAATATCGAAGGGCGGTTCATCATGAATTCCATGCCACCGGACATTACCTTTTTCATCCGGTCTGCCTTACCCAATTTATCCAAATCCTGGCGCCACAAATAGATCTGCTCCGCCAAATCCACTTTAGCCGGACATACAAACGAACAGGAATAACACAAAGAACAAGCCGACACATTGTCATAATAATGTAACGGCGCCTTCAACATCCCCAGGTTAATCCCGATAGGGCCGGGAATAAAATAAGTATAAGAGTACCCCCCACTACGTCTATATACAGGACATGTATTCATACAGGCTCCACAACGAATACAATTCAAAGTCTTGATATGCTTTGGGTCGGCTAATATCTTACTACGTCCGTTATCTACAATAATAATATGAAGTTCCCCACCCTCTCTAGGCTTTCGATAATGAGAAGTATATGTAGTAATGGGTTGTCCTGTAGCCGAACGGGCCAACAAACGGGTGAACACTCCCAATGATTCACGATCCGGCACAATTTTTTCCATACCAAAAGCCGCAATCTGTAATTTAGGCTGGGAAGTACCCATATCCGCATTTCCTTCATTGGTACATACCACAATCTCACCAGTAGAAGCTACAGCAAAGTTAGCACCTGTCATAGCCGCCTCAGCATGAATAAATTTCTGACGGAGATTTTTCCGGGCTGCATGTGTAAGGTAAGTAGGGTCAAAATTTCCTTTCTCCGTACCCATCTCTCGCTCGAAAAGCTCACCTACCTGTTCACGTTTGATATGAATAGCAGGCAATACAATATGGCTCGGCTTCAGATGCATCAATTGCAAGATACGCTCTCCCAAGTCGCTTTCTACCACTTCAATCCCTTTGCTTTCCAAAAAAGGATTAAGTTCACACTCCTCGGCCAACATGGATTTGCTTTTTATAAAATGCTTCACTCCGTGCTGGTTCAGAATATTGTAGACAATGTTACAATACTCATCCGCATCCTTTGCCCAATAGACATGAGCTCCGTTAGCACGCGCATTGTTTTCAAACTCCACCAATAATTCGTCCAAATGGCTGTTACTATATAGTTTAGTAGCACATGCCATATTACGCAATTCCTCCCATTCGGGAACTTCTTTACTCAGTCTGTCACGCTTTGCCCTAACCAGCCAAAGTGTTTCGTCATGCCATGCGGCCTGTTTCTTGTTTTTCAGAAACTCCGCAGCTGCTTTTGAATGTTTCGTACTCATAATCCTGCCGCTAAGATTTCAACAATGTGCAATGTCTTGATAGGAAGTTTGTCACGGGCAATGATACCATTCTGATGCATCAGGCACGAACTGTCGGCCCCCACAATGTATTCAGCACCGGTAGCAATATGACGCATCACCTTGTCATGCCCCATCTGCACGGAAACCGCATCTTCCTCTACGGCAAACATACCGCCGAAACCGCAACATTCGTCTTTGCGTTCCGGTTCCACAACTTCCACTCCTTCTACCAAAGAGAGCAAATCACGCAATTTGCTGAAATAAGGAATATTAAGTTCGCTGGCAGAAGAAAGTTTCATCAATCTCACTCCATGACAACTGTTTTGCAGACTCACTTTATGTGGAAACTTGGCTTTCAACGAAGAAGGCTTGACGATATCATGAATAAACTCACAGATATCATATATCTTACCTTCGCTGGCACACCGATGTTTGTCTTCTTTCAACAGACGACTGTAGTTATCACGCACAAAAACGACGCAACTGGCCGAAGGGCCCACTATATAATCGTAATTCTTAAACTGTTCGTCAAAATGACGGGCCAAATCTACCGCTTTATTCTCGAAACCTGCATTCGCCATCGGTTGGCCGCAACAAGTCTGATTGAGAGGATAATCCACATCCACTCCCAAACTTTTCAGCAGCTTGTACGAGGCTATCCCCACCTGCGGATATACCGCATTGATATAACAAGGAATAAATAAACCTACTTTCATTGTCATTAGTTAATATGTGTCCTATATTGAATAACAAAGTTAGAGGATATTTGTTAAGAAAACAACGAGATTTCTAACGAATAATGAAGCGGAATAGGTAAAAAAGCATAATATTGTGAGCAAAAGCCTTACTAATAAAAAAGTACTCCCCGCGAATCACTTCGCAGGGAGCACTTTTAACTAATAACTAACTTTGTGGTTTACGTAATTTCTATATGACTAACTTATAGTGCAAAGATAGAGGTTAGGGACCACATCCACAATCACTTCATTTAGGTATTCTATCTTATTCCACTCACCATTTGTAGGTATTATAAGTTCATCTTCACCTCGCTTAGTTCAACCAGTTTATTTACGATAGCGTAAATAGTCAATCCGGCAGGTGAATGTATCTGTAGCTTGCGCGCAATATTCCGACGGTGAGTTATCACCGTATGAATGGAGAGGAACAGTTTTTCCGCCGTTTCCTTATTTGTCATCCCACGTACCACGCAACAAATAATTTCTTTCTCACGCTGGCTCAACGCTTCCTGTTCGCCATCTGTTTCATCCACACCAAGATTCATCAGGTCTACTAACTTTTTATTTAAAACTTCGATGTCATCATATAGCGCTATACTCTCATCGTATCCCTTCAACAGATTGGTATCTGTGACTGAACACAACAAAGAAACGCATTTGACAGATGCCTGTGGATAGTTCGATTTGAACTCGTCCACGTTAAACCATCCTCCGAAAGTAGGATTTATGATTAGAATATCCGGCTGATGTCCCTGCATACAATTTTGCAGTCCTTCAAGAGAAGTTATTTCCACCGGCTGTATTATAAGATCAGGCATGCGCTTCAGCACAGCCACAAGTCCGCTACGCACAATGACTGAAGTTTCGGCCACCGCAACGTGCACAAGTTCTGTCCGTTTCATTTCCCCTCCTTTTCCAGCCTAAGTACAGCAGGCACAAACAAGTAATCCTCTACGCGGCAATGAGATGCCAAATCTTGTTCACAACTGAATATGTCGAATAATACGGCGTTCAACAAATGGTTATTTCCTTTTGCCGGATAATATTTAATAATGATGTTTTTTAACTCAGTCAGTGTCGCATCTATCTGATCATGCCTGCGGGCAAACTGTGAGATACGGAATCCTCCCGTTTCTCGTCCCGTCATCAGATTCTCTACATAAGTAAACACATTCATATCTTCATAATCCATGTGTTTACGCACTTCTCCGGCATACTGATCAAAAAATTTCAGAATGAGAAATGCAACCTCGTTTTCCGTGGAACAATCTATAGCTTCTATCAATTTACGGCGTATGGTAGGCAGACAGAAATCAAGGAAATAATGATGTGCCTGTTTTAAATAATTCATCAATGAAGGCATAGAAATATCCTTCACATCATCCTCCATCCGGTCGCTATCTTCAATCATGAAGTTTACCACCGCAAGGAAAGTACGACAATCCACTCCATTTTCACGGCACACCTCCTGTACTGTCTTGTCTCCAAACCCTAACGAAAGATCAAAACGGCTCATTACCTGTAGCAATGTATAGTTATCACAGATAAGATAACTCATTTTGTCCGTCAGAGTATATTTACTTGTTTTATACATAGTTATGTTTTTTGTTTCTCTTTATGGCCGCAAAGTTACGGAAAATCACCAGGGTTATCAATCACTATAAATAGGTATTTTCTCTTGTACCCATAATTCCCGTTCAACCGGCCAATGCCAGTCTTTTAATTATACATTAATATATAGCCGTTAAGATAAGTGGCAAGAAGCAACCACAAAAGATAAGGAACAAAAAGATATGCCGAAGATTTCCTCACCGGATAACTTTCTATCATATAATAAATAACAAGCACATCCAGCACCAGAATATTTGCAAAACCTAGCAACGGACTCCGAAAATAAAAGAAGAAAATGCTCCATGTAAAATTAAACAGAAGCTGGAATCCGAATAATCTGATAATCATTTGTCGTCTTATTGTCCATATATGCCAAATCAACCCGATAGAAATTCCCATGCACAGATAGATAAAACTCCAAGCAATGGGAAAAGCTATATCAGGGGGGGTACAAGAAGGTTTTTCCAATGCAGGATACCAGTTGAGTATAGACTCCGACTGAAAATAAGAAGCAGTACAGCCTACACTAAAACAGATAAGTATAGCAATCAGTATGGGGATTATTCTTTTCATAAGGAGAATTATTTCTATTTATGCCATAATTAACAAACCAACCTCCGGATTTGTTGCAGAAACAGAACACTTCTCCCCTGCAGGTATCTAAAAAACGTGCTCCCATTCGTTCGCTTACGATGGGAGCACTTACAACACAAAAACTAAACTAGACTTAACTAAACTATTCTATTAAGAAGTTTCACAACTTCCCTTGTCTATGCTGCAAATATAAAAAGATTATTTCTTTTTTGCAAAAGGATATCGACAAAATATCAACTTTTATCATTCAAATATCACATTTTTCAAACAGAATGACTATTCAAATATATCTGTAACTCCTGTTTATAACTATCGGAAATCGGAATATACTCTTTACCGAAAACAATCCGCCCCCGATCAAGCACCTTAATTTTACTCTTTTGCACTATAAACGAGCGATGTACGCGAATAAAACGACTGGAAGGAAGCTTCTCTTCCATAGCTTTCATACTGATAAGTGACAGGATAGCTTTCGGCTCATCCTCCACATGTATTTTAATATAATCCTTCAACCCTTCTATATACAATATCCGGTCTAAAGCAATTCGGAGCAATTTATAATCACTTTTTACATATATACAATCATCCGCCTCATCGGCATCAACACCATTATCCGCCTTTTGTTTCAATTCATACCATTGCACCGCTTTATTCACTGATTGCAAAAAATCGACATAGCTGATAGGTTTCAACAAATAGTCCAAGGCATTGACTTTATAACTATCCAAGGCATACTGTCCGAATGCAGTAGTAAAAATAATTCTTGTTTCAGGACTGACCATGCGTGAAAACTCCAAACCGTTCAACTCGGGCATTTGAATATCAAGGAACAAGACATGCACCTCCTCGTGAAGAGGAATTTCTGTCATAGCTTGCACCGCACTGGAATACCTCCCTACCAACCGGAGGAAAGACGTTTTTTCCACATAGCTTTTCAGCAATTCCAAAGCCAGCGGCTCATCATCTACAATAGCACAATTCAGTATCATAAACTTTTAGTCTGTATAGTTAATATAGAAGAATATACCTGTCCGTTTTCACTGATCCCTTTTATCCATTCGTAATGTCCCGGATAAATCAGTTCCAACCGCTTGCTTACCTGTTCCAGCCCCACTCCACTTCCACTTTTATCTTGCCCGGACTTCGGATGATTGCTGTTAAGGATCTCACATCTCACCGTACCATCCGTATGCCCAAAGATAGAGATACTGATAAAACTGTCTACCGTGGGGCTGATACCATGCTTGAAGGCATTTTCTATCAGCGATATGAAAATAAGGGGAGCGATTTGCAACGCACCTCCAGAATCTGCCTCCAAATTCACACTCACTTCTACCTGCTGTGGCAAGCGGATACGCATCAGAGCTACATAATTACGGATAAAGTCCAATTCTTTTTCAAGCGGAACAAAAGTCTGCTGATTGTCATAAAGCACATGCCGCAACAATTTACTCAGCTCTTGTACTGCCTCTTGTGCCTTGTCACTATTAAAAGCAATCAAAGCATAGATATTATTTAATGTATTGAGCAGAAAATGAGGATTCAACTGGTTCTTCAAGTTTTTCAGTTCCGCTTCCGTCTTTTGTCTCTCCGCTTCTATCAACCGCTCTTCCGCCTGACGCCAACGCAGGCTGGTACGAATGGCCGCACCCAATCCGGCAACAAAAATCATCATCCCCATATCCCGCGCATAAAATATCCAACGGGGCGGAATATGACGTGCAAACTCAGGAGGCGGAGGAGCGCTTATACTTTCCAGAAATACATGAAGAAGCACACTCAGACAAAGTATCAGCACGGCATTGCTCAGAATATACTTACGCATTTCGTCCGTGAACATATAGCGGGGAACCAGACACAAGTAATTGACATAGAAGATAATAAAATAGCACAAAGGAACACAACTATGCCTCAAGAATTGGGCCAGATTGAAGCCGCTTCCACGGTCCATGAATACAAGCGGAAAGCCAAAAACGAGCAACCAACTGACAATATGGATACTCATTTCCAAAAAACGTCGTTGTGAAAATAACTGTTTCATACAGGCAAAGATAAGAAAGATTAGATTAGAAATAAGATTTCCATGATTCTTATTCCATAAAATAAGACTGGCAGGAATCAGTGAAGCAAAATTGATTTACAAAAAACATTATAAACAGATAATCGGGAAAAGACCGGAACCCAACTAGCATTCCCATAAATCAATTCTGCTTCACCCCCACACCTTTTCATCCCTACTCGTAACGCAAAGCGTCTATCGGATCCAAATCTGCAGCTTTCTTCGCCGGATACCATCCGAAAAACACACCGGTGACGGTACATACCAGAAATGAAAGCCTGTCTCTTATACACATCTCCGAGCC
>ERZ1027245.639-NODE-639-length-12705-cov-5.848221_pt1 | contig 12705 bp, 9 predicted proteins | sample MGYA00519475_ERZ1027245 | MGnify/ENA primary metagenome ERZ1027245 (study PRJEB26926, sample SAMN06164723) | human gut metagenome | biome: ENVO:00009003; feature: ENVO:2100002; material: ENVO:00002003 | host: Homo sapiens | place: USA | collected 2012 ... | reverse complement strand
GTATCTGTCATGAGACGGTGATGGAGCGCCGCGGTATGAATCCGTTGAAGGACGGAAAGCTGCTTTTGTTTTACAGAAAGCTGTTAAAGACCATCCATCCGGCGGCGGTGCTGACCTATACGATTAAACCGAATATTTATGGCGGTGTGGCGTGTCGACTTGCAAAGGTACCTTATCTGGTCAACATTACAGGCCTTGGAACGACACTGGAGCATGATGGAGCGTTACAGAAGCTGATCGTTTTACTGTATCGGACAGGAATGTCCGGCGCGGGCTGCGTCTTTTTCCAGAATGAGCAGAATCTGGCGTTCATGCGGCAGAAGGGCTGTCTGAAAAAAAGGACGAAAACCCGGGTGATCTCCGGCTCCGGTGTCAAGGTCGTCTGTAAGGTCGCCCTCTTTTGCCTCGAGTGCCTTGTCAACTCCCATGGCGATATCAGCAGACTGCTTGTCAATTGAAACCATTACTGCACATGAGTTTCCGTCGAGTCCCTTCTTTCCGTCATCATATCCGATCTCAAGTGCTGTTTTTCTGACAATTGCAGGGATATCAAGCTGTGCCTTTGTGGTAATCTCTCCTGTTACAAGGATGAAGCCTGTGCAGCTTGCTGTCTCACATGCGACACGGCTCATCGGGTCCTGTTCCATACATGCATCAAGGATGGCGTCTGATACTGCATCGCAGAGCTTATCCGGATGTCCCTCAGTTACTGATTCTGATGTAAATAATAATTTCTCCATTAGTTTTCGGTTACTCCTTTCCTGTTATGTCACCAATTTTCCAATAAAAAAACCACTTACTGCAAATAAGTGGATTAAAATTAAGATAATAAAAATCCTCTTATTGTTCGATTACTCGCTCAGGTTGGCACCTTCCTGTTTTCTAACGGGGTTGCCGTGATTTCATAGATCCTTTGTATCTCCATCACTCTGAATAAGAGAAGTTACAATATAGAATTTTTCAAATCTCTGTCAGCTATGTTACTACCACATGATATATATGTCAAGTATCATTTTCGATACAGATTTATCAATAATCCATTTTCGATACCCTATTCATTTTTATAATCAAAAGGATTACGGAGTAGTTACTCAAAAAAATTATAAAATAACCAAAAATAAGAACCGTACATCTACAGTAAGATGCTGCCGGTTCTTATTTTATATATACCTATCTATTACGATACCTTGAGTATGAACTTCTGAAGCTCCTTCTCATCCTCTACCCTGGCAATCTTTGCACCAATCTTTGTAAGCTTCTCCTCGAGTGCCTCATAGCCTCTCTGGATATAGTAGATATCATCAACCACTGTGATGCCATCTGCTGCAAGACCTGCTATAACCAGTGCAGCTCCTGCTCTTAGGTCAGGTGCATTCACTCTGGCACCTGTGTATCTTTTCACGCCGCTGATGATTGCTATATTGCTCTCTACCTTTATATCAGCTCCCATTCTGGTGAGCTCGTCAACATACTTGAAACGATTCTCAAATATGCTCTCTGTCACTGTACTGGTGCCCTCAGCGATACCCAAAAGCACTGCCATCTGTGGCTGCATATCTGTCGGGAAGCCCGGATATGGAAGTGTTGTGACCTGTGTATGCTTTAAATGTCCGTCTGATATTACTCTGACTGAGTCATCAAACTCCTCTACCTGGCAGCCTACCTCCAACAGCTTTGCTGTGGTGGCCTCAAGATGCTTTGGAATGACATTCTTTACCAGCACGTTGCCTCCTGCTGCCGCAACTGCAAACATGAATGTACCGGCCTCAATCTGATCCGGAATGACAGAATACTCTGTAGCATGTAATTTCTCCACACCTACAATTCTGATGACATCGGTTCCTGCGCCCCTGATATTTGCTCCCATGCTGTTTAAGAAGTTTGCCACGTCAACGACATGAGGCTCCTTAGCCGCATTCTCGATAACAGTCTTGCCATCTGCCATGGCTGCAGCCATCATAATATTGATTGTGGCACCTACAGAAACCTTATCCATATATATGTGTGTGCCCTTAAGCTCCTTTGCCCTGGCGATGACAAGGCCATGAGCTATGTCTATGTCTGCTCCCATGGAGCGGAAGCCCTTCATATGAAGGTCAATCGGCCTGCTTCCGATATCACAGCCTCCCGGAAGCGCAACCTCTGCATGCTTGTATTTTCCAAGTAATGCACCAATCAAATAATATGATGCCCTGATTCGTCTGATGAATTCATTATCGACATTTACGCCCCTGATAAATGAACCGTTTATCTTTACCTTGTGTATATCCACGCGCTCCACATGTGCGCCGATTTCTTCGATTGCCTGAAGTAAGACATTAATATCCCTTACATTTGGCAAATTATCTATTGTTACAGTCTCGTCTGTCATTATGGCAGCGGCCAAAATAGCAAGTGCAGCATTTTTAGCTCCACCAATTTCAACTTCACCGTATAAAGGATTTCCACCTTTGATTACGTACTGTTCCATATTCCACCTCTATGAATTCAGGAGTATACTTCCTCCTAATATACTATTCTCAATTTACACTATTGTTATACATCCAACTACAAATTTCATTTATGACGACGTATTTAAGCCGCCATTTGTGCCGGTGCTGCTTTTAATAAATGACGCAGCAGCTACTATTATCTAATCATATCACGATAAATAAGCACTATAATTCAAGTGCCTCCACCAGCTTCTCTACTGTCTGCTCCACATCAAGCCCCTCCTCGGAAACCTCGATGTCTGCATACTGCTCATACAATTTTGAGCGCTCTTCAAAAAGGGTCTCTAAAGTCTGCCCTTTCTTTAATACTACACCTCTACCCTTTATATCTGCAAGTCGTTTTTCCAAAATAGCATAAGAAACCTTGAGATACACAACTCTGCCTATCTCCTTAAGATGCTCCATGGCCTCTTTTCCGTATACCACCGAACCGCCTGTAGCTATAACGGCCCTATCAGCCCTGATAGAGGCATTGACACGGTTCTCTACCTCTATAAAACCATCCGTGCCCTTTTCCTCAATTATCTCACGCAGAAGCTTTCCCTCCTGCTCCTGTATCAGTAAATCCGCGTCCAGGAAGCTGTATCCCAGCACCTTTGCAAGTATTACGCCTATGGTACTCTTTCCAACTCCCGGCATGCCTATAAGTACGATATTAGTTTTCTGTTCCATCTACTGCCTCAGTATTCTCTGTATCTGTACTATTGGTGCTTTCTGACTGCTGTGTGCTCTCTGTAGCGCTTGTGTCTGCTGCCTTTTTGTCCTTCTTGGTAGTAGTAAAATAATTGTGAATCTTGATCTTGTCAAGCTGCTTCTGCTTTACAGACCATTTTTCATCGTCCTGCCATCCTGAAAGGATGCCATTGTAATATTTGTCCTCTTTATTGCCCTTTACAGTCTTCCTGTTTGACTCTGTTGCTTCCTCATCGGTCTTTTTGTCAAGCCTTACGATATAGTAAGTGCTGTCTGTAGTGATGAGGTCTGAGGTCTGTCCCTCCTCGAGGGAATTGAGTGCATCTACAACGCTCTGATCAAGATTGTTTGTAGTGTATACACTGTCCTTAGTCTTGCTGTTCGATGACTCTGAGCTCTCTTTAGACTCGATATCACTTACAGACTCGGTGGACTCTGTGTCATCTGATTTCTTATCTGAATCATCTGTCTTCTCCGCATCCGGATCAACGTATGTGGCGTATGTGCCTGTTGTGGCTGTAGTGCCTGCTGCCTTGGCTGCATCCTCTAAGGATGATCCTCCTGCAAGCGCCTCTACCACTGCATCTGCCTGTGCCTTTATCTGTGCTGACTGCTCATCTGTATATGTCTGATACTGGTAATTAGAGTCATATGCACCCTTGTAATCAAGCTTCACAATGGTGTATGCAGCCATATTGGCTTCCTCATCCGTCACGCTTGAATCAGCATTTTTGATGATTGCAGCATACATCTTACTCTTTATGAGGCGAAGCTCTAAATATTCCTCGACAATCTCCTCTGTAGCACTCATCTCGTCTATCACATCATCGGAATTTGCCTTCATAAACTTCTCTGCGGCCTTTTTGATTTCCTTTTTCTCATCATCAGAAACCTCTACATCGTAATCTGACTGATGCGCCTTTAATGTGTAAAGCTCATGAGCCTCCTCGATAGCATTTTTCTTCCATGTTTCAAGCACAGTATTATTGCCTGATACTGTCTTGTCCCAGTAGCCCTCGCCCATGTACTGTATATACATGTCATCATAACCGGCCTCCTGGTACCTTATCATAAAATTAACAAGCCCAAGCTTGATATCCTCTTTATCTAATGTCGCAACTGTTGCGGTTTTATTTATTGAACATCCTGTAAAAGCTGTAACTGAGAGTGTTGCAGCTAATAACATAGCTATTACTTTTTTCGCTTTCATTGTATCTATCCTCTTTAAAAATGGTATAGTATCGCTCGTATATTATAGAGCTTTTCAGGCCTGCTGGCAAGCATTTTCTAAACTTTGTAAATTATCGTCAATTTCGCGTAAAACATGTGGTGTTTCCTATGCTATATGCTACATGATTCCAAAATTCGGGTAACTATTCAGCCGTAATCAGTTCCTTACGCATTTGCGAAATCAGTTCCTCCACCACATCAAGCACATCCCGCTTCTTTGCCACGCTGCCATTTTTTAAATCAAATGTGAAATATGGGTTTTCTGCCATATTAAATTTGAGTGAGGATTTATACTGGGCAATAAGCTCCGGTATCTTCTCCGCATTTATCTTTGCCCGTTCAAACATGGTAAGCTTTATCAGTGAGCCGGTCTGCTTTATCTCAGTGATATATACGGCATGTGCCAATGCCTTAAGCCTTGCCACGCGAAGCAGGCTGAGCACAGATTTTGGTGGTTCACCAAACCTGTCTATGAGCTCCTCGAGCATCTCGTCCTTTTCTTCCTCTGTCTCTATGCCTGCAATACGCTTGTATATATCCAGCTTCTGGAATTCGTTTGCAATATAACCTGCCGGAATATAAGCATCGGTAACAATATCCACGGTCGTATCAAATTTGTCACTGATATCCTCGATGCCCTTAGCCTCTTTTACAGCCTCGCTCAACATCTTGCAGTACAAATCATAGCCCACTGCCTCCATATGGCCGCTCTGCTCCGCTCCGAGCAAATTGCCCGCACCACGGATTTCAAGGTCTCTCATGGCAATCTTAAAGCCGCTGCCAAGGTCTGAGTACTCCTTTATCGCTGCAAGACGCTTTTCTGCCACCTCTTTTAGCATCTTGTTGCGCCTGTACATGAGAAATGCATACGCAGTACGGTTAGATCTGCCGACTCGTCCGCGGAGCTGATAAAGCTGTGAAAGTCCCATGTTGTCCGCATCGTGGATAATCATTGTATTGACGTTTGAGATGTCAAGTCCGGTCTCAATAATGGTTGTGGATACAAGCACATCTATTTCACCATTTATGAAACGGTACATGATGCGCTCAAGCTCCGTCTCCTTCATCTGTCCGTGCGCAAATGCAACAGTCGCATCCGGCACCAGCTCCTGCAGCTTTGCCGTTATGTCTGCTATGTCGCGCACTTTATTGTATACGTAGTACACCTGTCCGTTTCTGGCAAGCTCCCTGTTTATTGCCTCTCTGACAAGCTCATCATTGTACTCCATGACATATGTCTGAATCGGCACACGGTCCATCGGCGGCTCCTCAAGCACACTCATATCCCTTATGCCGATTAAACTCATGTGAAGTGTCCTCGGAATCGGTGTAGCGGTCAGTGTGAGCACATCGACATTGACCTTCATCTGCTTAATCTTCTCCTTGTGAGTCACTCCGAAGCGCTGCTCCTCATCGATTACCAAAAGCCCCAGATCCTTAAACTGCACATCCTTTGAGAGTATGCGGTGTGTTCCGATAATAATATCGACCTCACCCTTTTTAAGCTTCTCTATCGTCTTTTTCTGCTCCGCTGCGCTTCTGAAACGGCACATCAAATCCACATTCACCGGAAAATCCTTCATCCTCTGCGAAAACGTATCATAAATCTGCTGTGCCAGAATGGTTGTCGGGGCAAGATATGCCACCTGCTTGCTGTCCTGCACTGCCTTGAAGGCCGCACGGATTGCAACCTCCGTCTTGCCGTAGCCCACATCACCGCAAATCAGTCTATCCATTATTTTATGGCTCTGCATATCAGTCTTTGTGGCTTCAATTGCAAGAATCTGATCCTCAGTCTCATCAAAAGGAAAAAGCTCCTCAAACTCTCTCTGCCATACCGTATCCTCGCCGAAGGCATATCCGTTTTGCTGCTCACGCTGGGCGTACAGCTTCACCAGGTCTCCTGCAATCTGCTTTACCGCACCTCTGACACGATTCTTCGTCCTGGTCCATTCCTGACCGCCAAGCTTGTTGAGCTTTGGTTTCCTGGCATCCTTTCCGGCATATTTTTGTATCATATCAAGCTGAGTGGCAAGAATATAGAGATTGGAGCCACCCTGATACTCTATCTTGATGTAGTCCTTTACCTTTTTGTCCACCTCAAGCTTTTCAATGCCGCGGTAAATACCTAGTCCGTGGTTTTCATGCACTACATAGTCCCCCACCGACAAATCGGTAAAGCTCTGTATTTTCTCACCCTCATAGGTGCGGTGACGCTTCTTTTTCTTCTGCTGCGCCCCAAAAATATCTGACTCCGTAATCACGGCAAACTTTAGGATAGGATACTCAAAGCCTCTTCTCACCTTGCCGTAGCAGACCATAATCTGCCCCTCAAAAAGCTCATGGTCGTAGTTTTCAGTATAAAAGCATGTGATTCCCTGATCTGTGATATCCTCTGAAAGCCGCTTTGCCCTTGTCCTTGAACCGGATAAAAGAATGACTCTGTAGCCGTTTTTCTTATAGCGCTTTAAGTCCTTTATCAAAAGCTCAAAGCTGTTATTGTATGGGCTGACGCTCTGACAGTGAATACCATAGCTTCCCAGCTGGTGCAGTCCGTTTGCTTTATTATCGAGCGCAGCGAGTGCGATACATGAATACTTCTCGAGCTTTGCCACTATCTCCTTCTCTGTAAAAAGACCGTTCATCTGCCCCGGAAGTATATATCCCATCGCAAGTCTCTGCTTCATGCTCTCTGAAAACTCAGTCTCGGTAAGCTTTCCCTGCTCTGTACATCTGGTCAGCTCATCGAAAAATATAAGGCTGTCCGATGGATTAAAATAATCCAAAAGCCCGACTCTCTCGTCAAAAAAGTACGACAAAAAAGCATCCATGCCCGCATACATGGACAGCTCTCCCCACTCCTCGGTAAGCTCGTCTGCCATCACAGTCACTCTGTGTGCTTCCTCTGTCTTCATCTGCTTTCTAAGCTTGTCAGACACACGCTTTGCCTCTGCCTTAAGCTTGTCAATTCCCCCGGCCTTTTCCTCATCGCTAAGTACAAGCTCTGCCGCCGGATATATGCTCACCCGGTCAATATTTTCAATGGATTTCTGGCTCTCGCAGTCAAAATATCTGATGGTGTCTATCTCGTCTCCCCACAGCTCAATTCGGATAGGATTCTCCTCCGTCAGCGGAAAAACATCAAGAATACCGCCCCTGACAGAAAACTGTCCCATCGTCTGGACCTGATACTCTTTTTCATAGCCCATTCTGATAAGAGCAGCCTGAATTTCCTTCAAATCCAAAAGCTGTCCCTGCTCAAGTGTAAGCACGTTTTCCCACATCTTTTCTATCGGCGCCATTGTATTCATCAGCGCATCAAAGGTGGTCACAAGTGTCACTCTCTCCTGCTCGTGGATAGCCTTCAAAGCCCTGATACGCTCTGCTGTAAGGAGATTGCCCCTGATATCCGACTGGTAAAAAAGCACATCCTTTGATGGATAATACACCACCTCTTTGTCAAAAAAACTGTACTCATCGTACAGTTCCTTCGCTTTCTGCTCTCCAAAGGTCACAATAAGCTTGTTTTTCCTGTGACCTCCAAAGGCATATATCATCTGTGATTTTTGCGCATCTATACATCCCGTGACAGATATAAGTCCGGACGATTTTTCTGCCGTTTTTGTCATCTCCTCAAAGCCCGCAAGGGAAAGGAGTGGCTCTGTAAATGCTTTCACTTTCAATTCTCCATTTCTGTCTGTTCAAAATCACCTTGTCGATTTCCAGCTAGTTATATATGTTCATAGCCTTATCCGTCTCGCCCTGCATCATAAGAACTGCTGCATCCATCGCATGACCTATAGCTTCCTCTACCTTTGCCCTGTCCTCAGAACTGAAACGCCCGAGCACATGGTCAGCAAGATCCCAGCCCTGTGGCTTCTCTCCAACACCGACCTTGATACGGCTGAAGCCCTGTGTGCCGGTCATTGCAATGATGCTCTTAATCCCGTTGTGACCGCCGGCGCTGCCCTTTTTGCGGATACGGATACGCCCCGGTTCGAGCGAAATATCATCAAAAATAACGATCATTTCCTCATCCGGATCAAGCTTATAAAAATTCATTACCTCAGCAACAGACTCACCGCTTAGGTTCATGTATGTCTGCGGCTTTACGAGCAGCACCTTCATGCCCTCAATCACTCCGCTTCCACAGAGCGCCTTGTGCTTTTTGTCTGTCACACTTATATTATATTTATCCGCAAGCGCATCTATCACATCAAATCCGATATTGTGTCTTGTGTGCTCATATTTTTTGTCAGGATTTCCAAGTCCTACTATAACGTACATCTTTTATCCTTTCTCTTTCTCATATCATTTACAATTCAAAATAAAACAAATACTGCTGGATAATTCCCGCCACACCCTTGTAGCGCTCAAAATCAAAGCCGTCACTATAATATTTGTCCAAAAGCTGCTTTACATGCGTATCTATCGGAAACGCATCCACATGATGTAAACCAAAAAGACATATGCAGTTCGCCACCTTTTTGCCAATTCCTTTGCGGGTAAGCAGGCTTTCCATCGCCTCATCATAGCTCATTTTGCGCAGATTATCAAGCCAGTCAGGATTATTAGCACCATACTCATATATTTCCTTCAGATACGGTGCCCTGTAGCCAAAGCCCATGCTCCTGTCATCAAATACCTCATCCGGTACCTCAAGAGGCTTTGGAAATGTATACAGTTCTTCCCCCTCTGCACTGCCGTCTATTTTATGTCCGCACCGCCTGCAAAGTAAATCCACACTGTTTGTGATTCGCTTTATGTTATTATTCTGGGAAATCATAAAAGTAACAATCATCTCCCACAAATCCTGCCTTAAAATGCGCACACCACTGCCATATGCATACGCCTCCTTCAGATGCGCGTCATCTCCGTCTGCTATAAGCTTTGCAATCCCCGCATAATCCGTATCCATATCCAGATAACTTTTCCATATATTGTTCCAGTCAGCCTCATCACAGTCCAGCTCAAACTCATTCCCGTCCTGCTTAATCCGAAGTGCCCTGTCAAATGCCACTACCGTGTATTCGTTTTCTCCTGTGTTCTTCCATCTGAAGCACTGACCACTGTCAGCAATCTGTTTTAAATCCAGATTATCTATTTTCGTCTTGTACATATCTGTTTGTCCATCCTCTTTTATTGTAGCTATACTCGTAACTATTCAGAACATCCCACGCACATTCTAAAAAGCCGGTCTGTCTGTGGCTTATTGTACCACGGATAGACCGGTTTGTGTGAAATATATTTGGATTATTATACCAGCTCAGGTATTTTATATCCCGCCTTGCTCATCGCTTTTTCAAAGTTATTATTTGATTTTATGCATTCTCAATCTCTGTCTTATACTTTTTAAGAATCATATTCTGGATATTCTCGCGTGTGGCAGAGTTAATCGGATGGGCTATATCCCTGTACTCGCCATCGTTTGCCTTACGGCTTGGCATGGCGATGAAAAGTTCCTTTTCTCCTTCGATTACCTTGATGTCATGTACCACGAATTCATCATCGATTGTAATTGACACAACCGCCTTCATCTTGCCTTCCTTTTCTACCTTACGAATTCTGATGTCTGTAATCTGCATATTTTTGTCCCCCTGGTCTGTTTTTAAATTACATATCTTACATTTTTTTCTTTTACTATTCTGACTCCATCCTCACCACAGTAGTATGTGTTTGGACTGATAGTTCCGCGACTCTCTACGATGCAATTCTCAAGGTGCACATTGTCGTCTATGTAGACATCATTGAGTATCACGCAGTTCTTCACTGTGGTGTTTTTGCCCACAAATACCTGCTTGAAAAGCACCGAATCCTCCACTCTGCCGTTTATGATACAGCCACTTGATACGAGGCTGTTTGAAATGTCTGATCCCGGATTAAACTTGGCCGGTGGCAGGTCGTCCACCTTTGAACAGATTGTCGGCTCCTCCCTGAAGAAATAGCTTCTGACGTCAGGTCTTAAGAAATCCATATTGGTCTTGAAGTATGCATCAATATCGGCGATATTGTTCCAATACGAATTTATCTTGTAGCCATATATTTTCTTTACATTTTTGTAGCGCACGAGGATATCATTTACGAAATCGAATCTGTTTTCCTCAGCTGCTGCCTCCAAAAGCTCTATGAGCTGTCGTCTTCTGATGACATAGATACCTGTGGAAATGGTATTGGATGAAGCCTCGATCGGCTTTTCATCAAACTCTGTGATTCTTGACTCCTCATCCATGCGTACCACACCAAAACGGCTGACATCGTCGTTGTACATCATGTCCTTGCATACCACTGTAATGTCTGATTTTTTCTCGATGTGAAAATCAAGCACTCTGTTGAAATCCAGCTTGTATACACAGTCACCGCTGCTGATGATGACATATGGCTCATGGCGTCTCTTGAGAAAATCAATATTCTGATACATCGCATCTGCCGTACCCCTGTACCAGTCACTGTTGTCCGCTGTGACTGTAGGTGTAAAGAGGAATAATCCTCCCTGCTTTCTGCCAAAATTCCACCATTTTGATGAGCTTAAATGCTCATTCAGTGAGCGTGCATTATATTGTGTCAATATCGCAACTGTCTGTATATGTGAGTTTGACATGCTGCTGAGTGAAAAATCTATAGCCCTGAAGCTGCCTGCTACCGGCAGGGCCGGTACTGCTCGTTTTGCTGTCAGTTCCTTCATCCTATTATTGTTGCCGCCGGCCAAAATTATTCCTATTGCCTTCATTTTCCGTCACCTGCCTTGATAATAACTTCTCCGCCCTCAAGCACACCATCTTTGTAATCCTCTTCGTATGTAACACCGGAGATTGCTGTATTTTTGCCTATCTTTACCCCGTCCGGTATCACAGAATCTTCTCCTATAGTGACCAGCCCAAATGAGTATATGCTCTCATTTAATACGTTCGGCTTCTCCTGTCCGAAGCCAAGTGTCACATTGTCGCCCACCTTGCAATTTTCGGCAATGATGGACTTGTCTATCGTGACATTGGAGCCTATCTCCGTGTCACGCATGATGATGGAATCACGTATTACTGCGCCTCTTCCAATCTTGACGTTGGCACCTATAACAGAATGTTCCACATGACCATAGCATTCACAGCCCTCACCCATGATGCTTCGCTCCACATGACCCCCTTTGGCTATATAAAGTGGCTCGATTGCATCGTTCTTTGTGTAAATCTTCCAATACTCCTCGTACAGGTTGAACTCCGGAATGATGTCCACAAGCTCCATATTGGCCTCCCAGTATGAGCCCAGTGTACCTACGTCCTTCCAGTATCCGTTGAACTCGTATGCAAACATACGTCTGTCGTTTTCAAAGCAGTATGGTATGACATGCTTGCCAAAATCACAGTTTTCCTGATCCTTTAGTGCAAGTAAAGCTTCCTTTAGCACCGGCCATGAGAATATGTAAATGCCCATTGATGCGAGATTGCTGCGCGGATGAACCGGCTTTTCCTCAAATGCATTGATGCGCTTATCATCATCAGCTATGACGATACCAAATCGGCTGGCCTCCTCGATAGGCACCGGCATGGTTGCTATGGTCACATCGGCATTGTTTTCCTTGTGGAAATCAAGCATCACCTCATAGTCCATCTTGTAAATATGGTCTCCTGACAGTATCAACACATAGTCCGGGTTGTAACTGTCTATATACCTCATATTCTGGTAGATTGCATTGGCTGTACCTGTGTACCACTCGCTGTTGCCGCTCTTCTCATAAGGAGGCAGTATTGCCACTCCTCCGTTATTCCTGTCGAGGTCCCACGGAATACCTATTCCTATGTGGCTGTTAAGTCTGAGTGGCTGATACTGTGTAAGTACCCCAACTGTATCAATGCCTGAATTGATGCAGTTGCTAAGCGGAAAATCTATGATTCTGTACTTTCCACCAAACGAAACTGCCGGTTTTGCTACGTCCGCTGTCAGAACACCAAGTCTGCTGCCTTGACCGCCTGCTAAAAGCATGGCTATCATTTCTTTCTTAATCACGTTATCACTCCTCGTCTGTCCTAATTTTTGTTGTGCCCATCCGGTCCCCACCACTAGTTTCTGTAATAACCGTATCTGTAATGCTTCTATAATAAATCACAATTGTTTCCATATAAATTATAGTTGCCGCTGCATAAATTGCAGTTACTGCCATATACTTTAAACCCATCAAATTCATATGGTCCGGATGAAAATACATCGTAAGAAGTCTTTCTTGCTGCTCCGGATCCAGCTGCTGAAACACATAACCTGCCGCATCCGTAATCTGTCTCTTATACACATCTGACGCTGC
>ERZ1027245.637-NODE-637-length-12713-cov-4.129009_pt1 | contig 12713 bp, 10 predicted proteins | sample MGYA00519475_ERZ1027245 | MGnify/ENA primary metagenome ERZ1027245 (study PRJEB26926, sample SAMN06164723) | human gut metagenome | biome: ENVO:00009003; feature: ENVO:2100002; material: ENVO:00002003 | host: Homo sapiens | place: USA | collected 2012 ... | reverse complement strand
GTATAACGCCGATCCCTGGGTGCGCAGCGCCGTCAAGGGCGCGGCCCTGGGCGTGGTGCTGGCGCTGGCGGTGCTCATCGTGGCCGCCGCCCTGCGGCGGACGGTGTCCTCCACCGGCGACGTCAAGCGCCTGGTAAGCCTGACGGCCCTGGCCTCCATCCCCCGCACGGCCCCCAAGCGCCGGAAAAACGGCCCCCAGCAGGGGCTGCTGATCACCCGCATGCAGACCGACAGCGCCTTCTGCGAGGCGTATCGCCTGCTGCGGCTGAAGCTGCTGCGGCAGCTGAAGGACGAGGACAAGGTCATCATGGTCACAAGCTCCATCCCCTCCGAGGGGAAAAGCTCCGTGTCCGTGAACCTGGCCCTGTCCCTGGCCCGGGAGGGAAAAAAGGTCCTGCTGATCGACGGCGACCTCCGGGGCCCCAGCGACAAGGCCCTGCTGGGCATCACCAAGCCCTCCGAGGGTCTGGGCCAGTGCCTGTCCGGCAGCCTGGGCCAGGTGCACTTCCTGCGCTATGAGGACACGTCCCTGTACGTCTTTGCCGGCAGCGAGCCCATCCACACCCCCATGAACCTGCTGCAATACGACAAGCTGGAGGCGCTGATGAACACCCTGCGCCCCATGTTTGACTACATCGTGCTGGACACGCCGCCCTGCGCCATGATGGCCGACGCCCTGGCCATGTGCCGCCATGTGGACCGGGTGATCTACGTCATCCGGGAGGATTTCGCCGCCACCACCCAAATCTTCGAGGGCATCCAGGCCCTGGCCGGGGCCGACGCCCGGATGGCCGGCTTTGTGTTCAACTGCGCCGCCAACGTCCGGGGCTCCTCCTCCGGCTATGGCTACGGCTACGGTTATGGGTATGGCTACGGCTACGGCTATGGCTACGGCAAGACCAAGCGCAAAAGCGCCGAATAAGGATTTTTCCAAGCCTCCGGCCCCGGTCGGGGGCTTCAGCTTGTCAAAAAAGACTTTTTCGACAGTCTCAAGCCCCCGAAAATCTATACAAACCCGGATTTTTGTGGTATACTGTCCTATCTGGTATGTCTGAATTTACAGAAAGTTCAGGAAAGTCCCGGCCGGGGCGGTATAATAAAGAAAAACACCAACGATACTCACAAGTGGGAGGCAAAGCGCATGGCACGCAACATTCTGGTGGTCGAGGACGACCGCAATATCTCCGACCTGATCCGCATGTACCTGGAAAAAGAGGGGTTCGACGTCCGCATCGCCTACGACGGCGGCAAGGCCGTGGAGGAATTTGACCGGGAGGCCCCGGACATGGTGCTGCTGGACATCATGCTGCCGGTGATGGACGGCTGGACCGTGTGCGCCCACATCCGGGAAAAGGCCAAGACCCCCATCATCATGCTCACCGCCAAAAGCGAGGTCAACGACCGGATCACCGGCCTGGAAATGGGGGCCGACGACTATCTGGTGAAGCCCTTCGAGATGAAGGAGCTGATGGCCCGCATCAACGCGGTGCTCCGCCGCAGCGAAATTCCCGACGACACCAAAAAGCGCCTGACCTTCGACAAGCTGGTCATCGACCTGGACAGCTATGAGCTGCTGGTGGACGGCAGGAAGATCGACACGCCCCCCAAGGAGCTGGAGCTTCTGTATCACCTGGCCTCCACCCCCAACCGGGTGTATACCCGCAACCAGCTGCTGGACGAGGTGTGGGGCTTCGACTATTTCGGCGACTCCCGCACCGTGGACGTGCACATCAAGCGCCTGCGGGAAAAGGTGGAGGGTGTGTCCGACCAGTGGGAGCTGAAAACCGTGTGGGGCGTGGGCTATAAGTTTGAAGTGAAATGAGCCAGGAAAAGATCACCCGGTTCCGCCGCCGGTTCGACAGTCTCTATTGGCAGCAGTTCCTGCTGACGGCGGGCATGGTGCTGCTGACGCTTTTGCTGCTGGGCGTGTCGTTTTATGCCCTGAGCTATAACGACACCGTGTCCGAGCGGCGCAGCGAAATGCGCCAGCACGCGGAGCTCATTGCCAACATGTCCGGGGACTATCTGGCCTCCGGCGGGCAGGCCGCCAGCCCCAGCCTGCAGAATCTCATCGCCCTGGCCGCCGGGCTTACCAAGGCGGACTTTCTCCTGTGCAACGACCAGGGCTACGCCCTGCTGACCTCCGACCAGCGGCTGGGAGGCCAGGTGGTGTCCGTCCCCCAGGAGATCCAGGACGCCGTTTTCGGGGACAAGGGCTTTTACCAGGGCCGCAGCAGCATCGGCGGCGCATACGACATCCGGCAGTTCGTGGTGGCGGTGCCCGTCACCCAGGAGGACGGCGGCACCGTGGGCATGGTCCTGGCGGTGATGGACGCCCGGTCCCTGATGAGCATGTGGCGCTCCTTCATCGGCCTGTTCTTCATGACCTCGGCCATCATCCTGCTGATCTCCTTTGTGGCCAGCTCCCTGACCTCCATGCGCCAGATTCAGCCCATCCGGGAGATGGTCCAGGCCACCCGGTCCTATGCCGCCGGAAACTTCGACGTGCGCATGCAGGACACCGGCCGCAGCGACGAGATCGGCGAGCTGGCGGCGTCCTTCAACAACATGGCCGACTCCCTGGCGGAAACCGAGCACCAGCGAAGCGAGTTCATCGCCAACATCTCCCACGAGCTGAAAACCCCCATGACCACCATTGCCGGATATACCGACGGCATCCTGGACGGCACCATTCCCCCGGAGAAGGAACGGAAATATCTCCAGATCATCTCCGACGAGAGCCGCCGCCTCAGCCGCCTGGTCCGCCGGATGCTGGATATCTCCCAGATTCAGTCCCAGCAGGACATGAAGAAGGAGGACTTCGACCTGTGCGAGAGTATGCGCCTGGCCCTGCTGTCCATGGAGCAGAAGATCACCGACCGGGGCCTGGACGTGGAGGCGGACATCCCGGAGGATTCCGTCATGGTCCAGGGGGTCAACGACCTGATCACCCAGGTGATCTATAACCTGCTGGAAAACGCCGCCAAGTTCGCCGCCCCCAGGTCCACCCTGTACCTGGGGCTGACGGAGACCGGCGGCGACAAGGCGGTGGTCACCGTCCGCAACACCGGCCACACCATTCCGGCGGAGGAGATTCCCCTGCTGTTCGAGCGCTTCCACAAATCCGACAAATCCCGCAGCGAGGACAAGGACGGCTACGGGCTGGGCCTGTACGTGGTGAAAACCATCCTGTCCCAGCATAAGGAGAAGATCACCGTCACCAGCGAAAACGGCGTCACCTCCTTCAGCTTCACCGTGCAGCTGGCCCACCCCATGCGCAATACATGAGAGGAACTTTTGCTATGACAGACGAAAACAAGGATATCTGCCCGGAGACCCCGGAAAATCCGGACCTGCCGGAGACCCCGGAAGCGGCCCCGGAGGAACCGAAGGAGGTAGTCTCCTGGTACATTCCCAAGGAGCCCCAGGGCCGGGAGGTGGTCAGCTACTATGTCCAGCGGGACCCCATGCCCCAGAACGTCTGGCAGCAGGCCGCCAAAAAGGAGAAGCGCCGCAGCCGTCTGTGGCTGTGGATCTCCCTGGCCGTGCTGGCGGTGACGGTGGCGGCGGTGGTGCTGGCGGCCATACTGGGCGGCAATAGCGGCAGCGGCCAGCATCGGCCCCTGCCCGACGGCGACGGCGACAACCCCAGCAGCATTGTGGACATTTTCGGCAGCAAAACCACCACCATCCCCAAAATCCAGGGAGACCCCGGCGTGCGCCTGGCCTGCCGGGACCCCCAGGGCCAGCCCCTGACAGCCCAGGAGGTATATGCCAAGGTGAATCCCTCCGTGGTCACCGTGGTGTCCGAGCAGTCGGAGGGGGCCTCCATCGGCACCGGCGTCATCATGACCTCCGACGGGTATATCATCACCAACGCCCATGTGATCTCCGGCGGCAAGAGCTGCTGGGTGGCCCTGGACACCGGCGTCACCTATGAGGTGAACCTGGTGGGCTTTGACGAGGAGGAGGACCTGGCCGTGCTGAAGGCCGATCCCCAGAATCCCCTGCCCGCTGCCGAGTTCGGCAACTCCGACCTGGTGCAGGTGGGCGACACCGCCTATGCCATCGGCAACCCCCTGGGGGTGGAGCTGCGGGGCACCATGACCAACGGCATCATCTCCGCCGTCAACCGCGCTGTGGAGGTGGACGGCAAGACCATGACCCTGCTGCAGACCAGCGCCGCCCTGAACAACGGCAACTCCGGCGGCCCCCTGATCAACGAATACGGCCAGGTCATCGGCATCAACACCCTGAAAATGAGCACCACCGACAGCACCGAGGCCACGGTGGAGGGCCTGGGCTTCGCCCTGCCCATCAGCTCCGTCAGCTTCGTGGTCAACGACCTCATCGCCAACGGCCACTACCGGGGCGCCCCCTCCCTGGGCATCACCGTCACCACCGTGGAAAAGGACGGCGGCGGCACCCAGGTCCAGGTCATGGAGGTCAGCACCGGCTCCGGCGCGGCCGACGCGGGCATCCAGGCCGGGGACGTGATCCTGGCGGCAGACGGCCAGGCCGTGTCCGTTACCTCCGACCTGCTGACGGCCCGGCGCAGCCACATCATCGGCGACACCGTGACCCTGACCATCCTCCGGGACGGCCAGCAGTTCGACGTGGAGGTGACCCTCCGCTCCAACCGCAGCTTCGGCTGAGCATCCGACCCCTTCACCCCGGCGGGAAAATCCCGCCGGGGTTTGTTCTGCCGGTGGGGGCCTGTGCATATGCTGGAGAAAAAGCCTCAGGAGGGATGGACATGCGTTATTGGGCGGCGGGGCTTTTGCTGACGGTGCTGCTGTTCGGCGGGGGATGGCTGAGCAGCGGAGCTGCGCCGGACGTGTCCCGCTCCGTCCCGGGGGCTGGCCCGGGACAGACCGGCGAAAATGCGGGATAACCCGCCGCCGATGCGAACACTTTGCTGCGGGTATGGGACGGGGAGCAGGTGGTGGAGATGACCATGGCGGAGTATCTGCCCGGGGTGGTCCGGGGGGAGATGCCCGCCGCCTTCCACCAGCAGGCCCTGGACGCCCAGGCCGTGGCGGAGCGGACCTTCATCTATTACCACATGGCCTCCGGCCGGAAGGCCGCCCACCCGGACGCCGACGTGTGCATGGATTACCGCTGCTGCAATGCCTACACCTCCGCCCAGGCGGCAGCGGAAAAGTGGGGGGACCACGCCGCCGAATACGAGGCCAAGGTCCAGCAGACCGTACGGGACACCGACGGCCAGGTGATCCTCTACAACGGCCAGCCCATTCTGGCGGCCTTCCACTCCTCCTCCGCCGGGGTCACCGCCAACTCCGGGGACGTGTGGGTGTCCACCCTGCCGTATCTGCACAGCGTGGAAAGCCCCGAGGGGGAGGACACCGTGCCCAATTACTACAGCGTCAAGGAAATCCCGGCGGCAGAGTTTCAGCAGACCTTCCTGGCGGCCTATCCGGAGGCGTCCTTCGCCGGAGGGCCGGAAACCTGGATCACCGGCCGGGTGGAAAACGCCTCCGGCCGGGTGGAGAGCATCTGCATCGGCGGCGTCACGGTGGAGGGCACCCAGGTCCGGAGCCTGTTGGGCCTGCGGTCGGCGTGCTTCACGGCGGAGGCCGCGGCGGACAGGGTCACATTCCACGTCACCGGCTTCGGCCACGGGGTGGGCATGAGCCAGTACGGCGCCAACCGCCTGGCCCAGGAGGGGAAGTCCTGGCAGGAGATCCTCCACTGGTACTACACCGGCGTCACCATCGCCCCCTACGGCGGATAGGACTTGACGAAAGGCGGAATTTATACTACAATTTTCTTCAGAAACATCACGGAAGGAGACTTGCTTCGTGACAAGAGACGAGCTTTGCCAGGCCGCCGTGGCCATGCTGGACCGGGCCTATATCCCCTATTCCCACTTTCCGGTGGGGGCGGCGCTGGAGTGCGCCGACGGCACGGTTTTCACCGGCTGCAACATTGAAAACGCCGCCTACGGCTGCACCATCTGCGCCGAGCGCACCGCCATCTTCAAGGCCGTCAGCGAGGGGCACCGGGACTTTGTGCGCATCGTCATCGCCGGGAAAAGCCAGGACTACTGCGTGCCCTGCGGCTCCTGCCGCCAGGTGATGATGGAATTCGCCCCGGAGATGGAGGTCATCTGCCTCAACGGTCAGGGGCAGGCCAAGAGCTTCCGCCTGCGGGAGCTGCTGCCCTACGGCTTCGACCAGAGCTGGCTGTGAGACATGTGCCGCCGGTCTGCATTTTTCGCGGACCGGCGGCGCTTTCTGCCCGCTCCCGCTGGGTTCCAGCATTTTTGGTGGTTTTCCTTGTTGACATAATGCTGTGGAAAACCCGGTGGAAAATGTGCAAAACCCTTGCGGCGCATGCTATCCCGCCGGTTGCCGGTTTGTTATGGCGGCCCCGCCGCCTGCAACTTTTTGCCCCGGAAAAACATTTTTTCCCTATCCCCGTCCGGCTCTTGCCAGACGGAAATTTTTGCGTTAAAATAGGATTTGTATATTGGAGAGTTAGCGGCTTCGGCCGCCGGAGGAAGGATATGGCCAAGAAAAAAGTATACGACAACGACAGCATTTCCAGCCTGAAGGGAGCGGACCGGGTCCGGAAACGGCCCGGCGTCATTTTCGGCTCCGACGGGCTGGAGGGCTGCGAGCACGCGGTGTTCGAGATCCTCTCCAACGCCATCGACGAGGCCCGGGCGGGCTTCGGACGGGTGATCACCGTCACCCGGTTCCAGGACCGGTCCATCCAGGTGGAGGACCAGGGCCGGGGCTGTCCCGTGGACTGGAACGAAAAGGAGGGGCGGTACAACTGGGAGCTGGTGTTCTGCGAGATGTACGCCGGAGGCAAATACGACCCCACCGGGGAAAACTATGAGTTCTCCCTGGGCCTGAACGGTCTGGGCTCCTGCGCCACCCAGTACGCCAGCCGCTATATGGACGTTACCGTCTGCCGGGACGGCAATGAGTATAAGCTCCACTTCCAGCGGGGCGAGATCGTGGGGCAGATGGAGGTCACCCCCCTGGCCCGGAAGAAAACCGGCACCACCATCCGCTGGCTGCCGGACCTGGAGGTGTTCACCGACATCGACATCCCCCTGGACTATTACCAGGACGTGATGAAGCGGCAGGCGGTGGTCAACGCCGGGGTGACCTTCCGGCTGCGGGATGAGGTGTCCCCCGGGAGGTTCGAGACCCAGGACTTCCTGTATGAAAACGGCATCCGAGACTATCTGGCCGAGCTGGCCGGGGACGACCCCATCACCCGTCCCGTGTGCTGGGAGGCGGAGCGCCAGGGCCGGGACCGGGCGGACAAGCCCGAATACAAGGTGAAGCTGAACATCGCCTGGTGCTTTTCCAACCGGGTGCACCTGATGGAGCACTATCACAACTCCAGCTTCCTGGAGCACGGCGGCAGCCCCGACAAGGCCACCCGCCTGGCCTTTGTGGCGGCGCTGGACAAATATCTGCGGGAGAACAACAAATACACCAAGGGCGAAAGCAAGATCACCTTCCCCGACGTGCAGGAGTGCCTGCTGCTGGTGAGCAGCAACTTCTCCACCCAGACCAGCTATGAAAACCAGACCAAAAAGGCCATCACCAACAAGTTCATCCAGGACGCCATGTCCGAGTTCCTGCGCCAGCAGCTGCAGGTATTTTTCATCGAGAACCACGACGACGCCGAGCGCATGGCCGCCCAGGTGCTTATCAACAAGCGCAGCCGGGAGACGGCGGAGCGCACCCGCCTGGGCGCCAAGAAGAAGCTGTCGGAGAAGATCGACATCGCCAACCGGGTGCAGAAGTTTGTGGACTGCCGCACCAAGGAGGTGGACCGGCGGGAGATCTATATCGTGGAGGGCGACTCGGCTCTGGGCGCCTGCAAGCAGTCCCGGGACGCGGAGTTCCAGGGGCTGATGCCCGTCCGGGGCAAGATCCTCAACTGCCTGAAGGCCGACTATCCCCGGATCTTCAAAAGCGACGTGATCACGGACCTGATGAAGGTGCTGGGCTGCGGCGTGGAGGTTCAGGGCAAGGCCGCCAAGGAGCTGAGCCAGTTTGACCTGAACAACCTCCGGTGGAGCAAGGTGGTCATCTGCACCGATGGCGACGTGGACGGGTTCCAGATCCGGACCCTGATCCTGACCATGCTGTACCGGCTGTGCCCCACCCTGATCCGGGAGGGCTATGTATATATCGCCGAGACCCCGCTGTTTGAGATCACCTATCGGGAGAAAAACGCCGACAAGACCTGGTTTGCCTATTCCGAAAAGGAGAAGGCCGACATCGTCCGCCAGCTGGAGGGGAAGAAGTTCACTGTCCAGCGGTCCAAGGGACTGGGCGAAAACGACCCGGAGATGATGTGGCTGACCACCATGAACCCGGAGACCCGGCGGCTGGTGAAGGTACTGCCGGACGACGCCGAGGAGACGGCCCGCGTCTTTGACCTGCTGCTGGGGGACAACCTCTCCGGCCGGAAGGACTATATCGCTGAAAACGGCCACCTGTACCTGGATATGATCGACGTAAGCTGAATTTGCCAAATGACCGCTTGAACGAAAGGAATTTGCCCCATGGCAAAAAAGAAAACAGAACCGAAAACCGTCCACCGGCCGGCGGACCCCAATGTGCTGGGCCTGCGGGGCACGGTGGTGGAGCAGCCCATCACCCGGACTCTGGACGAAAACTATATGCCCTACGCCATGAGCGTCATCGTCTCCCGGGCCATTCCGGAGATCGACGGCTTCAAGCCCTCCCACCGGAAGCTGCTGTATACCATGTATAAAATGGGCCTGCTCACCGGCGGACGCACCAAGTCCGCCAACATCGTGGGCCAGACCATGCGCCTGAACCCCCACGGCGACCAGGCCATCTATGAGACCATGGTGCGCCTGGCCAAGGGCAACGAGTCCCTGCTGCACCCCTTTGTGGACAGCAAGGGCAACTTCGGCAAGGTGTACTCCCGGGACATGGCCTATGCCGCCAGCCGGTACACCGAGGCGAAGCTGGCCCCCATCTGCGCGGAGCTGTTCCGGGACCTGGACTGCGACGCCGTGGACTTTGTGGATAACTACGACAACTCCATGAAGGAGCCGTCCCTGCTGCCCACCACCTTCCCCAACGTGCTGGTGTCCGCCAACCAGGGCATCGCCGTGGGCATGGCGTCCCAGATCTGCGGCTTCAACCTGGGGGAGGTGTGCGACACCACCGTGGCCCTGCTGAAAAATCCGGACCACGACATCGCCTCCACCCTGCTGGCCCCGGACTTCCCCACCGGGGGCCAGATCATCTGCGACCCGGCGGAGCTGCGGGAGCTGTACCGCACCGGCCGGGGCGGCGTGAAGGTCCGCTCCCGGTGGCGGTATGACAAGCAGGCAAACCTCATCGAAATCTACGAAATCCCCTACTCCACCTCCATCGAGGCCATTCTGGACAAGGTGGCGGAGCTCATTAAGGCCGGGAAAATCAGCGAGATCAGCGACATGCGGGACGAGACGGACCTGTCCGGCCTGAAGCTGGCCATCGACCTGAAGCGCAGCGTGGACCCGGAGAAGCTGATGACCAAGCTGTTCCGCCTGACGCCCCTGCAGGACACGGTCAGCTGCAATTTCAACATTCTCATCGCCGGGATGCCCCGGGTCATGGGGGTGGGCGAAATTCTCGGCGAGTGGACCGCCTGGCGCACGGACTGCGTGCGGCGGCGGGTGTATTTCGTGCTCAGCCGCAAAAAGGACAAGCTGCACCTGCTGCTGGGCCTGAAGCGCATTCTGCTGGACATCGACAAGGCCATCGCCATCATCCGGGAAACCGAGGAGGAGGCCGAGGTGATCCCCAACCTGATGATCGGCTTCGGCATCGACCAGGTCCAGGCGGAATATGTGGCGGAGATCAAGCTGCGCAACATCAACAAGGAGTACATTCTCAAGCGGGTCCGGGAGACCGAGGACCTGCAGAAGGAGATCGCCGACCTGGAGGACACGTTGGCCAAGCCCGCCCGGATCCGGAAGATCATCGTGGACGAGCTGGAGCAGGTCCGGAAGAAATACGCCGTGCCCCGGCGCACGGAGATCGTATACGGCCACGAGGTGGAGGAATATGTGGAGGACAGCCAGCCCGAGGACTACCCGGTGACGGTGTTCCTGTCCCGGGAGGGGTACTTCAAGAAGATCACCCCCAAGTCCCTGCGCATGAGCGGGGAGCAGAAGTTCAAGGAGGGCGACAGCCTCCTCCAGCAGATGGAAACCTCCAACAACGCCGAGGTCATGTTCTTCACCGACAGGTGCCAGGTGTACAAGACCCGGGTGTCGGAGTTCGGCGACGGCAAGGCCAGCGCCCTGGGCGACTATCTGCCGGGCCGTCTGGCCATGGACGAGGGCGAGCGGGTCATCTTCATGGTGCTGCCCGGGGACTACAGCGGCTGTCTGCTGTTCTTCTATGAAAACGGCAAGGCCGCCCGGGTGGAGCTGTCCGCCTATGCCACGGTGTCCAACCGCCGGAAGCTCACCGGCGCTTATTCCGACAAGAGCCCTCTGGTGTGCATCCTGCCTCTGCCGGAGGACCGGGAGCTGGCCCTGGTATCCACGGAGCCCCGGGCCCTGCTGGTGCACACCTCCCTGCTGACCCCCAAGACCACCCGGAACGTCCAGGGGGTGGCGGTGATGACCCTGAAGCCCAAGTATCATCTGGACCGGGTGGTCCCGGCGGAGGACAGCGGCATCGTGAACCTGCCCCGCTACCGCACCCGCACCATCCCCGCCGCCGGAGCCATCCTCAAGCCCGAGGACCGGGGCGAGGAGCAATTGACCTTGTTATAAAGACCCGTTTTCCCCACACATACGAAAAAGAGAGGTGCCTATTATGCCCGCTGCCAAAACTCTGAAGCGCTACGGACTGATCACCGTGGCCTGTGCCCTGTATGCCCTGGGCTTCAACTGGTTCTTCGTGCCCAATCACTTCACCGTGGGCGGCTTCACCGGCGTTGCCCAGATCATTAACCACTTCCTGCCTATGCTGCCGGTGGGTACCATCGCCCTGGTGCTGAACATCCCCCTGTTCATCCTGGGCTGGCAGAAGATCGGCCGGGATCTGCTGATCTCGTCCCTGTATGCCACCGCCGTCAGCTCCCTGATGATCGACGTGCTGTCCTCGATCCACACCTTCTCGCCCATGGACCCCATTCTGGCCTGTATCTACGGCGGCATCGTGACGGGCATCGGCTGCGGCCTGCTGCTGCACGAAAGCGCCACCACCGGCGGCACGGAAATGGCCGCCCGGCTGCTGAAGCTGAAGTTCCAGGGGCTGTCCATCGGCAGCCTCTGTCTGGGCCTGGACGTGGCCGTGACCATCGGGTACGCCCTGTGCTTCCGGGATATGACCCGGGCCATGTACGGCGTGGTGGCCCTGTATATCCTGTCCCTGCTGATCGACCGGGTGGTGTACGGTCCCAACGCCTCCAAGGTGGCCTATATCATCAGCGAGCAGTATGAGGCCATTACCCAGAAGCTGCTGCAGCTGGACCGGGGCGTCACCCTGCTGGCCGGTAAGGGGGCCTGGAGCGGCCAGGAAAAGCGGATCATCCTGTGCGCCTTCGGCCGGCGGCACTTCATCCCCATCAAGAAGCTGGTGCAGAGCATCGACCCGGACGCCTTCGTCATCGTGTGCGACGCCCATGAGGTGCTGGGCGAGGGCTTCGGCCAATATGACCCCACGGGCCTGTAACGGAGACGCGGCCATGAAAAAAGCCTTGCTGGCCGCCCTTCTGGCGGCGCTGATGCTGGTATGCACCGGGTGTGCCTCGTTTCTGGAGCGGGATTACAGCGTGGTCCAGCCCCACAGCTCCACCTATTACGAAAGCGAGGACCGGTCCGTCCTCCGGGCGGAGAGCTATCAGGACCTGGTGAACGACCTGATGCTGCTGCTGACCGGCGGCGCCCGGGAGGGCACCATCTGGCTCTATGCCGGGACGGAACCTCTGGACGCCTCCGCCGCGGCGGAGCGGGCCTGCAAGGAGGTGCAGCAGGAGACGCCCCTGGGGGCCTACGCCGTGAAGTACCTCACCTACACCATCGACGACAGCGCCCGGAACTACACCGCCATTCATCTGACCATCGGCTATCGCCGCACCCAGGAGCAGATCGCCTCCATGGTGTATACCACCAGCGTCTCCGCCCTGGGGGAGCTGCTGACCGCCGCCGCCCGCAGAGGAAGCGGTGAGCTGGTGGTGCAGGTGGGCTACTTTGAACACCAGGAGGAGGAGGTCCGCTCCATCGTGGACCAGGTCCAGGCCATGGAGGCCCCGGAGCAGAAGGAGCCCTGGACCGTAAATTTCTATCCCGAAGGCGGCGACGTGGGCATCATCGAAATTCTTTTGAAAAAAAGTTGAAAAAAGTGGAACGCAGGGGTTGACAAATCCGGGATTCGCGGGTATAATCAATCTTGCGTTTGCGGGCGTAGCTCATCTGGTAGAGCGCGACCTTGCCAAGGTCGAGGTAGCGAGTTCGAGCCTCGTCGCCCGCTCCAAACAGAGAAACGGCCCCGAAAAGCCGTTTCTCTTATATGGTGACATAGCCAAGTGGTAAGGCAAGGGTCTGCAAAACCCTCATTCCCCAGTTCAAATCTGGGTGTCACCTCCATAAAGAATTACCGGTATAGATGCGTCTGGCGCAAAGCCAGGCGCATCAACCGTTTCCGGGCTTTTTCGAGCCCGGATTTCTTCTTTTGAACCAT